>Ga0129306_1000760_pt1 | contig 45110 bp, 39 predicted proteins | sample P827metagenome_FD_94438 | JGI IMG/M metagenome (GOLD analysis project Ga0129306, IMG submission 94438) | Capybara group fecal microbial communities from Wisconsin, USA - P827 metagenome | ecosystem: Host-associated > Mammals > Digestive system > Large intestine > Fecal | place: USA: Wisconsin... | reverse complement strand
TCGCTTTGGAGGAAAGTTTTTTTTGCTATAAGCATTTGTCGCACACCCGCATAGCGGGTGGTTTATTATGAAAATATTCCGCTTCGCTCCATATTTTCATGGGCTCGCGAGCCCATAAAAAAAGCGGTGGTTTCGAAAGCCTCAACCACCGCCTTGTCATGCTGAACTTGTTTCAGCATCTATTAGAACTTAGCTTTTCTAAGTCGAACTTTCTCAATATCCTCACAGAAGAGTTCGCGCAAGTCATTAAGACCCAATGCCATGAGTGCCATACGGTCAATACCGATACCCCATGCAAGAACAGGACAATCAAGCCCCATAGCCTTTGTAACTTCTGGACGGAAGATACCTGAACCACCTAGTTCGAACCAGCCCAAAACAGGGTGTTTGATATGAACTTCGATTGAAGGTTCTGTGAACGGGAAGTAACCAGGAACGTATTTTACTTCTTCTGCTCCAGCGATTTCTGTAGCGAACATCTTGAGCATACCAAGAAGGTCACGGAGTGTTACATCGTTACCAGCAATAATACCTTCAGTCTGATAGAAGTCTGAAAGGTGAGTTGCATCTACCTTATCGTAGCGGAAACAGCGTGCAATACCAAAGTACTTACCTGGAACTTCAGCCTTATGAAGCTGATGTGCAGAAAGAACTGTTCCCTGTGAGCGGAGGATAAGGCGGCGTGTGAACTCGTTATCGAATGTGTAGTTCCAGCCACGGCTACCAGTGTTTCCACCAGTTTCGTGAGCAGCCTTTACATTGCTCAAATATGGTTCTTCAATAAATTTTGCGTGTGTAGGATTCTTAATGCGGTATACGTCGTGAATATCGCGGGCAGCATGGAACTGTGGCATGAACAAAGCATCGCCGTTCCAGAATTCAGTTTCTACAAGCGGACCATCGAACTCCTGGAAACCAAGAGAACAAAGCTTGTCTTTTACAGACTCAAGGAACTGAACGTAAGGGTTTGTACGGCCAGGAATAATACGTGCAGGTGGAATTGCAATATTGTAACCACGGAAAGTTCCGTTTTTCCAGTCTCCAGATGCAAGCATTTTTGGTGTGATTTCACCGATTTCGTTACCAGTAACACCAGCATTTTTAAGAGCATCGCGAACTGCTTCAAAACCAGACTGTAATTTATAGAAAACAGTCTCGCGTTCAATCATCTTGAAAGGAGAATCTGCAGCACCGCGCTTTTTAGCAAGACCTTCCATAGCAGAAGCCTCAACAGAACTCAAATCATCCTTATTAAGAAGGCCACCATCGCTTGCTATAGCCTTTTTTACAAGGTCCATAGTTGCCTTAATGCGTTCTGGAAGGGCAGCACCAGTGTACTCAACCTTCTTTTCTTCATTCATCTTAAGAACGCCGTCTTTAACAAGAGGACCAAATGCAGAACCAACGTCCTTCTGCTCAAGACCAACACCGGCAGCAATTTCTGGCATTGTGTGAGCACCCTTCTCTTTCAAGAAGTTTACCATGCGCTCTTCTACAGTACCAGTTTCTGCAAGCTTGCGGCCAAAATCTGTAATTTCAAAAAATGTATGTGGTGTACGGCGGATTTCTTTAAGAAGTTCCTTTCCAGAAAGCCATGAGAATGCCTGATTAGCGTGACCTTCCTTATACTCCAATTCCTTCTGGAGTTTTTCTGATGTAAGTTCATCCTTTTCTGAATACTTTAACAAAACCTTGATTTCAAGCGGATGAAGATTTTTGATGATATTTTTTACGTCCATTTTTTATATCCTGTAAAAAAAATAAGCCGACAGTCTACACTGTCGGCTTTATACTACCATATTTGCAATAAAAGCGAAATAGGTTAGCGAATTAATTTTATGTGAGATGAATACATTGCTCTTCTCTGACCACGATCATCTCTAAAGTACTTAACTCTATCATCCTGCATGTATTTGTAGTTGTAATATTTATTATCTTTTACAAACTTCTGCATACATGCCATAACAGTGTTCATTGCTTCACCCTTATCAAAAGTTACATAAAGAGTTTCGTAATAAATACGAGCTTCATCATGCATAGGCTGATATTCAATTCTTACACTGGCATTTTTATCAATTTCTGAATCTTTCAAACCAACAGTGGCAAGATCGATTGTCATAGTCTGTGTAGTAAGCTTTTCCTTTTCGAATCTTTCTCTTTCAAAAGGATCATCCGGATTATCACCAATGGTTTCGGCAAAAACAGAACCCATAAGAACTGCAAAAACTGCAAACAAAGCAAGTATCTTCTTCATAATAACCACCTCTCTAGTAAACACTATACTCTATTATTTTACCGCATTCTAGGAAAAAATCAAGATTTATTACATAACGTCCAGAACTGATTCCCAGAGTCGGAAAATTCCTTACCAAAACTGCACCATTAATTTCTTTCGGTTTATTTTTGATTATTTTTCTGTAGTGATTTCGAATTGCATCCTTTAGTGCATCTTTTGCAGCATCTTCAATCCCTTCAAAACCTTTTTCTACAGAAGCATAGCCTATGCCTCCAATCACAGGATTTTGTATGGAACTCCACAGATTATAATTCTGGATCTGAGAGTCTGTACGGGTATACTCCGCCCAACAATTCAAATTACTTTCAGAAATCCATGGTGAAACATATTTTATTCCACCCTTTATAACATCCGAAGAAACAATTTCTGTTACTTCAAGATATTCTTCTACACCACGAGCTTTATCAGATGGAACATACACAAAATTCCATCCATAAACCATTCCACTTATAATAAATGGAGCAATTTTTCGAATCTGTTTAATTGGAAAATCAAACTGACTCCAATCTTTATTCTCATCTCCATCCTCAGAACCAACAGGAACTAGCCCTGGATACGCATCCAACTCTGCCCATAATGGCAATCTAATATTTTGAACTACAGAAGGTGTTTGTGCATAAAGCTTAGCAAGAGCCAGCAGAATAGCGCACAAAATTCCCTTTAATTTCAACGTCTGTAAGTGTCTTTCCATATTTTAATAGGATGAATTCCCATCCTAAGCACAAAATAAAACCATGCTGCAAGAAAACCAAAAAGGTGTGTCATGTGCGCAACATTGGAACCGCTGCCAAAAAACTGACTTCCAAGTTCAATCAAAGCATAAATCAACACAAGAACCGGAGCAGGAACCGGAACAATTCCCCAGATAAAGATTACCGAGCGTGGGAAGAACACTGCATAGGCAAAAAGCACAGCATAAACCGCACCACTTGCTCCAAGCAGGAACACTCTGTAATACCCGGTAAACCAATAAACCAAAAAAGAAAAAAAGCCGCTCAAAGCCCCGCACACAAGATAGAACAATAAAAATTCACGCGAGCCTATAGCTTTTTCCAGATTAAGTCCAAACACCAGAAGAGCAAGCATATTAAAAAAAACATGCGAAACATTCTGATGAACAAACATATAGGTAATGAACTGCCAGTACATATGACCTTTTGTCACAAGTATAGGATTCATAGCACCATAATAATGAACATATTCATTGAGATTTGGATACAAAAAACCGAGTGCAAAAATTACAAAATTTATGAAAATAATATAAAGCGCAGTTCTTCTATAAACATAGGGAAAAGGTCTTCTGAGAATAAATCTATTATTTGGCATTAGCAGATTTTAGCGCAAGCTGTGCTTTAGGATCAAAGTAAGTTACGCGATTCCTTCCGTTATTTTTTGAGATATAAAGTCCCCGATCGGCCTGATTAACAAATTCGTTTGGAGAACTAACAAGGTTAGTTTCTGCATCAAATACAGAAACACCGCCCGAAATTGTTACATGCAGGTGCTGGTTATTATACACAAAATCGTGTTCATTGATAGTAGACCGGATTCTTTCGGCAACAATCAATGCCTCTTCTTTGCCAGTATCCATAAGAAGGGCTGTAAACTCTTCTCCACCATAACGGCTTGCAACATCAGAATCACGCAGATTTTTTCGGATAAGATCTGCAACACTCTTTAGAACAAAATCTCCGCATTCATGTCCATAAGTATCATTAAACTTTTTAAAGAAATCAATGTCGAACATGATTACGGCAATATTCTTTTTATTTAAGAATGCTGAATCTATTGCTTCTGTAAGTATATTGAAGAAATAATATTTTAACTTAAGGTGCGTCATCATATCTGTAGAAGACATTTCCAAAAGTGCAGCATTATTAATTGCCACAGACGCAAGACTAGCAATAGACATAATCTGATTCAATTCATACTCAGAATAAGAAGCGTCATCTTCTATAGCAATACGCTCCTGAAGAATAAGCATACCATTTAAGTGACTTTTCTGAATAAGAGGTACAATCAAAGTTGGATTCAAAGGTTCAAGAATCTTTAAGTGTTCACAGTTTGGACAAATTTTCTTAATTTCTTCAAAGGTAAGAGGGCGTTTTTCTGAAATAAGAATAGCAGCAATAGGTGTAGATACAGGAATTACAGTTTTCTTTTCGTTTAGAAAATCTTTAGATGTTTCCAATACAAAGTTTTCATTTGTAATTAAATCACGAACAAAGATTTCAGCACCAAGAACATGCATCTGGGCCATACAAATATAAACGATAGATTCAAGAAGGTTACTAAAGTCCAGATTCTGGCAGAATGATTGAGCGATATCAAGCAACTGCTCCAAATCATAAATTTTCTTCTCATACTGAAGTGTATGCTCCAGCATTTCTTTTTGTGATGGCATGACTTTTTCTTCAACCCTCTTCTTATTCATGTTTTATATCACCAGTATTAATAATAACATAGTTTTTCATAATTTCAAAAAATATATTCCACTTTTCGTAATTCGCTTCAAGGAAGTTTGTATTATCCCTATTTCGCGAAGACATCATCAGAACCTTAAGATTTGAAATTATTTCGCTAGAAGGTTTTTTTGCATCTGCAAGAAGTTCACCAAGTTGACGGCTCAATGCAGAAAGATTTGTACACTGTTCCTGCAAAACCTTATGTGCATCATCATTAACCGACTGAACCATTTTTTCAAGACGCTTAAAGAAGTCCTTATCTTTTTTACTGTCTTTAATATAACTTTCAAGAACTGCAATACTGTGTTTTTTATCTGCACCAAAAGAAGCTTCAAATTCCTGAATATCTTTTTCAGCATTGATTGCAGCAAATACAATAGAAGAAAAACTTGATTTATATGCCGGATTATTAAAGAAACCTTCTATTACAATATCGTTCAAAAGGGCACGTGCACCTTCCGGCAGATAGAATTTCAAGAAGGTTTTTAAGATTCGCATAGGAAGAATCCACTTGAACGACATGGAAACTTCATCCTGCAAGAGCGTATTGTAAACCGGATTATAACAGCCAACATCTTCAAGCTGAGTATCTGGGAACAATTCAGAAACTTCTTCTGTAATTGTTTCATCCTGTATTTCAGTTTTTATACGCTGTTCATCTGAATCAAAACGCCCCTGAAGTATATTTGCAAAATCCTGTCGCGGAGAACCAGTATATTTAGCAACTCCAGGTTCATAAGAAAGATCCTGTCTGCAAAGACGAATAAGGCTTTTGAGTTTATCTGGACTCAAAAGTTTTGTAATTATATAGTTGATTTTTTTCAGATTTCCAAGATAACCTGCCTTTTCTTCATCAGAAATATCCATTCCCTTACGAAGTTGTGCAAGCGCAATTACAGCATCAGCAGTAGATGTTGTGATTGAAAGTCCACTTGCCTGATAGAATAAATCTTCCAAAAGATTCTGTGCTGTAGAAACAGATATTTCCTTATAACTAGGCTTGTAGCTTAAATCTGCAGGAATAAAATTCGAATCAAATGCCTGTAAAAATGGCGTGTAATTATAACGACAGAACTCTACCAGCTGACGAAGTGACAATAAATCAGCATCCATCTTTTTAAAGCCATCTGTATTAAGAGCTTTTATAAGACGTTCCAATTCTTTTCGCTGATGAATATAGATTCTATCCGGATTTTGAGATTCAGACAAAACATCTGCTTTGCGGTTTTCGAAAGAAAGCGCATCAAGTGCTTCCTGATCCTGCATTGAATAACCTGTAACTATCAGCTGTGCTTCAAAACGGTGCTGACGTTGAATATTATTTGGGCTTACAGTAACTGAAAAAAGATTATCGAGTGGGCGTGTATTTTTATAAAGAGCGTAAATTGCTTCTCCAAAATTAGGCAAAAGCATGCCGTTGCGGCAAATTGAAGGCTGAAATTCCCTTATCTCCTGTTCCAGCTTTTTCATCTGCTGCTTTTTTTGAACTTCGGGTGAGGAACGCTTGAAAATAGACTCAAATAAATCCGATATTGTTTTTATAAATCCCATTTTTATGCAAAATATTTTAACAGAGATTTATAAATTTATCAAATAAATTGAGAAAAGATGTCTTTGTAGTCTGCGACGGTTGCTGCATGAACTATGCGGGCACGAAGGGCTGCTCCACCTGAGATACCTTTTGAGTAAGCAGCAAAACGTTTGCGCATCTCGAGGCAGGCATGCTGTTCTGACGTTTCTGCAACAAGGCGTTCGAGCTCGGCAAAACCAGTTTTTACGCGTTCTTCTGGAGGAACCGGCTCATAGCTTCCTTTTGTCAGCAGAGAAGTAGCGTCACGGAAAATAAAAGGGTTACCCATTGCACCGCGTGCAAACATTACCGCATCAGCACCAGTCTGCTCGAGCATAGCCATTGCGTCTTCCGGCTTAAACAAATCACCGCTTCCAAAAACCGGAATCTGGCCAGCTGGCACTCCGTGTGCACTCTCCCACGCTCTAACCAGTTCAACAAGTTCTTTCATGATATTCCAGTCAGAATGACCTTCGTATCCTTGAGCTCGGGTTCTCGGATGAATTGTAATCGCACTAACACCAGCTTCCAAAGCCGCAGTAGCAGCCTCCCGCCAGGTCATCTGCTTAGACTCCCAGCCAGAACGGATTTTTACGGTTACTGGCACACCACCCTCACGTGGACTACCACCAGCAGCCTTTACAACAGCTTCGGCAACTTTATAAAGTCTATCCGGGTCACGAGTAAGCGCAGAACCAGCCCCTGTCTTAATAATCTTAGGCACAGGGCAACCGCAGTTGATATCTATAACTTCGCAATGTGTTTTTTCAAGAACAATATTTGCTGCTTCTGACATAATTTCTGACTCGCCACCAAAAATCTGTACAGAGTAGGCTTTTTCATTCATTGCACGGCGCATTAAAATCTCAGTCTTAAGATTTTTGCGTACCAGAGCCTCAGCACTAACCATTTCGGTATAGGTAAAGCAGGCTCCGTTTTCTATGCAGACAGAACGAAACGCCGCGTCGCTGTAACCTGCGACCGGCGCCAAAAAGAGATTTCCTTTTAATTCAACATTTCCGATTTTTACGGGGTGATATAACATTATTCTGGAAGATTAAACGCTTTACAGCTGTTTGTCCAGAGCTGCTCACTCAATGCTTCCAAATCCATATCAAGCATTTCTGCAAGGAAGCGGGCAGTAGAAGGCAGGTAAGCCGGCATTGTACGCTTCTTTTCGCGGAATTCTGCTGGAATCATAAATGGACTTTCTGTTTCAATCAAAATGCGGTCTACAGGAATGTTCAAAACAGTTTCGTGCAGATTGCGGGCATTACGGTAAGTAAGATTTCCTGCAAAACTGAACCAGATATTCTTATCGAGACACTTCTTTGCATAAGCAGCATCTTCTGAATAACAGTGAAGGATTGCACCTGCATCTGGCATACGTTCAGTAAGAACATCATAAAGATCCTTACCTGCATCACGGTTATGAATGATTACAGGAAGATTATGCTTCTGTGCAATTTCAAGCTGAGTAATAAAGAGCTCAATCTGGCTTCTCTTATCACCAAACTGTTTAAAATAGTCCAGACCTGTCTCGCCTACTGCGACAACATTAGGCAAAGAAAGAGACTTTTCAATTGTATTAATCCAGTCTGAACCCGGATTTGTAACTTCAGATGGAGCTACACCAACAGCATGGTAAATTCCAGATATAGACTTTAAATTAGGATATACCTTGTTAAAATCATAGAGACTATTATTAATGCTGACAATGCGGGCAACTCCAGCCTGCTTTGCCTGCTGAATTACGCGCAATTGCTCAATAGGATCATCGTATATCAGCCCGATGTGAGCGTGAGTATCAAAAAACTTCATGGCTTTTTCTTCCTAAAGATGAGATATATTGTATTATTAATATAACACCGGAATTGTCAAACGTCAAATTCTATCGTAAAATATGCCGCTTACAATTCTATATTATAGGAAATTTTTTTATGAAAATTAAATCATTTTTATTCAGTCTCATTATTTTAAGTTCTTTTTCTTTAAGCCTTTTTGCTCAGGAGACAAATCCTCTTACCTTTAGTATTTCTACAGACTTTGCTTACTATCCAAAATCAAACTACATAGCAGGAGATACTCACTTTGCACCTCTTACTGGAGCCTACAGTGGTCTCGAGGGTCGCGTAAAAGGCAGTATGGATTACAAAATCAACACACCACTTGGAGAAGGCTGGCTTTTATCTGATGCAAACATTGTTCTTGAAACTTCTCTTGAATTAACACCTGTTTCAATAAAGCCTGAAGTTTCACTTTCTTTCACTCCCCTTCCTTTCCTTGTTTTCTCAACAGGTGCTGCAATCGGTACAGGCTGGAATCTTGCAGGTTTACAAGGCATGGCCTATCTTACAACTGATGATGAAGGAAAGCTTACTTACAAAGACTACACTCCGTTTACAAACTGGTTTGTAAAATGGTATGGCCAGGGAACCTTCCAGTTTGATACAGGTGCTTTAGTAGCCGGAGACTGGACACATGTTCAATTCATGTACACATATCAGATTTATTACGAAGGACTTACTGCTACTAAGAATGGCGACATCTGGATGTGGCAATGTACAAACAACAAAGCTAACGGCTGGTGTAATTACCAGAATATCATTCTTGCTTATCAGATGCCCCTGGTTTTAAGCCGTATTGGAATCCTGACAGAAATAAACGGACATTTCTCTGATTCAGATTTTCCGGAAGAAGGATACAAAGGTTCTTTCAAATCAATTGCTATCAGTCCACTGGCTCAGTTTACTCTTGGCGAACATGACACTCTTTCTGCAATCCTCGGATTTTCTTCAAGACGAAGTTACAAGCAGGAACACGAAGAATCAATTTATGAGCCAAGACTTACTTACGCTGGCCGCGAATGGTACTTCAACCGCTTTGCTTTGAGCTGGACTCATACTTTCTGATTTTTCTGACGATAATTAAAGCAGACTGACGTAAAGGGGGGCAAGAGATTTCCCCCTTTGACTTAATTTATCTATATATGGTATAATTTTACGAATATGTCTAGAACTCAGAAAGCTTTGAAGAAGTTCGAAAAACAGGTCGCCTCAAACGTAACCCATGGATTTAGTGCATTCATGCGCAGAATCGGGAATTTCTTCGTTCGCATTTTTAAAGTTTTTGACAACAAGCTTACCATCATGATTGTTCCGCATTCGCAGAGCAAGGTAATCAACTTCCAGACTAACGTATTTGCACTTGTGCTTGGTATTCTTGTTGCAGTCGGTGTTCTTGCATCTTTCTTCTACTATAACCGTCGTTCAATTTCTGCAAATATGGAAATCACTTCTCTCGAAGAACAGAACCGTGCAACTCTTGCAAGTCTCGATGAACTTCGTGATGAAAATGCAAACCTTTTCCAGGCTGCTAAACGTTTCCAGACTTCACTTTCACAGAGCCTTTCATTGCTTGGTATTGATCAGGTTAAAAATAATTCAGAAACATCTGCTTCAAACGGAGACCTCTCAGCTCTCTTCAGTTCAACAGAAGTTACACAGGGTTCCCTCAAAGAAGTTGCAGATGTAAAAGAACTTACAAGTTATCTTGAAGATGCTGTAAAACCAATTGAACAGATTGGTAAAATGCTTAAAACACAGCAGAACCTCTTCACAGAGATTCCAAGTATTTGTCCTGTAAAAAATCCAAATTATCATATTTCTATGGCCTTTGGTCCTAATATCCACCCGCTCAACGGAAACTGGTATATTCACAAAGGTCTCGACTTCTCAACCTGGTGTTCTGGCGATGCTGTTCTTGCAACTGCTTCTGGTCAGGTTGTTACTGTCGGATTTGATAACAGCTTTGGTAACTATATCATCATTAAGCATAATCATGGTATGTATACCCGCTATGCTCACCTTCAGTACTCTCGAGTTCAGAAAGGTGAAAACGTAAGTCAGGGTCAAGTTATCGGAGCAATTGGTAATACTGGTGTTACAACCGGTCCTCATCTTCACTACGAAGTTCATATTGGTTCTGATGTAGTTGATCCTGCAAAATACATAAACATCAATTTTTCAAAATAGGTTAACATGGCTTTACGAGTAGATGACATCTCCATAAACACAATAATCGGAAAGGGCTCAGCAATCTCCGGTAATTTGAAAGTTAATGGATTCATCCGCATCGATGGCGATATTGACGGAAACCTTGAAACCGACGGAAATGTTATTGTCGGCGAACTTGCCAGAATCCGTGGAAATCTCACTGCAAAATCTGTAATTGTTGGTGGCATTATTAAAGGCAATGTTACTGCAAGCGAAAGTATAAAGGTTCTTTCAGATGCAGCTGTAATTGGTGATGTCATTTCGCGCAAAGTTCAGATTGACGGTTCTGCTGTTATTCACGGCCATTGCATTTCTATTAAAGATGAAGCTGAATATAAACAGGCTTCTGGCCAATACTTCCAGTCTAAAGCAATTAAAGAAAAGGTTATTTTATAAATGGCTGAAATTGATTCTCTGGGCACAAATTATTATTACTCTGGTGTTCAGAATGCCTCTAATGAAGCTATAAAACGTAATACTAAAAAAGAAGAAGTCCGAAAGTCGGATGGAGCTAAACGTCTCGATTTTAGCAAACTGCTAAAAGGTGAAGAGACGGAAGAGCCGCAGTTTGCTGCCGAAGGTCTGAACCTGCCACCTGAAGTTGCAGCAATGTCTATTGATGATGCTGCGGTTTATCTTGCTGATGCGGTTTCAATGGCGGGAAATAAATTTTCTGATGAGCAAACTCAGGAAAATCTTGATAATTTCAAAACCTCTGTTCAACAGTTTATAAAGTTTGTAATTGCAAATAATTTCGATGTAAATCATTATTCAAAAAGACGTAAACGAGGTCAGTCTATTCAACCGCCACGCCTCTTTTATTTTTCAGATTATTCAGTTCCACCAACAAAACGTCCTCAGGGTGTTTCTATTCAAGTCATCAATGAAAAACTCGACGCCCTAACCCGCGAAACGCTATCTAATCAAATGAACAATCTGAAAATTCTTGCTCAGGTAAATGAAATAAAAGGTCTCATTGTAGACTTGATGAGTGCATAATTAGTGAGGTATACTAAAATATTATGAGTGACATTTTTGAAACAGATATAGATAACGAAAACGAAAACCTTTCTTCTCTTGAAGATACAGATATTGATGAATCGACTACCGAAAACCTTGTTTTTGACTATCCGCTTTATCATCTTAAATTAGATTATTCCTGCGAAACTCTTTACGCAAAAACTCCAGACAATAAAATGCAGATTTCCGGAGGAGATTTTGTAATTGTTCCAACCCGCTATGGCAAAGACATGGCTCGAGTTCTTGGAATTGCAAAAAAACCAATTGGAATTAAGCAGGCTGATATTGTAACTATTGACCGTAAAGCTTCCGAAGCTGATTTGAAGCGCCGCGAAGAACTTATTCAGAAAGAAAAAGATGCATTCCCTATTTTCAAAGAAAAGGTTGCATATCACAAGCTGGATATGAAGCTTGTAGAAACTCACTTTTTATTTGATGAACAGAAGGCTCTATTCTTCTTCAGTTCTGATAGCCGTGTAGACTTCCGTGAGCTTGTAAAAGATCTTGTTTCTGTTTTCAAGATGCGTATTGAACTCCGCCAGATTGGTGTTCGTGATGAATCCCGCATTACAGGCGGTCTTGGTGTTTGTGGCCGTCCTTTCTGTTGTCATGGTGTTTCAGACAAACTTCGTCCTGTATCAATCAAGATGGCAAAAGATCAGAATCTTTCATTAAATTCTATGAAGATATCTGGTCAGTGTGGCCGCTTACTCTGCTGCCTTTCTTATGAATACGACTGGTACAACGAAGCACGCAAAAGCCTTCCAAATGAAGGTGTTCGTCTTTCTTACGATGGAACTGATTTCCGCATCACCGAGGTAAATCCTCTTACTTCAATGGTAAAAATGCTTGGTGAAGATGGACGTTTACTCGAAGTAAATGCAAAACGCTTCTATCGCGACGGCAACCGCTGGAAGATAAATTAAGCCAAACACTGTCACCCCGAATTAATTTCGGGGTCTATTTTTTTAACGTTTTTCTTGAAATTCTAACATTATGATTTATAATATATAGTACTATGATTTACATTAAGAAGTGGACAGACTACTACGAAGATTTTTTCCCGATTGAACCGAACCAGCTGGAATTTTTCACAGCTATGGGAGATGAGTTTGCAGCTCCGGCAAAATTCCTCGGGGTAGAATGTGGCCCTGCCCTGCTTTCTGAAACGCTGCAAGAAAAGCACGACCTCACCCTCACAGATTCATTTGCAGAATTCGTAAATATTGTAAATACACGTCAATCAAATAAAGAAAACCCAGCTCACGTATTCAATTTGAATCCGGCAGACCTTGCACGCTATCTTGGAAAGAACTTTTTCAATGTAATTACCTGTCTTTGTTACCGTATTATCTTTATGAAAGACCGCACTCTTATCAAAAAATTCCTTTTTGATTCAAAAATGCTGCTTTCAGATGGCGGTTATCTTGTACTTGATATCTTGAATTTTTCTAAATATGATTTTTCTGAGACTAAGGTAGAACTTCCTCCAAAGAAATCTCAGAGAGCCACACTGTATTCTTCTGTAATCAAGAATTCAGATTCGCTTCAGTACAAACTGTTCCAGCACGTTGTAACAGCCAGTGGAAAAGTTATCGATGAAGTAAAAGATGAACTTGTTTGCCCTATCAGCATGGAATCTATTCGTTCTTATGCAAAAGAAGTAGGCTATTCATCTGTAGAATTCTTCAATGATTACAAGCGTACTCCTTACACATCAGACTCAGATAAAATCATCTGCGTACTTAAGAAATAGGCGTGTCGGGTGGTATTGCCCGACCCCTTTTTTTGCATTAAAATAGTCTCTTATGAAAGCTACAAAAACAATTATTTCTACACTGCGTGAAGCTCCAAACGACGCAGTTATTGCAAGCCATCAGCTTATGATGCGCAGCGGTCTTATCCGCAAACTTGGAAACGGACTTTATGCTTACATGCCATTCGGATTCCGTTCTTTGATGAAAGTTGAAAAAATTATCCGCGAAGAACTCGACAATGCAGGTCTTCTCGAAATCAAACCTACAGTAATCGTACCCGGTGATTTATGGAAGGAATCTGGCCGCTGGGATAAAATGGCAGGCGAAATGCTTACAGCTCAGAACCGTCAGGGCCAGGACATGGTAGTTTCTCCTACAGCTGAGGAAGCATTTACAGCCATCGTTCGCGACGGTCTTTCTTCTTATAAACAGCTGCCATTCACACTATATCAGATTAATACAAAATACCGCGATGAAATCCGCCCACGCTATGGTGTAATGCGTGGCCGCGAGTTCACAATGATGGACGCTTATTCTTTTGATAAGGACCAGGCAGACCTCGACGCTTCTTACGACAACGTAGCAGCCGCTTACCGCCGAATCTTTAAGCGCATGGGTCTTACTACAATTTCTGTAAAGGCCGACACAGGTTCTATGGGTGGTTCAGGTTCAGAAGAGTTCATGGTTGAATCAGAAGTTGGTGATGATACACTTCTCCTCTGCCCAGACTGCGACTATGCCGCAAACGTTGAAAAGGCAGCATGTAAGGCCGAAACTCCACTCGACTCAAATGGTCAGCCACAGAAAAAGACAGATCTCGCAATCGAAGAAGTTGCAACTCCAAATGTATTCAGCATTGAGGATATGGAAAAGTTCTTTGGTGAAAAGCCAACTACCTTCCTCAAAGCTCTTGTTTACAAGGTTTACAACTGTGCCGTTGATTTGTCTGGAACAGAATTTTACAAGAATGCTAAGACTGTTACAGAAGGCGGACAGACATATATTTCAGAAACTTTCTTCTGCGTACTTATCCGCGGAGATCTCGATGTAAACGAAACAAAGCTTGCTGCTGAATTGAAGGCTTCTGGTGCTGAATTGGCTAGTGATGAGGACGTTCTCAAGTACAGTGGTGCTCCACACGGTTTTGTTGGACCAGTTGGAATTAAGATTCCTGTAATTGCAGATAAGTCTACTGTAGATATGCACGACTGTATCGCAGGTGCTGGGAAAGCAGGCTTCCACATTAAGCACGTTGAACCAGGCCGCGACTTCACACCATTTATGACTGTTGATGTTCGCACCTGTAAAGAAGGCGACGCTTGTCCTGAATGTGGCGGAAAGTTCTATATGAAGAAAGGTAACGAGCTTGGACACATCTTCAAGCTTGGAACAAAATATACAAAATCAATGAACGTAACCTACCTTGGAGAAAGCGGAAAGCCTGTAACTCCTTTGATGGGTTGTTATGGTATCGGTGTAGACCGTACACTCGCAAGCATCATCGAGGGGCACCACGACGACAAGGGAATCATCTGGCCTATGACTGTAGCTCCATATCAGGTTGCAGTTATTCCTGTTCAGTATAAGGACAAGATGAAGGAAGTTGCAGATAAGATTTATGAGGACTTGAAAGCAGACGGCATCGAAGTAATTCTCGACGACCGCAACGAACGCCCAGGCGTTAAGTTCACAGACTCAGAGCTTATCGGCTACCCTATCCGAATCGTAGTTGGCGACAAGAACCTTCCAAACGTAGAAATGAAGCTGCGCAGCGATGCAGAAGCTACACTTGTTCCAGCAGACGAAGTTGCTAAGAAGGCTGCGGAAATCGTAAGAGAAGAACTCAAAAAATTGAACGCGTAATGCATACTGTCATTGCGAGGAATAGCGTGACGAAGCAATCTATCGAATGGATTACTTCGCTCCGCTCGCAATGACACACTAATCCAATGTCATATACAGGACTTCCCATGAAAAAACTAATCCTATCAATCATAACATCTATAATCCTAACAACTACATCTTTTGCGCTCCCTGGCTTCATTTCATATATTCCAGACAGTGCCGGAGAATACGTTTATTACCGCGACAATTCTTTTAATCGCGAAAGTTATATCGGAATCCTTGGTTATGATAATTCTACAATCCAGATTCGCTATTTTGCGCCTCAGGATGACGAAGCAATGCTTCCATCAAAAGAAATTGCAATTCTAATGACTGTTGATCCTCAGGCAGACTTTTGGAATATGACTGGCGAAAGAATCGTTTCTACAATTCTTCCTGATACTGATGACACAGACATTGTAAATTATCTTCATGACCTGCTTTACGAATTCTCAGCACGTCGTATTTCAGAAGTTGCCGTTGAATCAGATAATCAGATAGCAGATCAGGATTATGCTCAGTTCGGCGGAAAAGTTGCCATTACTTTTGATGCTAGAATTCCATTATTCAATATCAGAACAATAACAGATGAAAAAGGCACAAAGGTCTTTGACTGTGTAACAATCGGAACAATCAAATCAAGTACAGATAATACATTTGAAATGTTCGAAGGTGTATCAACTGCAAAACCTGAAGTACAAAAAGAAACAAAAAAAGCTTCAAAATCTAAAGTATGCAAGTTTGAAAATCGCTCAGTAACTCTGGATGAAAGCTGGGAACAGAAAATGGAAAATTTCTGGACACTCGGAAATGACTCATTGATTACAATGTCAGCTTTACCTAAAGTTTCTGAAAATAAAGTTCTTAATGATTTATATGTGCAGAGAAAACTTTTGGAAAGTTCAGAAGGTTCATATACAGACTTCCAGAACTGTGAAATCTTTTATACTCAAGCCAAAGATAGCTACAAAATCGTAAGCACATCATTTTTCCCTGAAAACAAAAGCAGCGTATATATCACTAAGATTCTTACACGCAACAAAGAAGGTGGCTTTGATTATTTTTCGATTTCGACTTATCAGACAGCTTATCTGAAAAATCCATTGTATTTCGATAAAATCGTGAAATCTTATCGCTAAAATGAACTTCTTGAAAGTGGAGAACCAATCCATTGTCCTTCGCTTCCAAGATAATCCTTCTTTTCACCTTCAATCAAGAACTGAACGCTGTTTACGGTAGAAAATGATGTTGCAGTAAACACAATCTGTTCCAGCTGATGAATATATCCTTCTACACCATATGTGTTAATTTCAAACGCTTCATTAAAGTTCAAATATGCAACCCCATTCTGAACCTTTGCACTAAGAAGTTTAGTTCCATCTGGAATAAGGCTCATACAGTTTCGTTCTGCAGATTTAGTTGTATCTGGTCCCTGTAAAAGAAGATTGATAGAAGTAGTAAGCGGAGAATCACTCTTTGTTACCTGACGCTTAATAAGCTGACGTACAACCGAACCATCACCATCAATATTTACAAAACAAAGCTGGAGTTCAGTTTTTGAAGGTTTTGTAACTTCTTTTTTAGGCTCTTCAGGCTTTTTTTCAACTGGTTTTACAGATTCTGATTCTTTTATAGTCTCTGAGGCTGCTGTTTTATCAGAAGCTTTTACATCTAGTTCAGTATATACAGGAGATGTTTTTTCTTCGTTTTCGATTTTTATAGTAACTTCTTCATTTTTAAGTGGAATAGCATCTGATTTCTTTGGTTCTGCAGGTTCATGATTTTCAATTACAGTTGGTGTAGAACCAAAAACCTTATCAAAGAAGTTTGTTTCTTTAAGATTAGTAAAAATCTGGTCTTTCTTCACAAGAAAAACAATTAAAATAACCAGCAGCCCCAACAAAACACAAGCCGCTGTAAACAAAGTAGTATTTTTCTTTTTGCTATTTTTTTTCTGTGCCATATTTTGATTATCGGTGCTTTTCGCAGTCGGGTTTATGACTATTGTTAGCTATTATTTTGTATTTTCATCGCTTGACTTTATAATAACATCTGTTATACTGACTTCATCGACGTGAGGTGTCTTAGTTGCCCTGTTCGCTGTTTATTGCAGCCGCGTCACTCAAGCCTTCGAACCTTTCGGAGGCTTTATTTATTTCATCCAATTCTATCGAATATATTCTATGACCATTCGACAAACTCTCTTTTACAGTAATTAACACATCTGCTTTTTTACCACTTTGCAATATAGCAGCAGAAACAAATCGTTTTATTGATACAATATTTGGATCATCTGGATTTTTAAAATTACCATGAGCAGCAACTAGAATCGCAGTTTCATATAGAGGCTTAATCTTTGCTGCAAGTTCAAAATGCTCTGCAAGACTAAAGCCATTTGCTTTAGATTTTTCCAATGCCTTTGCGCTTGTCATTTTGGAAATTGAATGCTTCGAAAGATTTGCTTCTATTCCAGTCTGTATATTTACAATTGTCCCTAAAACAGGTTTTAATATTGTTAGAAGTTCAAAACGCTTATAACTTGCATACCCTTGCTTTTTATCTGACATAATTTTCTATACCAATTCCTAATGAGACATTAGTTTTTCAGCGCCTGTCCAACCCCCGGCCTGAATTATGGTAAAGAAAAAACGAATATAATAAACTGTCATTGCCGTGCTCGACACGGCAATCTAATAATCACGTGCATACTAATAAATATAATTTGTTCGTTGGAAGTAGTATTCTGCACGGAATGCTTTACTTAATTAATATAATAAAAAAGGAGATTTCAAGTCAATTGAAATCTCCTTTTCCATTTATCTTATTATAAAATCGGCAAGCACAGCTTGCCTCTGTGCAATTATTTCGCGAGGTACTCGTTAATTCCTGCAGCGGCTTTTCTTCCTTCACCCATGGCGAGGATTACAGTTGCGGCACCAAGAACGATGTCTCCACCTGCCCATACCTTTGCGTGGTGGGTAGCCTGCTTTTCGTCTACGAGGATGTGACCGCGCTTGTCGGCATCGAGGCCTGGAGTTGTGCTTACAAGGAGTGGATTTGAACCGTTTCCGAGAGCAACAATCATTGCGTCGCAGGCTACATCGTGCTCAGAACCTGGGATAGGTACCGGAGAGCGACGGCCAGATTCGTCTGGTTCACCGAGTTCATAGCTGAGACAGCGTACGCCAACAACCTTGCCTTCTTCGTTACCGAGTACTTCTACAGGATTTTCGAGGAAGCGGAAGTTTACGCCTTCTTCTTCTGCGTGGCCAATCTCTTCGAGACGGGCTGGCATTTCGTTTCTTGTACGGCGGTAAACTACATCAACAGTTTCTGCACCAAGGCGGAAGGCCATGCGGGCTGCATCCATTGCAACGTTTCCTGCACCACAAACAACTACGTGCTTAGCTTCGTAGATTGGAGTTGCAGCATGATCTTTATCGTACCCCTTCATAAGGTTTGCACGAGTAAGATATTCGTTAGCAGAGAATACACCAATGAGGTTTTCGCCAGGAATGTTCAAGAACTTAGGAAGACCTGCACCAGTTCCTACGAAAGCAGCATCAAAGCCCTTTTCTGTAAGAAGCTGATCCAGAGTATCTGTACGGCCAACAAGGAAGTTTGTTTCAAACTTTACTCCGATTTTCTTGAGATTTTCAATTTCGTCCTGAACGATTTTCTTTGGAAGACGGAATTCAGGAATACCGTACATCATTACACCACCACACTTGTGGAAAGCTTCGAATACAGTAACTTCGTGACCGGCTCGTGCACAGTCAGCAGCAACTGTAAGACCTGCAGGACCAGAACCGATAACTGCAACCTTCTTTCCTGTAGCTGGAGCAACCTCAGGCATAGTTACCTGATTGTTTTCGCGTTCCCAGTCTGCAACAAAGCGTTCCAAACGACCGATAGAAACAGCCTTCTCCGGGTTCTTCCAAACCTTACCTACAGTACACTTACCCTGGCACTGCTTTTCCTGAGGACAAACACGACCACAGATTGCAGGCAGGAGAGATGTCTTTTTGATTGTATCAACAGCGGCCTTAAAGTTTTCGTTAGCGATTTCGCGGATAAAGCCCGGAATATCAATATTTACAGGACAGCCTTCCATACAGAAAGGTTTTGCACACTGAAGACAGCGGTTAGCTTCTACGATAGCCTGTTCCTTACTGAAACCAAGAGCAACCTCGTCCATCATGCGGGCACGAACCTTTGGATCACGGGCAGGCATTTCCATCTGAGGAATGGCATTACGGTCTTTAGCAGTGAGCTTGCCGTTAGCCTTAATCAAATCCTTAATTTTATTAAGTTCTTCTGTTACATTAATTGCCATTTTTCTGCTCCTACTTTTCGATACCAAGGCCAATTTTGCACTTGTGGAAATCTTCCTGCTCGCGTGGCTTGAAAGACTTCATACGCATCATCATGTTGTCCCAGTCTACAATGTGAGCATCGAACTCCGGACCGTCTACACAAACGAACTTTGTTTCTCCGCCAACAGATACACGACAACCACCGCACATTCCGGTTCCATCAATCATAATTGTGTTCAAAGAAACTGTAGTTTTAACGCCGTACTCTTTAGTTGTAGCAGCACAGAACTTCATCATGATTGGAGGTCCGATTGCGATAACCTCAGCAGGAGGGCACTGGCTTTCACACATTTCCTTTACAGGAACTGTTGAAACACCCTGGCGGCCGGCAGAACCATCATCAGTCATAATTATTACTTCGTCTGCGAGAGCCTTCATTTCATCAACATAAATAAGAAGATCTTTATTGCGGGCACAGATAACCATGATTACCTTGTTACCGATAGCCTTGTGAGCCTGAACGATAGGATAACATGGAGCTACACCAAAACCACCACCTACTACAAGTACAGGGCGGTCATATTTTTCGATTTTAGAAGGATTTCCAAGAGGACCAAGAAGAGCAGGAAGTTCCTCGCCAGCCTCTTTCAAAGAAAGTTTGAGAGTAGATGCACCAACAGCCTGGAAAACGAGAGCAATCCAGCCCTCTTCGGCATTAGCATCAGCGATAGTAAGCGGAATGCGCTCACCAAAGTCCAGATCAACCTGAACGATAACAAACTGTCCTGCCTTGCGGTTGCGTGCAATTTCAGGAGCAGTAACCTTCATATAGAATACACCGGCAGAAAGCTGTTTTTTTTCAATAATTTTAAACATCTTCAGTCCTCTTAAAAAACAAATAGTAAATTATTGTATAATATGGGGAGAATTGAGTCAATGTGTAAATTCAAAAAGCCCTCTGTCAACTTCATCTCGTTAACTGAGGGCTTTATGTTTTGTATTCGATGTAAGATTTGTTTAGAATCCTACTGTCATATAAGCATAAGCGCCTAGACCACCAACTTCCATACTCTTCTTAAAGTTAGAAGACTGAGTAGAAACTCCAAGGTCAATCTGAACAAATCTTATACTAATTGTTGTTCCAAGCTGATGAATAAATACCTGATCCTTATACTGAGTAGAAACTCCAAGCTTAAACAAATCAATCAAACTCAAAGTCAAACCAACATAATATTCAGGATAGAACTGTGCATCTTCAGCGAATGGATGACGGATTCCAAAACCACCACCAGCACGTGCATTAAACAATGTTCCAAGAAGATTCTTATCAAGATAAACATTGAACTTCAAAGGACGATGAATTGTAAAGTCTGCATCTTGATAGCCAGTGAATGTAGGATTTTCCTGTGTTGTCGTACCATTTGAAAAATCTGAGAATTCTGCATCATAAGAATAATGACTTGTAATAGTCGATTTCTTATAAATATGACCTGGAGTAAGAGGAATACGAACATCAAAATCAAGAGAAAGTGATTGGCTGAATGGCAATGCAAGATATGCCCCCAAATCAAATCCGTAACCTGCGAACAATGGAGAAGTCAAAATGTTTCCGCCAGAAGTAATCTGCTGGAAATAACTCTGTGCATGCTCCAAATCAATTGGTGAGTAAATGTCTGTATTTACATCAAGGGCAGCATGAATACTACCATCCAAACCATTAGTAACAGTTACAGTTCCACCATTACCACGTGTAGAAAGAACAGGTACAAACACTGCAGGTTTTACATGAAGCTTGAACTTTCTAACATTCCAGCCTACATCAATCTGAGAATAAGCAAAAACATCAGTTTCTGCAGTAAAAGAAAGATCAAGTGTATCGCCTAATTTGTTTCCATAACCGGCAAAATCAAAAAGCTCTTTTCCAACTGAAAATTTGCCATACATTTCAGTACCAGCTGAAAGTCCAAGATAGAACTTACTAATACTAAAGTTTACCTGTACTTCTGGTGCTACGTTTGCAAAAAGGTTCATTCCACCTTCAGGACAATCGTCAGCAAGTTTTCTCAAATCAATAACAAGGTCTTTCTTAAAAATGTCATTACCTGTAACAAGGTTATTTGAAAGTCCTATTTCAGTACCAGCTTTAATTTCAAAGAAACGTCCGCTAAAGAAATTTCTTGCAGATAAGGCTGAACAAATAACTGTAATCGAAATAATTAATGCAAATATCTTTTTCATAGCGTCCCTCCTTATTTATTTCCACCAAATAATTCAATTGGTTCATCATTAGTTGTAATACCAATCTGCAGATTTATATCAAGTTTCTTTGTACGAGGAATTGAAATTGAAGTTGCATTCGGGAAGACAACATCTGCTGTCTTCAGCGTCAACGGATATGTATTAAGAAGTTGCAACACCTCTTCATTAGTGATAACAATCGGCTCAGTATCATCTGTATCGAATGTCAACTCCTTTCTAACTTCTTCTTGCACATCATTTCCCATAACAATTTCTAACTTAATATCATTTGTTGTTTTGATAGGGAACGAATCCAGTCTATAATTGATTACAGCTGATTCAATAACTTTAAGATATTTTTCGATTTCAGTTGTATCAGTTGCATCTTTTCGACCAAAGATATCCTTTTCCTCTTCTTGTGACTCTTCAGAATTTTCTGAGTTGCTCTTCTTATTAATCAGATCCTTAAGATTTATCGAAGTATTAGCATCAACATTAAAGCTTAATGGAAGTTCGATAATTGCATAAATACCGATAGAATCTGCACCTGACTCTTCCTCGTTTGAAGTTCCATCAAGATTAATTCCTAAATCTGAACTACGAATTTCGAAATCTTCAGTTCCACCATTAGCACTTAATGAGATATTATAGTCTACACAAAGCTGCTGGCCTTCTGCAGTAGAAGTGGTCTCAAAATCAAACAAACTAGAAAGAGGAATCGGCTCTCCAGTTCCAAGACTAGTTCTATAATTTGAAATATTCTTAGTTACTGTCTCAGATCCGTCTTCGTTCTTTACAGGTTCGAGTTCCGGAACTTGAACAAAGTTGATAGACTGACTAGTTTTGAGAATTTGAATCTTATTTTTCTTTTCTGAAGAAGTATCCTCTGGATTTGGTAAATAATTCTTATTTGCATCACCCAGGTACAAACTGATTGAAGAACCTGATAATCCCTCAAAGCTGCTCAATTTTTCAGTATTAGGCTTTGACAAATAAAGATAAAGCTTACCCTCTGGAACTGTTATATGATCAGAAAAATCTTCACCCAAAACCTCATTAATAGAGTTAAAGATTGTTGAAGGATTAAATCCTGTTCCGATTGTATCGCTCTGTGGTGGTATTGCCGAAGTATTGATTGTTACAGAGTACCAGTCAATTTTAGGAGTTACATTAATAGCGAGCTTATAAGTTTTGCCAGGCTCAACATTTGAAACTGTAACTTTATTTGGCTCTCCACCAGGAAGTGTAACCTGAACATCAAAGTCAAATGCATTAAACTCATCTGCAGCAGCAGGTGTCTTGTTAAGCTTTATTGTTCTTTGTATTGGATTTCCTTCTTCATCAACAGGAGTTAGGAATTTAAGTTCCTCGTTTACCTTTCCACCTTCAATAGTCTTAGTAGCTGATTCAAGTCCAAAGAAGTTTGATGAAACTGTCAATGAAATTGCATTTACTGGATTTCCAGCCCCATCTACTCCACCAGGAAGTGTATTTGTATAAGTTCCTTCAATACCACACTGATTGAGTTTAATTTCTTTCAAGATATTGAAAACTTCATCTGGAAGTGCTTGACTATCTGCAACAGAAAGATTTGTATCTGAAAGCTTTACAGTTACAGTCTTAATTCTTGTAATATTACTATCAAATCCTATTGCAGGAGGTTTTGTAAAATCAATTGTAGCACCCGCTACAGTAAGAGCAACTGCTGCATTTACAGTGATTTTTTCTGCACTGATTGATTTATCATTAAGAGAAATTGTTTTTGAATTATTCTGATTACCACTGCGAGCTGTACAATCACCTGTAGCAAGATTAATACCGCCTGACATTGTAATAGCATAACCAATTTCTATGTTCTGCCATTCAGAAGGAATATTAAAATCTATATTGATACTACCTTCACCAATTTCACAGGCATCAACACCACAGTCTTTCAGGCTTTCAAGGGAATTGATTTCTTTATTAATAGTAACACTTGGAATTGTAATTGTATTGCCGATTCCAGAAACCTTTTTAATCTGATATGGTCTGCTTGTGTCAAACTTGGCCATGAAAGCTTTTGTTGGAATACCCGCAATACTTTGTGGATTACTAAAATTGATATTTATATCAGTTGATTTAAATTCAAAGCCTGAATCTGGAATTACTAATTCAGCAACACCGTCATAGAAGGTTCCTGAAATTGATTTATCACCACTTGTGATAGTAACTGTACCACCTGAATAATCAGTATCAATGTCATTTTCATCAGTTATTACCTGTGAAATAGAAGAAATACTACTTGGATCAACTCCATTTAAGGAATATGCTTTTACTAAAAGACATCCCTTTTCATAAGTAATGGAATCAGCTATAGCGCTTATAAGCTCCCCAAATTCACCTTGATTATAAGTGCTGATAGGTCCTGCAAGAACAAACTTCTCATTGATTGCTCTATTTACTTCGTCTAACTCAAAAGTTACAGGGAATGAGAACTTAACCTCTGGAACTGGAATTTCTTTTTCAAAAGAAATATTTTTGATATTCTCTGCAAGGGAACCTTTATCAAAATATTTCGAAATATTAATCGGAATTTCTTGCAAAGGCATGTACATCAGGAATGACTGTGTGTCACCCTTTTTGTTTGGCCAATAGTCGTAAACCTTTCCGTTGTTTGGCAATTTTAAATCACCAATCATTTTGGAAACATTAAGATTTTCACTGAAATCTTTTTCGAAGTTTCCAAGTGCGAAATTGTAATTTGCATCTGTCTTTACGGATACTTTCTGTGGAATCTGCCACGAACATCCAGCAAAACTAAATGCAAGAGCAATGCAAATAAGTATGCCTGCCATTTTTTTCATAAGACAACCTCCTGAAACCGCGGTGGCGGTAATCTCTCCGTCTTTGTATTTTTATATGTTCTGATTATTATAATTGACTTTTAGATATTAAGACAAGACTCTTTTACGAGCCCTAACGATTATAACACGCTAGAGCCGTAAAAGGAACACTATTTTTAAATATAAATAATTGTTATTTTTTTCCATTAAAGAAAGCTGCAAATGGATTGTAACTCATTCCGTCGTCGCTGCCAGAGTTGTACGAACTTCGGCGGTTGTCGTCGCGGCGAGACTGAGAGCTTGCATTTCCAGAAGCACCACCCTTCTTCACTACAACTACACGGCGGCCAGTTCCATTGCCTGCGCCATCACGTGGAGTATCGCGGCGAACTGTACTCTTCTGTCCTGTTCCAGCTCGACTTGCAGCATCACTCTTAAGAGAAAGTGCGATACGGCGACGGTCGCGGTCAAGCTCAATAATAGTAAACTCATGAACATCACCAACTTTTACAACATCCATTGGGTTTTCTACGAAGCTATCTGAAAGCTCACTGAGGTGAACAAGTCCTGTTTCGTGAAGACCAATATCAACAAAGGCACCAAAATCTACTACATTCTTGATTTTACCAGTAACTTTCATGCCTTCTTTAAGATCTTCAAACTGCAAAACACCCTTCTGCATGATTGGAGCTGGATAGCCGTCACGTGGGTCGCGGTTTGGCTTCTGAAGCTCTTCAACAATGTCTTTTACAGTTGTTTCACCGATATTATATTTTTCTGCAAGCTTTTTAATGAGGTCTGCAGGAACCTTTTCTTTGTTCTGTATATATGGAAGAACTTCGCGTGCTGCGTCGTAGTTTTCCGGATGAACCCAGGTATTGTCGAGTGGGTCTGAGCTTTCTGCAATCTTAAGGAAGCCGGCACACTGCTCAAATGCCTTAGGACCAAGCCCCGGAACATTCTTCAAATCTTCGCGGCTCTTGATTTTGCCGTTCTGGTCGCGGTAAGCAACAATCTTCTTTGCTGTAGATGCGTTGATACCAGAAACATATTTAAGAAGTGAATAGCTGGCTGTGTTCAAGTTTACACCAACGTTGTTTACAACCGAACCTACAACTTCATCAAGCTGTTCAGCAAGCTTTTTCTGATTTACATCATGCTGATAAAGACCAACACCAATTGCCTTAGGGTCAATCTTTACAAGTTCTGAAAGTGGGTCCTGGAGACGACGGCCCATAGAGATGGCTCCACGGATTGTAAGGTCGAGGTCAGGGAACTCTTCACGCGCAATATCACTTGCCGAGTAAACTGAAGCACCTGATTCATCAACTACTGTATAAACAACATCATTATAGTTATCGCTGATAACCTTGCTAACGATAGCCTGAACTTCCTGCGAACCAGTACCATTACCAACTGCTACAACCTGAATATCATACTTGTCGATAGCATCGTTAATCATTTTGTAAGAGCCATCCGGGTCTGTAACCTGGAAGAACTTAAAGTAACCAAGATACTTACCAGTTTCATCGAGAGCAGCACACTTTGTACCTGTACGGATACCAGGGTCTACACCAAGAACGCGACTTCCCTTGATTGGCTGTGTCATCAAAAGGTTTTTGAGGTTTTCACTGAAGATACCGATTCCATGAACATCAGCTTCATCTGCCTCGTCGCTGCGGATTTCGCGCACAACAGCAGGGCTCAAAAGGCGTACAACGCCGTCTTCAATAGCGTCTTTATGATAGTTATTGCTGATTGTTGCCTTTCTCTGAAGATCTGCAACTGCTGCATCAACATCAACATCAATTGTAACTTCAAGAGCACCTTCACGCTCACCGCGGTTAATAGCAAGAATGCGGTGAGGTTTTACTTCATTCAAAGGCTCGCTGAAATCCCAGTACATCTTATAAACAGAAGTATTTTCTGCAACAGCTGCATCCTGGCCTTCTGGAACAATACCCTTTGTTTTGATAGTTCCGGTTCTCATATAAAGGTCATGAATTGCTTCACGATTTGCAGTTTCCTGGCTAACACGCTCTGCAATAATATCTTTTGCACCAGCAAGTGCGTCCATAGCAGATTCAACGTTCAAAGTTGCATCTTCATTATCAGTTTTGATGTATTTTCCAGCTTCTTTTTCACAAGCTGCATCATCATTATCTGCAACAATAAAATCAGCCAATGGCTCAAGACCTTTTTCTGCAGCAACCATACCACGTGTCTTCTTCTTTTTCTTGAATGGAGCCCAGAGATCTTCAAGGGCTGTCATTGTAGTTGCAGACATAACCGCATTGTAAAGAGTCTCAGTCAATTTTCCCTGAGCAAAAATGCCTTTTACAATTTCAAGGCGGCGGTCTTCAAGGTTATGATATGATTTATAGAGGTGGTCACAGTCACGAACCTGTACCTCATCAAGATTGTCATGTTTTTCCTTGCGATAACGGCTGATAAATGGGATTGTACATCCTTCTTCAACCAGGCTGATAACAGCACTCACCTGCTGCACGCGGATGTTCAATTCTTCCGCGATTTTTTTCATAATTTCCACTTCATTAACTGAAAGTGCGTCGATAGTTTCTTGTGTAAATTCCATAGTGGGAGTAATTGTAGTGAAAAGAGGATGGTTTTGGAAGTAGGAATATTACAGAATATCGTCTTCTGCTTCAGGAAGTTCTGTAATCTCCTTTTCATCAACTTTAAGATAAAGCTGTTCAAGCAAAGCAGTACAGTTTGAAGCAAGCAATCTATAAAGTGCTGGAATCAAAAGACTTCGTGTGCGGTCTTCCAATCCGGTTGTACCTGTGGAGTTTACAAATGCAAATACATAAAGCATATCACCATTTACAGGACGCTCCATTACAAGAACAGCATCTGAACGGAAAAGGAATCCGCGGATATTAAAATGAATATCCTTTAACTTTTCATATAATTTTATTTCGAGCCCAGAGCCTGGCGAAAGAATTGTAAAATGTGAAAGACTAATATCCTGCAAAACACCGGCAGCCGTTACCTGATGCGAACCGTAAGTAACACTATAGGTACAAGCCGCTGAACAGAGGGCACGAATTGTTTTACGACGTCCCTGGGCCTGATTAGCAAACAGGAGTTTAGCAATCAATTCAAAGTTTTGTTTTTTCTGATATTCAAGCTGAGTACATCCACAACGTACACCAAGTTCATAAAGATATTTCTTTTCGATACGGGCTTTATCTTCTTTTGTTGCACGTTTGGTATAAAGAATTCCGATTGAATCTTGAATTTTATGATCAATAACTAAATCTTGAATATAATCTTCCCATTCAAAATCAGGAATAGAAAAATCAACATTAAAAAAGAGAATTAAATCTTTAAAAAGAGAGAGAATAACATCAACTTTTTTCTGGAATCTTACTCGCTTATCATTTTCGATATAATAGCATTCATATCCTAATGCAAAATAATCTTCGAGGTATGAAGTCGGCATGAGAGAAGTGTCCGGCAAAATAAAAAATGTCTTTCTCCCCATGACGATGTCGCTTACAGAAATTCCCAAGTTGTTTCCTCTTATAACTAAATATTATATCTTAAAATTCTCAAAAAACAACATTTTTAGACGACATTTCTACAATATATTTATTAAATAAAATGTGTAATCGAATGGTGTTCTATCATCTTTGTTTTTACTGCGACAATATAACTGCCAACCATTGCAGTGAGTGTATCATAAAGTGCAGCAAATGAACAGATAATCATAGTTGCAGGTTTTAAAAGCTGTACACTAGTTTCAAAACCACGCGCATATTTGTTACAAATTATAGTCAAAAGTACAAATGCAGCCCCAGAAGGAATTCCACCCAACAGGAATGAAAGACCAAATGAAAGGCTAAAAATCCACATGATGTCGCTGATTGGAATACTAAGGCTTGAATAAGAACGCCAGATTAAAATGAAAGAAACAGTAGTTACCAGTGCTGATCCACCACGAGCAAAAATTGAAAACAATGGATAAGTAAAACTACGGCAACGTCTGCGAATTCCAAGACTATCGCTTAAGTGACGATTAGCCAATGGAATAACAAGATTTGAATCTCCACTAAAGAAGGAAAGAATTAGAGGAGCAATACTTGCATAAAGAACTTTATATGGACGAGGGTCGTGACATACAAAGCGAAGGATTAAAGGATAAATAATTCCTGCGATAATCACAAAATCAACAAAGAACATGATTATCATAGGGGTGAAAATACCAGTTGCAATTACACTGCGGAAATCAATAGTCCAGTAGCAGACAATTGCAATGCCTAAAACAGACATGATTTCTGTGAAAAAGTTTGCCACATTATAGAAGAGATTTGAAAAAGAATCCGAAAGAACAAAAACCGGCTTAAAAGCAGTTTCTTCTGAAGCACTTTCCCAGCCAATAATAAATGCAAAAACAAAACATACTAAAAGGAAAGAACCATCCCTCAAAGCTTCAAAACCTGAATATGGGAAAAGAGAAAGAATCATTCCTTTTACATCAAGAGAAAAAACTTCTGTTGCAACATCTACTGTAATTGGAATTCGAGGAAGTTTTACAAGAAGAATTGAAATAAGACCAATAAGGGTCATCATAAGGGAAGAAAGAACAATTATCAGGGCTGTAAGTCCAGAAGTCTTCCATAAAAGTCTGGAGGTTCTAAGCTTGCTTACTGCAACAATGGTGCTCGTAAAAATCAGCGGAACAACAATATATCTTCCTACGCGAATAAAAAGCTCTGTAAGAAAAGCAATCGCATTAGCAAAAGCCGCATTTTCTGTAGGGAGAATAAAAGCAGCAAGTACACCAAAAACAAGGCCAAGTAAATATTTAATCCAAACTTTCATAGCCATTTATTATAACACAGTATTCATTGCATTGCAAAGCGACCTGAAAAACACTAAAATGTTTGTCATACATAACAATTAACGAAATGCGCAATGACGCGCGGCACGAGGTTTCCACATGGCAAATACGAATGTTCCAGAACTTTTTGGAAGTCTGGTTTTTAATCAGTCAGTTATGAAGGAAATGCTTCCTTCACAGACCTTTAAGGCTCTTAAGCACACTATGGAAGAAGGAACGCCTCTCGACCTTGAAGCCGCAAATCAAATCGCAGAAGCAATGAAAAACTGGGCAATCTCTAAAGGTGCCACACACTACTCTCACTGGTTCCAGCCACTCACAGGTATTACAGCAGAAAAACACGACTCCTTCCTTGCACCTGCAGAAGAAGGCAAAATCATAATGAGTTTCAGCGGAAAAGAGCTTATCAAGGGTGAACCAGATGCTTCAAGTTTCCCTAACGGCGGTAAGCGCTCCACTTTTGAGGCTCGCGGTTACACAGTATGGGATCCTACTTCTTATCCGTTCGTAAAAGACCACACACTTTGTATTCCTACAGCTTTCTGTTCTTATAATGGTGAAGCTCTCGATAAAAAAACTCCACTCCTTCGCTCAATGGAAGCAATCAATGAACAGTCGCTCCGTATTCTTAAATTGTTTGGTAACAAGGCAAAGCACGTTACAACAACAATGGGCCCTGAACAGGAATACTTTTTAATTGATGAAAAGCTTTACCAGAAACGCAAAGACCTTAAGATGTGCGGCCGCACTTTATTCGGTGCCCGCCCGGTAAAAGGTCAGGAAATGGACGACCAGTATTTTGCCGCAATCAAGCCACGCGTTATTAAGTATATGGAAGATTTGAACGAGGAACTCTGGAAGCTCGGAATCTACAGCAAAACCGAGCATAACGAAGTTGCCCCAGCTCAGCATGAAATGGCACCAATCTTCACAACAAGCAACCTTGCCGCAGATCAGAATCAGCTGACAATGGAAATCATGAAAAAGGTTGCACGCCGTCACGGACTTATCTGCCTGCTTCACGAAAAACCTTTTGAAGGAGTAAACGGAAGCGGTAAACATAATAACTGGTCTATTGCAACAGACCTAGGTGAGAACCTTTTTGCACCTGGAAAAACTCCACGCGACAATGCACAGTTCCTTTTGTTCCTTACAGCAGTAATTAAAGCTGTAGATGAAAATCAGGATCTCCTCCGCTATTCAGTAGCAAGTGCCGGTAACGACCACCGCCTTGGAGCAAACGAAGCGCCTCCTGCAATTGTTTCTGTTTTTGTTGGTGATGAACTCGATGCCGTTTTGAAAGCAATAAAAGACGGTACAGATTATAATGGAAAGAAAGGTGGCAAACTCACAATTGGCGTAGATGTATTGCCACCAATTCCAAAAGATTCAACAGACCGCAACCGTACTTCTCCGTTTGCCTTTACTGGTAACCGCTTTGAGTTCCGTTCAGTAGGAAGTGCACTTTCTATCAGCGGTCCTAACACAATAATGAACGCAATTCTCGCAGACTCACTCCGAGCTTTTGCAGATGAACTTGAACAGTCTAAGAACTTTGACGAAGATCTTCAGAAACTCATTAAGCGCGAAATCACCGCACACTGGCGTATCCTTTTCAACGGAAACGGTTATGGTCAGGAATGGATTGAAGAAGCAGAACGCCGCGGCCTCAAAAACTACCGCACAACACCAAAAGCAATCGAGCACTATATCGACCAGAAAAATATAGATCTCTTCACACGAATCGGCATTTATACACCAGAAGAAATGAAGAGCCACTACGATATTAAGCTCGAAAAATACTGTCAGGTTGTAAATATTGAATCAAACACAATGCTCGAAATGGTACACAAAGACATCATTCCGGCAGCCTTCAAATATCTGAACGTACTCGCAGACACAGAATTCAAAATGCAGCGTGTATTCAATCTTTGCGATGCAGGCCTCAAGCTCATGGAAAAGTTGAACACACTCGTGAATGACCTTTCCAACAAAGCCGACGTACTTGTTGCAAAGCACGAAGAAACCCGCAAAATTACAGACCTCATGCAGCGTGCCCACGCCTACGCAAAAGTCGTAATTCCTGCCATGGACGAAGTTCGCGCCGTAGCCGACCAGATTGAACCACTCCTCGGCGAAGAGTACAAACCATTCCCAAGTTACGAAGATTTGTTGTATTCAGTACAGTAAGTTTTTGGGCTTTTGGGCGCAACCGTCCGCCTTCGGCGGCCGGTCGGGCTTTTCGGGGCTTCGGCATTCGCCTCCGACCACACCTGCGGTGTGTTTTCGCTACGCTCACCCCTACAATCCCTTGCGCGAGTTCCCAATAAATTAGCGTCTGAACCAAAATACCGACTATAACAACAAGAATTAGATTTTAGTCGGTGCTAAAATCACCTAAAAACAAAAAAGTCCCGACTAAACAGCCTTTTTCTCAAATTTAGTCGGAACAAAAATCGAGAATTCCATCTTTTTCAAACAAATTCAAATGATTAAATCTCTATTAACCTCGGAGAATTCCGACTAAAATCCTGTTTTCCGCAATTTAGTCGGACTAGTTAAACATACCCACCATTTTTCTTCCAACTAAATAATCATTTATATCAGTTTAGTCGGAAGTTATAACTTACCACCACTTAACAGGTAAACTCATTAAATTGAGCCAGGATTTTAATAATTCTAAAAAATCATCATAAAGAACAATATGTAAAATAAGATATCCTGTTATACACGCAATTATAAACAATGCAGTTTTCAAACGTACAACTTTCACTGAAAAGCCCATCGAAAACTGCATAGCAAGTAATATTAATAGAAGCAATATTGCAAATATAAGGAATTTTTCGGTTACAAGGAAAAAGTCTGCAACCAACATCACAAAAAGAAGAGCTGTAACAGCTTTTCGATTTTTTCGACAAGAAAGTGAAATAAAAATTTTCAAAATAAGATATAGACTTATCAATAGAATAAAAATGAAATTTCGTTTATCAATAATTTCTTGTGTAATTTCTCCAGATAAATCATAGTAAAACAATGAAAAAGTAAGTCCACTTATCGTAGCCGATACACCTCGCAGAAAATCTTTCATAAGCAACTGCGGTTTTACAAAAATCAAAATAGCAAACATCAATATCAAGTCAGTACAGAAATCAACAATATGACGGAAAAATGAACCAACTTTATTTACAGTTTTAATGGCAGTACTTCTTGATTCTTCAGACTTTATTGTTTTTTCTTTAGAATCAACTTTTTCTTCTTTTTGTTTTCGTGCAGCCAACTTAATATCGTAAAACTTTTTCTGAGTATTATTCTTTATATTTATAAAGAAATCTTTCATGGCCAGTAAAGTCAAAGGCAATGAATAACTGTCATCAGATTTTTCAAAACTTGAAGCATCAAAAGCATCTGCAAAATTTGATGCAATTGCACGTTCAAGGAGAACAACCTTTTCCTGAGAAATACCCGAATCAAAGCCAAATATAAAAAGCGTATTAGAGGTTCTCAACTGTATTTCTCGTTTTCCATCAGTTCTTGCCGCCGCTTCAGTATCGCGGGCATCAGTACCAAGAAATCGAACGTTCTTTTTAGAAAGAAACTCTGAATTACGAGGAACACGTTCCTTAGCTGAATCAGCTTTTGTCACAGACTCTGCCATGGTCAAATAGTTCCAACCAACGCCTTCTTTTGTAATTACAAAACCACGTCTTTCGAAAATTGAACAGGTGCTGTCTGAATACCAAACCACCATCAAAATCTCATCATCTGGTAAAAGCTTGTACAGACTCTTAATTACCGCTTCTGAACTTTTTGTAAATGAAAGCTGAAAATGAAGTTTTGGTGTTGCCATCTTATCCTCTCTAATACAGATTTACACAAAATGCTATATATGGCCGAACATAAAAATATAAATATTTCTTTATAGCATATTCCACAGGTTCTTTATAATGTTCAGTATAAGTATAATTACTTGAATACTTTATTGTTTTTATTTTATCCAGATAACCTACAGCTTTCTGAGATGAATAAAAATCAAAATCAACTGTAGTACCTATAACTGGTGAACAGCGTCTGTTTGCTGTAAACTTTACCTGAAAATCTGTTTCAACACCAAGCACAACTCCATTACTAAAAATTTGGATATCAGGGCCAACAGAAACATTCATATATATCAAACTATTATCAAATATCATAAATGCTGGCCCAAAAGATATTTGTATCCCACTAATTGAATCATTCGAGTCAGAAGATCTAATTGTTGTATCAACTAGAGAAAAAGATTCGTAAAATCCAAACCTATCATATAAAACATAATTGTAATTCATTATTTTTATAATTGTATTACTCATATTGAAGAAACTGCTCTTTTCATAATCAGGTCCTTCGCTCGAAACTTCAAAATTATTGAAAAATGATACAAGTGGAGAAGTTATTTGAATATCACTTTTTGCATACAGTAAACTTGACGATATTATAAAAACAAGAATTAACAATAATTTCTTCATTTATCACCCCCAAATAAACAGATTATTCAACCATTCCGGTAATATTATAACATGCAATTTTGATGGTACAAAACGAAAATTGCTACAAAGTCATATTTATTGGTAATATTTATTACCTTTACAAAAGTTCCAAGATTGCCCAGTCAGTGCGATAATCTTTTTTATGGAAGAAACAGAACTGGATATTCCAAGTTTATTCGGAAAAAACGTTCAAAAATATAGGAAACTCGCTGGTCTCACTCAAGCTGAACTTTCAAAACGGCTAGAAATCACACAGAAACATCTTTCTATAATTGAAACTGGAACACAGTTTGCGTCTGCTGCGCTTATTGCACGAATTTCAAAGGAGCTCGATGTTCCTCCTGCAGCTCTTTTTGGAGATGACCTTTCTCAAGTTTATTTCGATAAGCTATACACACGTCTTGCCACTCATTTTGAAAACAAAATTAACTGGCTACAAAACACACTCTCTCACGAACTTTCTAATCAACTAAACTCTAAATTCGACTCACTATCTCAAAAATAAAATTAAGAATATCTCCCTACCGCAATTGTATAGAAACATTCTGTATTTTATGCTCATAATCTGATAATATTTTAAATATGGCAGATACGGCTTTATGAATGCCATATTATTTAACAGGAGATATTATGAAGAGATTTGACGGTTTCATGCATGGTGTGAATTTGGGAGGATGGTTTTCTCAGTGCAATCATACCGAAGAACGTTATGACAATTTTATAAAACAGGACGATTTCAAAACAATAAAAGAATGGGGACTCGATCATATTCGTTTGCCAATTGATTACAACCTTGTTGAAACTGCTGATGGAACTCCAATTGAAAAGGGCTACGAAAGAATTTCTCAGGCAATCAGTTGGTGTAAAGATAATAAACTGAACATGATTCTTGATCTTCATAAGACTGCAGGCTTTTCTTTTGATGCTTGCGAAAAGGAAGTTGGATTTTTTGACAGCACAGAACTTCAGGAACGTTTTTATAAACTCTGGGAAAATCTTGCACGCCATTTTGCAACAGCTTTTGATGATGCTGATTATGGTAATGGTCAGCACGGCGAAATCTGCTTTGAACTTTTGAACGAAGTTACCGACCAGTCTTACAGCAAAAAATGGAATGCAATTGCACGCACTTGTATTGAACGCATTCGTAAGATTGCACCAACCACAAAGATTCTTGTTGGCAGCTACTGGAACAACTCTCTTGCATCTGTAAAAGATTTGGACGAACCATACGATGAAAATATTGTTTACAATTTCCACTGCTACGAGCCACTTCTGTTTACACACCAGGGGGCACCTTGGGTTGGCAAGAACATGAATCCAGATTTCAGATTACCACTCAAAACTAAGTTTGCGGATTACATTACAAAAACTGCAGAAAAGGTTGGCCAGATTGGAACCGCATTCGGAGCCTTCTCTCCTGATGCAACTGTAGATGTAAATTACTTTGAAACAATTTTTGCTGAAGCTGTAAAGATTGCAGAAGACCGAAATGTTCTTCTTTACTGCGGCGAATACGGTGCAATTGAAAAAGCAACACCAGAAGACACTCTCGAATGGTACAAACTGATTTCCACAGTTTTCAACAACCACGGAATCGGCCGTGCTGCCTGGTCTTTCCGCCAGATGGACTTTGGTTTGAGCGATGCCCGATTAGATGGAATTAGAGGGGAATTGGTGAAGTATTTGTAAAAAAGAGACCCCGAAACAAGTTCGGGGTGACACTGATTGTTATACCCCGGATTGTCCGGGGTATTTTTATATGGATTGCCTCGGCCTATGGCCTGGCAATGACTAAAGTTTACCGCTTTCTGCGGCGCCTGGGAGACCTATGTCTTTGCGGAAGAAGGCTCCGTCGAACTTGATGGCAGAAATGCCCTGATATGCATTTGACCAGGCTTCTTTGAATGATGAGCCATATGCACTGCAGGCAAGAACACGGCCACCGCTTGTAAGCAAATCATTTTCATGTCTGCGGCCTGCAACTGCACCTGCTACAAACACTTTTGCTGTACTTGCGTTCAACAATGGCTTATTAATAGTAATTTCTTTTCCCTTTTCGTATGCTTCTGGATATCCGCCGCTAACCATAACTGGTGCAACCTGGTATCCTGGCTTCCACTTCATTTCGAAATCTTTAAGTGTACCATTCAAAATAGCTGTACACATAGAAGTGAAATCAAAATCCATCAACGGAAGAACTGCCTGAGTTTCAGGGTCTCCAAGACGACAGTTATATTCAAGAAGCTTTGGACCTTTGCTTGTGAGCATTACACCAAAGAAGATGAATCCACGGTAGTCAAATTTTTCCTTGATAAGACCGTTAAGTGTTGGCTGAAGAATGTCTTTATCAAACTTCTTCATCATTTTGTCTGTAACATCGTCGAGAGGACAAACAGCACCCATTCCACCAGTGTTAGGACCTTTTGCTCCGTCTAAAAGACGTTTGTGATCACGTGCTGGAAGGAAAGGAACGATTGTAGCAGAACCACTTACAGCAAATTCAGGTGTAACAGAAACGGCAGCAAGAACTGAGATTTCAACACCTTCAAGATATTCTTCGATTACAAGTTTTTTACCTGCGTCGCCAACCTTACCGTTGCCCATCATATCTTCAACAGCAGCAAGTGCCTGTTCTACAGTTGCGGCAACTACTACGCCTTTGCCAGCAGCAAGGCCGTCGGCTTTTACAACAATTGGAGCTCCGTGCTTTTTGATATACTCACAGGCTTCATCTTTATTAGTGAAGGTTTCACTTGCAGGACAAGCTACACCGTATTCTTTCATGAATTTTTTAGAGAGATCTTTACTTCCTTCGAGCTGGGCGCCGGCCTTTTTTGGACCTACAACAGGAATATCAGCCTTCCAGAACTCATCTGCCAGACCTGCACAAAGTGGATCTTCTGGTCCAACTACGCACATGCGGCAATTTTCGTGCTTAGCAATAGCAACGTAAGGATTTTCACCCTCTTTAATGTAGTCGCAATCTTTTGGATTTATGTTTACACATTTAGACTCATAAGCAGTTCCGCCGTTTCCAGGCACTACAACTACTTTATCAACAACAGGACTTTGAGCAATTTTCCAGCAGATAGTGTGCTCACGACCACCACTGCCAACTACGATAATATTCATAAAATGATATTAATGAATTTTAAGATAAAAAAAAAGGGGCTTTCGCCCCTTTTCATTAAACCTTGAACTCCTCAATACGTGCGGAGATGTTGTTTACGGCGTTTGTCATGTCTATGGTCAGGTGGTGCAGATTTCGGGTCGTCTGTTGGGTTGTTTCAGTTGTTGAAACAATCTGATTGAAGTTCTGAGCCATATTCTTTGAAGATTCCTTAAGTCCAGCGATTGCGTCGAGAACAGAAAGTGCACGGTCTCCAATCTTCTTACTTGAACGCTGAACGCTTACAGAAATATTGTTCATCTTAGCAAGAGTTTCGAGCAGGTGTTTTGAACCTTCACTCTGTTCCTCTGTAGCCTTTTTAATAGAATAAACCAGTTCAGAAGTATTGTTTGTCTTATCAGATACAACCTCGAACGAAGCCTTACTCAAATCAGCACTTTCTACTACCTTCTGGATATTTGCAGCAATGAGCTTGAGGTTTTCTCCAATGCTCTTTGACTGTGTAGCTGAAGTATCAGCAAGCTTACGGATTTCTTCTGCAACGACTGCAAATCCCTTACCAGCCTCGCCCGCATGTGCAGACTCAATCATGGCGTTCATAGAAAGCAAGTTTGTCTGAGAAGAAATGTTTGCAATAACCATGTTTGTATCCTGCAAAGATTTACTCTGAGCAAGTACTGAGTTCAAAAGTTCATTTACAATACGGTTCTTTTCAATTCCTTCAACTGTTGCAGCATTAAGCTCTGTAAATTCTCCAGCCATCTTATCTACAGAAGTTGTAATAGACTGAATATTTCCAATCATCTGTTCAATTCCGGCACTTGCCTGAGTAATAGCATCAACCTGTGAATCAATCATCTGATTAAGAGTTGTAATATTAGAAGAAATCTGTGAAACAAGTTCCGAAGTACCGGTTACGCTCTTATCCTCCTCTTCAAGAGTTGAAGTAGCGGTCTGGATTTCGCGCGAAATATTATCCATCTGATTTTTAGTTTCATTGAGCTGGCCTTTTACATTTTCGAAGGCTTCCTTAAGATCATCGTTTGCAGAACCAATTTCACGCACTGTTTCATGAACGGTATTTACAAAGGTATTTACAGATTTCTTAACCTGAGAAATTTCATTGTTATGGTAGATTTCAAGACGTTTTGTGAGATCCTTATCACCAGTATTAAGGTCATCAATATTCTTTTTGATAGAATCAAACTTACCAATAATGATTTTGATGATGATAAGCTCAAGAATCATAAGAATAATGGCAATTACAAAACCACCAATCAACGAAACATTCTGCATACGATTTGCGATTGATTCCATTTCCTGTTTTTCAACAGTTGCTATAACCTTCCAAACCTTATTGTTTAATGTAAAAGTTTTTGTGTAAACCTTAAGGTGATTTATATCTGTTTCACCAAGAATATCTTCTCCGGCTCTAAGTCCGTTTGCATCATCATAAACAGAAATACGTCCTGTCTTAAAGAAGGTTTTTCCAAGTTTGTTGATTGGTTCAAGTTCAAGGAAGCCTACACAACCACCAGAAACCTTTTTACCTGTTTCTTCATCAACAAATTCTGATTTTACAAAAAGAGGCATTGTATAACCACCAGCAGCAGCCACACGAGGAGACTCAAGCCATACAGAAACATCACTCTTTTTATGATTTATGTAATATTCCTTCTGTAAAATACCGGCAACAGATGAACCACCTTTTGTATTGAAGGTTTCCGGTCCGCCATCTTTTGCGTCAGTGTTTGTATCCCAGAATACCATTACATACTCAAATCCATCTGGTTTAGTAACAGTTTTAATTCTGTGTTTGATATTTTCAGGATTATCTACAGGTTCGACAACAGCACGCTGATAAACTTTCATTACAGTAACTTGATTTTCGAACCACATTTTTACGTTATCTACAGATGCATTAAGGAAAGTTTCTACTGACTGTTCGTAGATTGTATTAATTGGAGCCTTAAGATTACGCGAAATATAAAACAGGAAAGCAGAGATAAAAGTAAGAATCTCTAAAAAGGCAATTACACCATATTTAAACAAAAGAGACTCTTTGCGCTGCTTTTTTTCTTTATTAGGAGTGGCTGCTTTACTCTTTAACACTTGTTTTGCCATAATCACGCCTCACTATGTATTTATAACAAATAATTATTGATAAACTTCCTTAAGACTAAGTATATATCATTATCGGTAGAAGTCAATTTTTTTAACAGTTTAACGTAATTCGTGTTGTACAGATCTTCGGGTCAAGCCCGAAGATGACAGTCATTATTGAGCGCGTGGTTTGTGACAGTTTGAACAACCAACTACATGAACGTGTTTTTTACCGAGAGTTTTATTGAAGAGTCGAGCTGTAAGACTCTGATCTTGTGCTACTTCCTTATGGCAAACCGGGCAGATGCGTTTTACTCCCGGTTCACAACGTGGATAGCAGTGCGGACAGCCCATAATTATCATAAGCTGGTCTGGAACATTCATAGGGCGGTAAACTTTTGAGATGATATTTTCGCCAACAAAGAGATTTGTGTCACAAAGCGGGCATTTTACCGGCTGCATTGTTTTTTGTGTCGTAGTTTTCTGATTTTTTCTATTAGTATATTTGATGTACCAGGCTATCAGTGCGATTATTACGCAGACTGCCGCGCCCATTAATAAGTAGTCCATAAATAGATTATCGGGTCAAGCCCGATAATGACAAGCATAAAATTGAAAATCCGTTAAAAAACGAACCGAAAGGGTCGTTTTAGGATTCTCAGAAAAAAATGCTCAGAGGCAAGCTGTGCTTGCCGACTCAAAAAAAAATTAAAAAAATTGTGAAATTTTCCTAAACTTTTTTTTGCCTTACCCGACAATCAAGTATAAGGGTGGTGGAAACCCGTGAGATAAACCACGTTGTGGTTTTAAACCCACCAATGTGTTTTATCTTATAACCTAACTATAAGGAGATTATTATGGTTATTAATCACAATATGAGTGCTATGTTCGCTCAGCGTTCCCAGGGAATTCAGGATCTTAACAACCAGAAGAGCATGGAAAAACTTTCTTCTGGTATGAGAATCAACCGTGCCGGTGACGACGCTTCTGGACTTGCAGTTTCTGAGAAAATGCGTGCTCAGATCCGCGGTTTGAACCAAGCTTCAACAAACGCTCAGAATGGTATTTCTTTCATTCAGACAACTGAAGGATACCTCCAGGAAACAACAGACATCGTTCAGCGCATCCGCGAACTTGCTGTTCAGTCTTCAAACGGTATCTATTCTGCTGAAGATCGTATGCAGATCCAGGTAGAAGTTTCTTCTTTGATCGCAGAAGTAGACCGCATCGCTTCTTGTGCTCAGTTCAACGGTATGAACATGCTTACAGGCCGCTTTGCTCGTCCTACAGGTGAAAACGTTGTTACAGGTTCTATGTGGTTCCATATTGGTGCTAACATGGATCAGAGAACTCAGGTATACATTGGAACAATGTCTGCTATGGCTCTCGGACTTCGCAACGTTGGTGATGAATCAATTATGTCTCTCGAAACTCCAGACGAAGCTAACCGCGCAATCGGTACTTTGGATGAAGCTTTGATGAAGATCAACAAGCAGCGTGCTGACCTCGGTGCTTACCAGAACCGCCTTGAAAAGACAGTATCAGGACTTGATATTGGTGCTGAAAACCTCCAGGCTTCTGAATCACGCATCCGTGATACAGATATGGCTGAAGAGATGGTTAAGTTCACAACTTCTAACGTACTCTCTCAGGCAGGTACAGCTATGTTGGCTCAGGCTAATCAGTCAAGCCAGAACGTACTCAGCTTGCTCCGCTAGAAATAAGTCTTATCCCGTCATCCTGAACTTGTTTCAGGATCGGGATGACAAAAAAAAGCCGTTGCTCGAAAGAACAACGGCTTTTGTATTTAACGAAAAGTAAAAATCAAAAATTAGCCAAGAGTAATAGCTCCAGCCTCGCTGATTGTAATAATTGCTTTACAGTTTGTACAGCGGAAACGACCTGCGTGTGCTGCCTGAATGTTCCTACCACAAGATGGACATACGAGCATCTTAGGGAATACTGGTCCTGGTGCAGAACCTTCATCATGACGAAGATATTCCAAAGCTTCTTCTGTAGTATCTTTCAAATTAAAGAACTGAGAGAATCCAAGAATCTGGAATACTTCAGCAACATTCTCCTGAACTTCAGAAAGAATGATGTCTCCGCCCTTTACCTTTACCATTTTAAGAAGAATGGTGAAAGAACCAAGTCCTGTTGAAGATATATATGATAACCCGCCGCAATTGAACAACAGATTAAAATAACCTGCACCAATTACCTTGGTAAGCTGCTTCTGGAAGAAAGATGAATTGTAGGTATCGATATATCCCTCCAGAACGACCATACAGCCGTTCTCAACACCTGGAATCTTATGCAAAGTGATTTTGAGAGAATCGTCCTTGTCACTATCAAAGCCTGAAACAATAGAATTATTTGATTCCATACAGTAAACTCCTTTGTAAATATTATAAATCACAAATTTTCATTTGTCTATTATAAAATTTTATTTTTGATAATTTTATTATTTCTACAAAATAGATTCTCTGGTCAAGCCAGAGAATGACATCAATAGAATGAACAACTTAAAACTCGCTGCGGCCTCGGAAACTAAGAGAAAGCGTACGCTTATCAACATATTCGATATCGCCACCTACTGGCATTCCTGTGGCAAGACGGGTTACTTTTGGTGGCTGTGGCAAATTCAATTCCGAAATCATCTTATTAAGATAGAGCGCTGTAGTATCCCCTTCTACTGTCGGATTTGTAGCAATGATGATTTCTGATATAGCGTCTGCACCGCCATTTGCGCCATTTTTAATTCTAGCAAGCAAGGGTTGAATAGAAAGCTGTGCTGGTCCAATTCCTTCAAGTGGACGAAGTAATCCACCAAGAACATGATACATACCTTTATATTCGCCATAAGCCTCTATAGTAGATACATCCTGTGGTTGTTCAACGACACAGATTTGAGTTGCATCACGAAGCGGATTTGAACAGATTGGACAAGGATCCGTTTCTGTCCAGGTACCACATACAGAACAAGGTTTTATTCGTTCCTGAAGATGACCAAGATTCTGAGCAAACTTTTGAACATAAGTGGCATCCTGTTTTAAAAGCCAGTTTACCATGCGGACTGCACTTTTTTTACCGATACCTGGGAGACGAGAAAAATTACTGGTTAGTTCATCAAATGCGTTCATTAATTAAAGTCCAAACTGGCCGAGATCAAGTCCACCGAGCAGTGAACTTGATTTTGCTTTTATCTGTTCCTGAACATTATCTACTGCATTTTTGTGAGCAGAAACAATCAAATCTTCGAGCATCTGAACATCACGGTTATCAACACAAATAGGATCGAGTTTAATTCCAATCATTTCAAACTTGCCGTTAAGTGTAACTGTAACCATGCGTCCACCAGAAGAGCCTTCTGCACGGATATCAGCAAGCTCCTGCTGAAGTTTTTCTGACTGTTCTTTGATTGCCTGTGTGTTTTTAAGCAATTCAAACGGATTCATTTTTTACATCCTCCCTGCAACGATAGTTCCCTTAAAAGCATTTACCAGAATATTAACCTGAAGCGGAATTTCCACCGGTGCAGCATTTTCCTGTGATTTTGCTTCTTTAAGGGTTACGTTGAATTTCATTGGACGACCACAGGCATTTGAAAGCTCTGCGGCTATCACATCTTTTTTCTTTTCTATTAAATTAAGGTCGTAAGAAGTCTCAACGGTTGTATTAACTGAATCGTCGCTAACTACCCACAAGCCTGTTTTTTCTACATTTGATGCAGCAAAGCCATCTGTAACTGCAAGATTTGCTGTAATCTGTCCGCGAAGCTGTGCAATTGAAATTGTCTGACCCGTAGCGGTTACAAGCGTATCCTGCAACTGAACTGGAGCCGAGGCTGTTCCTGTATCTGAAGCAGTATTTTCATATTCTTCGGCCTGCTCAGAAAAATCAGCCTCTACCGGGTAATAATCATCATCCGGAGGGGCGTCCATATTCGACCAGCCATCATCACCTTCTTCTGCATCCGGATTTTCTGAATAACCTGTTGCAGACGAAGGAATATCCACCGTAGGCACAACCTGACCATCGTCGGTTACATTTTCCTGAGGAATATGAAGTTTTAGACGCTCGTCAAGTTCTGCCGGATGAGCATTTTCTGCCATTGGAGCAGCCACTGATTGTTCAGGCGGCAGTGGACCGCCATTAAGAAAAGGGTTTGGATTATCTCCTGTGTCCCCGCCACCATCCGGCGAGCCCGGGTCACCAGTATCATCATCAGAAATACCAGCCTGCTCTTTTGCAATAAGTTCATCGAGCATAGAAAGTCGTGGCATTCCAGCTGGAATTGGATTCATGCCGGCTGGAGTTGACTGAGTTGTCTGAGTTGGTTGAGTCTGCTGGGGAACTGGCTGAGCTGCCGGTTGATTTGACGGCATCTGCTGAACAGGCTGCGCAGTATGTGCCGCTGTTGCAGCAGGTGCACTCACAGGTGCTCCCATCAGCAAGCCCTGAGCAGCGTCAATTGCCTTTTTAACTTCTGCGTTAGAAACATAACTTCCAAGCCAGCACAAACGGCTGAAAGCAAGTTCAAGTTCATAACGAGGAGAAAGTGAATAGCGGATATCGCGGTAAAGCTGCAAAAAGAGCGAAAGTGCGCGTTCAATCTGAACAGTATTCCAGGCACCCAGCACAACATTGCTGTAACGCTCTGCACTATTTCCAAGAAGCGACTCTTTTCTTACGCCATGCTTTATAAACAGAAGGCTGCGCAAATAATCCGCACTATTGGAAATCAGCTGTTCAATTGAAACACCAGCCTGTAAAAACTCGTCCAAAAGGCCAATTACATCGGCTGTACGGTTCTGAGCACAAGCTTCGAAAACGGAGTTCAAGCGGTCAATTCCAACAAGACCAAGCTTATCGCGGATTTTTTCATATGTAATGTGACCATCACTGAAGGCTACAACCTGATCAAACAGAGTGTAAGCATCGCGCATAGAACCTGTAGATTCACGAGCAATCCAGAAGAGAGCTTCATCATCAGCCTGAATACCAAGTTCGGCTGCTGCATCGGCAAGACACTGCTTAACCTTATCAATTGCAACAAGACGGAAATTGAACTGCTGACAGCGTGACTTAATAGTTGCAGGCACCTTCTGAAGTTCAGTTGTAGCAAAAATGAAAATTACATATGGAGGCGGCTCCTCAATAGTCTTAAGTAAGGCATTGAAAGCCGAAGTCGAAAGCATGTGGACTTCATCGATTATATAGATTTTATATTTTGAATTGCTTGGAGGAAAAAGAACCTCGTCCTTAATCTGACGGATATTTTCGACGCTGGTATTTGACGCACCATCGATTTCAATCACATCAAGAGAAGTTCCTTTTGTGATTTCCTGACAGGTAGAACAAGTTCCGCAAGGCTGATCTGTAGGCCCGTTCTGACAGTTCAATGCCTTAGCCAGAATACGCGCCGTAGAAGTCTTACCACACCCACGCGGCCCCGAAAACAGATACGCATGAGCAATCTTTCCCGATTTTATAGAATTTTTGAGAGTCTCAGCAACAAATTCCTGACCAACCAGGTCTCCAAACTGCTGCGGACGACGTCTCGTCGCTGTTACTTCGTATGACATAGAGTTTATTATAGTAGGATTTTTGGGAAATTTGAAGTAGGAAAAATGCTTAAAGGAGGGCGGAGGGCCGCCCTACGCCTCAACCACCTTCGGTGTTTTCGGCTACCCAACCCAACTGGGTAAATTAATGTACATCAAAGATTCTCCGACATCCCCAGATTTCCAGTCTCTTTACCCCGTAACGCCCCAAATAACCGCGAGGGGCACACACAAATTACCCCATACGGATAAGTATTAGTCTTCACTCTATTTTATCCGTATATTTCTTTTATTTTTTGTCTGCTAATCCCTTTTTCTACGGATAAATCTGAGTTTTTAGCCATTTTTATCCGTAAAAAATTCAAAATCCCCATAGAGTCCATATAATGGTGTAAATTTAAAAGAGTCATGAACTCAAATCCTGATATAATGTTAAGTGACCAAACTAAACATAAAAAGGAGATGATCTCATGACTCAACTTAATCTTACTTTA
>Ga0129306_1000757_pt1 | contig 45295 bp, 34 predicted proteins | sample P827metagenome_FD_94438 | JGI IMG/M metagenome (GOLD analysis project Ga0129306, IMG submission 94438) | Capybara group fecal microbial communities from Wisconsin, USA - P827 metagenome | ecosystem: Host-associated > Mammals > Digestive system > Large intestine > Fecal | place: USA: Wisconsin... | reverse complement strand
TGCGGAGAGTGCCATGAGCAACATTACGGTAAACCTGCGCTATACGGGTAAGAACGGGGCGGCAAAGAAGTTCGCCGAAGAGATGGTTTCTAGCGGGACGGTGGCGAAAATCCGTGCCGAGAATGGCAACATCCGCTACGAATATTTCCAGTCGCTGGACGATCCCGAGACCATCTTGCTGATTGACGCGTGGGAAAGCCAGGCGGCCATCGACGTGCACCACGCTTCGCCCATGATGAAGACGATTGCGAAACTCCGCGACAAGTACGACTTGAAAATGACTGTCGAACGCTACACGCCCGACAACACCATGCCCAAGACCGACGAAAAGTTCATCAGGAAATAAGTCGCGACAATGCAATGCCCGCGCGCTGTTTGGCGATAAGGCGACCAGCGGGAAATAGACTCTACGCCAGTGTCACCTTGAAAAATTCCACGTTCATTTCGCGGTCGGCGAGGGGCACAATCTTGCGGTCCTTGGGAATTTCGTAATCGAACTGGTGGTCCGAAACGAACGTCAACAGCGAAGACTGCTCGATGAGCTTTGAGATGCCCTTCACGCTGTCGTGCTTGATGAAGGTGGCGTCGGGAATCTTCTTGCGCTTGACCTGCTCCCAGAACCCTACGTTGCTGCGCTGGATGATGGTTTCGCCCTTGAGTTCACGGAGCCGGATGGACTTGCGCTTGGCCAGCGGGTGCTTTTTCGGGAGTGCAATCGAGAGCCGCTCCTGCATATACTTTTCGGCAAGGTATTTCTTTGCGCGCGGGGCCTTGAGCGTGATGCCGATATCCGCCGTGCCCTCGTTCAGCGCCTTCAGAACGCCCGCCTCATTGTCGATAATCTCGTAAGTGACTTGCGCGCCAGGGTATTTCTCCTGCAGTTCCTGCACCATCCGCATGGTGGGGAGAATGGCCACCGATGCGATGGAGTACGTGTGCGTACCCGCTCCCTGCGGGCTCACCTTTTCCATCATCTCGCTTTGCAAGTCCATGATGCGCTTCGCGTATTCGGCGACTGTGCGTCCCTTCTCGTTCAGCTCGATGCGGTTCTTTTTGCGCTCGAAAAGTGGAGCGCCGATTTCGTCTTCCAGCTTCTTGAACGCGCGGCTCACCGCTGGCTGCGAAGTGTAGAGCTTGTCCGCAACGGTAGAAAGGGTCCCGTATTCCAGGAACCCGGCCAGCAAACGCAAGATGTAAGTCTCGACAAACATAAAAAGCCCCTTTTGGGGAAGAATATAATAAATCCGCTATGCGTCAAGCGAATAGTGGGGGCGATTTTGAATTAAAATGCACTATTTTCCTTTTGTATTTTGCTCCACTTTCACAATGACTTCGGCGGGTGTCACGAAATCTAGCACGCTGAAAGCAGTCATTTCGTTACCCATATCTTTAAACGAAGCTCCAAAGTGATATACAGTGTCGTCGACCAGAAGAAAACGGTCGTGAATCGTGCGCATGGTCTTCAATTCTAGTTCAGGATATTGCTTCTTGTGCAAGTCTGCCGCAGCCTTGAATTCAGGTGTAATTCGTGAGGAGTAGATTTTTGCCGAAACGCCTTTTGCTCGCATAGCAGCAAATTTCAGCACCTCGACGGTCGCAAACGGGTCGATGAATACTACGGATTTTTTGGCAGTCTTCACAAGGTCTGCAATCAGCACGAAACCGTCAAATCGCGTTCCGGTCGCAAGAATCCCACCTGTTGGAGTTTGTGAAGCTTTCACAAAGAAGTCAATATGCTGCTCGACGGCGGAGAGTCGCGTATCAACATTTGTGAGTTTAGCGCCTTGGTCCTCAATGAGTTGCCGCTGTTCGTGCAAGCGGTCTGCAATTTGCAAATCAGTCGCAATTTTACGTTGGTTTACGGCATAGCCCTTGAGTATGTAGTCTTTCAGGACTTGATTGGCCCAGCGGCGGAATTGAGTACCTCTTAGAGATTTTACTCTATATCCGACAGAAATGATGACATCTAATGAGTAAATTGTGGTTGGTTTGAACTTTGAGAGAGTATTGTGCAAAATTTGCACATTACTTTTTTCATCTAGTTCCTGTTCCTTAAAAACATTTCCGATATGTTTAGCGATGACAGAACGTTCTCTTTCAAACAACACAGCCATCTGTGCCTGCGTGAGCCACACGGTCTCGTTTTCTACACGCACTTCCAGCCGGACTTCGCCTTCCGGCTGGTAAAGTACGATTTCGCCCCTGTTTTCGTTCCCGACTTGGTCGGGAATCTCAATTTTATCCCTTTTGCTCATTTTTACTCCATAAACAAAAAAGTCGGCCTTTGGATATATTAAAAGCCCAATTTCCATTGGGGATATACCAAATAGCCGACTTTTCTAGTCGAACGTGGCTTGCAGGCGGAAATTCGCTGCCAGTGCCTGTCAGGGGATAATATACAAAAATTTAGCCCCAAAACGTTTTTTTATTCAATAAATGTACTGTATTGGATAAAAAATGCACTTTTTTATCCAGTTTGACTAAAATTTTGGCGATTTTCACCAGTTTTCGTAGCGGTGTCCCGTATCGAGGGCGGCGATTTGCTTCATTTCGTCGTCTGTCAACTCGAAATCGAAAATCGATATGTTTTCTGCGATGTGGTCAGGGTTCTTGGAGCCCGGAATGGCAATGTAGCCCGATTGCACATGCCAGCGCAACACCACCTGTGCGGCCGTTTTCTCGTGAGCCTTCGCTATCTTTGCGACAACCTTGTTCCCCAAGACATCTTCGGTGTGGCCGCGCCCGCCCAGCGGGTAATAAGATTCCACCACAGCGCCGTATCGTTTTGCGTATTCCTTGAATTCCGTGTTCTGGTAAAACACATGGTTCTCGTTTTGCACCACGGCAGGCTTGATTTCGAAATCGGCAAAAAAGCGCTTCGCCGTCTTTTCGGTGTAGTAATTCGAAATGCCGATGGAACGGATTTTCTTCGCCTTCACCGCACGTTCCATAGCCTTGTAAACCGCCTTGTCTTCGGCGTCGCTCCCGTGCTGGTGCAACAGCATCAAATCAATATATTTGAGCCCCAGCTTTTCAAGAGAGTCGTCGATGTCTTCGTCTAAGGAGTTGCTCCACGGCACCAGTTTCGACGTCACGAACAAATCTTCGCGCTTCACAAGTCCGTCGTCAATCGCCCGGCGGATTCCCCTACCCACGGCTTCTTCGTTGTCGTAATATTTTGCCGTATCAATCAATCGATACCCGTTCTTGATAGCGACATAGACCGCGTCTTCAGTCACCTTGCCGCGCAAAGTCCAAGTGCCAAGCCCGAGAATCGGCATATCGAAACCCGAATTCAACTTGACCGTTGGGGCCGCCCCTTTGCCATTCTGCACGATTGAACCTCCTTTGTCCGAAACCTTCGGCACTGCCTGCGACGCAGCATCGCTCGAACACGCCATGAACAGGAAAACGAACAAGAAACTGAACCACCTCATGCCCTAAAAATAACCAAATCCCGCCATAAATCAAAATACTTATTTCGCATAAAAGATATGCTTTGGAGGCATTGGTGGGGGAAGCCTCCCCCTGATTGCAGCCTTGGCCTGTTGTCACCCTGGACCCTGGAGCGAAGCGATAGGGGATAGGGTCCAGGCCAAGTCTTCCATCACCCCCTCACCTAAGGGGCTCTGCCCCCTAAAACCCCATAAGGCGAGCGTAAAAACATTCGTGCAAAAGTCCTATTTTCTTTACAAATCGGGCAAATAACGCCGTTTTTATCACAAAAAGGCTCTCTTTTGTAATTTTTTTATTCGATAAGGGCGAATTTAAGTTATTTTTAGATTGGACATATTAGAGAGTTTAGCTCTTGTTCTCTAAGTGAAATCTAGACAATTTCCATTGACTGAGAACGAGGCGAACGCTCACGCAGGTATGCCGTTTTGCGGCGTATCTCGGTTTGCTGTACCAGCCATCAAGGCTGGACCTTGGTCGTATAGGCCAAAAGCAACAGCCCTTTTGGGGCGTGGGTCGTTTGCGTTTATCAGTCAGAGGCAGTCTAGAGCCCCACTTAGGTAAATGCAACGATCTGCGCCTTTTCTTGTATCCACACAAAATTTGGCGAAGTTCTTTGTTAAGCAGGGGCGAACTCCATAGGTGTATATGATGGAGGCTGCGATGGTTAAGAAAGACGCGCATGGATTTGAACTTGATAAAAATGACTTTGTAATGCTTACGAAGTCAAATGCCGAATTAGCTCAAAAAAAAGTGGACTCTTCGGCGAAAGATGCCGATGGGAAAAAATCGGTTAAAACCCGAAAAACACTTAGTGCTATTCGAGAAGATGATTTGACCAAGAATGACCTGTACCAACTCGTTCAAGGTTGTTTTCATAAGGGTTTTAGAGACGGTTTCTTAGATATTGTCAAGAAAATAAATGACACAAACTCGACAAGGCTTAGCAAAGAAGAACAAGAATATTTTGCGAATCATATTGCTTCACAAAAAGACTCAATTCTCGAGCGAATAAAGCAAGGCGATGTCAGTATTGTTAATGATTTGGCAAAGGCTGGCATTAATGCAAATCAGAAACGCTATAATTTTAGCTTTGCGTCCAAATTCTGTACTTACATATCCCGCTATGCGTTTAAAGAATGCGATAAGTTTACGCCGTATGACAATGTTCTGCAAAACATATTGCCCTATTACGCGTGGGCGTATTGTGGGGATGAAAAGGTTGATATTTTTAAAAAGAATCGTGAAAACGGATACAGCGATTATATAGCAAAGATTCGAAAAATAATCGCAAATGCGCAAAAATTGTATGGCAAAGAAGGAAATTTGACGCTCAAGGAATTTGACCGATTACTTTGGTATAAGTACAAGGGTTTGCTAGGTGAAGATTTAATAGGAAATTCAGAATTCAAGCTTATCAAGGAGACTTAATCATGAAAATTACTAAACTCTACTTAATCATTGTCTCCTTGGTTGCGTTGCTTGCAAGCAATGCGATTGCGGCGGCATGGACTGGTTCTATGTCTGAACCAGAGAATATGAAAAAGATTGACGGCAAGTCTTTCTATGTCATCACAACTGCCGATGAACTTGCTTGGTTTGCTGCTCAAGTGAATGGAGGAAAAACAACCATAAATGCAGTTCTTGGAAACGACATTGTATTTGGAGAGGACAAAAACACCACAGGTACGATTCAATGGAATCCTATTGGGAAAGACAATTCTCACAAGTTTAACGGAATTTTCGATGGAGCAAACCATACCGTTTATGGAGTTTATGCTGAAGCACGTTCGTTATCCGGTTTTTTTGGCGTTTTAGGAAAAGACGGTACTATAAAAAATCTGATTACAAAAGCAGGACGTATAGGAAACGAAAAAAATTTTGATGGTCCCACTCTCAGACAAGCTGGAGGCATTGTTGCTCGTAATGAAGGAACTGTTACGAATGTCTCAAATGGAAATAAAGTGGTGGGAGGGGTCGATGTCTATGAATTTGGCGGAACAAATGTAAGCCACACAACATCCGATACAAGTTTTGCCGGCGGAATAACAGCTCAAAATGAAGGCTCAATTATCAATTCGTCCAATAACGCAACAATCAGTAGCAACAGTTCAAGTCGAGCAGTTGTTACAGGAGGTATTGCCGCGTTTAACACTGGATTAATTGTAAACACAGGCAATAGCGGAAATATATACGCAAATGGAAATCTTACTAGCGACGATGCTTTAGCTGGCGGAATTGCTGGCTACAATTATGGAAACATTAATAAGATAAGAAATACTGGTAAAATTTATTCTAGAAGTGGTCGCACGGAATCAAATTCTACTTTTTATTATGATTCATATTCAGGCGGAGTGGCCGCCATCAATAAATCTACAGTTGTCAACAGTATAAATAATGGAATCGTCGTTTCAGAATCTTATAACGGTAAAACGACGTCTAAACAGCACATTAACGGCATTATAGCCTCGGGCAAAGCAAAAAATTCCATTGATTTGCAAACATTGAAATACTGGCTCAATGGGACTGAAGTTCAAGGAACTGCGGAGAACATGCAAAAAGACCAATTCGCTTGGATTTTGAATACGACGAACGGAACAGAAACCAACAGTGGCGTGTGGACTCGTACAACGGGCTATCCTGACTTCGCAAAAGATTCTAATCTTCCGATATATAGGGTCGTGTTTAACGACGACGGTGCAACATCAAATCGCTACACCAATTACAAGGGGCTTGCAACATTCCCTGAAAATCCAGAACCTGCCGAAGGCCTTGTATTTATGGGTTGGTACAACTCAGAAAATGTTAGAGTCAAGCCAGCAACGGTATTTTCGTCAGACCAAACAGTTAATGCCGTTTACATGAATGCGACAGACATTTACTGGACAATTAATTTCTTCAATACAGATGTCAATTCAACGTTGTTGGAAACAAAACAATATCAACATGGCAGCACTGTCGCTTATGAGGGAGAAACTCCCACAAAAGAAACGACGGCAAAATACACCTACACATTTAAAGGTTGGAATGTAGAGCCGACAAATGCTGTTGAAGACTTTGACTACTATGCGGTTTATGATTCAACAATTCGTTCCTATACGATTACTTTTAAAGACTATGATGGTTCGGAAATTAGTAGCAGTGCGTTTGAATATGGCTCAATTCCCAGTTGCAGTAAAACGCCCTCGCGAATTGCAACGGCTGAGTGGATATATACACATAAAGGATGGAAACCCGCTCTTGATTATGTAACCGAAGCAACCGCATATACAGCCACTTATGATTCTACTAAAGTGGAATACAAAGTTACCTTTATGAACGGTGTCGATATCATTGACGAACAGATGGTCCCTTATGGTGATGCCGCCGTTGCACCGACGAATGTAACCCGTGAAGGATATAGGTTTACCGGATGGAATACATCATTCTCAAATGTTACAGAGAATTTGACTGTAAAGGCTCTATTTGAAGAACTGGCAACTTACATTGTTAAGGTTCTAGATGGAGATGGAACAAAAATTGATAGCGTAAAAATTGTGGAAGGCGAATCTTACACACTGCCAACAGCTCCACAAAAAGACGGTTACACCTTTGATGCCTATTATAACGGGAAAACCATGCTAGGTGTTGTCGGTGAAGTTATCCCCGTCACCGCGAATATCACAATTACAGCCATATATACAAAAGATCCGGAAAGCAGTTCTAGCTCTGTTGTAAAATCAAGTTCCAGTAGTGCAAAGTCGAGCTCTAGCAGCATTCCGAAATCTTCAAGTTCTATCAAGAGCAGTAGTTCTGCAAAGAGTTCAAGCAGCCAGGCTAAATCAAGTTCTAGCGAAAAAACGAATGCCGTTGTCTCGATGGTTAAAGCAACGTTGTTCTCCATTCACATTCAAAACCGATCAATCCATATTTCAGCCGCTCCATTAGGCTCTGCTTATGCAATTTTCGATATGCAGGGACGTATTCTTAAAAAAGGTCGAGTTGAATCTGTGAATTTCAATATTCCAGTTACGCTGGCTGGAAATTATGTCATAAAAATCGGACACATAACGCAGCATGTCCAAATAAAATAGTTTCTTAAGATTGCAATTTTGGGTGGGCGATACGCCCACCCTTTTTGCGTTAGGGGGCGTCGCACCGCCACGCGGTGGCGAGACGCGCAAGCGGCTCGATGAGCCGAGCGGGCTCGGCGAGCAGCACCCGCCCCGGCCCATGGCTGACGCTGGGAGATCCCCGCCTTCGCGGGGATGACAAGAAAGGTCGCGGGGATGACAAGTTGGGGCCGGGGAACGCCCAAAATTTCACATTTTTCATCAAAATGTCATAATATTACATTGCGAAAATGTATATTTGGCACTGAACAGAAAAGACCCGCAATTTCAAGCTTGTTTGCGGGCAGGAGCGAAAATGAAGAAAAAGACCGGAAAAGGAATAGAGATAGCCCAAGCCCAAAGCAATGGGTACAAGAATCTTGTAACGCAAATAGGCTCATTGCTGGTTGAAAGCCGTAAACAGGTGTTTCAAGCAGTGAACACCACTCTCGTAAATACCTATTGGCAAATCGGTCGTCATATTGTAGAATATGAACAAGATGGCAATGCGAAAGCCCAATATGGGGCAGAACTGTTGGATAACCTCGCTAAGGACTTGACCGCGCAATTTGGAAAAGGGTTCAGCCGATCAAACCTATTCCAAGTGAGGCTATTTTACCTAAAATTCCCAAAAATCCAGACACTGTCTGGAAAATTGAGTTGGAGCCATTATACAGAAATCATCAAGGCAAACTCTGACTTGGAAATTGGTTTTTACACAAAGCAATGCGAAAACGAGAACTGGAGCGTCAGGGAACTCAAGCGTCAGATGAAAAGTCTGCTGTTCCATAGGATTGCCTTGAGCAAGGACAAGAAGAGCGTGCTGGAAATAAGCAAGCAAGGAATCCAAACGCAAAAGCCCGAAGACATCGTAAAGGACCCTTACGTTCTGGAATTTCTTGGGGTAAACGAAGACCAGAAATACCTTGAAGGCGATATCGAGGAGAGGGTTGTCGCCAACTTGCAAACGTTCTTGTTGGAGTTCGGCAAAGGCTTCGCTTTTATCGGACGGCAGTACAAGATGCAGATTGGAGCCAGACAGTTCAAAGTAGATTTGGTGTTCTACAATTACAATCTCAAGTGCTTTGTTCTTATTGATTTAAAACGCGGCGAAATCGAGCATTACGATGTGGGGCAAATGAACATGTACCTGAATTTCTTCAAAAAAGAGGTATGCGCCCAAGATGATAATCCGCCTATCGGAATAGTACTTGGTGCCTACAAGGACCAGTTGTTGATGGAATACGCGATGCAGGGAATAGAAAACAATTTATTCGTAAGCAAGTACCAACTTTATCTCCCCAAGCGCGAGGAATTGCAAGGCGAACTAGAAAAACTGCTTTCGGGAAAGTGACATAAAGACCCGCAATTTTAAGCATATCAACAACTCCCTAAATGAAGAATTTAAGGGCTTTCCAACGGTCGCAAATTTTGCGCCAGTTCAAATGGAATTTTAGCCCAAAAATGGATTATTTGTGTTTTTCAAGAGCAGATAGTTACTTCCGCTATGCGTCACACGCATAGTGGGCATAAAAATTACGCATTACGCGGCAGTCCTGAAATTATTTATATTAAAGGCAACCGGTTCAAAAGAATTTTTAACGAAAAAGGCGGATCCCATGAAAAAAATCACCTTGATTCTTTTAACACTTCTTCTAGGAGTCTCTATGGCAGCAGAAAAGAAAATCCTCGTCGTTTACTATTCCCGTGCCGATGAAAACTACACCGTCGGGAACATTTCCAAGGGCAATACCGAAATCATTGCCGAGATGATTGCGAAAAAGACAGGCGGCACGCTCTTGCACGTGGAACCCGCGAAGGAATACCCCAAGGGCTACGACGACTGCATCAACGTGGCCAAGAAGGAACTTGCGCAGGACGCGCGCCCGGCCATCAAGCCGGTGAACGTGAACCCCGAAGAATTCGACGAAATTTACGTCGGTTACCCGGTGTGGTGGGGCGAAATGCCCATGCCCATGTTCACCTTCTTCGAGAAGTATAACCTGAAGGGCAAGACAATTCACCCGTTCGTGACGCACGAAGGCAGCGGCCTCTCGGGTGTGCAGCGCCTCAAGAAGGTGACCGGCGCGAACGTGACTCCCGGCCTTGCCATCTACGGACACGTGGCCCAGAACGAACGCGACAAGGCCCAGAAAGAAGTCGACAAGTGGGTGAAGTAGGCGTTCGGCTCGCAACAAAGTCTCTTGCCAACTCAAATGCAGAATACCGCATAGCAGGGAATAGAGAGTATTCCGTCGGTGTTCCCGAAATTCTTCTTGGAAATTCGGATGGCGTTTTCACAGTTGAATTGCTTGCGAAACATTGTGAGGCTGGTTGATTTTGTGTGGCGTCCCTTCTTGACCTCGACGGGAATTATCTTGTCCTGAATTTGCAAGACGAAGTCGACCTCGGCTGTGTTCTTGTTCTTCCAGTAGAAAAGCCTGTGCCCGTTTGTTGCAAGGGCCTGCGCTACATAGTTCTCGGTTAGCCCGCCCATGAATCCGTTGTCGGGTTCGTTTTCGGACAGTATGACTTGCGACGCCATCCCGGATTTAAGGGTGAGCAGCCCGATGTCTCCCATGTAGATTTTGAAGTCGGACATGTTCACGTAGGCGGCCAGCGGCATGAATCCGTTGTCAATGAGTTCGCATTTGACGATAAGCCCTGCGAACGTAAGCCAATCCAGGGATTCTCCGAAGATGGTCGCCGTTCCGCCGCGCTGGACCAGCTTGTATTGGAACTTTCGGTTTTCTTTGGCAAGCTGCACGGGAATTGAATTGTAGCACCCGCGGATTTTTACGGCCTGGGCTGGCGAGGCGTATTTCGCCATGTCGGCGGAGTATTCGTTCAGAATGCGGTTCTGGATTTCGGTCGGGAGAATGATGCTCCCCGTGTCGATGAAGTTCTGCACGACAGCGGGCATTCCACCGAGAATCAGATACTGCTTGTATCGTTCAATGGCCTTGTTGTGGATGGGTTCTTCTAGCGGATTGAAAGTCGTGTAGTGCTCGCGGATTGTCTTGGCGAGGGCGTCGTCGCCGCATGCCCAGAGAAATTCCTCGAAGTCTAGCGGGAAAAGCGTCAGTTCATGAACCTTGCCGACGGGGAAGGAGAATTTTTCGCGGTTGATGGCTACTCCGAGCAGGCTTCCTGCCGCCGCAACGGCGTATTCTGGAGCGTCTTCGCAGAACATTTTGAGCGACATCAGCGCCCTTTCGGAACATTGGATTTCGTCTAGGATGATGAGTGTCTTTTGTGGCTTGATCGGAGTCTGGAAAACGGTTTCGAGCGCATGGATGACTTTTTGCGGGGTAATGTCGCCGTTGAACATTTCTGCAATGGAAACCTGTGTTTCCAGGTTCACGTGAACCATGTTTTCAAAACGGGTGGTTCCCAGCCATTCCAGAAGGAAGGACTTGCCTACCTGGCGGGCTCCTTGCAGTAGGAGGGGCATCCTTTTGGGTGCATCGGCCCATTGGAGCAGTTTTTCTTCAACTTTGCGCTTCATACGCCTAAATATAACTAAAAAGTGTGGAAAAGTCAAAAATTTATGATAATTTTACACTTTTTTTATTTAGAAATCCCGCTCTGGCTTTTCGGCTTGTTGTATTAGTTCTTGTGTCTCGGAAATTATTTAGTAGAAAAATTATTTTTCTGCTAAATAATTTTACTGACCGAATTTTCATTCCACACCCCACACTACACATTCCACACTGGAATCGCGTTAGGGATAGTCACCCGTAAGGGCCGAGACTACAGGCTCGGCGAGCGAAGCGAGTATAGCCCGACCCGGCCCCTTCGACGCTGGGAGATCCCCGCCTTCGCGGGGATGACAAGTTGGGGCCGGGGAACGCCCAAAAGGTCGTGATGTGTCGTTTTCACTATGCGTTTTGCGCATACTGAGCATGAAAATTTGGTATTTTGCAGGGTTTGCGCATTTATTTATATTAAATGTGAAAATTTATAAGGAACAAACCATGAAACTAGGGACGATTATGACGATGCTTGGTATGGGTGCGGTGCTTGCCGCGTGTGATTGCTGCCCGCAGTGCGAGGCAAAGGCGCTTTCGCAGGACAAGGAACTGCGTGCCGTGATGGACAACTTCACGCAGAACGAGGTTCCGGCGGCGACTCCGCTTGTGGAAAAGCGCGAGGTGGAGTTGATTCGCCTGGTGTCGCTTGTGACGCAGCAGTCGGGCGCTCTTTTGCAAGAAGAAGTGGCGACGGCGCTTGCGCAGGGGCTTGCTCCCGAAGAGATTCTCGAGGCGATTTACCAGTGCGCCCCTTACACCGGGTTCCCGCGGACGGTGGATGCGGTGGAAATTGCCCGCAGCGTGTTCAAGGCGAAGAACGTGAAGGTGGACGAAAATCGTGCGACGGTGACGGCGCAGTCCCGCCTGGAGGCGGGTGCCGACGCACAGGGGACGCTGTTCGGCCAAGCTTTCCGCGACATGGCGAAAAACGGAAAGGACGGGATGCCGACCATCAACTACTTCCTTGCGAGCAACTGCTTTGGCGATTACTACACCCGCAAGGGGCTCGACCTGAATACCCGCGAACTCTTGACGATGGCGATTCTCGTGAACTTGGGAACGGAGCCGCAGCTCAAGGCGCATATCGGCGCGAACTTGAAGATTCGCACGGCCGATTACGTGGAACAGGCGATTTACAACTGCTTGCCGTATTGCGGTTATCCGCGCACGCTGAATGCGTTGCGACTGCTCAAGGAAGCGGTGGCTGAGGCGAAGGTCGCCGAGCCTGCCGAAGCGAAGGCTGGTGCGACGACTAGTGCTGTAAACGCGACGGTCGCAAAATCCATGCCAGGCAAGGACTGGAGCGTGTTCCCGGTGGGCAAGCCGAACGACGCCTACGCCAAGTATTTCGTGGGCAAGAGCTATCTCGACATGATCAGCAAGGAACAGGTGGGTGTCGGGAACGTGACTTTTGAACCGGCATGCCGCAACAACTGGCATATCCATCATGCAAAGAAGGGCGGTGGCCAGATTCTCATTGCGACGGCGGGTCGCGGCTACTATCAGGAATGGGGCAAGCCGGCGGTGGAACTGAAGCCCGGCGACGTGGTGAACATTCCGGCTGGCGTCAAGCATTGGCACGGGGCGGCTCCGGATTCCTGGTTCCAGCATTTGGCAATCGAAGTTCCCGGCGAAGGAACGAGCAACGAATGGCTCGAGCCCGTGAGCGACGAAGACTACGGGAAGTTGAAATAATGTTTGCCAGAATTCTCGCTTGCGCATTTATTGGCCTTATGACGGTAGGAACTTTTGCGGCGGCACCTGCGCCCGATGGCTTCGTGCTTATCAAGGGCGGGACTTTCAACATGGGAAGCCCCGCAAACGAGGACTGGCGCGTCAACGACGAGACGCTGCACAAGGTGAAAGTCTCCGATTTTGTCTTATAGGGGCTCTTTACGAGACGAGGAAAAACACAGGCGCAGATTGACGAATGGATTACCCGCGTGAAAGCGTGGGTGTGAAAAAAACGGAAAAATTACCATGAAACTGAAATCACTTTTGGCATTGTCGGCGGTCGCATTGCTCGCCGTCTGCGAAAGCACCGCGCAAGGCACGAAGGGCGCGGAAACGGCGGAAAAAACGCTCATCGTCTACTACTCGTGGTCGGAGAACACAAAGACCATCGCGACACATCTTGCTGCACGGCTCGGCGCGGACATCTACGAAATCAAGACCGAAAAGGCGTACCCCAAAGACGGCTGGGAAACCTCCGAAATCTCGCAGAAAGAGCGGCGCGAAAACCGACTGCCCGCCCTCAAAGGCACGCTTCCCGACCTCTCGCGCTACGGCACTGTCTTCATCGGCGCGCCCGTCTGGAACGCCTATGTTCCCACGCCCGCCGAAAAATTCCTCGCCCTTGCAGACCTTTCGGGAAAGACCGTCGTTCCGTTCAGCACGAGCCAGGGAAGCGGACAGTCGGGCTACCTTTCCGACTTCAAGAGCCGCGCCAAAAATCCCGCCCGCCTCGGCGAGTACAAGGACTTCCGCTTCCCGAACAACTACCGCCCCGACGCATACACCGCCGCGCAGATTGACAAAATGCTCGACGAGTGGAGCGAAGTGAAAGCGAGAATCAGGAAATAAAGGACACCGCAATGGAAGAAATCAGACTTGACACGAAAAATCCCGAAAACCTAGAACCAGAAGAGGGGGCTAGGTGCGCCAGGCTCGTCCACGAGATAAACCAGACCTTTCCGCTCGACCCCAAACTTCCCGCGCTCCTTTCCGAACTGTTCGGCTCGAACGCGGGCGAAAACCTGCGCCTAAATCCGCCGCTTTTCGGCGCGGCGTTCAACCATGTCAGAATCGGGCGCGATGTGTTCATCAACTCGAACTGCCTCCTCATGGCTCGTGGCGGGATTATGATTGAGGACGGCGTGATGATTGCCGCGAACGCCCAGATAATCTCGAACAACCACGACCCCTACGACCTCTCCGTCCTCACATTGAAGCCCGTTGTCATCAAGAAAGGTTCGTGGGTCGGAGCGGGCGCGACGATTCTTCCCGGCGTTACAATCGGCAAGCACGCCGTCATCGGCGCGGCAAGCGTGGTCACGCACGATGTCCCCGACTACGCCGTAGCGGTGGGGAATCCAGCGCGGGTGGTGAAGTTTTTGGAAAAGGAGAAGTTTAAGGACTGACAATGAAAAAACTTTTGTTCTCAATTCTTACCTTCGCCGTCTTCGCGCTTTCGTGCAGTTCGGCTGAAACACACAAAGGAGAATTCATACAGCCTGCGACTTTTTTATCCGCAATGGAAATGGTGTATAATGGAAAAAATTTATGAAGTTCGCTAAACTTTTATCTTGTGCAATTTTGTGGTTCTCGGCGGTGTCGCTTGCGGCGGTACCTGCGCCCGATGGCTTCGTGCTTATCAAGGGCGGGACCTTCGACATGGGAAGCCCCGCAAACGAGGACTGGCGCGTCAACGACGAGACGCTGCATAAGGTGAAAGTCTCCGATTTTTACCTGGGCAAGTACGAGGTGACGCAAAAACTTTACCGCGAAGTAATGGGCGAAAATCCTTCCAGTTTCAGGGGTGACGACTTGCCCGTCGAAAACATCACCTGGCTCGAAGCGGTTCGTTTTTGCAACAAGTTAAGCGAACGCGACGGACGCACTCCCGTTTACGCTATCGAAGGCGATGCGGTCAGCTGGAATCGCGAGGCGAACGGCTACAGGCTCCCTACCGAAGCGGAATGGGAATACGCGGCCCGAGGCGGCACGACCACGCCGTTCTACACAAAGAAGGCTCCCGGTGCCGACGACGTGAATTTTTATGGGCATTATCCGTATCAAATCGAGCAGAACTATTTCAACGACGAGGTTCTGGAAACACGCCCCGGCGTTTACCGCGGGAACACGCTCCCCGTGGGCAACTTCAAGCCCAATCCCTTCGGGCTTTATGACATTTACGGAAACGTAGGCGAATGGTGCTTTGACTTTTACGGCGATTACGGTGTTTCTGCGGGTTCGACAAGCGTGACAGTTGACCCGGCGGGCAAGCCTTCGGGCACAAGGCGCGTGCATCGCGGTGGCGGCTGGAATGATTTCGGCAAGAACCTCCGCAGCGCTTATCGCGGTGCCATGCAGCAATCCAGCAAGAGTTACAATGTGGGGCTCAGGCTCGCCATGAATGCGGGTGCAGGCGTCAAGGGAACATTTGTGACCCAGGAAGCGGCGGGCTTTAAGGGCGAAAAGGCGCAAGCGGCGTTGAACCCGAAAAGCGGATCCCGTGCGCTGATCGTTTTCTATTCCTGGAGCGGGAATACCCGCGGTGTCGCCCGCGAAATAAAGAAGCAGACTGGTTTCGACATGGTGGAACTTGAACTCGTGAAGCCCTATTCCGACGACTACAATACCGTCTTGAAGCAGGCGCAGAACGACCAGCACAAACAAGCGCGCCCTGCCCTCAAGAAAAAGCCCGACGCAAAAAAATGGGCCGACTACGAAACGATTATCATCGGTTACCCCAACTGGTGGGCGAGTATCCCGATGCCTATTGCGACTTTGCTCGAAAGTTACGACTTTGCGGGCAAGCGGATTCTGCCGTTCTGCTCCCACGGTGGCGGGCGCTTTGGCCAGAGCATCACCGCGATTGCGAAACTTGCGCCCAACGCAAAAATCGGCGAAGGCCTTTCGGTGCATTACTCCGGCGGTTCGAGCCTCTCGAAAGACGTGGCCAAGTGGCTCGAGAAAAACGGCGTGAAGACGAAATAATAGAACATGCCAGCCAATGCCATTTTGTATATATTTTAGAAGGATTTCTGCATCCGCGTAACAAGCAAAAAAAAGGAAATTTTCAAATGAAAAAACAAATCAAGACGACAGAAGCCATTTTCCCGATGCCAGTATTGCTCATCTCAACATTTAACGAAAACGGTTCTGTCAATGTGATGAATGCTGCGTGGGGAACGATGCTGGATCGCGATATGGTCGCCCTCAATCTTACCGAGACGCACAAGACGGTGGAGAACATCAAGGCACGAAAGGGCTTTGTCGTTCATCTTGCGGATGCCAAGCATGTAGTCGAAGCGGACTGGTTTGGTGTGGTCAGCGGAAATAAAAATCCTGATAAATTTGCGAAGTCCGGCATGACGTTTGTGAAATCCGAACTGGTGGACGCACCGATCATCAACGAGTTGCCTGTCGCTATTGAATGTGAATTCGTCGAGTATCAGAACGATTCCACAGGAATCGGGGTTATTGGCAAGGTGGTCAGGACTTCTGTTGAAGAGGTAAATCTCAAGGACGGAAAGGTCGATATCGATTCGTTGGAAGCCATTGCATTTGATCCTTATACTCATGGGTACTACAAGGTTGGTGGCAGAGTCGGCGAAGCGTTCAAGGACGGCCTTAAATTAAAGTGAGTCTTGAATTTGTGTGGCCTCGTTGGTATATGTTTACTCCATCCTAAATGTAAACAAAAAAAACAATGTTAAGTGTTTTTTGAAATTTTGGCAAATTTTTACATTTTTGATACGATTTACCAGCATTAGTTCGAGATTTTTGTGACGAAATGCGTCGAAATGGCGGGAAAAATGTGATTTTTTACTAAAAAAAACCTATATTTTTGTGTATGGAATACACTCTCAGGCGAAAGTTGGACTCTTTTTTGGTCGATTGGAAGGCAAATCCCGACCATTTGCCGCTCATTATAAAGGGTGCTAGGCAGGTCGGAAAAACTTCTTCCATTACGCATTTTGCGAAGAACTACAAGAGTTTCATCTCGATAAACTTTATCGAGGAACCCCAGTACAAGAGAATTTTCGAGAAGGGCTTCAAACCGGACACGGTTATCCGAGAAATTTCGTTCTTGAATTCGGATTGGGAGTTCATTCCGCACGATACGCTCATCTTGTTCGACGAAATGCAGGAGTGTCCCGATTGCACCACGTCGCTCAAGTTTTTCAAGTTGGATGGCCGCTTCGACGTCATCTGTTCGGGTTCGCTGCTTGGGGTGCACTACAAGGAAATTTCGTCAGTCAGTGTCGGCTTCAAGGAAGACTATGAAATGCATTCCCTGGATTTCGAGGAGTTCCTTTGGGCAAAAGGCTACAAGCAGGAGCAAATCGATTCCATCTACGAACATATGGTATCTCAGACGCCATTCTCTAACATCGAATACGATGTATGGATTGAAAATTTTAGGGAATACATGACCATCGGGGGAATGCCCGCCATTGTAGACAAATTTGTATCACAGAAAAATTTTTCAGGGGTGCTGGCGGCGCAGAAAAAGATTCTCCAGGACTACGAGGACGACATCACAAAATACGCCGAAGGACTAGACAAAGAAAAGATAAAGAATGTCTATAACCACATTCCCGTTTTCCTTGGCAAAGAGAACAAGAAATTCCAGATAACGAAGGTCGCCACCGGGGCGCGTTCCAGAGAATATGTGGGGACAGTCGAATGGCTGAACGATGCGGGCGTCATCAACCGTTGCTACTGTCTGGATCAGCCAGAACTTCCGCTAAAAGGCAACTACAAGCCTAATGACTTCAAAATTTATTACCGCGATACGGGACTGCTGATTGCTTCGCTCGACGACGAAGCCCAAGAGGACTTGCGCGCAAACAAGAATTTCAATGCGTACAAAGGCGCTATCTACGAAAATGTCGTTGCCGACATGCTCGTAAAAGAAGGTTACGGGCTCTACTATTACAAGAACGAGAAATCCACCCTTGAAATGGATTTTTTCGTGCGGACGGCTAGTTCACTGGTACCCGTAGAAGTCAAGGCCACCGACGGGGCAACCATTTCGCTAAACAACTTGATTACAAAGGAAAATTACGGCGACGTAAAGTTCGGCATTAAACTGGCGAACAAGAACATCGGCTTCAACGGAAAATTCTACACCATTCCGTACTTTTGCACATTCATGCTCAAACGGTGGCTGAAAACGATTAAGGAATAGAAAGTCAGCCCGAAGAATCGGGCTGGTGAATATTGGGACGGGGAAAGCCCCTGCCGTGATTAATCCTTGACGCAACGGACAGACAAGGCGCTGCTCTTATCGCCATTGTCGCCCACGGTTACCTTATCTTCGCCTTTTGCGAAAGTAAAATTGTACGATTCGTCGTTTTTATTCTCTGTAGAACATTGGAAAATTGTGGCTATGGTCTCAGCGGCAAAACGGCCGCCTTTTTTGACGGGTGCTTTTATGCCGGCAGGGAGAGCAGAAAAACCGTACTCATCTGTACCACCACCTGTAACGAACCGGCCCCCCTTCATTACCACATCCCAACCATCAGTGGATTTCAGCATCTTGGCCGCGGTAGATATTCCTCCTACTGCGTCAAAAAGAACCTCAAATTCCGTTTTATCTGGCAGGTGCCAGCCCTTGGGGCAAGCTTTCATTGCCGCATCCCATTCATAAAGACGACCGTACTTTTCGCAGTGGGTTTCATCGTTTTCGTAGCAGTAACTTCCTTCCATTTTATAATTCAGGTTTTCTGCCATCCATACTTGCTTGCCGATTTTTACTTTTTTGTATTTTTGGCCGTCGCGAGAGTCCTTGAATACTCCGTTATTGGGCGCACCAATGGCAGTGGCGGTTAGTGCAATCGACAATGCAAGAATGCCCTTTATTTGAATTCGCATTTTTTATCTCTCCTTTGCGTTCATTTTGATGAGTTTGTCTTTTGTTGTAAATTTTCTGCTACAGTCATTCGATTTTGTTGTACCACCAGGTAAACCTGTAGTGAAACCACATTCAAGCATGTACCTTGAGCCGTCTTTGCATTCGTAATTTCGATGTACATAAGTGATGGCGAAGACTTCGCGTTCATGCCCCTCATCACCAATACACTCGATGTCATTGCAGCTGCAAAGAGTGCATAGTGCAAGCATAGCCGCAAAGATTGCTAGTAATTTCATAATGACCTCATTAAGTGTTGTTAAAAATATTGTTAATTTGTATGCATTAAGTATTGAACAAAAATGGTTGTTACACCAGATGCGAAAACCGAAGCGATAACGCTATAAATCGCAATTTTTAGATTGACATCCATTCTTTTCTCGGCTTGTTCTAAACGAATGGCTGCATTCATAAGTTCTACAAGCTTGCAAAAATTCTTTTGGGCATTTTCATCCGAAGATTGCTGAATTATTTTGATTTGACTCTCCAGCCTCTCCTGAATACAGTTCAGAAAATCTTCCCGAATTTCCCTTCGTTTTCTATTGAGTATTCTCATTCATCATATTCCATTCATTATTTTCACACCAAATGTAAACAAAAAAAAACAAAGTCAAGTAATTTTTGAAATTTGGGCAAATTTTTACAACCGGATTGGTAAATTTGCGGATTTTGGGAGTTGAATTCCCAAAATCCATAAAATTATGTATATTATATACATGTTTAAGCGAGAATTGACCGAATCTCTAAAGGGCATGGCGCAGAAATACCCCGTCGTGACCCTTATTGGGCCACGACAGTCCGGTAAGACCACGCTTGCTTGCCAGACGTTCCCGGAGTACCGCTATGTAAACCTGGAACAGACTAGCATGCGGCTGATGGCCAAGGAGGACCCTCGCGGTTTTTTGCTCTCTAACCCGCCGCCCCTGATTATCGACGAGGTGCAGCGTTGCCCGGAACTCTTGAGCGAAATCCAGGTTGTCAGCGACTCCCTGAACCGGAATGGAGCGTTCATCCTTACGGGGAGCCAGCAACTGACCTTGATGCAGGGAGTCTCACAGACTTTGGCGGGGCGAACTTCAATTCTTACGCTTCTTCCGCTTTCGTTGCGGGAACTGGCCTTTGCCGGAATCGAACAAAAAAGGGATGAATGCCTCTATTTCGGCGGCATGCCGAGGATATTCGATAGCAACATAGAACCCAACATCTATTATCGCGACTATTTCCGCACGTATGTGGAGCGGGATGTTCGTGACCTTATCCGCATTAGGGATTTTGACAGGTTTGATATTTTCGTGAAACTCCTGGCTGGGCGGGTAGGGCAGATTTTGAATACGTCTTCTCTTGCAGCCGACGTGGGCGTGTCGAACAAGACCATCGCCGAATGGATTTCCGTTTTGGAAATTTCAAATGTCGTTTTCAAGTTGAGACCGTGGTTCGGCAATGTGGGGAAGCGCTTGACCAAGTCTCCCAAGATTTATTTTACCGATACTGGGCTTGCGGTGAGGCTCTTGGGAATTGAAACCCCTGAGCAGGTGGCGCGAGACCCCTTGCATGGTAATTTGTTTGAAAATCTTGTTATTCTTGAAACTTTAAAATCTGCATGGAACCAGAACATGCCGACGGAGTTCTTTTATTTCCGTACAGAGTCCGGGACCGAATTGGATTTATTGTTCAAGAGCGAAGGTTGCTGGAATGCGGTCGAGATAAAGTCTTCGTCGACTGTCAATACGGACTACTTCAAGAATTTTACAAAGGTCGCGTCGATTCCAGAATTTGAAAACATGAAAAAAATCCTTGTCTATTCCGGCGATAATATTGAGAGCTTCAAGGGATGCCGTTGCGTAAATTATAAGGATGCCGGAAAAATCGTTGGCAGGTAGTAAGTTTTCTGTGATGAGTTTTACTTGATATGCCTATTTCAGCAAAAATCCGTATGCCGCTTGATATCGCGATGACGGTCGCGACGCTCGTGCTGATGGGTGGCAATTATTTCTTTGAATCGACCGCCGTTCACGAGATTCTGGGCGTGGTGCTGCTCGCTTTGTGGGCGGTGCACATCATGCTGAACCGGCGATTTTTTCTGTCACCGTTCAAGGGCCGCTACAACGTATTCCGCATCTTGCAGACGGTCGTGAATTGCGGGATTCTTCTGTGCGCGATTTTCCTGATGGTGAGCGGTATCATGCTTTCAAACCACGTGTTCGCCTGGCTCGGGATTGAATCGGGCGCAAATTTTGCCCGCACGGCGCACCTGCTCGCAAGTCACTGGTATTATGTGTTCATGTCGCTCCACATCGGGCTGCATGTGAGCCTGATTGCAAACCGCTTGGGGCTTGCGGGCGCTTTCAAGTCAAAGGCGGCACTTATCGCAACTCGCGTGGTTGCCGCTCTCGTGGCGGGCTACGGAATTTACGCCTTCGTAATTCGCGGGCTCTGGAAATACTTGTTCCTGCAACAGCCCTTCTTCTTCTTTGACGCGGAACGCGGCTACGCCCTCTTTTTCGTGGACTATATCGCCATCGTCGTGCTGTTCGCCGTTGCAGTGCACTGTGCGATGAAGCTTGCCAAATGACCACGGCTTTAGACTTGAAATTTGAAAAAGCTGGCGCAGATAAGATGGAAATCCTAGATGGCAAAGATTTAGGAGCAATCATTTCTGAAGCAAAGGAAAATGGTTTTGCTGAAATTGAGAAGACCGCTCACCCAAAAATTTGCATCGGATTCGCATGTGCTGAAGGATTCGATGAGTATTTGAAAGTGATTTTGGGTTGCCCCCACAGTCATTCTAGAGGGGCGACGCCCCAATAGAATCACGGGAACCTTCCCTAAATTCTACATTTACATCGATGCCTCGCCTTAAAACAACATTCCTCAGCCTGCTTGCCCTTGCGGTGTCCGCAATGGCGGCTCCGGCGGATGCCGATTCCCTCCAGGTGGCTCCGGCAGATTCGTCGTCGGCCCCCACGGTGGCGGCTTGTGTTGACGGTACGGTTATTTCTTCCGTTCGTTTCGAGGGTCTGGAACACACGAACCCCCGCGTGGTCCAGCGGGAACTGTTGAACAAGGCGGGGGAGGCTTTCTCTACCGAAAAGTTCGAGACCGAAAAGCGCCGCCTGCAGGACCTGGACCTGTTTACCGATATTACGGTTGAATGTTCTTCGGGTCTGGATTCTTCGGGTGCGTTGCACCCTCAGAATGACGTTGGGGCAACTCGGTTGACTTACACCTTCCAGGAAATTTTCCGCTGGATTCCCGCCCCGGCAGGCAAGAAGACCGACCGCGACGGGCTCATGATCGGCCTTGCCCTCGCAAACCTGAATGTGCTGGGCGAAGACATTCGTGCCGAGGTCCAGTACCGCACCTCTACCGACCCGTTCCTGGACAATAACGAATACGCCTTCTATGCCAGTTCGCCCTACCTGTTCGGCCTGCCTCTGGGCTGGAACTTGGAGTTCCTCCGTACGGACAGTTACGATGACATTCGCGGTTTCCAGGACGACAGTTGGCTTCTGGACCTGGATTTGGATTACGGAATTACCCCCCATTTGTCCCTGCTCATGACGGTGGCTGGCCGCGAGTTGAAGGATGCCGCTTTCTTGCCTGAATTTGGATTCGGATTCGCTTTCGATTTCCGTGATAGCAAGCTGGATAGCCGCCGGGGAGTCTATTTTGAATATATGCTGACCCATGTGGGTGAGGGTGATGACCGCGATATCAACTGCAATATCCTGGAAGAGGGCGATTGTGGCGATGGCATGGGTGGCGAGAACTACCGCGAACTTTTGACGGATGCCAGGGCCTATTACACGCTCTGGCGCTTTGTGACGGGGGCGACTGCTCTGGTGCGTTACCGCCTGGGCGATGTGGAACGCTACGACTATTACTACCACGGTGGGGCAAATACCTTCCGTGGCCACGAGGCCGATTCCAACTACCTGGGAGTCCACGAAGTGCTATTGACGTTGGAAGAGCGTTTTGTGTTGATGGAACGCCATGCGGCAAGCGTTGCCGGGGTGAACTTCTTTTACGGCGTACAGCTGGTGGCCGGTCTCGACGGGAGCCTCCTGTGGGACAAGGGCCGTCCCGGCTGGGACGATTACGAAGGCGCCGTCTATGGGGGAATCCATCTGGTAATCCCCGCCCTGGACCGCATCCGCCTTGAGGTGGGGTACAGCCCCGACAAGGGCGAACCGGTCTTCTACTTCGGACTCTTCGACAAGGTGACTTCGTCCCGCTGGCGTAGCAGGTAGATGTCTTGGCCTTTTGCGCCTTTACATCTTTTCAGATAAATGCTAAATTTGCGTTACAAAATTGAAAAGAAACAAGAATTGGGCTCAAGGTGGGCCCCTTGGAGTATAAATGGCTATTAACTATCTCGATCTCCCCATCGGACGCAAGTACCCCTACGAAGTGGACTGCGTGGTGGAAATCGGCAAGGACACCAACCTCAAGTACGAATATGACGAGCGCCTGCACGTGTTCCGCCTGGACCGCTGCCTGCTCAGTTCCATGAGCTATCCTTGCACCTACGGATTTATCCCCAGCACCAAGGCCGACGACGGCGACGCCCTGGACATGTTGATTTACAGTCCCGCCTCCATGATGACGGGTTCTGTTTGCACTTGCCGCGTGATTGGAGCACTGGACATGACAGACGGCGGCAAGAAGGACTACAAGGTTCTGGGAGTGCCGGTCTTCAACCCGCGCCCTATCAAGGACATTACCGACGTGGACCAGATGTTCCTCCGCATCACCAAGAACTTTTTCCAGAACTACAAGGAACTGGAAGGCAAGGACGTGCAGATTGGGGACTGGCAGAACGCGGAATTCGCTCGTGAACGGGTGATTGCGGCCCATAGGGCCTACTTCCAGATGCAGGTCCAGGTTCCGGAAACCTGCTACCAGGAACCGGAAAGCGGCGACCACTTGCCTCCCGAAGAATTGATTTAACTACTTCTTCTCAATCCAATGATACCGTCCGCTGTAGCTGATTGCCTTGCGGATGGCCTGGAACGTGCAGCTGATTTCGACGGCTGCATTTTTCGGTAGGGCGGCAACGCCTACGGCGGTACGGGCATGCTTGCCGTTTTCGCCCAAGATGCGCACGGCCAGTTCGGAGGCCCCGTTCAGCACGGCGGGCTGTTCGTGGAAGTCGCTTGCGGACTGCACAAAGCCCTGCATCTGCACCAGCATCAGGGTCTCGTCACTTTCCAGGAGCGTCATGGCGGCGGCAATATTGTTTAAAAGGCAAATCTGTGCCGCCTCGGTAGCTTTTTCTACGGAAATGTCCGTAGGCACCGTGCCGCAGAAGTTGGCGAAGTCCCCGTTGATGGAGGGCAACTGCCCAGAAACCACGATGGTATCGCCGTAGCGGGTGGCGGGAATGTAGGCCGCCAGCGGGGCCGGGCATTGGGGTAGGGTCAGTCCCAGTTCAGATACTTTTTCTTGAATGTCCTTCACGGTTCTCTCCTTCAAATTCTCGACAGTTACTTCTTCTTAAAGACCTTTGCGAAACAAAATATACAAAGACCGATGATGGCGGCCCAGGAGGCTACCATAAAAACTAGTCCGCTTGTAGAAAATTCCATGGTTATGCCTCCTCTTCGTCGTGTTCGCCGGCTCGGCCCACAGACTTGGTCTGTTTATGCAAGATGGTGGTGAGTCTTGCAGTACCACCCTGCCTCCAGGCAAAGTAGATGGCAATGTTCAAAAGGATTACCAGCGCAAGCAGGAATCCGCGCACGCCCCAGGTAAAGCCAATCTGGGAGAATTCCTGGCCAAGGAAGGTGACTCGTGCATCGGCGGCCACATTGCTCAACAGCAACACGCCCATGCCGTCGTGGATCATCCATGCCACAAGCACAATGGCAAGGTAAATCGGGCACACGTACATGATGATAGGGCGGAAAAAGCGGGGGAGCTTTAGGGCCGCGCCGTCGTTCATCAGGGCAAAGGCTTCGTTTTCGGGTTTGCCGTCTTCGCCGATGGTCTCGGACTTGCGGCGACCCAGCACAAAGGCAAAAATGAACGCCTGGATGGTGCCGAGCACCACCAGCAAGAAACTACCGCCCCAGAAGTCCAGTTCATCGACGGCACCGGCGGCAAGGCCGAAGATGCCCACCAGGCTACCCAGGAAGGTCACGGTACCTGTGGCGGCGATGGCCTTTTTGCGGTGGAACTTCAGGTCGTCTTCGCAGAAGCTGATCAGGGGCTGAATGATGGAAATGGCGCTGGTGACGCCTGCGATAAAGAGCATGGCAAACCAGAGGGTCTGGAAAAATCCGCCGAAGGGGAGCTGCCCGAACACGAAGGGCATGGTCTGGAATCCAAGACCGAAGGTGCCCAGCTTGGCGCATTCCTCGATGTTGTTGCCGGCGATGAGCACCGCCATGGGAATCACGATAGTGCCGCCCAAGATAATTTCGGCAAATCCGTTGGTAGCGCCTGCAGTCAAGGACGAAAGCACTAGGTCTTCCTTGGGTTTCAGGTAACTGGCGTAACAGAACACGATGCCCATGCCAAGACTCATGGTAAAGAACACCTGGCCCGACGCCGCAAGCCACACGGCGGGGTTGAGCATTTCAGAGAAGTTCGGGTTCCACACGAAGGCAAGGCCCTTGCCGATATCGCTTACGGTAAGTACGCGTACCACCAGGATAATGCCCATGATGAGGAGGATGGGCATGGTCACCTTGTTTACCCGCTCGATACCTTTGCGTACGCCGAAGGACAAAAGCCCCATGTTGCAGGCGAAGGTAATCAAGAAGAACAGGATGGCGGCAGGAATGGGGCCTACCTTGGTGTTCAGCATGATGTAGTTGCCGAAGAATTCCTTCATGGGCTCGTAACCGCCGGCCACCACTTCCATCAATTTGCCGGTGGCGGAGTAGTAGGTGAAGGCCAGAATCCAGGATTGGATAAAGACATAGTAGAAACTGATGAACAGCGGGGGTAAAAGTCCCAAGGAGCCCAGGTGCTTTGCCCAGGGCTTTTTACCGAGAATGTAGTGGAATCCACCTGGTGCGGTACCGTGGTGGTGGAGTCCTGCCGCACGGCCAAGGGTCCATTCCATCCACGAAAGAGGAATGCCCAAAAGCAAAAAGGCAATCAGGTAGGGGATGATGAAAGCGCCGCCGCCATTGGTGGCCGCCTGCACGGGAAAGCGTAAAAAGTTGCCGAGTCCGACGGCAGAACCCGCTACGGCGAGGATTACTCCCAGCTTCGAACCCCAGTTTTCTCTCTTGTTTGACATTTTTGACTATCCTAGTTCCCTAATTATTAATTCTACAAACTTGGCGGTTTTTATGGCCTGGATCCTTCGCGACTTCGTCACTCAGGATGACACCTCTTGAGACCCGCGACCCTAATACCTACAACCTACTACCTACCCCCTAAATCCTAACCCCTAAATCCTAGTCCCTAAATCCTAGTCCCTAAATCCTAGTCCCTAAATCCTAGTCCCTAAATCCTAGGCCCTAGCCCCTTCCCTTATATTTCATCATCAGCATAGTGATGTCATCGTATTGCGGTTCGCCATCGGCAAAAGCGTCCAGCTCCGCCTTGAGCCCGTGCAGAACGCCTTCCAAATCGGTGTCGCGGTTCTTGTTCAGGTATTCCGTCAGGCGGGCCTCGCCGTAGAAATCCTTCTGGTGGCAGGCCTCGGTAACGCCATCGGTATAGAGGAAAATGCTGTCGCCTGCCGAAAGGGTGATACTTTCCTGGTAGTATTCGACTTTATCCATGGCAGCCAGGGGCAACTTGCGTTTGGGAGAACGCAGGAACTGGAAATCCTTGCCTCCGATACAAATCAGGGGCGGGTTGTGTCCTGCGTTTGAATAACTCAAGACTCCCGTTTCCATGTCCAGGACACCGAACCATGCCGTCACGAACATTCCCTCGTCGTCGCTCTTGCTCAGGGAGTGGTTCACCTTGGTGAACACCTTTTCGGGAGACAGCCCCAGCTTGGCCTGGTCCTTGATGAGGGTCTTGGTAATCACCATGAAGAGGGCCGCAGGGACGCCTTTGCCCGAAACGTCGGCCACGACGATACCCACATGGGTCTTGTCGATAAAGAAGAAGTCGTAAAAGTCACCGCCTACTTCTTTAGCCGGATCCATGGTGGCAAAGATTTCTACGGATTCCGATGAGGGGAAATTGTGGGGGAGCATGCTTATCTGGATAGAATTCCCCATCTTCAGTTCCGATTCCACGGCGGCTTTTTTGCTGGAAATGTCCGCCTGGATAAGCACCATGGTCTGCATCCGCTTTGTGGTGTTGTAGCAGACATAGATGATGGCCAAGAGGAATACCAGGTTGCTGTCGATACAGTAGAAGAAGTTGTTGATGTTGTAGTCCACCAGGAACTGGTGCAGGGCTTCCCCTTGCAGCTGGCTGATGGCGTCGGCAATGGCCGCGTCCATGGTGCTGGTGATGGTAATGATGGTTCCCGGAACAAAGGAGACCATGTTGATGTCCGGAAGCCCGTAAATAGAAGACAGGAACTTTGAAACGATATAGGCGATAGTTGTCACTATCGATACGTTCAGGGTCACTTTTTTCAGGTAGTAGCGGCAGCTCAGCACGATGGGAATGGCAAACAGGAGCTCCACGCCGTAGGAGTAGATGACTGTGTAGAGGCTGATGGCCAAAAGTAGAGCCACGAGGCCCACGTACTTGGTAAACTTCTTTTGGTTCAGGCGCCTGATGGCAAACATCATGGCGATAAACAAGGCGGTCTGTAGCCCAAAGAAGAAAATTCCCCACGTGGCGGGAACGTCGAAGACGCCGGTAATGGAGCAGATGGCGATGATGAGGTAGATGAACGCCAAGATGCCGAAAGAACCTGCAATGAGGTTGTTGGCTTTCCATTCGTTTTCTTCGAACAACGCCTGGGTGGATTCACTGAATTTTATTTTTTTGTGGCCCATACCAAGTCCATAATCTTGCTATTTACAAGGGTAATATAATAAAATTCCTGTTATAGCTCGTGGTGGTTATGTTTTTCTTGTCTTCCTGGTTTATCATGATGTTTTTCAGGACAAACCCCCGGAAAGAAGAGGTGGCGTTTATTTCGCTTGTGATGTCGAAAATCTTTCCGTCGTCCCTGAAAATCATCTGCACGTGCTTGCCCACGACTATGGTGAGTTCGGACAAGAGAACCTTGGGTGCATTGTGGTCTATCAGGAACATGTAAATCTCTTCTATGATCAGCAGGGCCTTGGTGATGTTCTTGCTTGAAACGCCTTCCTGGGTCAGGATTTCCCGGACTTTCTGTTGAATGCTCATGGTATTCTCAGTGGTGACCACGAAGTCAAAGGAATAATGGTGCTTTTCGGATTCATCCAGGAACAAGGGGAATTTCTTTCCCTTGAAACGTAACAGGGACAGCAGTGTGCCAATGATGAGGGTAAGAAACGGTGCCAGGGAAAGCCCCACCCACACGCCCGAAAAGCCAAGCATAGCCCCGAAGGCAAACACGCATAGGACAGGCATCAGCAAATCCTTGAGAGCGCAGATGGTAAGGCTGTGGCCGATGGACTGCCTCACCAAGAAATAGGAGGTGAAAAGGAAAAGCAGGGCGGTACAGCACAAGGTTGGGCAGACCGTCCAGAGGGCTTTGGTGGAAAGTTCCTGCAATAGGGGAGATTCAATATTGAAGGCGCTGGGAATCATGGGGGCGAAAATGGCTAGAATCAGGGTGAAGATCAGCCCTTCTGCCAGTGCGGCCTTTATGGAAATTTTCATGACCTTCCGCACGCCCTCGGGATTTTTTTCACCATGGTAAACGTTGGCAAGGGGCGTCATTGCCTGGCCGATGCCGTCAAAGATGATGGTCAACTGGATAACGCTTGTCACGAGCGTCAGTACCGGCAGGTTGAATTCGCCATAGTTGAAAATAACGTACTTGTTCAGTATAAAGGTCTGTAGCCCCACAAGCAGGTAGAGGCTTGCATCGACAATGCTGTATTTCAGGGTGACGGCGAAGAGCTTGAAACTGAAATGGAATCTGGGCCTGAGGGAGTTGGACTTACGGAAGAAATGAAGGCACAGGGCAAGTATGGCCCCTAGGGTGCCGACCAGTGCCCCGACACCGATGCCGGAGATTCCCATGTTCGTGCATGCCACGACGGAAACGGTAATGCCCCCGACGAGCAGAAGCACATTTGAAAGGTAGCTGCAGGCCGCGTCCCCGTCCATGAGCACCATGTCCGAAAGCAAAAAATAGACGGGGTAGAGCATCAGCACGTACCGGTAGTAGCAGAAACAGTCCTGTGCGTACTGGGTGATTTCTGGACTTAGGTTAAGGTAGTTCAGGTAGATTTCGAAACAGGCCCCGGAAGCGAAGTAGGTAATGGCCGAAAGTACTACAGAAACCAGGAGGCTCTGCCCAAAGACTTTGTCCGCTCCCGACTTGTCCGTTTCGCCCATCTTGTAGGTATAGACATAGCAGGTGCCGATACTTACGATGTCGGCAATCCCGATAAAGAAATTGAGCAGGGGGGTAAAGACATTCCAGGCCGACAGGGCCCTTTCATCAAGCACGTTTCCGACAATGGCCGCATTGGAAAGAATGACCACGATGGGGATGATCATGCCTACGGTGGAGGCTCCCAGCAGGGTCTTGAATCTTTCTTCGCAAAAAATCTTGTTACGGCTCATAAATGTCGCAGGAACGTTACTCTCGATAACATCAAATTATTATTTTCGGAGGTGTTCCCTGGTGCAAAAATCCATAACAACACCCCATGATGGACTTTTTTAAAGCTTTTTTCGAGAATGTGGAGCGAATGCCCGATGCCGTTGCCGTGTCGGATGCAGAAAAGTCCCTTACCTACGCCGAACTGGACGCCCTTTCGGGGCGGGTCCTTGACTACCTTGAAAGCGAGAACGTGGGTGCCGAAGAAGTGGTCCTTGTAAAAATTTCCAGGAGCGCATTCCATTACGCCTGCCTTCTCGGGGTCTGGAAAGCGGGAGCCGTCTTTGCAGGGATCGAGACGGGGGAGCCTGTCGAGCGGGAAAAGTTCATCCGTGAAGATTTGAAACCTAGGCTTGTCCTCGACGACGCCCTTCTTGAACGGATTTTCGTTGAGAGGGCCTCGGGTTCCGCTACTTCTGGGACTTCGGGCAGGTGCCGCCCCAGAAATTTGCACGACGGTGCTTTTTTCGTCTATACATCGGGCTCTACGGGGCACCCCAAGGGGATTCTCCATGAATACGGCTCCGTAGAACTGATGGTGCCTACCAACGTGCGGAACGCATCCGGCGAAAAAATGGTGGAACCTGGGCACAGGGTGGCAGTCATTGCGTCCCTGAATTACCTGCCGGCCTTTTTTCTTTTTGCCTGGGCGGTGACTTCTGGAGCCTCGGTTGCGGTGGTTCCTTATGCTGTTTCCAAGAACCCGGTTGTAATGCAGGACTACATGGCGGAGCAGGGGATAACCACCCTTTTTGTTACGCCCACCTACATAAAGCTTTTCAAGGAGTTTCCGCCCAGTGTCTGTCGGATAATCGTGGCGGCAGAAATTATCCGCGACCTTTACCTGGATAACGTGGAACTATATGCCATGTACGGCATGAGCGAAACCGGTTCCATGCCCACGGCTTTCAAGATAGACCGCTCCTACGAAAACACGCCTATCGGCAAGCCCTATGGCGGCATGGAGGTGGATGTTTGTGAGGGAGAGTTGCGGGTGAAAAACCCTTATGTCCGCTGCTATGTGAACATGCCGGCGGAATCAGCCGAAACCTTCAGGGAAGGCTGGATTTACACCGGCGATATGGCACGGGAGCTCCCTGACGGAAATCTTGTGATTATAGGCCGCAAGAATGACATGGTAAAGATTGACGGGAACCGTGTAGAACCCGGCGAGATTGAATCGGCACTCAGGAGGGTGCTGGGGCTATCTTGGGTGTGCGTCAAGATTTTCAAGGATGGTTCGGGCAAGGCGACCATTTGCGCCTACTATACCGACGATGTGGATATCGACTATGAATTCGTCTTTGAGGAACTTTCAAGGTTCTTGCCGCACTACATGTTGCCCAACCATTTTGTGCACTTGGACAGTGTCCCCAGAAACAGCAACGGCAAGCTGGACAAGCTCGCCCTGCAGTGTCCTGCCGAAGAGGCGTCTCACGCCCCCTACAGTGCCCCTGAAACCGATGGCGAAAAACGCCTGTGTGCCGCATTCAAGACGGTATTGGATGTAGCCTACGTGGGTGCCGACGACGATTTTTTTGCCTTGGGAGGATCTTCCATCACGACCATGGAGGCCATTGTCGCCTCAAACATGGCGGGGCTGGAAATGTCCGACGTGTATTCGGGACGGACCCCCCGGAAAATAGCGGCACTTTGGCAGAAGCGGAGTTTGTCGGATCCTGCGGAAAAATCCGTCACTTCGCCGGCGGCAGGAATTTACCCGCTGCTTCCCACCCAGCAGTATATATGGAATTTCCAGCAGCGTGCGGTGGATTCCACCATGTATAACATCTACGCCTTGTTCGCCCTGAAAGAATCCGTGAACTTGGAACGGCTTGGTTCGGCTCTTTCACAGGCGGTGCTTGGCCACAGGGCATTGCTCACCCGCTTTGAAAAGATGGCGAATGGGGAGATTTTTCAGCGGATTGGTGGTGTGAAAATTGGAGACGTGGCCATCCCGGTAGAGCAAATTTCTGAAGCAGAATTTGTCAGGTTGAAAGATGCCCTGGTTTGCCCCTTTGACCTGCTTAAGGACAGGCTTTTCCGCATCAGGATTTTCAAGACCGAAAAGGGGGCGTTCCTCTTTACCGATTTCCACCATATCGTTTTTGACGGGACTTCCATCCACGCATTTTTGCGGGATGTGGAAAAGCTTTATGCCGGCGGTAAGCCAGAAGACGATGGCTACGAGCAGATTTTGTCAAAGCGCCTAGATTTGCCCAGCTCTACGGAATTCCGTGCCGCCCTGGAACGCTTTGATGCCCTGTTCGGCACGGGAACGTGGGATTGTTGCCCCAGGACGGATTTTGAATCGTCGGATTTGTCCGAAGATATAATGATTTCGGAATTGGACATTGAACGCGCCAGGTTAGAATCCTTCTGTGTCCAGGTCAAGATCGGCCTAAGCGCATTTTTCATCGCGGTCACCTTGAAGGCCATGGCCCGCTACAATCAAGCCCGCAATGTCCTGATAAACTGGATTTACAGGGACAGGGACGATTTGCGGGAATCCAGGGCGGTGGGAGCCCTTTATTCTTCGCTTCCGGTGGGTGCCGATGCTTCGTTGGGGAATCTTGATTTTCTGCGGGAGGTCCACCGCCAGGTGCAGCAGAACATTGCCAATCCGACTTGCCAATACACTCTTTACAAGAATCATAACTGGCCCCATGACAGCCTGTGCGTCCTTTATCAGGGGAACATCCGCAATGCGAGTGGGGAAAGTTCCCTCATTAAGCGTAGGCTTGAAATCAAGCGCCCCAAAGCCAAAAATCAGAGCATCTTTGACCTGGAAATTTTGGACGCAAGAGATCGTTTTGCTCTCATGTTCGACTACGATAGCGACAGGTACAATCGAGCAAGCATGAAGTCGTTTATGGCCCTGTGGAAGTCACAGGCCCGCGAATTTGTTGAAAACGCGTCTTCTGGCGTGTGATTTTCCTCAATTTGCCAAACATTTTGGTGCTTTTGACGAACAAAAAAAAGCAAAAATGTATTCTAGAGCACATTTGTGTGTGTGGCTTGCTTTAATTTGTGACAAATGTAAGAAAAAATTATACATTCTGAATAGAAGTTTAACGTCCTTGCACAAGACTAAGAAAATGAACTGTTTGCATAAATCCATCGCGTTATTGTGCGCAATGACTGTGGCCGTTTTGGCCGCAGAAGGGGAGGCATTACCTGCCCAGACGCAGCCTGCTGAAGAACCTGTTGCAGAAGCCGCTCAGGCCGATGCCGCCCCTGCAGAATCATCCGTAGAACCTGTCGCCGAAGCGGTTGCGGAACCTGCAGCTGAGACGCCGGCCCCTGCCGAGTCCGTGGAACCCGCGTCTGCCGAGACACCTGTGGAAGCAACCGTCGCGGAACCTGCTCAGGCAGCTGCCCCGCAACCTGCGGTCGCAACGGCTCCTGTTGAACCTGCGAAGGCTCCTGCCGAGCCCCAGGACGGCGCACAGTCGGCCTCTATCTTTGTGCAGGACCCTGCGGTATTCCACCAGCGGGAGGCGGAACTTGAAAAATTGAAGAAATCGGTACAGGGCAAGAACGAAGGGCTGGATTCTCTTCTCTTGGAAGCGAGCCAAATTGCCAAGAAAAACGACCAGTGCGCTACCATCAGTATCAACGATGTAATGGGTGACGAGTGCTGGACGTTCTACCGGGTGGAACTCCCCGCCTTCGAAGAACGCTATATGCGGGTTACCGGCGAGGTCCGTCTTGGTCACATGGAAATGGCCCGTGGCCTGGAAGACCGCAAGTTGCAGATTGAGGCCTGCACAGAAGCCCTTTACAGTTTTGCCCAGAGCAAGGACCAGTTCTTGAACCTGCAGGGCGGCGTTTTCTTGGAACCCTTGAGTAACGGATTCCAGGCCAATTACGACTTTACCCTTCAATACGAGCCCAACCACCGCAAGCATTCCTTTGAAATCGCCCAGAAGTGGGGCGAGACCTGTCGCGAGATGGTGGTCCGCCAGGATGGGGAGGGCTTTGCGCCTTTCTTCCTTGAAAAGCTGGAAAAGTTGAATGCCGAACTGGCCAAGAACGGCTCCCTGGCGGTTTACAAGACCGACACCACCGCAGCTCCGGTGATTTACATGGATATTGCGAGGCCGGTGCGCAGCGCCTATTACCTGAATGGGGTCAAGTTGTTCCACAGCCGTATTAGTGGCGGTCCTGCAAGCGAGAGTAATGTCCGTATCAAGTTTGAGAAGGGGCGTGTCAGTGTCGATGGTGAACCCGTGGTCATGAAACGGGGCAAGCCCCAGACCTTCAAGGGTTCCGTGGAGTACAAGGAAAAGGCCACCTCCATGAATGGTCGCTGGATTTGGGAAAACCAGGGCAATAACGACGGAGTGGACTTTGGACCCGAAGAAGACGAGGCTGTTCTGGACAGTATCTACGCGGCAGAACAGGCCGCGAAGGTTGCCGAACTGGAAAAACGCCGGGGTGCTCATATTTCGCCTTGGGTAGGTATCACTGCGGCCTTTGCCCAGTTTAGTGACAAGAACTACAAGGCTTTTGAATTGGATGAAAATGCGCTGATGATTATGCCCGACCTGGTGGCAACTCTAAGACTTGCTTACGGGTTTGGCGACTTGGGCGAGAGCCGTATTTCTCTAGGTGCCGGCGTATATGTGGGTGCAGGCCTTGGTGACGGAAAACTCCAGCGTGTCTATGTGGCTCCCGTGGGACAGCTCCATTTTGATTACAACAACTTCGGCTTGCGTGAAACTGCCATTATCGCCATTCCCGAAAGCGATTCCGAGGAATGGATGCAGTTCCGTACGGGCCTTTTCTACAGCTTTGGGAACCTGGGTATAGAGTTGGGACATGACTTTGTGACGAACCTTGGGCAGGGCGGCTATATCACGCTGTTCTGGGAGATGTAGGGGGTGACTATGTTTTTAGACGAAAGAATGTGTCATTCCGAGCGTAGCGAAGCGAAGTCGAAGAATCTTTTACTGATGTCCGCGCTTTCCCTTCTGCTTCTGTCTGGTTGCACCCTTTACGACAACTACGACATCGACTTGATGAACGGTGGTGCCGCCTCTATCGAAAGCAGTTCCGCCGGAGAGGAATCTTCTAGTTCCACCGATGAAAACGGAGTTTCGTCGTCAAGTTTTGCGGAAGAATCTTCTAGTTCAGCTGAAGAGAAAGACGCTTCTTGTGACGGTATGGAACGGGGTGGAGTGACTTACGCTACTGTGGTTATTCACGAGAATTGCTGGATGGCGGAAAACCTAAATTACGAACCTGCAGCGGGACACTCTATGTGCTTTGATGATGATCCTGCAAATTGTGAGACATACGGAAGGCTTTACGACTATCCCGCTGCCGAACAAGCCTGCCCAACGGGATGGCGTTTGCCGACCTCTGCGGAATACATTGACTTGCAGACCTACTCTGCCACTCCAGCAGAAGAAGCTGGGGCTCATTTCAAGACCACCACGGGCTGGATTGGTGAGAACGGGGACAACAAACTGAAATTCTCGGCCTTGCCGGGAGGATTTTGTGACAGCGGTGATTGCCTTTTCGTGGGTAAGGTCGGTTACTGGTGGACCAAGACTGAAAGTGTGATGGGAGAACATATGAGTTTGTACCTGAGCGGAGATAGACAGGACTTTTCGGCCTCGCTTCCTCAGGATGACGAATCGTTTTTGTCGGTGCGTTGTATAAAGGACAAGTAACATGAGATACGCCGTTTGTCAAATCTTGTTGGCTTTGTTGTTGGTATCGTGTAGTGATAGCGACCTTGGTGACGACATTAACGGTAATAATACCCTTGCTGTTTATTCTACGGTAGAAGATTTGCCTCCTTGCACCATCAAGAACGAGGGTGAACAGCTGTTCGTTAAGTCCGAAGGCATTATCCGCGTGTGCGCCGATGAGAAATGGTTTGCTACCATGGAGCGAGGTGGCGGTTGTAGTACCGAGATGTTGAAAGACAGTTCCGGCCTCAAGATCGTTTGTGACGGTGATTCCGTTGGTGTGGTGCTTAACGGTAAGAACGGTTCTAACGGTAAGAATGGAATCCTTCCGGATTCATCAGAAAATGACGATGTTGTCTTGGATTCCGAAAAAGTGGCGACCTCTTTGGAAGGGGTTAGCGGCTATTCTCAGAAAGGACCTTTTATCAATGGCTCCAAGGTGACCGTTATTGAACTGGAAAGTGGCCGTACCCTGAATCAGACGGGAAACACCTTTGAATCCAAGATTCAGAGCGATGACGGTCAATTCAAGCTGAATGCCCGCATGATGGTGAGCCAGTACGTGGAACTCCACGCAGAAGGATACTACAGAAACGAAGTTTCTGGCGGAAATTCTGAAGCTCCTCTGACACTTTATGCACTGACCGACGTGAGAAAAAGGGATGGCGGCATCGTAAACATCAACCTGCTGACTCACTTGGAATACCATCGTGTTGTCTATCTGGTAAAAAACAAGAAGATGAAGGTGGCCGCGGCGAAGGATTCTGCCGAAAAGGAAATCTTTGGCCTACTGAACATCAATTCCAAGGATTTCTTTAGCTCCGAGGATCTGAACATTGCCGGCTCCAGCGAAGGAGATGCGGCACTTTTGGCATTTTCGGTAATGTTCCAGGGAAATCGTGGAGTTGCCGACCTGACAAAACTTTTGACAGATGTTGCCACCGACATTGAAAAGGATGGTTCCTGGGACGATGTTTCTGCCAAGGCGAAAATTGCAGACTGGGCAGAAAATGCCGATGCCACGGGTAGGCTCGAAACGATACGTGCCAATGTGGAAGATTGGGGCCTGTCGTCGATGGTGCCGAATTTCGAGAAGTATATCCGTTCCTTCTGGACCAAGGAATATGGCCTACCGACGTGCGATAAGGACAATGTTGATAAGGTGGTGGCTGCCGGAGCGGAACGCTTGGCGGAATCCAAGAACCGTTTTGTCTGTGTTGATTCTGCTGGAGTGGGCTATATGTGGCGCAGGGCTACGAACCTGGAGAAGGATACCTATGGATGGCCGGCTGGGACCGATGGACAAATAAAGTCGGGCGACATAAATACGTCGGCAAAGTATGTTTATGATTCAGTCATGGGACATTGGCGCGAGATGACGGAGTTGGAAGAAATTTATGGATTTTGCAACGAAGGTGTAGAATCTGACTCTGCTGCAAGTGTAAAGCCGAACAAGTCCGACAAGATAGGGAATGAATATTACCCCTATGTGGTGTGCACAAATCGCCATTGGGAAGGGTGCAGTGCCTACTATGCGGACACGCGAAAATATCCAAGCGAGGCTTCCGATGGATCGGTACGCCGAGGCGATTATACTACCAACACTTATGTTTATGAAACGGACCTTGGATTCTGGCGTGTTGGCTGGGCTGAAGAAGGGGAACTTGGCCAGGGCTGTACCGCTTCGAAGTATGGTCAGGTTGTTCATTTTATCCCTGATTATACGGATGCCGATTTCTATTATTCTTGCAGACCCGATTCTTTCCTTGTGGATTATGGATTCTTCAAGGGGTATGAATACTATAAGCCTGAGCAGAATGTCAATGGCCTTGCCAGTGATGACGAACATTGGGTTCAGACGCAGTTCCGCTGGCACGAGGATAACTACGAGGTAGGGGAGAACACCTTTACGGATGGCGCCCCATGTAATGATGGGGAAATGGTGCCGGGACTTAAAACGAAAGATTCCTATTTTGTTTGCGATGGTGGTTTTTGGCGCGCGGCGACTATACAAGAGGAAATTGCTACCGAATCTTGTACAAAGAATGGCCCTGGGTTCATATATAAGGATAGCCTAACTTGTGAGGCGGGAGAGTGGCATTTGACGAGTGTATATGACTTTTCTCCTGCACAGGTTCGTGATAAATTTTTTAATACAACGTCTGTTCCTGACGGTATAGAATTAGGGACTCTTCATGATGCACGAGACGGTCGGGATTATCGAACGATTAAGGTGAATATTAGGTTTTGCCGCGCATTTTTGGATCCCGAGTTGGATTCAGAGTTTATTGAATGGATGGCAGAAAACTTGAATTTTGTAGAAGATGGTGATTATCTGCATTTGAAAGGGCATAATGCTTGCTATAAGAGTGATTCCTTGAACTGTTTAAAGAGTGGGCGTTTTTATACATGGGCTGCCGCTATGAATATAAATGACAAATGGAATAACGGCATGGCAGAAAATGCTCATTTGGTAGATGAGCAACATAAAGGTGTGTGCCCTGAGGGGTGGCATATTCCATCTGAGTATGAATGGGTTAGAACCATGTATTATCTGAATACAATAGCGTCTGACTGCCCCTGGAATGATGAAAGCATCAGTAACTATCCTGTGTGGTCTCATATTATACCAAAACAGGCTTGGTATTGGGAAGGTTCCAATGATTTTGGTTTCAATGCTCTTTATGTAGGTGGGTATTACTATTTTGCCGAGAATAAGTTGTTTATGCCTGATGGAACTCATTGGATTGGGTGGTGGTCGTCAAATGAATCGGATGAGGACGCATTAAAGGGAAAAGTTATAGCGACTAGAAAAAATTATGTTGAAGTGAATATGGAAGAAAAAAAACATGGTTTACCCGTGCGATGTGTAAAGAATCATAATCTTACCCTAGACTAGTTTCTGTGAATTGATGTGTAAACATAAATTTCGAATTGATGGACATGATGAAAGGGATAAAGTCTTTATTTGCTTTTTTGCTAGTGGCTCTCGCCCTTACAGCCTGTAAGGACGAGCCGGCGCCGAAGCCCGCTCCCAAGGACGTGGCGGCAAATGCTCCTGTTGAAGAAGCTGTTCCTGAAAACGCTCTCTTGAAGGCGAAGGTCCGTAGCGTCATCGGCACGGTGGAACGGGAAAAGTCTGATTCTTGGACGCAACTCAGGGTTGGTAAAACTGTGGTGGAAAACGATCACGTGCGAACAGCCCTAGAATCGGAACTGATTGTGAACATGACCGACGGTTCTGCCCTCAGGGTTCCCGAAAGTTCCAACGTCACCTTCCAGGCGGAGCTTCAGGACAACGTGAAGAAGCTCATATTCCTGGACATCCATTCGGGCAAGGTCCATTTCGACATCCAGAAACAGGAACAGGCGGAAATCTACTTCAAGACGGGGACGGCTACGGTAGCCATTCGCGGTACGGCAGGTTTTGTGGGGGAGGTCCAGGGCAAGACGGTGGCCTCCCTGAAAGAGGGTAGGGTGGAAGTGACAACTCCCAAGGGTAAAGCGACATCCATCGTCAAGAACCAGACGATTTTGGTGGATGACCAAGGGGATTCCAAGGTGCTGAAGCTGGAATCTTCGGGTACGGAAGCCCTGGCAGTAGCCATCGATTCCATCGCCAAGGCCGAAGACGGCGGTGCCGCCCTGAATACGGAAATTCTTGAAAAGTCCATGAACACCTTCGACAAGTCCTATGGTGAACGCCAGCGGAATTTTGAAAAGAACCTGCAGTTCAAGGCAACGGTCATTGGCGACAGTGTCTTTGTGCCCAGCGTGACATTGCAGGCCCGCGTAACTCCAGGAACTATTGTGACGGTATGGGGTGAGCGCGATACCGTTCCCGAAAACGGCATTTACCAGAAAACCCTCACCTGGGGGGATTCCGCCTACGGTACCAAGAGGTTTTTGGTGGGCTGTAGCGACGGCGATGTGGAACTGCCCTGCTTTATGTGGGTCACGGAATACGCTCCCATGCCTGCGCCAGGTCCTGAAGCGTCAGCGGAGGCACAGGATACAACGGCGGCCAAGTCTACCGCCGCTAACGCTACTGCCGACGGCAAAGACCTAAATCTCAAGGTTTCTGTGGCTGGCGGTCGCAATGAGCGGGTCCATTTGGACTTGCCCGCAACGGAGCTCTCTACCAATTTGAAGTTTAACTTGGCCGGTATTACGGCGGGTGATCTGGGACAGCTCAAGTCCCTGGTGGTGCTGCGCAACGGTAAGCCTTTCAAGACATTTGATGCAAACGACTTGACAAGCCTTGCCTACGAGGTGCCTGTGACCATCGAACGTAACAAGATTGCGGATTTCGAGGTGGTGGCGACCCTCAAGAACGGCAAGAATTTCAGGGCGAAAAAGACCTACGAAGTTTACTGCATGGTGGCTAACCACCCCGGTGGAAAGGCCAGAAATTCCATTGTGCCGCCTGACCAGGAATACGAACGCCTCAAGCAGAGCGGAGGCATAACGCATGAGTAATCCTCCCTGTGTCATCCTGAGCGAAGTGCGAAGCACGTAGTCGAAGGATCTGGAAAAGTTTAAAAAGAAGGAACGAGAATATGAAAAAACTGTTGCTCATTTCGATTTCTGCGGCACTCCTTGCGGCCTGCGCCAGCAACCCTCCCGTAGATAATGACCCTGCCCGTGCCCGCGCCAAGCAGGGCTATGCGGACTTGAATCAGGAAGCGGCAAACTATCCCAAGTCCTCCGCTTCTGCAGAGACAGCGGTTGCAGAACCTGTGGCTGCTCCCTCCATTCAGGTTTCCAACGCGACCTTCAAGACAACGCCTACGGTACTTGTTTCTCCCGCCATTTCGGGCAAGATGGCCGGTTCCATTGACGTGATTCGACGGAATCCTCTGGCAAAAACCGCCATGGAAGTGATTAACGCCTACCTGACCAGCCGGGGCTATACCGTTGTAAGTCTTGAAAGTCAGGCCCAGTTGGACGAGGTGGTGCAACTCCAGAACGACATCGCCGGAAACGACGAAGACCTTTCCTATGTGGCGGGGCTTTCTGTAGGTGCGGACATCAACATCACTTATGCCGGGAGCATCCAGGAAAAGGACATCGTTATCGACCTGAATGCCAGCGAGGCCTCTACGGCGAACCTGTTGGCCAGCGAATCTGTGCGCTTGCCGAACAATGGCGACGATTCCCAGCGGGCTTTGGTGCAGCGTGCCATGGAACAGGCCATTGTATCTCTCGAAAACAAGGTTCGCGACCGCATTGCTGCTGAACTGGAAAAGGGCGTGCAATACAAGGTGGTGGCCCACCTGACCGGGGAATTCACCGACGATCAGGCCGAAGAGATTTCCAATATCGTCTCCCTGCAGGTCCGCAAAAAGTTCAACAAGATGCAGGTGGTTTCCATGAGCCGGAACACCTACGACCTGATGGTGTATGTGGACCCCGACAAGTACGAGGACGCCCAGATGGTCTATGGGGAATTCGTGGAATCCCTTTCGGGCCTTGCCAAGGTCCGAAAGCAGAACATCACCAAGAAGCTGATTATTATGGAAATCCAGTAGAATTGTAGGGGCTAGATCCTAGCCCCTAGATCCTAAATCCTGCTCTTTTTACCCAGAAATAGAAGATGAATATGATAAAAGTTTTTTTTGCAGTAATGCTGGCGGCGTCTCTTTCCATTGCCGCCAACTTGGTCACCTATACCGCCACCTCTAACGTGTCTCAGAAGGATGCCGACAAGAAGGCCCTGGAAGGAGCGGCCATGCAGATTGGCGCCAAGGTGGATTCCAAGATGGAAACCCGCGTCTCAGAAAAGGCGGACGGTTCCATCGAAAAGACCACGGACAGCAAAAAGTCCGTTTCTACGAATGTGCTGGTGAAGGGGGCCAAGATCGTTCCTGGCCCTAAGCAGAATGGCATGTTCCAATCTACGGTAACGGTGGATTTGGACCAGTTGGCCTCCAAGATTTTGTTGGACTTGAACCAGATAAAGGTCCAGATGAAGTCCAAGGATTCCTTGATTCGCCTGGACATGCTGGACCGTGATTACCGCAAGATGGAAGCGGACATGATCCAGCTGGAAAAGCTGGCGGGTCAGTATAACGATCAGCTGGAAGCCCTTTCCTTTGTGCAGGCCGTTCCTAAGGAGTTGCAGCTGGAAACCACCATGGGAGAGCTGACAGAATTCTTGATTTCGTCCATGCAGACCGTGAAACTTGAAACCGAAGAAAAAGACGGCAGTTTGCGTGTAGTAGTGTCCGATTTTGCAGGTCCTATCGCCAATTTCCCTGTGGCCTTGACCCAGGATGGCAAGAATGTGGCTGTGGCCAAGACGGATGCCAAGGGCGTGGTGAATTTCAACTTGAAAAAAATCAAGAATCTTAAGCCCAGCGGCGATGTGACCGTCCATGCCGACATGAACTTCAAGTTTGTGCGACAGTCGGCACTCCAGAACGTGAACGTGACCTATGGTGCCCCAAAGACAGGGGTGGCTTACCGCCTCTCTTGCAAGGGAACTGCCACCGAATGTGGGGCCCTTCAGAAATTTTTGACGGATGCGGGTCTTACCATTGCCGACCAGGCCGGGTTACCGGAACTTTCCGTTACGCTGGAATTCAGTGACAAGGACAATTCCGCAAAGACCCTTACCACCTCACGGGCGACGGTGAAGTTTAGCAGAGCAAGCAAAGAGCTGGTGGAACAGCCCCAGGGCGTGGGCCGCGATGCCGAAACTGCTCACGTGAAGGCTATTTCCAAGTTGTCGGCTTCTAAAATACTGGAAACCTTCGCGACCGGAAAGTGATTTGATTCGTCAAGTCTGGAGCTTGAAAGTCCGGCTTACTTGAGCCGGATTTTCTTTTGGGCGTAGATGGACTGCCCGCCGTTGCAGGCATAGGCCAGCGTACACACGATAAAGAAGGCGGGGAGGGTGTCGAATCCGAAAATTTCTGCCCCAACCAGGATGGGGGCAAAAAGCGTGTTGGTGGCTCCGCCAAAGACCGCCGCGTAGCCGAGGGCCGCCGCAAGGGGGAAGGGTACGCCAACGATGGTAGCGATTACCGCTCCGAAGGTGGCTCCGATGGTGAACAGCGGGGTGACCTCGCCGCCCTGGAACCCCACCGAAAGAGTCACGATGGTGAGTACCATCTTGAACAGCCAATCCCACCCGAAAATTCCAGCGGCGCTGGCGGTTGCTGCTCCAGGATTGCCGAAACAGATGTCGGTGAGGTTCGTGCCCAGACCAGAATAGCGGCCCTGCCAGAGCAAGAGCAGCAAAGCGCTCAGCACGATACCCATGATGGCGACTCGCTTGAGAGGGGTCGGGAACTTTTCTGCAAAGAACTTTCTGGAAAACTTGAGCAATTTCGCAAAACCGCCGCCTACAATTCCAAAGAGAACGCCCAGCAGAGCAAGTTTCAGGATAAAGTAGATGTCAAGCCCGTTTTCTCCATAAAACAGGCTTGACACGGTCCAGTCCGGTGAAAAACTGTTCAGACTCACAGTGAACTTTTCGTAGCCGATCATCTCGGAAACCTTGTAGGCGCTGACCGCCGCCGCCACCGCCGGGAGCAGCGCCGCCATCTCGAGATGACCGGCCAGCAGGATTTCGAGGGAAAGGGCGATTGCCGCCATAGGTGTCTGGAAAAGCCCTGCAAATCCGGCCGCCATGCCCGCCACGAGCAGAATGCGGGGCGCATTTTCCACATGGACCTTTGAACTCATGTTGTGCCCGAGGGTCGCCCCGATTTGCATGGCTACGCCTTCGCGGCCGGAACTTCCGCCAAAGAGGTGGGTAACCCAAGTGGTTGCCATAATAAGCGGGATTAGGCGCAGGGGAATTTCTTTTTCTTTTCCGTGGGCTACGTCAAAGATGATTCCCATGCCTCGTTCGGAGCCGTTGCCAAGTTTTTTGTAGGTGAACACGATGGCAAGGCCTGCAAGGGCTAGCCCAGGAATCCAGTAAAGCGGGTGAGCGTCGCGGATATCGCTGACATTCTGCAGGATAGACCCGAAAAAGGCACAAAGGGCCCCGACAATGGCCCCGAGGACCAGAGCCACCACGATGAGTACCGGCTGTGAAATCCAGTGCATCACCTTCTCCTTGACTTTGGCCTTGGCCATGCGCATGGCCTGTTCCTTCATCTCGGGAGACATATTCTGGTATATTTCTTGCCAATTGTTGAAGTTCATCGCAAAGTCCTTTTTCGGCGCCAAATTTAGAAAAAGGCAAGAAAAGAAAATGTCGGCCTCGCGACCGACACTCTAATTTTTTTCTGGATCCTTCGCTCCCTAACAGTCACTCAGGATGACGAATGGCGCATTACTTGTTGTTCGCGCGGATGAGGTTGAGGGCGGAACCCGCCTTGAACCATGCCCACTGCTGTTCGTTGTAGGTGTGGCTGAGGGCGATGTTATCGACGGAGCCATCCTTGTGGTGGGCGACGAGGGTGAACTCGGAACCTGGGGCGAACTTGGTGAGGCCAACGATGTCGAATACGTCCTGTTCCTGAATCTTGTCGTAGTCGGCGGCGTTCTTGAAGGTGAGGGCGAGCATGCCCTGCTTCTTGAGGTTCGTTTCGTGGATGCGGGCGAAGCTCTTCACGATCACGGCCTTCACGCCGAGGAAGCGCGGTTCCATGGCGGCGTGTTCGCGGCTGGAGCCTTCGCCGTAGTTTTCGTCACCGATGACGATGGAGCCCGTGCCCTTGGCCTTGTAAATTTTGGCAAGTTCGGGGACTTCCTTGTATTCACCGCACTGGCAGAGAACCTTGTTCGTTTCGCCGTTGAAGGCGTTCACGGCGCCGATGAGCATGTTGTTCGAAATGTTTTCGAGGTGACCGCGGTAGTTGAGCCATGGGCCGGCCATGGAGATGTGGTCGGTGGTGCATTTGCCCTTGGCCTTGATGAGGAGCGGAGCACCGACGATGTCGTTACCATCCCAGGCCGCGAACGGTGCGAGGGCCTGGAGGCGCTTGCTTTCGGGGTTGATGGAAACGGTAATCTTGGATCCGTCGACCGCAGGGGCCTGGTAGCCTGCGTCCTTGACTTCGAAGCCCTTCGGCGGGAGTTCGCACTGCTCCGGCGGGTCGAGCTTCACGGCCTTGCCCTCATTGTTCACGAGGGTGTCGGTCATCGGGTTGAAGCGGATGTCGCCAGAGAGGGCGGCAATCACGGCCATGAGCGGGGAGGCAACGAATGCGTGCGTGTTCGGGTTTCCGTCGGCGCGCTTGGCGAAATTGCGGTTAAAGCTGTGGACGATGGTGTTGAGTTCCTTCTTGTCGGCGCCGGCACGGTCCCAGCGGCCAATGCAAGGACCGCAGGCGTTCGTCATGATCGTTGCACCGAACTGCTTGAACAAGTCGATGAGGCCGTCGCGTTCGGCGGTGTAGCGCACCTGTTCGGAACCCGGGTTGATGAGGAGCGGGCACTTCGGGCTGAGTCCCTTCGCGAGGGCCTGCTTGATCATGTTCGCGGCCATGAAGAGGTCTTCGTAGCTGGAGTTCGTGCAAGAACCGATGAGGGCGGCGCTTACGACCGGAGTGGATTCCGGCTTGGTTTCGGTGGCCTTGAGGCTTTCGGCCATGTCGGTCACGGCGTAGGCGCGGTCCGGGCTGAACGGGCCGTTGAAGTGCGGCACGAGCGTGCTCAGGTCGATTTCTACGACGCGGTCAAAGTACTTTTCCGGGTTGGCTTCGACTTCGGGGTCGGCCTTGAGGTGTTCAGCAATCTTGTCGGCGGCGGCGGCCACGTCGGCGCGGCCGGTCACTTTGAGGTAGCGGCTCATGGAATCGTCGTAGCTGAAGGTGGAACATGTTGCGCCCACTTCGGCACCCATGTTCGCAATCGTCGCCTTGCCTGTTGCGGAGAGGCTGCGTGCGCCTTCGCCAAAGTATTCGATAATGGCGTTGGTGCCTCCCTTAACGGTCAAGATGCCTGCGAGCTTGAGGATGATGTCCTTGGCGGTAGCGAAGCCCTGGAGCTTGCCGGTGAGCTTCACGCCGATCATCTTCGGGTACTTGAGTTCCCACGGGAGGCCGACCATGGCGTCCACGGCGTCTGCACCGCCCACGCCAATCGCAAGCATACCGAGGCCGCCTGCGTTCACGGTGTGGGAGTCGGTACCGATCATCATTCCGCCCGGGAAGGCGTAGTTTTCGAGCACCACCTGGTGGATGATGCCTGCACCCGGGAGCCAGCAGTCAATGCCG
>Ga0129306_1000756_pt1 | contig 45323 bp, 35 predicted proteins | sample P827metagenome_FD_94438 | JGI IMG/M metagenome (GOLD analysis project Ga0129306, IMG submission 94438) | Capybara group fecal microbial communities from Wisconsin, USA - P827 metagenome | ecosystem: Host-associated > Mammals > Digestive system > Large intestine > Fecal | place: USA: Wisconsin... | reverse complement strand
GGGACCAACTCCGTCATATGTACAATATATGTACAATACTTGTACAATATTTGTACGTTTACAATTGTACATATATTGTACAAGTATTGTACATATATTGTACAACGACCGGAGTTGGTATGGTCCGGATGCGGGGTCGGCACGGTGTAAAAAACAGCCGTTTGTCAGTATTTTCTGTCTGTTTGCAATTTTTATTTTTGCTGTTTCGATATGTTTTGTTATCTTTGTATTTTGTAGTATAGTGCCAATATTGGCACAAGGTATTGTAAAATAGAGTAATAAATATATTGTAACATTGTAAAATGGCTAACTTTTTTGCGAAACTATTCGGAAGCAAGTCGCAGCGTGACCTTAAAGAGGTCAATCCCTATCTTGAGGCGACCCTCAAAATCTATCCTGTAATCAAGGAACTCACCAACGACCAGTTGCGTGCAAAAACCATAGAATTCAAAGAGCGTATAAAGAACGAAATCAGCGGCGAAGAGGAGGAACTGGCTGCACTTCGCAAACGCATTGAGGACGAGTATGATATGCCCGTCAGCGAGAAGGAGCAGCTGTACAAGCAGATTGACGAGCTGGAAAAGACTTCATACGAGAAGACGCAGAAGGTGTTGAACGACATTCTGCCCGAGGCGTTTGCCGTCGTCAAGGATACGGCTCGCCGCTTTGCTGAGAATGAGGAGGTTGTGGTGACGGCCACGGACCACGACCGTGACTTGTCGGCCACTCGCGACAATGTGAACATCGACGACGAGGGTAAGGCTCACTACAAGAACACCTGGATGGCAGGCGGCAATATGATAAAGTGGGATATGGTGCACTACGATGTGCAGCTTATCGGCGGCGCTGTGCTGCACAGCGGCAAGATTGCCGAGATGGCCACGGGCGAGGGTAAGACCCTGGTGGCAACCCTGCCGGTCTACCTCAACGCACTGCCGGGCAAAGGCGTGCACGTGGTGACGGTGAACGACTATCTTGCCAAGCGCGACTCGGAGTGGATGGGTATGCTGTTCGAGTTCCACGGCCTCACGGTCGACTGCATAGACAAGCACGAACCTCACAGCGAGGAGCGCAAGCGCGCCTACAACTGCGACATTACCTACGGAACCAACAACGAGTTCGGTTTCGACTATCTGCGCGACAATATGAGCCGCAATCCCGACGAGCTGGTGCAGCGCGGCCACAACTATGCCATCGTCGACGAGGTCGACTCGGTGCTCATCGACGATGCCCGTACGCCTCTCATCATCAGTGGTCCCACGGCCAAGGGCGAGGACCAGGAGTTCGACCGTTTCAAGCCGGTCATCGAGAAGCTGTACAATACACAGCGTATGCTGGTAACGACCATTCTGGCCGACGCCAAGCGTGATTTGGGCAACAATCTGGACCAGAAACCCGACCAGCCCGGCGCTATGGCACTGCTGCGCGCCTATCGCGGTCTGCCTAAGAACAAGGCCCTTATCAAGTTCCTCAGCGAGACGGGCGTGAAGGCCCTGCTGCAGAAGACCGAGAATTTCTATATGCAGGAGCAGAACAAATATATGCATATCATTGACGATGAGCTCTATTTCGTGGTCGATGAGAAGCAGCGCACCGTCGAGCTCACCGACAAGGGTATGGACTATCTGGCCGAGATGGGCGAGGACCGCCGCTTCTACCAGCTGCCCGACGTGGGCGCTGAGATTGCCGAGCTGGAGAAGGAATCGCTGACGCCGGAGGAAAAGGCCCAGAAGAAAGAGGAGATCTACAATAACTTTGCCATACAGAGCGACCGCGTGCACACTGTGGACCAGCTGCTTAAGGCCTACACGCTGTTCGAGAAGGATGTCGACTATGTGTTGACTGAGGACCGTCAGGTCAAGATTGTCGACGAGCAGACGGGCCGTATTATGGAGGGCCGCCGCTGGAGCGACGGTCTGCATCAGGCTGTCGAGGCCAAGGAGAACGCCAAGGTTGAGGCCGCCACGCAGACCTACGCCACGATTACGCTTCAGAACTACTTCCGTATGTACAAGAAACTAGCCGGTATGACAGGTACTGCAGAGACCGAGGCCGGCGAGTTCTGGAATATCTATAAGCTTGATGTGGTGGTGATTCCGACCAACCGTCCAATAGCCCGTGTGGATATGGACGATATGATTTACAAGACCAAGCGCGAGAAGTTCAAAGCCGTCATAGCTGAGATTGAGCGTCTGCGCTCGGAGGGACGTCCGGTCCTTGTGGGTACCACCTCGGTCGAAACATCGGAGCTGCTCAGCAAGATGCTTACGATGAAGGGAATCAAGCACAATGTGCTGAACGCCAAATTGCACAAGAAAGAGGCCGACATCGTGGCCGAGGCCGGTGAGCCGGGCCGCGTGACTATCGCTACCAATATGGCCGGTCGTGGTACCGACATCAAGCTGAAAGGCGACGTGCGTGAGCACGGTGGCTTGGCAATCATAGGCACGGAGCGCCACGAGAGCCGCCGTGTGGACCGCCAGCTGCGAGGCCGTGCAGGTCGTCAGGGCGACCCGGGCAGCTCGCTGTTCTTTGTGTCGCTTGAGGACGACCTGATGCGTATCTTCGGTTCCGAGCGTATTGCCGCCATTATGGACCGTATGGGTCTGCAAGAGGGCGAGGTGATTCAGCACTCGATGATTACCAAGCAGATTGAGCGTGCCCAGAAGAAAGTTGAGGAGAACAACTTCGGTATGCGTAAGCGCCTGCTCGAATACGACGACGTGATGAACAACCAGCGCACCGTTATCTACAACAAGCGTCGCAACGCCCTTTACGGCGACCGCCTGAGCATCGATATAAGCAATATGTTCTACGACACCTGCGAGTTGCTTTACCGCGAAGCTGACCAGTCGCACGACTACGAAGGCTTCAAGATGGAGATGATACGTGTGTTCGCTCTCGATGTGCCGTTCACGGAGCGTGAACTCTTCAATGCCCGTGGCAACGAGATGGTCGATAAGCTCTATGAGCTGACCTACAACTCATACAAGGACCGTATGCAGCGTCTGGCAGAAGTGGCCTACCCGTTCATCAAGAACATCCACGACAACACCCGCTACCTGAACGTGGTGTTCCCCATCACCGACGGCGTGAAGACTATGAACGTTGTCTGCCCGGTGCAGAAGGCTTACGAGAGCGGCGGCCGCGAGGTGCAGCTCTCGATAGAGAAGAATATCACTCTGGCCATTATCGACGATGCCTGGAAGGAGCATCTGCGTGAGCTCGACGACCTGAAGACGTCGGTGCAGAATGCATCGTATGAACAGAAAGATCCTCTCTTGATCTACAAGTTTGAATCGTTCAACCTGTTTGAGAAGATGTTACTCGACATCAACCGCCAGATTGCATCGTTCCTGAGCCGCGCCAGCCTGCCCGTCAAACAGGAAAGCGATATGAAGGAGGGACAGCAGCCCAGCAGCAACCAGAGAGGGCTGCGCACCAGCCGCAACGATGCGCCTGAGGCTCAGCGTACAGCGCCACGCGAGAAGCCGCAGCCGGTACACGTGGAGAAGAAAGTGGGCCGCAACGACCCGTGCCCCTGCGGTAGTGGCAAGAAGTACAAGAACTGCCACGGCCGTGACCTTGAGAATTAATAACGATAACTTAAACATAAACCCAATTAAATCCAACAAAACCATCCTATTATGAAAAAAAGGTTCTTCATCCTTCTGCTGCTCGCCGGCGTGTTTGCAGTTCCGGCCAAGGCCCAGTTTTTGCAGATGGGTCTCAAGTTGCAGTATTCTACCGAATCGGTGGACGATATGATTAACAATGTCCAGAATGAGGTTCAGAACTTCTCGACCGACTTTCTGAAGGGCTGTGAGGCCGGCGTTTTGCTCCGCATCAATGTGGGTCGCTTTGTCACTATCCAGCCTGAGGCCAACTTCTCCATCGGCTCGATCTGGGACTCTGTAGATGCACAGTCGGACTTTATTGGCTCTGCCGTTGCCGCTTTCCAGAACGTGCAAACGGTGAACCTGTCGGTGCCTGTCCTTGCGGCTGCACATCTCATTGACATTGAGAAGCTCGCTGATATCCGCGTCTTTGCTGGTCCTGAGTTCTACACCACCATCAAGGGCGCCAGCGAAGAGGGCGGAATTGATTTCAGCAAGTACTCGCTCGTGTTTGGCGTCGGCGTTGATCTGTTCGACATCCTGTATGTGGACGGCCGCATATCGCGCTATTCAAGCGGCGATATGTTCTATCGCCTTGGCGTAGGTCTGCTGTTCTAAGGAATATTATCACTGTTAGGCTCGAATGAACATCGTTGAGCAGATTCGCGACACGCGTGACATAAGCCGTGAGCAGCTGGAGCTTATCCTCGGCACCGAGGACAAGGAGAGCATCGAGACCCTGCGGCGTACAGCGCGCGAGGTGGCTACGGCCGCATACGGCAACAAGATTTTTATGCGTGGCCTCATCGAATTGTCGAGCCACTGCAAGAACGATTGTCTTTATTGCGGCCTGCGGCGCAGCAATAAGTCGGCAGTGCGTTACCGCTTGACCGACGAGCAGATACTGGAATGCTGCGACAAAGGCTATGCGTTGGGCTTCCGCACCTTCGTTATGCAGGGTGGGGAAGACGGCTGGTTTGACGACAAGCGTATGTGCCGCATCGTCGGCGCGGTGCGCAAGAAATACCCCGATTGTGCCATAACCCTTTCGCTCGGCGAGCGTAGCCGCGAGAGCTATCAAGCCTTGTTCGATGCCGGTGCCAACCGCTATCTGCTGCGCCACGAGACGGCTTCGCCCGAGCATTATGCCCAGCTGCATCCTGCTGAGATGTCGTGGCAGAACCGCATAGACTGCCTTTATGCCTTGAAGGAGATTGGTTATCAAGTGGGTTGTGGCTTTATGGTCGGCTCGCCTTTCCAGACGTTGGACACGCTTTATGCTGATTTACAGTTCATACGCACGTTTCAGCCTCAGATGGTAGGCATAGGTCCCTTTATTTCTGCATCGGGCACTCCTTTCGAGGGGCAGCCCAACGGCAAGGTGAGCACGACGTTGCGCCTGCTGGCAATCATCCGACTGCTGCATCCTCCGGTATTGCTTCCGGCAACGACGGCTCTCGGCACCCTTCATCCTCAAGGGCGGGAACTGGGCATCCAGTTCGGCGCCAATGTGGTGATGCCTAACCTTTCGCCGCGTGATCACCGCAAGGATTACTCCATCTACGACAACAAGATTTGCACAGGCGAGGAGGCGGCCGAATGCCGTGCCTGCACGGAGCAGCGCATCCGCAAGATCGGCTACGAGACGGTTGTGGACCGAGGCGACTTCAATCCAAACACGGAATACTAAAAAAGAGGCGTCCGTAACAGGACGCCTCTTTTGTTTTATATTGGAGAGGTGTTATTCGCCCACCTGTTGCTGGTAGCTATTGACTTTGTCCTCTGTCGAGCGAACGGCCTCGTCAGCGGAATTGACTTTCTCCTGGGCGTCGCCCATCTTGCCTTTGTTCTTGTCAATGTTGGCGTTGAGCTTTTCGATGTCTTTTTTGCAAGCCTCGATTTTGCTCTGATACTTGGCGATTTCAGCCTCTTTCTTGGCTATCTTCTCCTGGTCGGAGGCGATGCTCTTCTCAATCTTTGCCACGGCAGCGGCGGCTTTGGCCTGGTCTTTCTGAGCCTTTTGAAGGTTCTTCTGCTCGGCACTCATATTCTGCTGTGCCTCGAATTTGCTCACATAGCGGGGCAGGTTCTCGGCGAAGGTGCGCACATTGTTGTTAAGCTCATTCTGGCTGATGGTCAGGTTTGGCGACTTGGCGAAGAGAGTGACAACGGTGACGCGGTCTTTCTTCTTGCCTTGCTCTTCGACCTTTGCATAGAAGTCTACCGGTTGGGCATAGATGGCATCGAAGGTCTGGTTGAGGACAGCCATATAGCCATTGGTCTTGGTGGCTTTGACCGACGATTCTTTGAATCTCTGTGTAAGGGCATCGGCAACAGTGACTTTGTCTTGCTGCAGGGTGACTGTGAATGCCGGAACCGTAAAGTCGCCGTACTGAATGGTGGTTTCCTGCACGCTCTGTGCTTTAAGGCCTGCCATCATTGTGAGGGCAAGCACGAACAATGATAATCTTTTCATATTGTGCTGTTTTATAAATTGCTTAGCGAATATACGTTTTCAAACATCTGCTTTGTCTCGTCGCTCATATCCGATTTGCGGACTTCCTCAATGAACATAGCCGAGAATGCCTTTGAAGATTTCTCGTCGGAATACTTCTTGTCGTACTCATTCATCAACTCTTCGAGTTCGGTATAGCAACTGTTGAATTTGTCAAGTATTTCTGCATCCACTTCTTTGCCTTCGACGATTGAATAGCATTGTTCTGTTTTGTGTGTCAGGCGTTTGACGTCACGCCTCATATTGGTTTTGCAGGCACTGAGCGTCATTATGACGACCACGATGCATATAGCTGATAATGTCTTTTTCATACTGTTGAAAACTAATGTGTTGTGATTAATGTTGCTTGCTTAAATATTTTGCAAATATACAAAAAAAAAGTAACTATGCAATATATTCTCCATTAAAACAACAAAAAAACGGGCCGCTTTAATGCTGCCCGCTTTTATGCTTATGTGAAATGCAGTGCAAATCAGAGCTCTATCTCGTCAATATATTTGCCGTCGATCTCGAAGTTCATCAGGTGCATCTTCTTCCATTTCTTTACGAATAAACCTTTGCGCTGGCCGACAAGTACCTGATAGGTCATTTTGTTCTTGATTAGCAGTGCGTAGAACTCTTTGACTTTGTAGCCAGGGTGGGCCTCGTGGATCTTGTCAAGTATGTTGTGCGGATAGACTTTCTCTTCGATGTACCAGCGAGTCTCGGTGCCTTTGGGCGAGAAGCGGTAAGCCGTTTCGGTGCCGTTGTCGTTCACAAAGCGTGCATCGTAAACCAAAGTGTCAATGATTCTCCACTCAACTTTGTTGATATTGCCTGCCTGACGGTGGAAGTCTTTTACATAGCGTTCAGGTACGTCATTTTCGGAAACACTTTTGCCGCTTTGGGCGAAAAGGAGCGTTTGGCAGAGCAACAATGCTGTTGCAAATATTAATATCTTTTTCATTTTTAGTATTTTGTTGTGATTATTATCTGTTGTTTACAAAGTACAAATATACTAATAATTGTTTAACACGCAAAAGATTTTTACAAATTAAGTTTTTCTACTACGTTTTTAAGCACGTTTTCGCCGTCGCGTATCACCTGCAAGCTCCAGTAGAGCTTCAGCTCGAGCTGCTGCTCTGGAGTGAGTTGCCAATTGATGTCCGGTTCTTTACGTATCCGCTCAGTGGTGCTGAAAAGGCTCAGGGCTGCGCACACCGAAATGTTGAACGACTCGGTGAAGCCATACATCGGTATCTTGACGTAGGCGTCGGCCAGGTCGATGGCTTCCTGTGTCAGGCCCGTCAGCTCAGTGCCGAACAGCAGTGCCGTGGGCTGGCTTAGGTCAAGGTCGCCAATCATTGTGTCGTTCTCGTGCGGCAGTGTGGCGACAATACGGTAGCCCTTGTTGTGCAAGGTGTCGCAGGCCTCCTTGATGGTGCTGTATTTGTAGAAGTCAACCCATTTCGAGCTGCCCACAGCCACGTCACCGGCTGGGTTGAAGCGGTTGTGGTTCTCCACTATGTGCACATCCTGCACGCCGAAGCAGTCGCAACTGCGCAGCACGGCACTGGCGTTGTGCGGCTGATAGATGTCCTCCAACAGCACGGTGATATGTCGTGTGCGGTGCTGCACAAGACGGTCGAACAGCCCGCGTTTGTTGTCGGAAAAGAGCTCGGCAAGCGCCTCGTAAAGCTGCTGCTTCTGCTCGTAGGTGTATTGGTCGAAAAGACCTTTGTCTATTGTTCTTTCTGGCATTGGAATCGATTAGAGTTTGGGTTTGGAATACATTGTTTACCAGACATTGTCGAAGTCTTCAGCCTCACGCACCTTCGGGTCGCGCTGCCATTCCAGCACTTTGGCGTACTTGAGGTAGCTGTTTTGGGCAATGGAGAGCGTCAGGCTCAAGCCGTCGATGCCGCCTAATATGCCGCCGCGCACGAAATAGTTGACCAGAAAAGCACCCAATCCGTGCGTTGCAGGCGACCAACGATGCACTTTCTTGCCGCTGAGGTACAGTATCTTGGCCCCGCGACTGCTGTAGTTGCGCCCCGGCTTGGCGAACAACTCGCCGGTGTTGCGATAGCGGTAGTGAATCAGGTCGGCCTTCACGCGCAGCGTATTGTCTGTAGGCACGTGCGAATGCTGCTTTACAGGGCAGAACTGCAGCTTGTCGTGGCGGTAAAGCCTTACAAGCCAGTCGGGATACCAGCGACAGCATTTCACCCAGCGGCTGCCCACATAGTTGCGGCGCCGCAGCGCAAAGCCGTCGTAAGGTGTCTGCTCGAAATCGGTCTTCTCAATAAACTCCACCAGTTCCGGTGTCAGTCTCTCGTCGGCGTCGATGCTCAGCACCCATTTGTTTTTCACATACTTGAGCGCCACATTCTTCTGTAAGCCGTCGCCAAGATAGGGCTGCAGCACGACGCGCGCGCCGGCTTGCTCGGCAAGGGCCACGGTGTTGTCGCTGCTCATCGAGTCGACCACAACCACCTCGTCGCACACCTGTTGCAGCGAGCGGATGGCCTCCTGTATGTTGCCCTCTTCGTTGAGGGTCGTGATAATGCCTGATATTGGTTTCATTGTCCGAATAACGCGATGTAGTTCTGTTTTATTGTGTCCAAAAGCCGCTCGATGTCGATACCCAGCGTTTCGGATGCCGCCCTGTAGACGGCTTCTATGCCGGCATCGCTTTCGTCGGTCTCAAGCAAGAAAGGGTGGGGGTTCTCTCTCAGGCTGTTGCGCACCTTCTGCCGCTTTGGGTCAAGCAAGGCAGCGCCATACGACACCCAGATGCCTGCCCTGAAAAGCTGTGTGGCAAGTTGTGCGCTGCCCGTAAATCCGTGCACAACCCAGTTGCGCCCGGTGTGCCCTTTGCGCAGCTCCAGCATCTCGTTGAAGGCGTGCACGCAGTGTATCACCAGAGGCTTCCTTAGTTCGTCGGCAATGCGTATCTGCCAGTCGAACAGCCGCATCTGCGTCTGCCAGTCGCACGCGCAGACCTTGTCCAATCCGCATTCGCCTATAATCTCGGCCTCGTCGAACTCTTTGCCGTAAGTCTTGCGGAAAGCCTCGAATGTCTCTGCGTTCTCCTCGTCGGCGCGCCAGGGGTGAATACCAAAACTGCGGGGGGTGACGACACCCTCCGCAGTTTTACGGTGTGTATGGAAGTCAATCAAAACCATTACTTGACAACCAAGCGGCGGATGACGCGCTCGTTCTTGTTCTGGAACACGACATTGTAGATGCCGTTGCCAAGCTTACTTGTGTTGACGTTGTAGATGATGTCGCCCTGGGCGTTGAGCGTCGAGCGGTGGGCAATGCGGCCCATCAGGTCGACAATCATCACCTCATACTGCTCATTGCCTTTCAGACTGAGCTCGATGCTGCTGTGGTCGGCGGCGGGGTTGGGGTAGAACTGTCCGAAGGTCTCCTCCTCGGCGGCGTTGATGCCGACGGCGGCGTTGTGGCCTAAATAGAAGGTGTAGCAGCCGCCCTGCGAAGCAGTCATAGGTTTGGTGATAGTCTTGCCGTTGTTGCTGGTGGCGCTGATGTAGTATTCAACGGTGGTGTAGCCTTCGCCATTGGAAGTCATAGTGCTGGTCGGAATGCTGCCGCTGAAGCTGTTGTCGGCACCGGCGGTCAGCGTTGCCTCCTGCCAGCTGCCGCCATTGGCGCGGTAAACGACCTTGGCGCTCTGTATGCCGCTCTTGTTGGTGATGGTGGCAGTGATGGGAGCGTTGGTGCCCTGGTAAGCATCTTCGGTGTTGCCGGTAATGGAGGGGTGCAGTATGCGCACGGGGTTGTCGGCAGGAATCTGCTTGGTGATGCAGTGGATGGCGCCGCCGCTGCCGTCAAAGCTGCGCACGTCGATGGGGTAGATGGTGTAGCCCGGATAGGCGGCACGCACCGAGTCGATGCGCAGACGGTCCCACTCCGCGCTGGGCTGGCCGTTGGTCACTGCCGAGAAGCAGGGCTGCACGATGACGTTGTTCACGAAGGTGTGGTTGCTGTAGGTGCGGGTAAAGTTGTTGTTGTAGTTTGTCTGGCTGGCGAAGTAGCCGCCGTTGTTGGTGCAGGGGAAGGGGATGTAGTGCTTCTTGAAACCGTTGCCGAACACGCTGGCGTAGCTGCACAGGGTGTCGATGTTCTTGGCAGCCGTCTTGTAGTCGGTCCAGCTGCTGTAGTGCTCGGGGAATTTGGAGAAGACAAACTCGTTCTCGTCCCACATATCGCAGTAGAGGTCAAGGTGGCCCGTGCCGCCGTCGTATCTGAAGGCCGGCAGGATGTGGGCTCCGCGCGGACCCATAATGTGGGCCAGCGAGTCGCGTACCTGTGCCTGCGTCAGGGGCGTTTTGTTCTCATAGTTGATAGTGCTGGGGTTGACACCGTCCCAGGTCAGCTGGCCGTAGTTGTCGGCATTGTTGCTGTAGAGGGCGTCGCTGCTCAGCACCATTCCGGCGCCGTCGACAACGCAGTTGCCGCCTTCCCACTCAATCTGGGTGATATAGTTCGGGATGCCCATCTGCTCCTCTATCAGCGAGGGTAGCGAGTCGTCCAACGCACGGCCGGGATAGTACATAAAGTCGACCATCGCCACGTCGTCCTGGTCGCCATAGTAGAAGGCGATGGGGCCGCAGTCGCGGAACCAGAACGAGTTGCCGGCACCAACAATCCACTTCAGATTGTTGCTGCGCAGGTCCATACGCTGCAGCTTGCGCTTCACGATGTTGCTGTCTTCGGCATTCTCAATGCGCACCCACGCCTCCGCGCCGCCCATCTGGATGGCATCCATCAGGTAGAAGAACACATTGGCAAAGGTTGTGTTGCTCGTGTCGGGCACGGCGATGTAGGGGCCGCCGCCCTGCTGGTTGTAGTAGCTGCCGTTGTAGTAGTCGGCATAGCCCGTAACCTGCGGGTCGGCAAACCAGTTGCCGTCGTTCTCGTGGCCGGGCACAAGGTGGTCGTAATAGCAGGTAACAACGATGGCCTTCACTTCCTCCCATTCGCCGGGGAACCAGCTGCCTTCGGGCAGTTGCAGGCCGGCCGACTTCGGGGCGTTGGCGGCGGCTTTGGAGGCCGCCAAGGGCTTGTTGTTCTTCAGGTGCAGCTGCGCAGCGTCGCGCTTGTGCATTGTTTGCAGCATCTGCTGGCGCATCTGCTGGCGATCGCTGTTCTCCTGGGCTGTCACGGTGCCGAGAACCAGCAGGCTCAAAACTGAGACTAAAATCTTCCTCATATCTATGCTGTTTTATCTTTTTCTGAGACTTAATATTTCGCGGGCCTCGTCGCTGGTAGCCACCTGGCGACCAAGCAGTTTGGCCATACGCACCACTTTGTCTACCAGCTCGCCGTTGCTCTTGGCCAGCACTCCGCGCTCCAAGTAGAGGTTGTCCTCAAAGCCCACGCGCACGTTGCCGCCCATAACGATGGCCGGGGCTGCCAGCGTGAAGGCGTTGCGGCCAATGCCGGTGGCTGTCCAGGTGCTGCCGGCGGGGATGTTCTTGGCCATCCACACCAGATTGTCGACCGTGGCCGAAGCGCAGCCCAGCACGCCCAGCACAAAGTTGAACTGCATCGGGACGATGGGCAGCGGCTGGCCGTCGGGACCGGCAACGCCGAAGGCGCTGGGCACCTGGCCCTTGCGGGCCATATGGACGATGGTTTCGAGGTGGCCCATCTCGAAGCACTCGTATTCGGGCTTGATGCCCTTCTCAATCATACGCTTGCCGAAGGCACGCATCGTGGGCATCGTATTGTCGAAGATATCGTCGCCAAAGTTACACGTTCCGCAGTCGAGGGTGGCCATCTCGGGGATGGGGGTGGTGTTGGTCGAGTCCAGACGCTCGTCGGGGGTCATACCCACGGCACCGCCGGTCGAAGGGATAAGGATGACGTTGGGGCACTCTTTCAGAATGGCCTCGGTGCACTCCTGGAAACGCACGTGGCTCTGGGTCGGCGTGCCGTCGTCTTCGCGCACGTGGAGGTGAACTATGGCAGCGCCGGCATCGACGGCACTCTTGGCTTCGCGTACAATCTCCTCAACGGTATAGGGCACATTGGGGTTCTGCTCTTTGGTTACTTCTGCACCGCAAATGGCGGCAGTGATGATCAGTTTTTCCATATAAATCTCTGTTTAATAATTAATCAATTTGTTTATAGCCTTGACAGATAGGGCGTTGCTAACACCGTCCGTCGCGGTCCAAATATGCAAAGATACACTTTTTTTCCGACATTCGGACTGCCTTGCGGCAAAAAATCTGACTGTCATTGTTAAGTCGTTGCAATGCAAACGTTTATCGCTCTTCAAGGCCCCGCCGGTTTGCCACTAAAAATCCGCCATTTCCTAACCGCCTCAAAACCAGCCTTTCGCCTTACCAACTCCGGTCGTTGTACAATATATGTACAATAGTTGTACAATACTTGTACAATTGGTAAACGTACAAATATTGTACAAGTATTGTACATATATTGTACAACGACCGGAGTTGGTACCTTAAAACGTTGAGGATGAATTGGTTATGGTTTTGTGCGGTTGTTTGTTGATTATTAGCTGAAAATCAACAAGGTATCACGTTCTGTTTGAAGTGATAGTTTAGATTTAGCAATAATTAACATTTTGTGGAGCCTCTCTTTGCTTTCCGTTTTCCGTTTTCCGCTTACAACAGGTCGAGGCATTGTTCGATGGGGATGCCGCGGCATTTGTCGGGCAGGGCGCGGTTGCGTTCTATCAGGCGTGCCACTACGTCCATTGCGGTGCGGGTGCTGTGCTTCAGCGGCTCGCCGTTCATCAGGTGGCCTATCAGCACGGCCGAGAAGATGTCGCCCGTGCCGTGGAATGCCACGGGTATCTCGTCGTAGTCGAGGCGAAAGTAGGGGCCTTCGTCGAGCTTCTGTTCGAAGCCGCCTATGGGCTCTTTGCTGCGGCGGCCGATGACGCAGCTGTGGCCGTCGACGTTGGCGCTTGTGATGACGGCCGATTTGGCGCCAAGGGCTATTATGGCGTCGAGCATTGCGTGGGCCTCCTCTTCGCTTAGGCCTTCGCTCTTGAAGGGCAGGCCTGTCAGGTAGCAGGCCTCGGTGTAGTTGGGGAAGGTGAGGTCGGCCTCGCCAACCATCTCGCGCATCAGCTCTACTTGCCTGAGACTGATGCCGTTGTAGAGGCGGCCGCCGTCGCCCATTATGGGGTCGACGAAGACGGTGCAGCCCTCGTCGCGCAGCTGCTTGCAGTAGCCTATGACTAAGCGTGCCTGCTCTTCGCTGAACATCAGGCCGGTGCAGACGGCGTCGAAGCGGAAGCCCAGCTGCCGCCACACGGGTATCGTGTCGCGCATATAGGAGGTGGTCTCCATCACGGAGAATTTGCCGTAGTCGAGCGTGTTGGACACAAGGGCCGTAGGCAGGTTGTAGGTGGGGTGCCCCAGGTAGGTAAGTATGGGCAGCATAGCCACCATACCCACGTGGCTGTAGCCCACAACGTCGTTAACAAGCAGTATCTGTTTCATTTATGTGTGTGGCCGCTTTTTCGGTTCGGGCTGCAAAATTACATAAAATATTTTGATTTTCAGTGTTTGCACACAATATAGCATACTTTTCTGCGTTAAGGGTAACATCAATCTTGAAAGTATGCACATCGGAAAATACATCGCACCACTGCTCCTGCTGCTTGCCGTTGCCGTTATACAACCGGCTGAGGCTCAGTCGAAATCGAAGAAGCAACTGGAGAGGGAGAAGACGCAGTTGGAGGCTGAGATAAAGCGCCTCAACGCCGACCTTGCCAAGGCCAAGAAGAACACCAAGCTCACCAACAGCCAGTTGGCGGCCCTCAACAAGAAGATAAAGGAGCGCAACAGGCTTATAGACAATATCAACGGCCAGCTGTCGCAACTCGACAGCCAGATATCGCAGATGACCGACAGCATCAGTCGCATACAGATGCGCCGCCAGACGCTGAAGGAGAATTATGCAGCCACGGTGCGGTCGCTCTATCGTGAGTACAACAAATTGGACAAGTGGGTGTTGCTGTTCGATACGCCGTCGTACAACAAGGCTCTGCTGCGTACCAAATATTTTAAGAAATACAATGAGTACCGCCTTGAGCAGTCGGCCAAGATCAAGCAGTGCGAGCGTGAATTGCAGGATGTCAACGAGCAGCTGCAGCAGCAACGGTCGGAGCAGACCAACCTGCTGAGCCAGGAGAAGCGCCAGCGCGACCAGCTGACCAAGGAGCAGCGCCAGAAGGAGGCTTCGGTCAAGCAGTCGAAGGCCAACGAGAAGCAACTGTCGCAGCAGCTGAGCAAGAAGGAGGCGCAGAAGCGTAAGCTGCAGCAGCAGATTCAGCGCTTGATAGACGAGGAGGTGCGCAAGGCCGCGGCTGCCAAGGCTGCAGCTGCCAAGAGTGTGGCGAAGGGCTCTACCGCCAAGCCGTCGGGTGCAAAGGCTGGCTCTTCCGGAACTACGTCGTCCAAAACGGAAACCACGGTGACAGACAAGACATTGGCCGAAGAGAATGCCCTCAGCAACGACTTCGCATCGAATAAGGGCAAGCTGGCTTGGCCGGTGGCATATACTTCTATATCACGCAACTATGGCCTCTATACCCACGAGAGTGGCGGACAGAATATGAACAATGGCATCGATCTTGTCACCGTTGAGGGAACCAATGTCTATGCTGTGTTCAAGGGCAAGGTGACGAGTGTGTTTGTCTGTCCCAATGGCACCAAGGGCGTCATCATCCGCCACGGCGACTATATGACGGTCTATGCCAATATGGCATCGGTCAGCGTCAAGCAGGGCCAGCAGGTGGCTACGCGCGCCACCATCGGCACTGTGGCCAGCGACGGTGACGGCCACGGCGAGTTCAGTTTCCAGCTCTGGAAGGTCCGCGAGAGCCAGAACCCAAGAAGTTGGTTGAGGTGATTTGAATCTTGATTATCGGTTATTTGGAGAATGATTCCAGCGTCACTGTCTCGCCGTCGAAGACGGCGTAGTCGCGGTGGTCTATCCAGTTTCCAACGTTGATATATGTGGCTGAGCCAAGCGGTCGGACGACGGGCGTGTGGCGGTGGCCGAAGAGGAAATAGTCGTAGGGCTGCACGCCGGCGTCGATTTTTTGTTGCTGCATTTGTTTGCAGTAGAGGTATATGCCTTCGCGGTCGTCGCCAAGATATCCGTTGTCGGTGGCGTTGTGCTTCTTGCGGCTGCTGCACGACCAGCGGTTGGCAATCGGGAAGCCTATGTTGGGATGTATGCCTGCGAAGAGCCATTGGTTGAAGCGGCTGCGGAATATGCGCTTCAGGCAGTTGTACTTACGGTCTTTAGGGCACAGGCCGTCGCCGTGGCCCAGCAGGAAACGCTTGCCGTCAAGCTCCATCGCTGTCGGCTCACTGTACATCACGGCGCCGACTTCTTTCTCTAAATAGTCGAACAGCCACATATCGTGGTTGCCTATGAAGAAGAGGAACTCCACGCCGCTGTCGGCGAGCCGCGCCATAGTGCCCAGCAGACGGACAAAGCCGCGCGGCACGGCGTATTTGTAGGTGAACCAGAAGTCGAATATGTCGCCAAGCATCACGACCCTTTTCGCCTCGGGCTCAATGGCCTCGAGCCAACGGACAAGGTCGGCCTCGCGTTGCCGGCTGTCGGCTCCGCTGCCTAAGTGCGCGTCGGTGACGAAATAGGTCTTCTGCCTCATCTTCTGGTCTTTAATCTTTAAACTTTGCTTTAACCGTTAACCTTTAACCGTTAAACGTTACCCTTTGACCGTTACTCCACAATGAATTCCTGCCCTTGCTGCTGCTGTTGCTGGCTGATCATACGAGCGCTGCGGGCGCGTTCCACGCGGGTGCGGTAGTAGAGCGTGTGCGGATTGTCGGGCGCTTTCTCAGTAAGTCCCTCGAGGACGGTTTCGAACACGTCGAAGTCGGGCTCCGCATAGAACACGCGGCCTGTGTGGTTGAAGGGTGCGTCGACGGCATAGAGGGTGCTCAGCGAGCCGCGGTTGTCCTCGATGAAGTTGTAGAACATCGTGTAGGTCGTGTTGCGCTCGGCAATGAACACCGAGTCGGTCAGGGCGTGGGCCTTCTCGTATTCCTCGTCGCTCATTGTGGCGCGGTTCTGCTTGTCTTGCTGTGCTATTTCGGCAATGGTGCGGTTTGCGTCGTTGATGTAGCTCTGTATCTGCCACATCAGCTGCGACTCGGGCGAGCCGCTGACGCGGTAGCTGGCGCCAAGGTCGCTGCAGTCGCCGTTCAGCGTAATCGTCTCGCCGTCGGCAGGCAGCAGCACTATGAAGTCATAGAGGTTGCTGTGCAGATTGAAGAACGTCTGGTAGTCCATCGTCCCTTTGTAGCTGAAGTTGCCTTTGCTGTCGCAACTGATAGAGTCGCGGAATTGGACCCCGTTGTCGGGTGTCACCTCCTCGATATAGAGTGTCTTGCCTGCGGCATTGGCCAGCGAGCCTTTCAGTTCGAAACTCATTGTGCCATCGGCGCTCTTGCCCTTACAGCCGGCAACGAGCAACACAGCGACGGCTAAAACCATTGTTGATATATTCTTAATGTATCTCATTATCTATAACAATAAAAACATCAATCCTTTAATACTCTAAAACTCTCCAACCCTCAAACTCTCATACCTTTAAACCTTTCAACCCTTTAAACAATATAATCTGCAACGGTCAATGCGGCCATTGCTTCCACCACGACCACTGTGCGGTCAATGTGGCAGCGGTCGTGGCGCCCTTGCGGAATCCACGTGTGCGGCCTGCCGTCGCGGTCGATACATTCGGTTGGTTGGTTTATGGTGACTGGCGGATGGAAAGCCACGCGGAACACTATCGGCATACCGTTGCTGATGCCGCCCTGGATGCCACCGCAGTGGTTGGTCTGTGTCGTGAAGCCGTCGCCCCACTGGTCGCGATACTGGCTGCCCGTCATCCGTGCGGCTTCGAAGCCGGCTCCCATCTCGAAGCCAATGGCCGAAGGAATGCTCATCGCTGCCGCCGCAAGGCGGGCGTTAAGTTTGTCGAACACAGGGTTGCCGTAGCCGGGCTTGACACCGTTTATGGTGCATTCGATGATGCCTCCACAGCTGTCGTTGTCGGGCGGCATAGCGCTCTCGGCCACTGTCGCCTTGACGCTGATGCCAGACTGGTTCAGAATCATCTTGGCAATGGCTCCTGCCGCCACTCGCGCCGCCGTCTCGCGCCCCGACGCCCGTCCGCCGCCGCGAGGGTCGCGCATACCGTAGCGACGGTCGTAGGTAAAGTCGGCGTGGCCGGGACGGTAAAGGTCGGCCAGCTCGCTGTAGTCCTCGCTGCGAGTGTCGCTGTTGCGGACAATGAACGCTATGGGTGTCCCCAGTGTCAGCCCCTGATAGGTGCCCGACAGGATTTCCACCACGTCGGGTTCGCGCCTCGAGGTGGCATATCTGCCCTCGTGCCGGCGCTCCATCTCGTTGGCAATCAGCTGCTCATCGACGGCTATGCCTGCCGGACATCCGTCGAGAATGCCGCCCACGGCCGCGCCGTGCGACTCGCCGAAGGTCGTCAGCCTCAGATGGTTGCCAATGGTGTTCGACACGGGTTGGGTCGGTTTTATTTCAATATTTCAATCAGTTCCACTTCAAATGTCAGCGTCGATCCCGGCGGAATGTCGCCTACGGGGTTCTCGCCGTAGCCCAGATTGTAGGGGATGTAGAGCATATACTTCGAGCCCTCGTCCATAAGCTGCAGACCCTCGGTCCAGCCCGGAATCACGGCTCCGACGGGAAACTCCATCGGCTCGCCACGGTCGTAGCTGCTGTCGAACACGGTGCCGTCGAGCAGCGTGCCCTTATAGTGTACCTTCACGGTGCTGTTGGCCGTGGGGCGTTTGCCGTTGCCCTCTCTCAGCTTGCGGTATTGCAGGCCGCTCTTGGTGGTGTACACCGACTTGTTGTTGGCGTTCTTTTCCAGGAATTTGGCGCCTTCCTCTTTGTTCTTGTCCAGCGATGCCATCATTTCCTGCTGCTTCTGCTGCTGGCGCTGCTCGAAGTTGCGCTGGAAGCGCTGCAGAATGGGGGTCATCATCTGGCGGCTCCAGGTGTTCTTGCCGTGTGCCATATCGAGCAGCGACTGAGCCACAATCTCGAGATTGATGCCCAGTTTCTGCTGCTGCCAGCTGGTGGCGATGTCCTTGCCGATGGCGTAGGAAGCCGAGTCGTTGAAGGAGCGTATCTGTGGCGGCTGGTTCTTTTTCAGCTCGTTGTTGGCGGCATCGAGCTTCTTCTGCAGTTGCTCGTTCTGCTGCTCCAGCTGGTCGTAGGCGTTGGCCTTCTGTTTCAGCTGGTAGTAATAGGCCTCGTCCATCTTGGCCGTGCCTTTCTTGATTGTCACCTCAGACGACTGAGCCATCACCGTGGCTCCGCATCCGAGTGCGCAGAGCATAAGGAATATCTTTTTCATTTTCTGTTCTTTGACGGGATTATATATTGAATGTTGAGTGCCTGCGGTTGAGGCACCCAACATTCGGCGTACTATTGTTGTCGGCTTTTATTTGTAGATCTTGGCTTTCACACCATCGAGCACTTCCTTGCCGCACATTGCCAGAGCAAGCATCTCGTTCTCGCCCTTGTATACCTTGACGGGGGCAATCCATTCGACGCGCTTGGTGATCTCGGCCATCCAGGGCTTGCTGTAGGCAATGCCGCCGGTGAGGAGGATGGCATCGACCTGGCCGCACACCACGGCAGCCAGACGGCTGATTTCGAGCGACACCTGATAGCAGAAGGCGTCGACCAGCAGCTTGCACTTCTCATCGCCGGCCAGGGCTTTCTTCTCCACCTCGTAGGCGTCGTTGGTGCCCAGATAAGCCACAAAGCCGCCCTCGGCGGTGACCATCTTCTTCAGGTCGGCCTCGGTGTACTTGCCGCTGCAGGCCACCTCGATGAGCTTGCTGGCGTTGATGCTTCCGCAGCGGGTGGGCGAGAAGGCGCCCAGACCGCACAGTGCGCGGTTCACCTCAACGACCTTGCCGTGGTTGTGGATGCCCACGCTCACGCCGCCACCCATATGGGCGATGATGAGGTTGAGGTCCTCATAGTGCTTGCCCAGCTCGCGAGCATAGAGCTTGGCCGTCATCTTCTGGTTGAGGCAGTGCCAGATGACACCCTCGCGGCTCGGGTCGAGGTCGAAGACGGGGTGGCCGCTGATTTTGGCCATCTCGGGGCGCTCGTCGACGATGCCCGGGTCGGCAATGTAGGCGTGAGCCAGACCGATCTCGCGCGAGATGCTGTCGGCTATCAGGGCGCCCAGGTTGCAGGCGTGCTTGCCCTGAATACCGTCGTGGCACTCTTGCTTCATCAGGTCGTTCACCTCGTAGGTGCCGCTCTCGCAGGGACGGGTCAGACCGCCGCGGCCCATAACGATGGCTATCTCGTCAGTGCCTACGCCGTGACGTTTCAGCATATCCAGTATGGCACTCTTGCGGTAGTCGAACTGGTCGGCAACTTCCTTGAATTTCTGAATCTCCTCGATGGGGTGGCTCAGGTTTTCGGTAAAGACTTCGGTCTCTCCTTCATAAATGGCGGCTTTGGTTGAGGTTGCGCCAGGGTTGATTACCAACGTGAATTTCTTTGTACTCATATATTTTTGATGTTTGATTACTTAGTAAATAATTTTGTGCAAAATTAAGAATTTTTTTGGAATTGAAAATACATTTCATTGCCCAAATGTCTTTTTTGGCATCCGAAAATGTTGATAACTTGTCTTCTGCTGCTGATAATTAGTATGATACGTGCTTAAAATTTTTTGCATTTTTTTTGTCTTTCTGCCTGTTTCAGCCCTCCCGAATGGCAATTCAGCCGTAATATGGCCCCTGTGCCAAGGTGCCTTTGGGCCGATGACGACCCCGTTTTTCATCCATCCCATCCAGCCCATTTCGCCCTACCAACACTGTTTGATGTCCGCTTGTTGTCCGCTTGATGTCCGCTTGTTGTCCGCTTTTAAAGCGGACAACAAGCGGACATCAAGCGGACAACAAGCGGACATCAAACAGTGTTGGCCTTGTAAAGGCTTAAGGAACAAGTAGTTGTGATGCGAGGCTGATGTCTGGTCATTTTATTGGTTTTCAGATGTTTAAGTAAAACGGGTGAGTTTTTAACAATTTTTTTAAGGTTTTTCCGCTTCGGAAATCTTGATAATGAAATCGAGACAAAAAGTCCCGATGGGGCGACGGATTATATTAATGATTTGGCTTAGCATTGCGACACACCCTGGATTGTCGATATTTGACGGTGCGACACACCCCGCCGCTATGCGGCACCCCTCTCCGAGAGGGGATGGCGCGGCAGCGCTCCATTGATTATCAGGTTGATGCGTCAGCCCATCCCCTCTCGGAGAGGGGTGGCCGAAGGCCGGGGTGTGTCGCACCATCCGTTCCGATAGCGAAGTGGTGAACAAAAACGAAGGCCGGGGTGTGCCGCACCATCCGTTTCGATAGCGAAGTGGTGAACAAAAACGAAGGCCGGGGTGTGTCGCACCGTCAAGCCATATCAGCTTAAATACTTTTTGTTTTCGTTTTCGTCTTCGTTTTCGTTCCCTTCAGTCAAAATCTTTGTTTTTTTTCAACCCCAAGGCAATATTATTGTTTTTTTTTAGTTAATAATCGAAAAATGTCTGTTATGCTGCACATTTATAAGCGTTTTTTATTGCCCTTATTTGTGTTGGTTGCCTTCGTGCTGCGACCGACTGATGGGCGTGCGCAACAGCCAGACAACAACATCGATACGAATTTCTATATGGCTATCGATGCGGCCAACTACGACAGCCTGCTCAACAATTTCTATATGCAGCAGTTCCGCCGCTCGGCGCAGCGCCATCAGAACCGCCGTGCCTCGCAGATGTATGCCGACTTTGACAACATTCCCGACTCGGTGTTCGTGCGCCGTCTGCAGAGCCTGCACACCATCGTTCCGCTGACCTACAACTCGGAAGTGAGGGCCTACATTAAAGTGTATGTGCGCATTATGAGTCACCGCTTGGATGCTATGCTGTCGCTTTCGGAGTACTATTTCCCGATGTTCGAGGAGACGCTGGACCGCTACAAGGTGCCTGAGGAACTGAAGTATCTGACTATCGTTGAGTCGGCGCTGAACCCGCAGGCCACATCGCGTGCCGGTGCCGCCGGCCTGTGGCAGTTCATCTATGGCACGGGCAAGCACTATGAGCTGGAAATCAGCTCGCTGGTGGACGAGCGTCGCGACCCCTACAAGTCGACAGTGGCAGCGGCACGCTATCTGCGCACGCTTTATGATATGTATGGCGACTGGCAGCTGGCTATGGCGGCCTACAACTGCGGACCGGGCAACGTGAACAAGGCTATTGCGCGCTCGGGCGGCAAGCACACCTTCTGGGGAATCTATCCCTATCTGCCGCGCGAGACCCGCGGCTACATACCTAAGTATATAGGCGCCACATATATTATGAACTACTACCACGAGCACGGGCTTGTGGCGGGACACTACGACATTCCGGTGCGCACCGACACGGTGCACCTGCACAGGGATGTACATCTTGGTGTGGTTGAACGGTTTACCGGCATCCCCCGCGAGCAGTTGCGCCAGCTCAACCCGCAGTTCCGTACCGATGTTGTGCCGGCCTCGTCGCGCACCTACGCACTCTGTCTGCCGGCAGGCAAGACATCGCTGTTCCTTGCCAACGAGGACACTATCTGCAAGGTGTCGAAGGACACGATAAGCAAGAACGCCGTGGTGCCTCTAAGTTCGGGCACCATCGTGTACCATAAAGTGCGCAAGGGCGAGACATTCAACTCGGTGGCCAAGAAGTACGGCGTGTCGCCCAGCAATCTGCGCCGTTGGAACGGCAAGGGCCGCAAGAGCACGCTGAAGGTGGGACAGAGGCTGAAGGTATATCTGCCTGCATCGGTGGCGAAGGAGGAAGAGGAACCGACGGCAAAGGACACCACGACGGTTGCCGATAGCCTGACGATGGCTGCCGACAGCACTGGCAGCAACGAGGTAAAGGCAACGCAGACAAAACCTGCGCAAACCAAGGCTTCGCAGCCCAAGACGCAGCAGGCGGTATACCACACCGTCAAGAAGGGCGAGCATCTGTCGATGATTGCAAAGAAGTATGGCACCACACCGCAGAAACTGATGAAGCTGAACAACCTGAAGAGCGACGTGATTCGCGTGGGACAGAAACTGAGAGTGAAATGAGACGGCTGATTTTGAACCAATGAACTGATGGAGTTATGAAGAAGATAAAAGAGACCCTGTTTTGGAAGGTTATAACGAACAAATATTTCATTGTCTGTTTCGTTTTCTTTCTGATTATCCTTGTGCTCGACGAGAACAACCTGCTGGTTATACGCTCGTTGAAGCACGATGTGGCGGAGCTTGACTATACTATCGACACGTTGAAGCAGGGTATCTATCAGGACAGCCTTCAGGCCGAGCGCCTGATGTACAATCTCGATACCATAGAGCGCTATGGCAGAGAGAATTACTATATGAAGAAGAAGAATGAAGACGTGTTTGTCGTGGTCAATGAAGAGAAGGATTGAGAGTATATAATTAGAATGGGCAGATGATTATGAAAAAGAATGTATTATATATTTGTGTAGCAGCTATGTTCGCATCGATGATGACGTCGTGCGATGCTATAAAGAAGTTCTTGAGCACCGACTTGTCGGACGAGGAATATATTGTAGGACAGCTTTATGCCGACGAGTATGTGAAGGAGACGCCCGTGCAGTTCCGCGGCACCAAGCCCCCAAAGCCCAACGCAGGAGGCGGATCGGGCAGTACTGGTATTGAACTGAACGACAAGGACAACAGGGACTTGTATGCTGCTATCGATTCGTGGTACGGCACACCTTACCTTTATGGCGGCTGCAGCACGTCGGGTGTCGACTGCTCCTGTTTTGTAGGCAAGATTTTTAAGTCGGTTTACGGTGCCAATCTGCACCGCACTGCCAACGACATACAGCTTGATATGGCCAAGATGGTTTCACGCGATGCGTTGCGCGAGGGCGATATAGTGTTTTTCACCAACTCGAACGGCAAGGTGTCGCACGTGGGCATCTATCTGAAAGACGACCTTTTTGTGCATTCGTCAACATCCAACGGCGTGACTATCAGTTCGCTCGATAACAGCTATTGGAAGAAGCACTTCTACAAAGGCGGTCGCCACAAGGCCGTAAAGACTAAGTATTGATTCTCCTTATTTTACTTTGTATCCTTCGGCCAGCAGCAGGGTTTTGACCTTCTCGCAGTGGTCGCCTTGGATAAGGATTTCGCCGTCTTTGGTGTTGCCGCCTACGCCGCATTTTGTCTTTAACATCTTGCCCAGTGCGGCAAGGTCGTCGTCGGTGCCGACAAAGCCTGTGACCAGTGTCACTTGCTTGCCGCCTCGCTGTTTGCGGTCGAGGGTGACGTGGAGTTTTTGCTGCTGTGGCGGCAAGGTCTCCAGCAAAGGCTCGTCGTCTTCATACTCATAGTTGAAGTCGGGATTGGTGGAGTAGACCACGCCTATACGGTTTTTTTTGGACATAGGATGTTGAGGTGTTGATATGTTGATATGTTGATATGTTGATATGGGGGCGGCAGCCGGTTAAAGTTAAGGTTAAGGTTAAGGTCGGTGTTACGGTACGAGTACTTTGAGCGATTTGCGTTCGTTGTGGAAGTGCAGTTCTTCGCCTATGCGTTCACCTTCGCCGTCGATGTTGACCCACTTCTCGGCGTTGTTGTAGACGGTCACTTCGTGGGCTTTGAAGTATTCTACGTGCTGCGACAGCTCGAAGTGGTTGAGATAGAGTAGGGGTGCTGTCAGAGGCAGGTGCAGCAGCGGTATGCGGTCGACGATGCAGACGTCGATAAGGCCGTCGTCAAGTTTGGCCAATGGCGCAATGGCGGTGTTGTAGCCGAACTGGTTGGAGTTGGCAAAGCTAATGAACCAGGCCTTGCGTTCTATCTCGTTGCCGTCGATGTTGAGGCGGAATGTGTGTTCCTTATAGGTTGGGTAGTCGGTAAGGATAATCTTGGCGTATGCCTGCAGACCTCTGGCTTTTGCCTGCTTCATACGACGCGCCACGCGTGCATCGAAGCCAATGCCGGCAATGCTGGTCACTACCCGGTCGTTGAGATAGATGGTGTCTATTTCGGCCACCTTATAGTGGTTGAGCACCTCTATTGCGTGGGCTGGTGTCAGGGGTATCTTGAGGTTGCGTGCCAGGCCGTTGCCGCTGCCGCAGGGAATGATGCCCAGCGTCATACCGCTGCCAGCCATACCCGACACAACGTCGTTGACGCTGCCGTCGCCGCCCACAGCTACAATGGCGTCAAAGCAGCCTTGCTCCACTGCTTCGTGGGCAAGCTCTTTGCCGTGGTGGATGCGTTCTGTGTAGCGGACAGTGTAGTCGATAAGGCTCTTGTCGATGGTCTTGTCGAGAAGTTCCTCTATTTTCTTCTGCTTACCAATGCCCGATATGGGATTGACGATAAAGACAATGTTGCGTTTCATATTATTGGGCTTTTGCTTGCAATTGGTTGTCAATCATACGCTGGGAGTATTGCTGCAGTACAGCCTTGAGCAGCCCCAGTTTGCCGTTGCCGTCCTGTTCGAAGGTGCGGCTCTTTGTCTCTTCAAGGAGCGCGACACCATCGTTGGTCACCAGTTGGTGGTAGCCGCATCCGTAGGCTATCTGCCATCCTTCCTTCTGCTGGAAGACGCTGTTGCCGAAGCAGATGCAAGGCTCGTTGTAGCCGAGGTAGTCGATGAGCGTCGGCATAATGTCGCTCTGCTGTACGATGCGTTTGCTGCGTTGGCCGGTGGGGTGTTGCGGGTCGAACACTATCATCGGGATGCGATACCAAGGACCGTAGTCGTTGAACTCGGGCGAGAGGGCCTGTGCCGGATGGTCGGCCATAATGATGAAAAGAGTGTTGTCGAACCAAGGCTGCGCCGAAGCGGTGGCGAAGAACTTGCGCAGAGCCATATCGCTGTAGTTCACACATTCCAGAATGGGATGGTTGCCCTTGCGGAGCTTGCCTTTATATTCTTCGGGGATGGTGTAGGGGTGGTGCGACGAGATGGTGAAAACGCCAGCAAAGAACGGCTCCGGGGTGCGTGTCAGCTGCAGAGCCATATAATGCAGGAAGTGCTCGTCGAATATGCCCCACGTGCCGTCGTAGTAGGTCTCGTCGCCAAACTCGTTGCGGCCATAATAGGCATCAAAGCCTATCTTCTTGCAGAAGGCGTCGAAGCCCATCGAACCGTTGTAGGCTCCGTGGAAGAAAGCGGTGTTGTAGCCGTGCTTCTTCAGCAGCATAGGCAGTCCGACGATGTCGTTTTTCTTGTAGTTCGACATCAGTACCGGGCGGTCCATCAGCGTGGGCAGCGATGCCATAACGCTGGGAATCGATTCAATAGACTTCTTGCCGTTGGAGCGTCCTTGGAAGAGCAGGCTCTTGCTTGCCAGTGAGTCAAGGAATGGCGTGAAGCTGACCTCGAGGCTGTCGTTGTAGCAACCCATATATTCCTGTGAGAAACTCTCCAGTATTATGATTACCACGTTCTTGCCGCGATAATATGTAAGGCTGTCGCTGCCGACGTATGCCACCTGTCCTGCGCCGGCTCGGAAGTCGCCGTAGCTGATGCTGCTGCCGCCGGTTGCCGCCAGAGGAGTGAACTGCGGGTTGAACAGCGCTGCAGCCTCATCGTCGGACATATAGTCGAGCTTGGTGAGGTCGGCCACGCCCAGTGTGCGGATGATGTTGTATGGCGAGTTGAGTACCAGCGGTGCGTTCTTCATCTGGCAGTAGCGAGCCGAATCGTTGAGCTCGATGAAATGGCGCTGCGCGCCGCCACGCACAAAGAAAAATGTCAGCAACAGGCCGACACCAAGTCCGATATAGTCGTTGCGACGGTTGATGCCGTATTCGTTAAGGGCAGGGAAGACGGTCCTGTGCGAGCATAGCAGCAACAGAGCAATTATGGCTACGCCGCTGACGCTGACGGGCCAGTAGTCGACCAAAAACTTGGGAATCAGGTTGCCCATATCGCCGCCGACACCCATATAGGCGAACATCTCGCTGCTCATTCGGCGGTAGGTGAACTGGAAGTAGGCTACGTCAATCTGGTTGACCACTACCACCACAAGCACGGGAATCAGGTAGAGACAGTCGCTCAGAATGCGATACCACCCTTTCCAGCGTATGTTGGAGGGAATGAGGTTCATAACGATGAACGGCACCAGCACCAGTGTCAGCGTGGCCATTGCAAAACGCAGGAATCCCCACACTATGCCGGCCCATTCGCCGAAGCCGCCGATGTGGAAATGCCCGCTGTTGAGCAGGTAGTACATCACCTGTGTAAGTGTCAGCGCCACAAGTGCAATGAGTATTTTTGTGACCAGATAACCGTATATGTTTCTTGGATTAAACCAACCTGTTTTGTGTGACATTTGTTGATATGTTGATATGTTTATTGTTTATTTGTTTATTTGTTGTCTGCTTATGCTTTTTGATCAGGGCTTGTATTTGGAGGCGGCAAGGATGGCTTGCGAGTCGGTGTTGTTGAACAGCTCTTTTATCGAACACTTGTTGTTTTCCATATACTTGCGTACAATCTGCCAGCCAATGTAGTGTGTTGTGCGCGGGGCCGAGTCCTTGAAGGCATTGGTCTTCGGTGCATCGTCGACGAAGTTGTGGTAGCGGCTGAAGTCTTTCTCATACAGCAGGTTGTTCTGTATGAAGAAGGCCCACACGTTGCTCTCGTTGGCTTTCATCCATTCCATCTGTTCCTCGCTGTAGCGTATCTTCAGGCGGTTGTCCTTCTTGGGCATCACCTGGTCGAGGAAGTAAAGCACCTTGCCTTCCGAGATCATCAGGTCGAGCATAGTTATGTTCTGTTCGTCAGGTACTTCGATAAACTGACGTGCAATCTCTGCCATAATGTCCGAAGCCAGATAGGTGCTGTCGCTCATCTCCACAATGTACATCGGCAGTCCGAAAAAGGCGTATTTCTCCATTCCGCCCAGCGCGTACTGGTCGATGTTTATCAGCACACTCTTGGTCTCACGGGGTGCGATGATGCGCTGTGCGTAGTCGAAATTGCCCGAAATGAAGGTGGCGAACCATTTGTAGTCAATCTCGTCGTCGAGCGATTTTGCCTTGTCCAGGGCTACGGTCAGCTCTTTCTCGAGCCAGTGGAGCGAATGGTATTGCCTGTCACTGATGCGGTAGATGTCGCGCACCGTGCTGTCGGACATAAAGTCTGCCAGTTGCGACATATAGAGTTGGTCGTCGGGATAGATGTTGAGCAGAGGGCTGTTGAACTTCGTCTTGAAGTCTCTAAGGGCCTGCTGCAGCTGGTCGGCCGGTGTGTCGAAAAGTGTCTGCTCGAAGCGTTCAATCGTGATGTCGCCGTCGTCGTGCTGCTCGTTTGTGCCCTTGCAGCCGGCAAGCAGGCATATTGCCAAAAGACTATATATAAATAAGTTCTGTATTTTTTTCATAAAGCAAAGCATCTGAAAACAAAATGCAAAGATACTAAAAAAACTACAAATGCAAAGGCCGCACCGTCATAGGTGCGGCCTTTGCGAAAAGCATTGCTAAAAATTCTTATTTTTCTTTTGCAGCCTCGGTTTGCCCGGCCTCTTCGGTGTTGAGGATTTTGAGCTTTGCCTCGAGGAGAGCAATCTCCTGGCGGGCACTCTGCATCTTCTTCTCGAACTCGGCTTTCAGCAGGTCGGCCTGCTTCGAGTTGGCGAGGAAGCCCAGGTTGTTCTCCCACAGGCTGATGTCGCTGCGCAGTTTCTGGATTTGCTCCATCAGCTGGTTCTTCTTGTTGCCGTGGTCGCCCGAAGCGTTGCTATGCAGGGTCTCGCGGAACGAGTTGAGCTCGGCTTCACGGGCGGTAATCTTCAGCTTCTCGAACATAGCGTTGATGGTGTCGCGGAACTCCTTCTGCAGGCGCTGCTTGTCGGCGATAGGCACAAAGCCCACCTCCATCCAGCGACGCTGGAAGTCCTTGATGGCGGTGAGGTTCTCCTCCTTGTCGTCGCCAAAGGCGAAGGCCTTGAGTTCGGTCAGGATGGCCTCTTTCTTGGCGAGGTTCTCCTGCTCCGAGCCGCGCAGTTCGGTGAAGTAGGCCGACTTGCGGTTGAAGAACTCGTCGCAGGCACCGCGGAAGCGCTGCCAAATCTTCTCGCTGACCTTGCGGCTGACGGGACCTATATGTTTCCACTCGTCCTGCAGTTTCAGCAGCTCCTCGGTAGCCTTCTTCCAGTCGTCGCGTTTGGCGATGGCTTCGGCCTGCAGGCACAGGTCTATCTTCTTGTTATAGTTCTCGCTCTGCTCGTCCTTGACGGCGTCGAAGTGCTGTTTCTTCTCGGCATAGAAGCGGTCGATGCTGCCCTTGAAGGTGTTCCAAATCTCCTCGTTCTGCTCGCGCGGCACGGGGCCGATGCTCTTCCACACCTTCAGAAGCTCGTCGAGCTGAGCCGACACCTCGTTCCACTGCTTGGTGGCCGTGGGTTTTTCGGCGGTGAGCTCCTGTGCTTTCTCGATGAGAGCCTGCTTTGCCAGCAGGTTTTTCTCCATCTCCTCGCGACGCTGCTCGTAGTGCTCGCGGCGGCGCTCGTCAATCTGCGACGCGGCGTTGCGGAAACGGGCCCAAATCTCGTCGTTGTGCTCTACCGGCACAGGACCAATCTCGCGCCACTGTTCACGCAGGTTCTGCAGCTCTTTGGCGGCTTTTGCTATTGAGGGTTCCACTATCAGTTCCTCGGCTTTCTCGCACAGGAGGGTCTTGCTTTCAAGGTTTTTCTTTTGGTCAAGGAGAATGAGCTCCTTGTTGATTTTCACCTTGTTGAAGAACTGCTCAATGAGGAAGTGGTAGTTCTGCCACAGACCGTTGAGTTCGGCACGCGGCACCTCGCCGATGGCCTTCCAGCGGTCCTGGATGGCGTTGAACTGGTCGTAGGAGGCCTTCAGGCTCTCCGATTCGTCGTCTATCAGTTTGCGCAGTTCTTCAAGGATCTGCTGTTTCTGTTCGAGGTTGTGCTTCTTTGCGGCTTCCACCTCGTCGATGTGTTTCTGTCTACGTTCGCGGTAGACGCTGTATATCTTGCGGTAGGCTTCGGCCACGCTGTCGTCGCCGCCTTCGTACTCGTCTTTGTTGCCGCCTTCTTCGATGAATTTGTCGAAGGCTGCTTTCTTGGCCTCCTTGTCGGCCTCGGCGAAGCGCAGTTTGATGGCTCCTACACGGTTCTTGATCTTGGTGATGTCGTCGGTCTGCAGCAGTTCTTTGAGGGCTTCGGTCAGTTCCTCGCGGCTGAAGGCGCTGTAGTCGACAGCGGGTTCCTCTTCGATCTCAGCCTCTGGAGTCGAGTCGTTTTCGGCATCAGCCTCGACGGGCTGCTCTTCGGCAGTTGCTTGTGGTTGGTTTTCAGTAGGTTCGGCTTCCGTTTCGGGGGCGTTGCTCTGTGTGTCTTCAGCAGTTGGTACTGCCAGAGGTTCGGGTGTCTGCTCGGACAGGGTTGCCTTGGTTTCCGGTTGCGGATTCTGGGCTTCCATTGTCACGTTCTGCATTTCTTTTGGTTCGTCCATAGAATGTTTAATTTGTGTTACAATTACTTGTTTTTTAGTAGATTAATGATGTTTTTCGGCCTTTTGGCCGTTTAATTCGACGTGCAAAGGTAAACAAAAAAACAATACTGGCGAAAAAAATAATTCTGCCCTCTGTGATTTCGTTCTGCACCGACGCCCCGCTCTCGCTGTTTTTTCTTCGTGTTTGCACCACACCAACTCTGGTCGTTGTCCGTTCGTTGTCCGTTCGTTGTCCGATTGTTGTCCAGTCACGAACGGACAACAACTGGACAACAACTGGACAACAACTGGACAACGACCGAAGGTGGTCTTGTAACTTGCTGGTAATGAATGCTTGTTTTTCGGGTGAAAAACGGGTGCTAATACGCTTATGGGGCAGGTGCCGAGGTCTGTTATTGTTGGGTTCATAGTGCGCCACACCCAGGATTGTTGCTTTTTGACAGTGCGACACACCCCGGATTGTTGCTTTTTGACAGTGCGACACACCCCGGCCTTCGGCCACCCCTCTCCGAGAGGGGATGGGCTAACGCATCACATTGATTATCAGTAGAACGCTGCCGCGCCATCCCCTCTCGGAGAGGGGTGGCCGAAGGCCGGGGTGTGTCGCACTGGCCGTTCCGATAGCGAAGCGGTGAATGAAAATGAAGGCCGGGGTGTGTCGCACTGGCCGTTTCTATATCGAATCGGCGAGCTAAGGTTGTGCTGCACAGTTGAATGCGGTCACTCCGTTTCGTAGTCGGGCAGGAGGGGCTCGATGGCGTAGATGAGGTCGGAAACGTATTGGCGCTGCTGTTTGAGGAAGCGCTGCTGTTTTTTTTGCAGGGTGGGGTTGGGGTCGGTGTTTTGGAAATAGGTTGTCAGCGGGTTGTCGGGGTCGGAGAAGTCGAAGAGGGCGTTTTCGAAGATGCCTGTGAGCACGAAGTCGACGAGCATTGCCTGGCGGCTGTCGGCTGGGGCATCGCTGGTTGAGGCGTTGCCGGTGCGTGCGTTGTCGATTTCGCGGTGGATGTGTTGTGCGAGTTCCTGCGATTCGGGTCCGATGATGAGCAGGGTTTTGTCGAAGATGTTGGGCGATTCGGCCTGCTGTGGGTTGTCGATGAGGAAGAAAGAGGTCTGGTCGGCGTTGTTGCAGCAGGAGTAAATGGTGCAGGAGAGCGGGCCGGTCTTTTGCTCGATGGTGATGTTGTCGAGCCGCTGTAGGCAGAGGCCGTAGAGCTGGTTGAGGTAGAAGGCGAGCGTGAAGGTCTGGTAGTGGGTGTTCCACATCAGTATGGCGGTCGATTCGAGTTTTTCGTTGAAGAACTCGTCGTAGTCGAAGGCGAATTTCATATTATTGTGGTTTTGACAAGATTAACTGTTGACGTGGTTTTGCTCGTTGCCGAAGGTGGTGGAGGAGGAGTCGAAGTGTGGCTGGTAGTTGTCGGCGGCATCGAGCTGCTGCACCCATCCGCGGTGGAAGCCGAGTGAGTAGAAGGCGTCGGTCACGCGGCTGTATTCCTCTTCGGTCAGCCGCCGGTTGAGCTGGTCGGGGAGCGTGATGCCCTGCGGCGGGAAGTATTGTGCCATAAGCGACACGTGGATATTGGGCGAGAGATTGTCGGCTATCCACTCGAGGCAGCGTATGGAGTTGTCTGTTTGTCCGGGAAGCACGAGGTGGCGCACTATGAGTCCGCGCCAGGCCAGGTTGTTGTCGTCGGTTGGCAGCGCGGAGCCTTTCTGGTTGTACATTTCGGCAAGCGCGCGCTGAGCGATGCCGGGGTAGTCGGTAGCGTTGGAGTAGCGGCGTGCGAGGTCGGGGTCGCTGTATTTGTAGTCGGGCAGGTAGATATCTATGTAGGGTGCTATCTGCTGCAGCACCTCGACGCTTTCGTAGCCGTTTGAGTTGTAGACAATGGTGGGGTAGAGGCCGCGCTGGTGGAGGCCGTCGACGATGGGCACCACGAGATCGGAGTATTGGGTGGCGCTGACCAGACCTACGATGTTCTCGGTTCGTTGCAGGCTTTGCTCGACGGCATCGAGAATTTGGTCGATGGAGTGGAGCGCAATGAGCGAGGGGTCAATGCGAGCACGCGAGATGGCGTGGTTTTGGCAGAAGCAGCACTGCAGGTTGCAGTGGGCGAAGAAGATGTTGCTGATGCCTTTGGCGCCCGAAATGGGAGGTTCCTCGCCGGTATGGGCGTAGACGGCAGCCACCTCGGGGTGGTTGGAATCGCTGTTGCAGAAGCCTGGCAGCGACGGGCAATGGCGGGGGCATTTTGGGCAAATCATACGTTAATCAAACGCTTCTTTTTCAAAAAAATTTTGCTGTTTCAAATAAAAAGTGTACTTTTGTAGCCTCAATAAGAGGAATGTATAACTATAAAATCATATAAGTCTATGACAATCAAAGAACTTGAACCGAAAGCATTGTGGAGTAATTTCTACTCCTTGACGCGCTGCCCGCGTCCCTCAAAGCACGAAGAGGCTGTCCGCAACTTCTTGGTGAAATGGGCTAAAGACAAAAAAATCGACTGCCGTGTCGACAAGGTAGGCAACGTCATTATGAGCAAACCTGCCACAAAGGGTATGGAGAACCGCCGTCCCGTGGTGCTGCAGGCTCATATGGATATGGTGCCTCAGGCCCGTGCCGGCAAGGTGCACGATTTCTTGAAGGACCCCATCGAGACCAAGATTGTCGAGGATTGGGTTTATGCTTGCGACACTACGCTCGGTGCCGACGACGGTATGGGTGTTGCTGCCATTATGGCTGTCTTTGAGTCGAAGACCATCAAGCACGGTCCGCTCGAGGCTCTCATCACAACCGACGAGGAAACCGGTATGACTGGCGCTTTCGGCCTGAAGGCTGGCGAGCTGAAAGGTGAGTTCCTGCTCAACCTTGACTCGGAGACTGAAGGCGAGCTCTATGTGGGCTGCGCCGGCGGTGTGGATGCTACGATGAGCATCCCCTACGCCACAGAGAAGGCTCCGAAGGACTATTGCGCCTATCGTCTGACGCTGGGCGGCCTGAAGGGTGGTCACTCCGGTATGGAGATCAACACGGGTCGTGCCAATGTCAACAAGTTGATGTTCCGTCACCTTCGCTGGGTGGCTGAATGCGGCCTGCGCCTTGTGAGCATCAATGGTGGCAATATGCGCAACGCCATTCCGCGCGACGCAGAGGCCGTCATCGCTTTCCCGAAAGAGCATACCGAGTGCATCCTTGCCGAGTTCGACAAGGTGGCCGGATGGGTCAAGAAAGAGCTGTCAAGCGTTGAGCCTGACTTCTTTATGAAATATGAGAAGGTGCGTATGCCGCAGAACGTTATCTGCGATGCCGACACCCAGAAGATTATCAACCTGATGATGGTGGCTCCCAACGGCGTTATCCGTATGAGCCGCGATATGGAAGGGCTCGTGGAGACTTCGCTCAACCTGGCTATCGTGAAGACTACCGGCAAGAACTTCACCGTTCAGGCACTGCTCCGTTCGTCGGTTGACACCGCCAAGGAAGCCCTTGCCGAGCGTCTGGTATGCCTGGCAGAACTGGCTGGCGGCACCTGCAAGCTGAGCGGCGCTTATCCTGGCTGGAAACCCAATATGCAGAGCCCGCTGCTGAAGACTATGAAACAGGTCTACAAGAAGCTCTATAAGAAGGAGCCCGCCGTCGTTGCCATTCACGCTGGTTTGGAGTGTGGTCTGCTGGGCGGCAAGTATCCTGATATGGATATGATCAGCTTTGGCCCCACGCTGCAGAGCCCTCACAGCCCCGACGAGCGCGCCAACATCCCCAGCTGCAAGAAGTTCTATGACTATCTGGTGGCTGCTCTTGAGGCAATACCCGAAAAGAAATAATTATTGACTGAATAGTGTGAACGGAGAACGGGAGACGTATATGATGCGTAGGCCTGTTCTCCGTTTTCCGTTTTCCGCTTCCCTATGTTGTTGTCGTTCATAGTGCCTGTATACAATGCTGCCGCTGCTTTTGAAGAGTGTGTGGAGTCGTTGCGTCCGCTGCTTGATAGCGGTGTTGCGGAGGTGGTGGCTGTGGACGACGGCTCGGAGGTGCCGCTTCAGTTCGACTGTGTAGGATTGCGTATCATAAGGCAGCAGCACCGTGGTGCTGCCGCTGCACGCAACGCTGGCATTGCCGCTGCACAGGGCGACTTTGTATGGCCTGTCGATGCCGACGATGTGGTGCTTGCCGACGGCATAGAGTGCCTGCTGGACGACTTGAAGGCAATGCCTGCCGAGGTGCCGCTGTTCCATATAGGCGCTATGGTGAGACAGGAACGGAGCGGTGAACGTCCGGCGGTCGGTGCTCCCGATGCGTCGCTGACGCAGCGGTGTGTGCCGCTGCGCCTTCTGCGGCCTCGTACAAGCATCACCGATCATACTACAAACATTATCCGTCGCAGCTGGCTGGCGGAACACCCTGAACTGCGCTATGCCGACGATATGTCGCTGCTCGAGGACACGGTGTTCAGCCTTGGTGTTGTGGAGACTGCCGGAAACTGCCTCTGCAACGACAGCTACCGCTTCTATTGCAACCGCACCTATAACGCGTCGTCAACGGCCGGCGCTTGGGCCGAGGGTCGCAGTCGGTGCTTTACGGTCGACATCTGCCGCTTCTTCCACTTTCTGCGCCAGTTTGCCGAGAGGCACACGCAGAGCGACAACGTTCAGCAGTTCTATGAGCGCTACCGCTATGTCTACCTGCGTGTAATGGCGGTGAAGGGCTGTCCGTGGAGCGATATAAGCAGCGTGATGGCCATTGTGGGTCGCGTGCGATGGTACCAACTGCCGCTATACCGGCTATTCACTTACCTATGTAGACTTTTAAGGAGCAAAAGATGAAGCAGCTTGCGTCGTTGATAGGATTCGGGCTGTGGGGCGTTGAGCCTCCGGCCGCCCTGCTGCCGGCTTCGGAAGAGGAGTGGCAGCGGCTCTTCGACCTTTCGCGTCGACAGGCAGTGACTGCGCTTCTCTACGATGCTGTGTTGAAGTTGCCCAAAGAGCAACGTCCGCCGCGGAGGGTGCTGTTCCACTTCACCTCTATCACACAGACCATTGGTCACGATAACCGCTGTCGCGAGGAGGCATTGATGCACTTTGCGGCGTTGCTGCAGAGCGAGCTGTCACTGCCGGCGGTGGTGGTCAAAGGGTCGTCGCTGGCAGGCTTGTATCCCAAGCCGCTATACCGCGAGTGCGGCGACAACGACCTCTACACAGGCTCCGACACCGAGCGCATCGGTGCCTTGATGGAGGCACGCGGCGTCGCTGTGGACCGCAAGGACCCACGCCATATATCGTTTGTGTATGACGGTGCAACCTTCGAGTGCCACAACTATCTGCTTTATCACAACGACGACATTGTTTGGAAAACAAAGCCTCTGGTTTTAGAGAGCGATGCAAATGTCCCGTCTGATGCGACACACCCCACCCTTCGGGCACCCCTCTCCGAGAGGGGATGGCTGCCGCATCACGATGATGACCAACAAAACGAAAAGACCGCTGCCACGCCGTCCCCTCTCGGTGAGGGGAGCCCGAAGGCCGGGGGGTGTTCCGGAAAATTGCTTACGCTACGGTCCGAGCAGTCGGCCTTCTTCCTGGCCAAGCATTGTGAGCACCACGCGGTGTTCTTCCACAATCCGGTGCGACTGCGCAGCCTTGTCGACTGGTGCCTGCTGACAGGCAGCAATGAGTTCGACTATGCCGCATTCCAGGCCGTGAAGCAAGGAAGCGACGTCGATGTCTTTGCCGACCTGATGAGCTGCTATTGCAACAGCCTGTTCGGTGTGCATCTGCCCTACGATGCCGCCCGGCTCAAAGCCAAAGGTCTTGAGGCCTCCGACTTCGACCGGCTTTACTTGCAATGTCACGAGCGCCACAAACGGGCGTTTGTTCGTGTTGTGCGGCGCAGCTGGAAGTATCTGCGCTATGGGCGCCTCTATCGTGCCATCTACGGCCAGTCGATGTTCCGGCGGTTCTATCTGCACAATGTCGGTGTAGCCTTGCGGCAACACATATAAATAAAAGGAAAGCCCCCGCATCCGCGGGGGCTTTATTGGATTATTCAGGATCTGTAATCCCTTATTTCTTGACAATCTTCTGTGTGAAGGTGCCCTTCTCGGTGCTGATGCGCATCATATAGATGCCATTGCTGAGGTTGGTCATATCGACGGTTCTGTTGTTGGTGTTCATCACCATACGGCCGCTCATATCCATAACCTCAACGTTCTTGATGCCTTCGCCGTCAACGGTCACGATGCCGGTGGTGGGGTTGGGGTAGACGTTCAGGTTGATCTCTTCAGCATTGTCGAGGCCTACGAAAGGATAGGAGAAGTTGGGGCCGAAACGATAGAAGAAGCCGTCGAGGATACCTGCATTGTGGAGGTTCCAGCAGGGGTTGCACCAAGTGCAGGAGTAGTCAACAACAACGCAGTAGCCGCTGTCGAGCCAAGCCTGAAGGCTGATAGGATACTGGTGCTGGGTGTCGCGGAAGTCGTATGTAGTGAAAGGAGTGCCGATCTGGGCCCACTGTGCTTTGGCTCCGTTCTTGGGCTTGTTGACGAATTTGGCAGTGTTGCCTCTTGCGATAGCGATGTCGTCAATGTCCAACCAGAACATATCGGTCACATTGTAGTGGCGGAGAGCGATGTAGATGGTCTGACCTGCATAGGCAGTCAGGTCGACAGTGCGGTTGACCCAGTCACCTGTGGCATTGCCTTCATATACAGCGGTTGTGGCCGATGCACTGGCAACAGTGGCTTCGCTGCAGATATACACTGCATAGTGCTCGGCGGCGTATGAGGCATCCTGGCCTTTTTCCCACCAGCTGAGAACCAAGCCGCTCTCGTTGGGAATGGTGATGGCGTTGGTGAACACCCAGTTGTTGGGTGTGAGGGGGCCTTCATTACCGTCATACGAAGCGGAAGCGAGCATACCGTTCGATCCTTCGTGACCGTAGCCATTGCCACGCAAATAGTCGAGAGTCCACTGGTGACCGTCGCCGTCGGCGTCGATGAATGTCCAGTTGGCATAGTCGGCGGTGTTCTCAAAGTCGAACAATGCTACATAGTCCATAATGTTGATGGTGCCGGTTTCGGAGGCGCTGCCGTTGGCGTTGGTCACAGTCACGGTAATGGTGTAGGTGCCTGGAGTGCTCCAAGTGCAGGTGGCGTTGGCGCCGGTGGCGGTAGCGGGAGTGCCGTTCTGGAAGCTCCATTCCACAGTGGCGGCATCGACGCTGATATACTCAACGCTGAAAGCAACGGTGGCGTTTGCAGCTGCACCGCCGGGAATGTTGATGTCGGAGATTACGGGAGCCTGGCCGCTGCGGGGATAGTTGTTCATAATGTCAACCATATGGCCGTTGCAGATAGAGGTGTCGAAATGGCTGATGCCGTCTTCTTCTCCATAGATGCTACGATAGTAGCCATTAGGGGCGATGAAGAAAACGGTAGGAACCGAGCCTTCATAGAGGCCGGCGCAGGTGTTGAGTGCGTTGCGGTCGTCGGCCATTGGGAAAGGAACGGTGTTGTTGTGTGTCCAGTCGCCACAGGTATAGCCGGCATAGGTATTGCCTGCGTTGGTACCTGTAATCTGGGCGGAAGTGTTGGTTTCCTCAATTTCAACCCACAGCACACGCATTTGGTTGGTGCCCTTGTTCTGTGCCGACAGCGACGAGAGGGTCAACACAGCGAGCAAAGTTAATAATATTTTTTTCATTTATTTTGTGCCTTGTTATTGACCATCAGGCTCTTCGGTGTTAGTTAGTTAATAATTTGAATTCTATTTCCGAGTGCAAAAATACTTCTTTTTTGCAAATCCACAATTTTTTTTGTACTTTTTTTATTGTTTTTTTTCAACACAGAGCTAAGTTCGCCTGCGAGCCTCTCGATGTTTTCGCCATACCAACACTGGTCGTTGTACAATATATGTACAATAGTTGTACAATATATGTACAATTGGTAAACGTACATATATTGTACAACTATTGTACATATATTGTACAACGACCGGAGTTGGTCCCTTGAAGGGTTGAGGATGAGGCGTTTATGAAACAGGGCAAAAAAGAGTGTGTTTTTGGGGTAAATGGCTGTAAGTGTGGCTGCTATGTAAAAATGGGCATTGAAAAGCCGTTTTTGTAGGATGTATAGTGCGACACACCCCGCCGCTCCGCGGCACCCCTCTCCAAGAGGGGATGACGCGGCAGCGGTTTGTGGCGCTGCCGTGCCATCCCCTCTCGGAGAGGGGTGCCGCAAAGCGGCGGGGTGTGTCGTATTGTCAAACTCACCACATCAACCCCAAGCCACTCAGGAGGTGTTTCCTTCCGTCGGTGGGGCAAAGTTGCTGTTTGATGTGTGGAAATGGAGTGATGATATGATGCAATGCGGTGTGCGGCGGGTTTTTGGTATGGGTTGTAACTATCTGGTGACCAGTGAGGTTTGTGGTGTTGTTTGATTTTTTTGTCTTTTTTCTCTGTGTTTTTGTTTTTTATTGCTATATTTGCATTTCGAAAGCACAATGTTTTATTAACCAAAATTTCTTTATCTTATGAAAAAAGTATTCAGATTTTTCGCAATGGCAGCATTCGTTTTCGGTATGACTGCTATGGTGGCCTGCGGCGACAAGGAAGAGGGCGACAATGATGGCAACGGCGGCAACGGCGGCAATGGCGGCAACGAGCCTGTTGAAAACCCTGACAACCTGCCCACAAGCCTTATGGAGACCTTCGACAATGGCATTCCTTCGACCTGGACCAACATCGATGCCGACGGCGACGGCTACAAATGGCAGAATTACCTTCTTACGCAAGATGGTGCTCAGAGCGTGCAGCAGGCTGCTCTGTCGGCTTCGTATATGAACACTATCGGTGCTTTGACTCCGGACAATTATTTGGTGACTCCTCTGCTTTGGATTGAGGATGGCGCCAAGCTTACATACGAGGTGAGCGGTGTCGACGAGACTTTCTATGCCGAGAACTATACCGTCTATGTTGGCGTTATGGAGAACGGCGCTTTCGTTTCGAAGGGTACTCTGCTGAACGAGACTGTCCCCTCAGTTGATGCCACCACTCGCACCATCGACCTGAGCGAGTATAAGGGCCAGGCTCTCAACATTTGCTTCCGTCACCACGACAACGAGGATATTTACTACATCGTTCTCGACAACGTGAAGGTTGGCAAAGATGCCAAGGGCGCTTCCAGCAAAAGCATTGTGAACGCTGCTCCGAAGATGAAGTAAATCGTTGAATTAATTGACACTTATTTTAGGCACCGTCCGGATGGACGGTGTTTTTTTTTGTTTGAAGGTTGAAGGGAAAATGGAGCGCAGGCATCCTGCCTGCATAAAGCGGAAAAAGGGCAACCGCGTTATATGGCTTTCCGTTTTTGCAGGCAGGATGTCTGCGCTCCATTTGCAGGCAGGATGTCTGCGCTCCATTTGCAGGCAAGATGCCTGCGCTCCATTTGCAGGCAAGATGCCTGCGCTCCGCTTTCATCGCAGGAGCGTTACGGTGCCTTTGGCCTGTCGCTGGTTGTCGGGTTGGGCCTTGGTGGTGTAGCGCATCACCCAGGTGTAGGTGCCCTGGGGACAGGGTAGGCCGCCTTTGGTGCCGTCCCAGGAGCCGGTGAGTAGGTCGAAGCGTGTGACGAGGAGCCCCTGGCGGGTGTAGACGAGAACTTCGCCCGCCAGGATGTCGTTGGCGGGAATGAAGAAGCGGCTGTTGGTGGGTTGGTCGGGGGTGAAGGCGTTGGGGGGCCAGATGGTGCTGAGGTCGCAATGGACGGTGCCTGTGACGCTGTCGATGCATCCTGCGGCGCTGCGGGCGACGAGGAGGATGGTGATGCTGTCGGTGCCGGCCGGGAAGACGAAGGTGGTGATGCGCGCGGTGTCGGTGGCGTCGCCGCAGTACCAGCGGCGGCTGCGGCTCTGCGAGAGGTCGCGCAGGTGCACTGTGGGCTGGTCGGGGGTGACGACAGTGGGTGAGATCTGCATCGAGGCGTTGAACGAGTTGTCGAGGTCGAGAACGAGATGCACGATGGAGTCGCATCCGTAGATGTTTGTTAATGCCACGTAGGGGTCGTAGGTGCTTTGTGTGTAGGTGTTGCCGTCGATCCAAGTGTAGGGAGCGCCGTTGCATACGGTGGCGTGGTCGTAGAGCCGCTGCGTGGGATGGACGGTGAGCTGGAGGCGCTGGATGCTGTCGCAACCTTGAACGGAGAACTGAGAACGGAGAACTGAGAGCTGGGCGGTGCCGTCATAGGTTATGATGGTATCGAGCCAGGGGTAGGGGAAGTGGTTGTCGCAGAGGGTGTCGAAGTAGGTGGTGTCGTAGGTGGGATTGACGAAGAGGGTGAGGTGGAGGAGGCTGTCGCAGCCTTGAGCGGAGAACTGAGAACTGAGAACGGAGAACTGGGCGGTGCCGTCGTAGTTTATTATTGTATCGAGCCAGGGGTAGGGAAACTGGTTGTCGCAGAGGATTGTGGTGTCGAGGGACTGGTAGGTCGGGTTGACGTTGAGGACGAGGTGGAGGATGCTGTCGCATCCTTGAGCGGAGAACTGAGAACTGAGAACGGAGAACTGGGCGGTGCCGGTGGGGTTTAGGATGGTGTCGTTCCAGGTGTAGGGAAACTGGTTGTCGCAGATGGTGTCGTAGTAGGTGGTGTTGTAGGTTGGGTTGACGATGAGGTTGAGACGGAGGATGCTGTCGCATCCTTGAGCGGAGAACAGAGAACGGAGAACGGAGAGCTGGGCGGTGCCGGTGGAGGTTATGGTGGTGTCGTTCCAAGTGTAGGGGAACTGGTTGTCGCAGATGGTGTCAAGGTAGGTGGTGTCGTAGGTGGGGTTGACGAAGAGAGTGAGGTGGAGGAGGCTGTCGCATCCTTGAACGGAGAACTGAGAACGGAGAACGGAGAACTGGGCGTTGCCGGTGGGGGTTATGACGGTGTCGTTCCAGATGTAGGGGAATTGGTTGTCGCAGAGGGCGATGGTGTCGAAGGACTGGTAGGTGGGTTTTACGTGGAGTTGCATAGTGACTATGCTGTCGGCGCCGTTGGAGGCGGCATCGACGATGGTGACGCTCAGGGTGTCGCTGTGGGAGAAGGTGATGCCGTTCCAGACGAGAGGCAGTAGGTTTTGGCAGACGGAGCTGTCGACGGTGGTGAGGCTGTTGGGCAGCGGGATGAGAGTGAAGTGGATGGTGCTGTCGCAGTTGTGGCTGTTGGCGAGTATGATGGATGTGTCGGCGACGGCGGCGCTGAAGCTGATGCCTGCGAAGGAGTAGGGGAAGAGGGCTTCCTTGACGCTGCGTGTTATGACGGTGTCGCTGGTCGGGTTGACGGAGAGCATCAGTGTGCGGTGGTGGTAGGCACTGTCGCGGATGTAGGTGCCTGGTTCGGAGATGGTTGTGTCGAAGAGGGTATAGCTTTGTCCCTGGCAGATGGTGGCGGCTATGGTGTCGGCCACGTAGCAGGGGTTCCAGACGAAGAGCGATTTGGTGACGGTGTCGGTGCAGCCGCCCCTGAGCGAGGCGACGAGTGTTATGGTGTGCTGGCCCGGGGGCAGTGAGAGCGATAGCGTTTGGGCATCGCTTACGCTGTCGCCGTCGATGGCCCATTGGATATGGTCGCAGGGGTGGGTGGTGAGTTGCGTGCGGGCGGTGTCGAGGCTGAGGACGCTGGTGTTTTGGAGCGTCAGGGGCAGGTCGCATCCGTCGCGGTCAAGGCTGTCGAGGGAAAAAGAGGCTGCGGGATAGCGCTCGCCGGCTATGGCTATGAGCTCGAACGAGCAGCTTGTGCTCGTGGTGGCTCCTACAAACTGCATTGCGCAGTGGTATTCGCCGGCCTGCGTCACGTGGAGCGACTGCGTGGTGGCCAAAGTTGAATCGGGGCGTGTGATATCGTACCAGCGGTAGCTGAAGCCTTCGGGTGCAGTGAAGGTGTTTTCGATCTCGGCGCCGCAGGTTTCGGCAAGGAGCATCTTGGTGGCGCAGTCGAAGACGAAGTAGGCGTAGCCGTAGTGGTCGTTGCGTGCGCAGTCGTAGGTGGTGAGCCGGATGTGGATGGTTTCGCCGTGCAGCGGTGAGAGGTCGATGCCCACGGTGGTCCAGTCTTTCCAAAGGACGGCGGGATTGTCGGGTGTTCCGCTGCCGGGCACGATGTTCCAACCGAGTCCGCTGCTGGCCACGAAGTTGGCTGAGTAGCAGAGGTTGTCGACCTCGTTGCCGTTGGCGTCGAGAATCTGGAAGGTGAAGCGTGGCTGCTGCGACTCGTTGTGGTTGGGATCCTGCAGCACAGCGGCGTACTTCATTATCAGCAGGTCGTTGGTGAGTGTGTCGACGGTGTATTCGTAGGTGATGCTTTCGGCTTCGCCGCCGTTGCTCCAGTTGCCCAGCCTAATGGAGGAGGAGTAGCCCTCGGGGACGGTTCGCAGCTGGTTGCCGGTGCGGCTGTCGCGCTCGGAGGTGTCGGAGTGGACGGTGTGGCGCGAGAGCTGGCTCTGGCTGCCGTAGTCTATGATGCCGCTGCTTTGCTGGGGGTTGATGTAGGTGCCGTAGGTGGCGCTGACGTAGCAGGAGGTGAGGTTGCTGTAGTCGATGCAGAGAGGCGGCGTTTCAACACAGAGGGTGCGGAAGCGGTTGAGGCGGGTGGCGCAGAAGTCGTTGCTGTCGCTGCTGCCGTTGAAGACACGGTAGTAGTATTGTGTGTGTATGTCGAGGTTGGTCAGCGTTGCCGACGGCGTCGAGGTGGTGACTATTCCGTTGAGGTCGGTGTATTGTGTGCCGTATTGGACAGTCCATTGTGTGGCCGGGGTGGTGTCGCTCCAGCTCAGCGTGATGCTGGTGGGCGTTGCGTTGTCGGCGGTTATGCCGAAGGGCTTGTCGACGGGTTCGTTGCATACGGTTGCAGCGATGGTGAAACCTGATTGTTCCTGGTGCTGGTCGGAGTAAAAGCGCAGGGTCACTGAGCCCGATATGGCGGTGACGTTGATGGGGCCAACTCCGGTGAAGGTGCCCAGCAGGGTGGAACCGGTCGTTGTGCCGTCATAGATGTAGAGGAAGTCGCAGTTGTATTCGGTATAGTAGGTGCCGCTCAGGGTTATGGCGGTGCCGCTCATTGAGCTCAGCGTCAGAGTGCCGTCGCATCCGGGGGGATAGTTGCTGTTGCTGCCAGGGTCGAGCAGCGTGCAGCTTGAACCCGGCTGCAGTCCTACGTTGTTGTTGCCTGTGGCCGGAACGAGCAGATTCTGTGCTCCCGAAGCAACGGGTAGCAGCAGGAAGAGCAGTGCTATTATGGAGCTAAGGAGGGTTGGATGGAAGTTAAGGGAAGTTAAGGGACAAATGTACCGGCTCGAAAGGTATTGTCCTTTAACTCCCCTTGACTCCCATCCAACTTCCCTTAACTCCCACATAAACTGCTATTTTACTCCGTCGAGATGCACGTCCATCTGCGGGAACGGTATGCTGATGCCGTTGGCGTAGAATGCCTTGTAGATGTTCTCGCGGATTCGCATCCAGACGGTCCAGTAGTCGTCGACGGTGACCCACAGCCACAGCGAGTAGTCGACCGAGCTGTTGTTGAGTTCGCTGACGGCAATCTTGGGTATGGGGTCCTTGAGGATGAGTTCATCGGCATTGATGACATCCGTAATGACCTGGCGAGCCTTGTCGAGGTCGGTGCCGTAGGCGACGCTTGCCACCACGTCGAGTCGGATGACGTTGTCGCGCGTGTGGTTGATAAGGCTCTTGGTGGCCAGTTCGCTGTTAGGCACGATGATGATGCGGCCGTTGAAGGGGCGTATAAGTGTGTGGAATATGCGTATCTCCTTGACGTAGCCTTTGAAGGAGCCAACCTCGATGTAGTCGCCTACCTTGAAGGGACGCAGCAACAGTATGATAACGCCACCGGCAAAGTTCTGCAACGTGCCCTGCAGGGCCATACCGATAGCGAGACCTGCGGCACCGAGGACGGCGATGAACGAGGTGGCCTTGATGCCGATGATGTCCATAGCCATAATGATGAGCATCACCTTCATCAGCACATCGACCAGCGATGTCAGGAAGCCTTTGAGGGTGGACTCGGCATTGCGCTTGTCGAGGAGTTTGGTGAGGGCCTTCTTGAGCAGTTTGATGAGCTTGAAGCCAATCCACAGCACCAGTATGCAGCCCAGCAGCTTGGGAATGAAGGCCACGGTGAGGTCTAGCAGGCCTGAGAGGGCGTCCTTGAAGATGGTGTTCTCGCCGGTGACCACGGCTTTGATGTCGCCGAGGCCCATATTGCGGACGGTGTCGATAATGGTGTGGTTGATACTGTCGAATTTCTGCACACCTTCGGCAATGCTGCCTTGTGCCACGGTGTCGGTGGCTGCAGGCGTTGTGGCTTGTTGCGCGGCGGCAGCAAGCAGTTTTTCAGTTTCGTCTAACATTGAGGATTAAAGGGTTTAAAAGGTTGAAAGGGTTAAAGGGTTTGAGGGTTTAAAGGGTTAAAGGTTTAAAGGGTTAAAGGGTTTGAAAGGTTTGAAGGTTTATGGATTCTTACGCTATTTGATTACTATCTTCTTTGCGGGGAGGCTTTCGATGCGCACGATATACACTCCGGCGGCGGGCAGTGCGAAGCGGTCGCTGTCAGTGCCTGTGGTGCTGTAGAGTGCGCGTCCGGTGATGTCGAACACCTCGATGCTGCGGCCTTCGGCGCCGCTGATGGTGACGTTGCGGTCCTGAACGCCAATGGCAACACTGCTGCCGTCAACGCTCTCTATGCCAACGTGCTCGGCATTGAACGAGGCAATGATCGTCGTGTCTTGCAAGAGAGTCAGCGTGCGCGGATTCTCTTGGCTGCCATCGCTCCAGCGGTCGAAGGTGCACATCGTATTGGCGATGTTGTCGCGAGGATCGGCATAGAGTGTGACCACGGTGCCGTATTCCAGCACTTCGTCGTTGGCGTGGCCGTCTATCTCGTCGGTGGTGAACCAGGCGTTGCCATACTGGGCTGAAGCGGGGTCGACGGTGACACTGATTTGGTATTGGTCTTTGGCGAAGTTGGCCGTGAAGGTGTTGTCGCCCGTGACGGTGAAGATGTAGGGATTGTCGGTGATGGTGTTGCAGCCGTTGGCATCATACCAGTGCGAGAAATGCCAGTGCTCGTCGGCTGTGGCCGTCAGTTGGCATTCTTCGCCTTCGGCGTAGGTGCCGCCGCCTATTGCCGAGCCACCTTCAGCGACCTGGACGGTGATTTCGTAGGTCTGCTGTGGCACGCAACCCGTCAGCCGCAGGTCGGCAACGGCCTGAATCCTCGTCTTTGAGCCCGAGAACGACGACTCTGCAGGCGTAGGATCCACGTTGTCGCTATAGAACGACAGCGAGCTGTAGCGGCCAGGGGTCTTGGTGCAGTAGAAGCGGTAGCTGCTGCCATTGTAGTCTCCGCTGTTGTCGTCGATTGCCACAACAAGGTTGTCCGTTCCGTTGTAGTCGAACGGCATATCGAGCACTATCTCGTTCCATCCTGCCGTGCAGTTGAGCGGACCGTTGTAGACCTCCGTGAACTGATATAGCGGAAGCAGGCTGCTCCAGTTGCTGCTGGTGAAGCTGCTCGTGCTCGTGTGGCCCATATATATGG
>Ga0129306_1000751_pt1 | contig 45530 bp, 40 predicted proteins | sample P827metagenome_FD_94438 | JGI IMG/M metagenome (GOLD analysis project Ga0129306, IMG submission 94438) | Capybara group fecal microbial communities from Wisconsin, USA - P827 metagenome | ecosystem: Host-associated > Mammals > Digestive system > Large intestine > Fecal | place: USA: Wisconsin... | reverse complement strand
CAACCGATTTCATTGTCCTGACAATAGGGGTTGTTGTTACCCTTCTGAGTATTTAGAAACTCGTCTCCCGCCAAAATCTGCGGTGTGCCCTGCGCAAGCATCATAAGAAGCATCGCGTTGCGTGCCTGTCTTAATCTAAGCTTATTGATGTTTCTCTTGGCAGTGTCACCCTCTACGCCGCAGTTCCAGCTGTAATTGTAATCTGTTCCGTCAGCATTGGCCTCATCGTTTAACTCGTTGTGTTTAATGTTGTAAGACACAAGATCCCAAAGCGTAAAGCCCCAGAAATCGCTTATATTGCGAATGGGCGAATAAAACTTTGCATTTTCTCTGATGGCAAAGCTCAAATATGACACTAAATCTTCATCACCCTTTATAAAACGTCTTGCATTGTTCATAAAAGAATAATTTAGGGCTCCGAGATTACGTGCTTTCATAACGGTATTCGGTTTATAATCGCCGAAGTTCATGCCGTCGGTAATAATCTTTATATTCTTAAAAAACGGGCATACAAGAACCTTCTCCGCGTGAACATTCGGACCCACAAGTCTGAAGCCGTCAGCATGAAAGTTAACAAGCCAGTACTTAAGCGAATCAATAATATAGTCTTCGCTTGCATCTTCCTCGTACTGCATCATAAAGATGCATTCAAGACCTTTGTCATGAAAAGCCTTAACCATCGACTGAAGCTCGCCATAAGCGTTATCCGTTGATGAAAGCGATTTCTTGACAGCAAAGTGATAACCCTTGCCAAAGCCCCAGAGATTTGGCTTTTTAACCTTCGGGTTCTTTTTGTAATCTAACTTAGCGGGGGCTGCGGCGGTCTTCGAATCATCATTATCAGTCACTTCATAACAAGGCATAAATATAACCCCTGTGACTCCCAATTTCTTAATATAATCAATCTTACGAATAAGCCCCTTAAAGGTGCCACGAGCGCTCTTAACGCTCTTATCCGCCATTGTATAGCCCCTTACATTGAGCGTATACAATAGCGAATCTTCAAACTTTACAAACGGCACTGAGTCGGAAGCAAAAGAAGGATATGCTTTTTCTTTGACCACCAATCCAAACTTTCCGTCTTCACTGACAGCTCTGGCATAAGGATCAATGACAGTCTTATCATCTGCAAAAAAAGTATATGCGGTATTCTTAAACTCTGAACCTGTCAGATACGCGCACATTACATCGCCGATAAAATAATCCTCGGGGATAGTAATCTTCTTTGTCTCCTGCAAATTCTCGCTGTTATAAAGGACAATACCGGCTTTGTGCAAATGACTTAAGACAGCGCACACATAGAGCTTGCTGCCTTCAAAAAACACTCCGTATCCCTTAAATCCTGCTTTAGATAAAAGAATCTGCATATCAGGTACCGCCTTTACATATTTGCAACATCTACAATATACCACATACACAGGCTTCTTTGTATATTTATTTGCTTGCAAGTGCGAACAAATTGACATACTATAAGACTGTAGTAACAATACAGCGTATGAAAGGATTTTTTATGAGCGATTTTAACGACGACAACAACTTTGATAAGGAACTTGACGAGGAAATGACCGTATCTCTCGACCTCGATGACGGTACTACCGTTGTATGTTCCATTGTTACCATATTTGAGATGAACGATAAGGATTACATCGCACTTATGCCCCTTGATGAAGAAGGCAATGCAGACAGCGATGAAGTCTGGATTTACGGCTATAAGGAGAATGAAGAAGATCCCAACGAAGAGCCTGAATTAATCTACATCGAAGACGAAGAAGAATACGAAGCTGCCGCAGACAAATTCGACGAATATCTCGACAGCCTCGATTTTGAAGACCAGTAACTTTAAGTAATAAATTCTTCAATAAATCTTGAGGGAAGCGAGCCTCCGCTTTCCTCATTTTTTATTGTGTAAATATACAAGTTTTCTCTTGCTCTTGTAAGCGCCACATAAAACAATCGCCTCTCTTCCTCTACCTTACATTCCGAAACCGACATACTCGCAGGGATTTTTCCCTCTATAGCGTCCGGTATGAACACTCTGTCCCACTCAAGCCCCTTCGCCTGATGAAAGGTTGTAATGGTAACTTTGTCATTTGATGTCTTAGGTATTATCGATGGCTTCATTGATTCAAGTTCAGCTTTGAAAGAGCCTAAATCTGCGCATGTCCCCGCAACTTCTATAATCTCTTCGTATATATTATCTATAATCTCCCTCTTAATCAGCCCGCTCTTTTCGCGATGATACTCATACAGGCCCACTATATTTTTTATATACATGGCAAAAGAAAACGGATTTAAGCCCTTTAATACATTTAACTTATTTTCAAATACGTAAATAATGTCCGCCTTTCTCGTACCTGCCACTTTTCTTTTTAAATGTTCAAGACTGTCGATATCTTTCAATAATGAGCCCGGGATGCCACGAGCAGGGATATTAATTATGATTTTCAAAGCCTGAATGTTTCTTGTAAGTACATATCCGACATAGCTTAAGAAATCCTCTATTATTCCCGCTTTGAAAGCATCTTCATCTTCTGTTGTATTAAGCAGAATTCTTCTGTATTCCGCCACTTCTTTGTTCGTTCTGAGTAACACTGCATCCGTCTTATCGTTTCGGGCATAGCAATCTCTGATTAAAGCTCTGACGGATTCTTCTCTGGATTGACTTATTACCATGTGTACATGCTTTTTATTATCAGACTTAATGCAATCAGGCACATATTCATTGAGTCTGCCCGGATTCTTGCTTATTACCCGATGAGAAAAGTCTGATATTTCCTGATACGAACGGTAATTCTTTGTAAGGTTAATAACCGCTGTGTTTTCATAGTCTTTTATAAATTGTTTCATGATATCCGGCGTGGCGCCTCTGAACCCGTAAATAGACTGGTCTTCATCACCTACCGCATAAATAATGCCTTGACTTCCCGCCATAATCTTCAGAGTCTCATACTGAATATTATTGATATCCTGAAACTCATCGACACAGATATGGCTAAACTTATTATTAAGGTATTTTACCGCTTCTTTATTTCTTTTAAGCAGTTCGTTGCATTCGCATATTATATCATCGTAATCTATCATGCCTTCTGATTTGAGCCAGTCATTATAGGCGTTATAAACCTTCAGGAATTCTTCTTTTTCCGTGTCATTTACAAACCTAAAGAGAGTCTTATCCGACAGGGATTTGTAAAAAGAAATATGATGGTCATAATACTCGGTACTTGCATTGTCCGAGGCAAGATAAGTAATGTAATTAATCCTGTCTTCGCTTGAAACCAGTCGCTTATCAGTCTTATCAAATGCTTTTATTATCTTATAAAATATTGAGTGAAATGTTCCGAAGGTCGTTTGTGCGGCCGTCTGGGGACATAGATTTGTGAATCGGCTCTTCATTTCGAAAGCCGCTTTTCTCGTGAAGGTAATTACGAGAATCTTATCGGGAGAAACTCCCGTTTCAATCAAGTGCTTAATGTGATGTGTAAGTACGGTAGTCTTACCGGAACCCGGTCCCGCCAGTATTAATGCGGGACCGCTTCCGTACTTAATAGCTTTTATTTGTGTCTTATCTTCCAAGAGCTTTCTTTAAAAGGGCTACTCCTGTGTTAAGTCTCTTGATGGACTCTTCCTTACCGAGAACTTCCAAAATTTCGGTAGCTCCGGCGGGAGTCATCTGCTTACCTGAAAGTGCTGTTCTGATGGGCCACATCACATACCCATTCTTAACTCCCTTACGTGCAACATAATCGGAAAGCATTGCATATAAGCTGTCATTGGTATAATCGTTATGAGCCTCAAGAAGGGGAATTACATCTTCAAGAACCTCAAGTGAAGATTCAAGAGTGGTCTTCATCTTCTTATGCTCGTACATTGCCACATCGTACTCGGGAAGAGCTTCGAAGAAATCGATATGCTCCTTAATGTCGGGGAATACCTCGATACGAGTCTTGGTCATAAGTGCAATCTTCTTAAGGTCGTAAGGCTTAGTGATAACTTCCTTAACAATGGGAAGCGCAACTTCCAGGAAGTCCTCGTCGCTCATCTTCTTAATGTACTCACCGTTCATCCAGCGAAGCTTAGCCATGTCAAATACCGAGGGGGACTTGTTGATCTTGTGATAATCAAACTTCTGTACAAGTTCCTCAAGTGTAAAGAACTCGTTATTGTCCTCGGGTGACCAGCCGAGAAGCGCTATGTAGTTCATAATAGCTTCTGTTAAGAATCCCTGATCAAGAAGATCCTCAAATGAGCTGTGTCCGCTTCTCTTTGAAAGCTTCTTGTGAGTCTCGTCGGTAATAAGACCTAAGTGAATGTACTTGGGTGATTCCCAACCGTAAGCGTCGTATAAAAGCTGATACTTAGGGGTGGATGAAATGTACTCATTACCTCTTACTACGTGTGTAATGCCCATAAGATGGTCATCGATAACGTTAGCAAAGTTGTATGTAGGATAGCCGTCTGACTTAATAAGAATCATGTCGTCAAGCTCTGCATTATCAACGGTAATATCTCCGTAAAGTTCATCGTGGAAGGTTGTAGTGCCTTCTCTCGGAACATTCTGTCTGATTACGTAAGGCTTACCTGCATCGAGATTGGCCTTAATCTCCTCGGGGCTTAAGTGAAGACAATGCTTGTCGTATACTACGATTTCCTTGCCATCTACAACCTGCTTGAGGCTTTCAAGACGCTCTTTGTCACAGAAGCAGTAATATGCTGCACCTTTCTTGATAAGTTTCTTGGCATATTCAAGATACATGCCGGACTTGGTACGCTCACTCTGTACGTAAGGGCCGTAGCCTTTGTCCTTATCGGGACCTTCATCGTGCTTAAGGCCTGTCTTTTCAAGAGTTCTGTATATGATGTCAATCGCGCCTTCGACAAAGCGTTCCTGATCTGTATCCTCGATACGTAAAATAAAATCTCCGCCTTCATGCTTGGCAACCAAATACTCGTAAAGAGCCGTACGTAAGTTACCTACATGCATTCTGCCTGTGGGACTGGGTGCAAATCTGGTTCTAACCTTTCCCATGTTTCTAACCTCCTTCAAAATATTAGTACACCATATTGTATGCTTATTTTATCATAAGTGCAAGTACAAAAAATCATACAATAATATCAGAAAAAGCAGCCTATCGCTGCTTTTCCTTCGGTAAGTATTTTCTTAATATCGCATTTAGCCATACCATATCGATGGGCTTGGGTACATAATCGTCAAAGCCCTCTGATATAAACATCTCTCTTACCCCGCTTACAACATTGGCCGTAAGTGCAATAAGCGGTACTTTCTTCATATATTCGCTCGGGTCGGAACGAATCATATTAAGTGTATCAATTCCGTCAAGCTCCGGCATCATATGATCTATAAAAATAATATCGTAATCCTTGGTGTCTTTAAGGATTTCGAGGCATTCGCGTCCGCTCTTACATGTATCTACAGTAATTCCGAAGGTTCTTATAAGTCCCTGTGAAACCTTAAGGTTAACTGCGTTGTCGTCAACAACCAAAACCTTGGCATCGGGAGCCACAACCTGCGGTTCGTCTTCTTCGTGAGTCTTAAATTTCTCTACGACAACCGAGCTGTCTGAAATCTTCTGACTGATATGAATCGTAAACTTAGAGCCTACGCCGTATGTACTCTCAACCTCAATATCACCGCCCATAAGACTGAGAAGTTCCTTACATATTGCAAGTCCGAGACCGGTGCCTTCTCTGTTTCTTATCTTTCTGGTGTCAACCTGCTGAAAACTTGTAAACAGCTTACTTAAATCTTCTTTCTTAATACCGATTCCGCTGTCGGTAACAGAAATCGTAAGATCTACAAAACCCGTATCTTCCTTGCCCTTAACGTCAAGTATTACATAGCCTTTCTCCGTATACTTTATGGCATTGGACAAAAGATTAAACAGAATCTGGCGAAGCCTTATCTCATCACCGATTAACGAATCCGGCAGATTGTCCTGAATATCTGCCCGAATATCCACTTCCTTGTCATCGACTCTCACAGACATCATATTGAGCACATCTTTAATCATAGCGGAAAAAGAATAATTAACCGGTATAATCTCCATATTACCGCTTTCAAGCTTACTGTAATCAAGGATATCGTTGACAATCGAAATAAGTACCTTACCGGCAGTCTGAATATTCTCGGTATTGGTTCTTGTTTCCTCCGATAAAGTCTCATCTCTCAATATAAGCTCTGCCATACCGCATATAGCGTTCATGGGAGTTCTGATTTCATGAGACATATTTGCAAGGAAAAGCATCTTCGATTCATTGGCATGTTCAGCCTCGGTTGCTTTTTCTTCCATGCCCTTCATGTATTTTCTCGCCTGATATACGAGCACATACAAATTAACCATGGCCGCTATGAAAGAAACAATAAATACAATGTGCATGAAAATCGGCACATTTTCCTCTATCCTGTCAGGCACGATAAATATATATCCCACGCACACAATAACAGAAAGTACGGCCGAAACGGCTATGTACCTTTTTTCCATGAATACGGTAATACATATTGCCATAAGCACATACATAAGTATGGCAAAAGCAAGCGTATGAACAAGATATCCTATTATTGTCGATGAAACGAGAACAGAAATAAGAACGAAGCATAAGACAAATGCTTCTTTTTTCACAAAGACCGCAACGATAATTGTTACGGAAATCATTATGGCAGAAACAAGCAGAACCATTCTGCCTGTTTCACTGCCAAATTGATAGAAAGCATAGATAACGTGTAGTACGAGAATAGTTAAATACTCGGCCAGACATAGTCTGACTGCCTTAGCATATTCGTACATAGAAACCTCCCCTTAAGGCTCTTGTATACAGAGCTTGCTATTCCTTAGCGTACATCTCCCATAAAGAATAAAGCTATGGTTCCGGGACCTGCATGTGCGCCGATAACAGGACCGATGTTATTTATCAAAAATTTCTCTATTCCGAAACGACTCTTAATCTCGTCTCTTACAAACTCAGCGTCTTCAATGCAGTCGCCGTGGCTTATAAATACGATATCGTTCTTATCCTTGTAAGAGCCCATCTGCTCACCCATAAGGTCTACAAGCTTAAGAAGGGATTTCTTACGTCCTCTTTCCTTCATAAGAGGGATAAGATGGCCGTCATCATCTACGTGAAGAACAGGCTTGATATTCAAAACCGTGCCAAAAAAAGCAGCTGTCTTGGTAACTCTTCCGCCTCTGTACAAGTGATTCAAATCATCTACTGTAAATACATGCACGCACTTGGGCGCGATCTCTTCAGCATACTTAAAGGTTTCTTCAAAAGAAGCACCGGTCTTGGCCTTCTCAACAACCTTGTATACAAATAAACCCTGTCCGAGGGATGCGCACTTGGAATCTACGACCTTAATCTCGGCATCCTTGTCTTCTTCCATGATTTCCTCGGCTGCAATTCTGAAGCTGTTGTATGTGCCGCTTAAGCCCGAAGAAAAAGCAAGAACCAAAATCTTCTTGTTCTCTTTCATGAGTTCAAGCAAAGATTCCTTGGCCTCGTCGGGGTTAACCTGGCTGGTCTTGGGAAGATTGCCGGCTCTCATTAAAGAATAGAACTCTTTATAAGGCAACTGTTCGCCTCTTCCGCCATATGTCTTACCGCAAATGGTGTAAGTAAGGTTGGAGCAGGAAATATTGTTCTCCTTAAGGTAATCCTCAGGAAGATCTGCTCCGCAGTCGGTAGCTATCAAAAAATCACTCACTAAATAAATCCTCCGTAATGTTTACTTTGATATGATGATACCATCGGATTTAAGTAAATTCAACGAAAATAGTTACAAATGTTGGCACAATTCGTAATACAAATCAATCAATGTTGTTTTAAAAACTACTTGGATGTCGTGCTTCCGAAACCGCCGTTACGTTCGGTAGTAACATCATCGTCATCTGTAATACCGTATTGCATAAAGATTCCTTGAGAAAAAGCAGTAAGCTCGGGAAGCGACACAGTCTTGCCTTCATTGGTATCGTTGGTAATCTTAACAAACATGTGACCTTCATTGTCGGAGTCGTAATAATCGGCATCGATTACGCCTACCGTATTGTTAAGCTGTAAGCGATACTTAAAGCCGAGTCCGGAACGGGGATAAATCATGAATACATAATCATCACGCATCTTAACCCTGATACCCGTAGGAACCTTAACGGTCTTACCCGGCTCAAGTGTTACAGATATGGGCATGAAAATGTCATAGCCCGCACTTTTCTTTGTAGCACGTCTGGGAAGGATAAGCTTATCATAAACTGCCTGAACCTTCTCCTCGGTATCATATTCCGGAAATGTATCTTTAAAATCTTCGTAAAATCTCTTAAAACTTACTTTTTCAAAATGAGCAATTCTTTCCATAAAATCTAAGTCCTTTATCAATCTCCGCAACCCTTGCACATCTGCGACTCGGCATCCGTGATGGGCGCATCGTAATAATCTGCGCAATGCAATACAGGCTTGGTAATATCAGCACTCTTAAGTGTGGCCTGTACATCAATTACCTTTTGATTGGAGCTTCCCTTCCACATAAGCTTTACGTCACGAAGGGCATCTATATATTCTCCGTCGACACACACATCCACATACTTCATGACAGGATAATCGTATATACTCTCCCATGAATCGCCGGTATAAAGCCATATAGTCTTATTAGGATACTTCTCTTTAATTTCTTTGGCAAAAGAAGTCACATACTCTTTATTAGCCGGATGAAGAGGGTCACCGCCGGAAAATGTAATTCCTGAAATATAAGGCTTATCAAGCTGGTCGAATATTTCCTGTCTTGCATTGTCATCAAAAGGCAAACCGCCGTCAGGGTCCCATGTAAACGGATTCTGACAGTTCTTGCAACGATGAACACAGCCTGCAACCCACAGCACCACACGAAGGCCGTCGCCGTTATTCATATCATCTTTGGTTATATTGTGATATCGCATAATTACATGGACTTCCTTTCGGCAATTTCAGCCATCTTGGCATCATTAAGTCTGGTGTCGCCGTGCACGCGTGAGTAGGACAAATATCCGTTCATGCGGTCAATCTTGGTAAGGTTACGGCTTCCGCACTTAGGGCATACATCCATTTCAAGCTCCTGGTGACCGCAATCGTCACAGTATGCCAAAGAAAGGTTAACTCCTTCATAAAAGCCCATATCCATAGCGCGTCTGATAAGAGTCTTAACCGCATCGATATTGTAATCTATAGGATACTTAACATACTGAATCTTACCGCCGTTAGAAAGATCCCAGAAACGATTCTCAAGATCCTGCTTCTGAATAGGCGTAATGTCTTCGGTAACATGGCAATGGAAGGAATTGGACACGTATTCTCTGTCGCTTACGCCTTCGATAATGCCGTATTTCTTTCTAAACTGCTGAACCTGAAGGCCGCAAAGACTCTCTGCGGGAGTACCGTAGATAGCGTACAAATTGCCGTCTTCTTCTTTGAACTCGTTAATCTTTTTGTTTATGTATTCAAGTACTTCAACCGCAAAAGCGCCATCTTCGACAAGAGACTTACCGTTGTAAAGCTCCTGAAGCTCGTTAAGAGCGGTAATACCAAAGCTTGCTGTTGCAGACTTAAGTAAAGGCTTAATCTTGTCTGTAAGCTTAAGATGTCCGCCTAAGAATCCGCCTTCGCAATATGCCAAAGGATTGGTGGATGCACGCATCTCGCCAAGGTATGCATAAGTACGAATATGAAGCTGTCTTATAAGATTCAAATAATAATCAAGCACTTCGTAGAAATCTCTTGATTCCTTACGGGACTTGGCAAGAATCATAGGAAGGTGAAGCGAAACCGCACCGATATTGAAACGTCCCACAAATACAGGAACGTCTTTGTCATCGGCAGGATGCATTCCGCCACGCTCATACCAGGGGCTTAAGAAAGCTCTGCAGCCCATGGGAGAAATAATCTTTCCGTACTGCTTGTAAATACCTGCCACATAGCCCTTACCGGTAAGTGAAAGCCAGTCAGGGTACATGGTCTTGGCAGAACATTTAACGCCTGCCTCAAATACATCCTCAAGCTCCTTGCCGGGGCCGTGAAGATTCTCATCATAAAGGAATACAATCTTAGGGAACAATACGGGTTTCTTGCACTCGGGCTTACCCTGTCCGCGACGTCTTACGTTAAGCATGGAAATAGTCGCAAGCTTGGCAAATCTGCCGGTTCCGGTACCTGCGGTAACGGTAATGAAAGGATAATCGCCTCTTGAAGATGCAACCGTATTAAACTTATACTCCCATCCCTGGAAGCCCTGTTCGAACTCTCTCGTAACATCTGCAAGGGCCTCAGCCTCGGCTCTTGCATCGTCGATTCCGAGTCTTCTGTATTTCTCTATATATTTATCATAAGATTTCTGAGCGTAAGGCTCTAAAATAAGATCTACGCTGGGCACGGTAAATCCGCCGTACTGCTGGCTGGCAGCACTAAGTACGATATCACCTATTACGTCAAAAGCAACATCAAGGCTCTTGGGCTCGTTGTACCAGATATTACCCATTTCGAAACCGCCCTTTAAAACAGTCTCAACGTCGAAAAGACAGCAGTTCATGGTATCACGTCTTGCTGACATATCATGAACATAGATATATCCGTCACGGCAAGCCTGAATTTCTTCCGTCGTCATAAAGAACTTCTGATAAAGTTCCTTGTTAAGTTGGTTAAAAATAAGGCTTCTCTTGGTAGATACAAGTGCAGAGTCGGTGTTGGCATTTTCCTTGTCACCGACGTACATTATGGACTGAGACTTCTTGTATACGTCATCAAGCATACGTACGAAGTCCTGCTTGTAGTTACGGTAGTCTCTGTAGCTCTTGGCTACGATGGGCTTAACCTCTTCAAGCGCGCTCTCAACAATATTATGCATCACGGGGATGGGAATCTCTGTGGTATTCATCTCGTCCACGCGACTGATTACATATCTGCAAATCTTTTCATTTTCTTCGGGAGTAAATTTGGTAAGTGCTCTGTATGCACTCTTTGCAACTGCATTTATTACCTTTTGAACGTTGAAAGCTTCCTTGCTTCCGTCCTTTTTAACTACAAATATTTCCCCTACAGGCTTAAATTTCTCGCCGTAATCCAAACCGGTATCTTTATCGGACGACCAATTTCCCGTACTCATATTAAATCCTCCCAAATTAGAAAAAACTAAATAAATAAACAATAAAGAGACACAATATCTTGTGTCTCTTAAAGTATACAGCTACAATATTTAAGTGTCAATATAGGTCAAGCCTAATTTGCGGTATATCCTTCGTCAATCAAAAGTTCAGAAGGCTCTGCATCGGCAGCAGCCGTAGCAAGGCTGTCACAAAGCTCATTCTCGGGATGCCCTGCATGTCCCTTTATCCACTCAAAAGAAACCTTGTGGGGCTCCATAGCCTTTAATAAGCGCTTCCAAAGATCTGTATTGAGGACGGGTCCGCTCTTTCTTTTCCAGTTAGATTTAACCCAGGAATCAATCCAGTTCTCCGTGAATGCCTTCACTACATATTGAGAATCCGAAATAATCTTAACCTCGCAGGGACGATTGAGAGCCTCAAGTCCCGCAATAACGCCCATAAGCTCCATTCGGTTATTGGTGGTCTCCGCATAGCCTTTGGACAGCTCGAGCTTTACTAACTCGCCCTTGGGCGTTACGTAATGAAGCACCGTTCCGAATCCGCCGGGACCCGGGTTACCTCGTGAGGAACCGTCCGTGTAAATTGTTACATTCATCATCTCCATACTCCGTTAGCAGTAAAATCATCCGCCATAAGCTTGGCTCTGTCTACAATGTCTTCCGAGAAGCCCATGATGGACAAAAGCTTGATCGCGTTCTTGGAAGTTGCCTTGCCGGGCTTAATCATATAATTGAACAATACATCGTCGTCTCTTATCTCTTCATCGAAATGATAATTGTCATATTTATCTTCAAGAAGTGATGTAAGCTCAATATCATGCGTAGCGGCAAAAGTAAGCACGTTCATATCCGTAAGCTTCTTAAGTATCTGAGTACATGCCGCAATACGCTCTATAGTGTTCGTACCTCTTAGCACCTCGTCAACAAAGCACAATACTTTCTTGTCGGGATGAGCGTCGGCGTAATCAAAGATACGCTTAAGAGCCTTAATCTCCACCATGAAGTAACTGTCTTTGTGAAGTAAATCATCTCTTAATGACATAGATGAGAACATTATATAATCATCTGTAGCAAAAGAATCCGCCATGCAAGTATATATTGTCTTGGCAAAAAGGACGTTAAGCAATACGGTCTTTAAGAACGTTGATTTACCGGACGCATTGGAACCTGTAATCAGCACGCCTCTCTTGGCAACAATACTGTTCTTAACGGGGTTTTCAATAAGCGGATGATAAACATTTGATGCCACTATGCCGTCAGTTGTTTCGGGAATGCAAAACTCGGGTATTGCTGTTCTTAATGACGCAATTACCATATAAGATTCAATCTTACCCGTGAGAATGTATATCTCTTCCACGTGTTCCTTGTGCGCTTTAAAGACCTTGAGCATCTTATAAAAAGCAATAATATCTGAATGAAAGAACATCTTGGTGTAATCGGCCAGTATATCAAGAGGGCTACCCGCTCCTGTATTCTGACTTCTGCCTACCACCATGCCTACCCGTTTTGTTAAAGGTTTAAGGCTTTTGGTGATTTCTTCGAGTTCTTCGTACTCATCGGCCAAGGCATCGATTCGCTCGCTCGAAAGCTTGGAAGCGCATCTTATAAGGTTCGCAATATATGAAAAGCAAACTATATACGATTCGATAATACCACGGCTCTTGTAATACGAATAAACGTTATACCCAAGAGTCGCAATAAGGAAAAAGATTCCAAGACCGGAATTAATGAAAATCGTCGCAATCGAAACTACCATAAAAATCGTAGGAAGAAGTTCGATAAATACGTTTTTCTCGGGAATCGTCTCAAAGTAATCGATGCACTCAAAGAAATTGACACCATTCATTTTGGAAATCGAAAGAAACAGACTTCTGATACGGTCTCTCTTGAGTTCGTCGGCTCTTACGGCCTCAACCTTTTTATTAAGCTTTTCAAGCGCGTCTCTATCATAAATCGGGGTACGAAGCATGCGATAGAAATAATCTCTGCCCGGTGCGCTGAGCGCGGTATTGAAACGATTAAAAATCTCATCGATTTCAAGATCCGAAGCGGTTATATCGTCTATCGAATCATCGGTTCGGTAGCGATAGAACATTTTCTTGACGCTTTCCATCTCATCGGGGCTTAAAAACTTTTCATTAAACTTACCGTAAGATGCTTTTGCTTTCTTAAGCAGTCTTTCGATACGACGGTTCTGTTCGAAAGCTTCGTAAAAAAAGAACAGTAGAAATAAGCCGACTATAACGGCCGCAATAATTATGTAAGTGTTCATTGAAGATATTCGGGCCCAAAACTCTTAGGCAGCAGCTCCTTTAAAAAGTATTCTTCGTACTTGTCTTCGGACACTGCAACAATGATTCTAAACGAGTCGGGATCGCAGAATTCTCGCATTACCTGTCGGCACGGACCGCAAGGGTATGCGTATGAATCTATGGGAGTGTTGATGTTTCCGCCGATTATGGCTATCTTTACAAATTCGGTGTCCCCTTCGCTCACCGCTTTGAAGATGGCCGTTCTCTCGGCACAATTGGTAGGATTGTAACCCGCATTCTCAATGTTGCATCCTCTGTAGACCTTGCCGCTCTTGGCTAAAATTGCTGCACCTACGGCAAATTCGGAATAAGGACAATAAGACATTTTCCTTGCTTCATAAGCTTCATGAATTAATTCTCTGTCTGTCATAATTACCTCCGAGAAATTCGACTAAAGATAAAGCCGGGCAGACGTAAATCTGCTCGGCTCTCCCTCTACAGTCGCTGTAAAACCATTATAACACTATTTCACAACAATTTTTCTAAAATTTTTCTTACCTCTTCTGATTACGAAATCAGATGCTGCGATTTCGTCAAGAGTGTATGCTTTCTTGATGTCGGTAACCTTCTCATCGTTAACGGTTACACCGCCCTGTTCAATGGCGCGTCTGCCTTCGCTTCTGGTGGCAACAAGTTCAGCCTTTACAAGTAAAGCAATCGCATCGATTGTTCCGTTGAAAAGATCTGCCTCCGAAACTTCGGTAGTAGGCATGTTCTCGGTGGAAGTTCCTCCGAATACGCCTCTTGCAGCCTCAAGAGCTTTATTGGCTTCTTCTTCGCCGTGTACAAGCTTGGTAAGCTCGAAACCAAGGATTTCTTTGGCCTTGTTAAGCTCGGCGCCTTCCCATTTCTCCATAGCTTCGATTTCTTCGATAGGAAGGAATGTAAGCATCTTTAAGCACTTAATAACATCGGCGTCACCGACATTTCTCCAGTACTGGAAGAACTCGAAAGGTGAGGTCTTGTTGGGATCGAGCCATACGGCATTACCTGCGGTCTTACCCATTTTCTTACCCTGAGAGTCGGTAAGAAGTGTGATGGTCATTGCATGAGCATCTTTACCGAGTTTTCTTCTGATAAGTTCGGTACCGCCTAGCATGTTGCTCCACTGGTCGTCTCCGCCGAACTCAAGGTTACAGTTAAATTCCTTGAACATGTGATAGAAGTCGTAGGACTGCATAATCATGTAGTTAAACTCAAGGAAGCTTAAGCCCTTCTCCATACGCTGCTTGTAGCACTCGGCTCTGAGCATGTTGTTAACGGAAAAGCATGCACCTACCTCTCTTAAAAGCTCAATGTAGTTAAGGTTCATGAGCCAGTCGGCGTTGTTGACAAGCATTGCCTTGCCTTCACCGAAATCGATGAACTTCTCCATCTGGCGCTTAAAGCATTCTGCATTGTGGTCGATGTCTTCTCTTGTAAGCATCTTACGCATATCGGAACGTCCCGAAGGATCTCCGATCATTGTGGTACCGCCGCCGATTAACGCGATGGGACGGTTGCCTGCCATCTGAAGTCTCTTCATGAGTGTAAGTGCCATGAAGTGTCCTGCGGTAAGGCTGTCTGCGGTACAGTCAAATCCGATGTAGAATGTTGCTTTACCTGCATTTACAAGTTCTCTTACCTTTTCTTCGTCTGTGACCTGCGCGATGAGGCCTCTTCTTTGCAATTCTTCGTAAATCTGCATCTTTCTTCTCCTTGTCAAAAATTATGTCTGACGGGAAAATAAACAGATGAAACTCATTTCATCTGTTTATAGCGGTCGTAAAATGTCTGTTCATGCAAGCATTTCAGCCGCTTTACTCGTCGCCATAAAAAAATCCCGCCTCTGAGTTACCAGGGACGGGATAAAATCTCGTGTTACCACCCTTATTCACAACCTGCTCACACAGATTGCCTCAGTGAGTACGGCTCTCGCGATACTCATCCCGCTGTAACGTGCGGTAAATCCGTCGCAGCCTATCCTTTCGGCTTCGGTGCGCAGCTCCAAGATGTATTCCCGTTAAAGATTTGTCTTAAGCCTCTCATCAACCGGCATCTTTCTGTAAGAACTCTTAAGCGGTACTTCTTCTTTTCACAGCTTTTATGAAGTACATATTAGCAAAGACATAAAATCTTGTCAACACCGTAATTGCTGTTACTTTATTCCTTCCGCAATGGCAGTAAGCCGTTTGAAATCATAGGCAGCAAAAGCATCTGCCGCTTCTTTGATTTTTGCATCGGCTTCTTTGCCGAATGACTTGGCAGATAGTTCTTTGAGCGAAACACCAAGTTGTTCAAGGTCCATTTCTTTGACTGCCTTTATAAAGATTGCCGTACAGGAATCGGCTTTCAGCATGTCGTAATTATCCCTCTTCGGCTCGGGTTTGGTCGTCGCGGTTTTCTCTGTCGGTGCCGTAGCGCTTGCTTTTTCTTTGGCCTTGCTCTTTACAAGTTCCGGCGGCAAGAAGGTTACCAGTATACGTGAAAGATATCTCTGCCTGATAGGCTTAGCAACATATTCCTGGAAGCCTTTGTCTAGGATTTCTTCTCTTATGTTCATGCCGATGTTGGCGGTAAGCGCGATAACGGGAACTTCTCTGGTTTCTGTTTTGTCAGACTCACGCATTTGTTTAAGGGTTTCTTCTCCGCTCATTTCGGGCATTACCATGTCCATAAATACGATGTCATAAGTGTTGTCCTTAAGCTTGGCAAGCGCTTCCTCTCCGCTTTTGGCGGTATCAATTTGGGCATTATAGGCATTGAACAGACCTGTTGCCACCTTTAAGTTGACACTATTGTCATCAACCACAAGTATCTTAGCCTTGGATATATCAATGTCGGCAGCTTCGTTCTTCTTGATATAATCATCAATACTCCATTTGCCGTTGAATATGTCGCCTACATTTAAGCTCGATACCGGTTGTCTTATGAGTCTGCACTTGTCAAAATCGCCGTAATACTGCTCGGAATCGGCTACCACATAAGTGTTTTCCTCGCAGTTATACGTTGAAAGCACATTTGAAATCGATACATATACTTCCGACGGAATAAATATGTAATCATATAGCTTGGCTTGGACTGCCTTGTTAAAAGAATAATATGAATCCGCAAAATCAGGCCTTATCTTAAAACCTTCCATAATCAGTTTCCAGGTATTATACTCGCGATTGTCATCGATGTAGATAAGTACGTTTTTCCTTGCGTCTTCGGGCATGCTTATCATCGGACTTGTATCACTGATTCCGCATTCAAAAGAAAACGATGATTCAAGGCCGACGCCCTCTATGGAGCGCACATCCATCGTTCCGCCCATAAGTTCAAGAATCTTTTTGCATATTATGAACTTAAGGCTGATGCCCTTAAGGTTGGAATTCTGTCTTGAATCGTAGGTGTCATAAGCTTCATATATAGCATCGAGGTCGTATTCGCTCAATCCGCAGCCTGTATCGAGTACCGCGCAGTCAAAATGAGCAGTCCTGTCGTCTTCGCTTCTTTGGCACTCAATATTGATCATTAATCGTCCGTTTTGTGTTAAGAACAGTGAAATGTACACAAGGCGCATGAAAATCTGCTTGATTCTGATATCGTCGCCGTGCAATACCTTGGGAATATTATGGTCGATTTTGACTCTGACCTTCAAATCCTTCCCCTTTGTGCTGGCGCTTACAGCATCCAGAACCTGCCTCAGTATTTCATCAAAACAAAAGTCAACGTTAACAAGTTTAACCTTACCCGAATCAAGCTTTGAATACATCAAAACATCATCGATTATCTCAAGCAGGTCGTATGCCGCCCTCTTAATAATATTGACTTCGTTTCTGATTCCGTCTTCCATTTCTTCACGAAGCGCAAGCTCCGTAAGTCCAATGATTGAGTTCATGGGAGTTCTGATTTCGTGGGACATATTTGCAAGAAAACGTGCCTTGGCAAGTCCGGCATTCTTCTCGATTTCACGGCTTTTATCAATTTCTTCTTCAACCTTGTTGATATTCTTTTCTATTCTTCTTAATACGAAACTGAGTGCAAAAGCAATCGATGCAAAAGAAAACGCGTATCCGAAGAAATATGCAAATCTGTCGGATATTACCGATTCAAAGCCGTTCCAGACATAATTTCTGAAATATAGATACGTATTCCAGTAAAGAACTATCAGAAATATCCACCAGACATCTTTAAAATCAAGTAAAAGTATTATTCCGATGATACTTCCCGCAAACCATATAGGCGTACTGCTACCCATTTGCACACCGAAAATCATAAATACCGGCATCAGGACAAGTTCTATGTACATAACTATGGCAATTGCCAGCAGGCGTCTGTTATACATCTTTACGTTCAAAACATGAACAACAATGCATATAACAAAGCACACCAACAAATTCACGAAAATGACACTGCTTCTGCATTTTAAAACCGCATAGTAAATAATACCGGCAAATACGCACAATCCGGCAAGAATCAGCGTAAGGATATTGAATATATCCCGCTCCATGCTGTAGGTATATTTTCTTTTTTCGGGTTTCTCAAAAGCTTTCATTTCTATACCTTTAACTTAACCAAATCACTCGGAATGTTATTGAGAAGAACTTTTTCAAGCTTATCTATTTCAATGGGTTTCGACAGATAATCGTTAAACCCTTCCTTCATAAACATTTCTCTTGCGCCACTTACAACGTTGGCGGTAAGTACCACAACGGGAACGTTACTCTTTTCGGGATTGTCCAAAGCTCTTATTGCTTTGAGTGTATCTATACCGTCCATACCGGGCATCATGTAGTCTAAGAATACGCAATCCACGTGCTCATCCTGCAGTGTCATCAGACACTCCGCGTCACTGTATGCAGTAATTACCGTAGGATTGTATCTTTCAAGAATGCCCTTCGCAACTTCTAAATTGACAATACTGTCATCTACTACCATAACTGTCGCTTTTTCAATATCAAAGCCACCTTCAAACAACTGCTTTCTTATTGCGAAGTTCTTAGTCTGGTTGATTAAGTCAGCAATATTTAAGCAGCTTACAGGCTTGGTAAGAACGTATTCGATAGGCTCGCCTGAATATGAATAGTTGCAATCGCTTATAATAACCAACTTGCGCCAGTCAATGTCGCATTCCGTTAGCTTCTCTTTTATGAATTCATATGTGTCTGCAAGCACGAAATAGTATGTATACTTATTAAGTCCGCTTTCTTTTACGAACTCATCTCTCGAAGATGCTTTTATATTCTTAATGTTCATAACCGAAAGCACTTTTTCGATATTCTTTTCTTCGTCCGGTCTGTCTATGTAAAAGCATACCGTGGCATCAGAATTTTTAGTGCTTCCGCAATGTTCATTTTCGTCTTCTTTGTCATACTTTTGATTGACTTCGAAATAGAAAACAGAGCCCTTTCCGTATTCGCTTTCGGCCCAAATATTTCCGCCCATTATGCCTGCAAGTTTCTTACAAAATGCAAGCCCCAGGCCGTTTCCTTCAATAATTCGATCGGTCATTTCACCCGATCTGTTGTAAGGCTCGAAAATCTTATCGAGGTTCTCTTTTCTGATACCGATACCGGAGTCGGAAACCTTGATTTTCAGCTTTATTTCATCGTCTGCCACTTGCTCGGAAGTGATGTTTAATGCCATAAAGCCTTCTTTGGTGTATTTGATGGCATTGGACAACATATTGATGATTATCTGCCTTATCTTGCCGCTGTCTCCGATAAGTATCTTCTGAATCGATGGGTCGATATCCGCCAGAAATTCTACGTTTGAATCAAGCAACCTTACCGACATAAGATTTATGATGTCGTTAAGCATAAATGCAAGATCGTACTTAACATTCACAGGCGTAATGGAGTCCACATTCATGTGTGAAAAGTCCAAAAGGTCTGTAGTTATGGACAAAAGCGCATGGCTCGAGTTAGATATGTTGAAGGCTTTTTCTTTGATATGATTGGACGCATTAGAGTCAAGCAACAGGTCGGTTGTTCCGATTATTGCATTAAGCGGTGTCCTTATTTCATGAGAAATATTTACAAGGAACATATCCTTGGCATCACTGACAATCTCAGCCTTCTTGGTGGCAAGTTCTCGGACTGCCATCTCTTTACGAAGCTGCAAATGTCTGTACCTGATAATGCATCCGCAGAGTACGCCGGTAATTATGATTGCGGCCTGAATTCGAAGATAATCAAGCGTTGTATTGGGGCCCACATGAAGCGAAGGGTCGTCCATTACCACAAATCTGTAAAAAGCAACGCCCATGTCGGTAACCACTTGAATAACGTACATAACAATCCTTGTTTTGCCGTTTAAAAGAACCAGCGTATACACAAGGCCTATTATTGAATACAAAGGTATCTCAATTAAGTCTTTGGGCGAAATGATTAAAAGAGCCGGGAAACAGATAAGATTTACGTATGTAAGATATATGATGGTTAATAAGAATTCTTTGTGGATTTTCTTTTGCAGGAAAAAGAAAACAGTGCCGATTAAGCTTATGGAAGCATAAACCGCCACTGTGAAATAATCCATTCTGAGTAAAACCGCAACAGAAACAAAAAGCAGTGAAAAGAAACTGCTTAAGAAAATAGCAAGATAGAATATTCTCTCCGATACCGACACCCCATCTCCAAGGAATCTGTCGACTATTTTGCTCATACTTCCCCTTAAGAATACACAAAGCTCTGAGAATATTCTATTGTTTTCGTATTAACTTGAAATTATAGGGGTTACCTGGTCATCAGCTTAACCATGGCTTCATTGAGACCTTCTACGGTGAGCTTGTACATGGGGAACATCTTCTTAACCGCAGTCTCGGCTTCACGCCAGGGAGCCTCGCCGGGAGCCATCTTAGGATTGAGCCATACGACCTTCTTATAATGTTGTTTAAGAAGCAACAGCCATTCTTCGCCCGAAAGTCCGCCGTTGGGACCTCTGTAGTTACCGGTCTTGGAATATAACTCCTCGGGAGCCATAGCTGCGTCGCCTACAATAATAACCTTGTAGTCCGAATCGATATTTCTGAACATCCAATCCGTATCTACCCAGTCGCCGTTCTCGCACTCGGGAGTCTTGTACATCTTGGCATAGATACAGTTGTGGAAATAGTAACTCTTAACGTCCTTATAGTGATTGGACTTATGAATCGCCTGGAACAGCTCATTTAAAAGCTTCGTAAACGGTATCATGGTACCGCCCGAATCCATCAAAAGAAGGAGCTTAACAGCATTCTTACGGGGACGCTCCCACTCAAGCTTAAGGAATCCTCCGTTGTTACATGTGGAATCTATCGTGCCGTTAATATCAAGCTCGGTCTTGGGTATATCAAGCTTTGAGGAAAACTGACGAAGCTTTCTGAAGGCCATCTGGAACTGCCTGTTATCAAGCATCTTATCGTCACGGAAGTCCTTGTACTTACGGGCACCTACAACTGCAAAAGCAGACTGATAACCGGTGCTTCCGCCTACACGAATACCACCGATGTTGCCGCCCATATTACCAAACTGAGTCTTACCCATGGTACCGATCCAGTAGCTGCCGCCGTTGTGCTCGCTGTCCTGCTCTTTGAGTCGGTCTTTGAATTTCTGCTCGACGTCTTCTTTGTCCACGTGCATGTCTTCCACCTGGTTAAGCCAGTAACGCTCTTCTTCGTGAAGAAGCTCCTGCATTTCGGACTTATCGAGCCATTCAAGCATTCTGTCTGTAATTGTGTTCTCTGTCTTAATACCCTTAAAGCATTCTTCAAGAGCCATATCGAACTTATCAAAGTCGGTCTCACTCTTAACAAGAATGGCTCTCGCGGTATAATAAAAGCCCGTGAGGGAAGACCCGCACAGGTTCTTATTCATGGCATCGTGAAGCGCTATCCATTCGGTTAAAGAAATATCGAGGCCTTTGGCCTTACAGGTATAAAAGAAGTTAGTAAACATCTATTAATCTACTCTCTTACGAACTATGTCAAGGTCTTCGTCTTTCTTAATCAAAACACCTACAAAAGGAAGTTCTGCCTTAATCTTCTCGGGATCTACGCCGCCTATCATCATAGCGTTAAGCCAGTCGATAAGCTCACTTGTGGCGGGTTTCTTACGAAGCTGAGAATACGATCTTATATCGTAGAACACCTGCATAGCGTTCTTAAGTAAAGTTTCCTCAATATCAGGGAAATGAGTCTTAACAATTTCCTCCATAAGAGCTTCGTCCGGGAAATCGATATAGTGGAAAATACAACGTCTTAAGAAAGCATCGGGAAGTTCTTTCTCGGCGTTGGAGGTAATAATAACTATGGGACGGTGCTTGGCCTTAACGGTACGCTTGGTCTCATAGATATAGAATTCCATCTGGTCTAGTTCCCACAGAAGGTCATTGGGGAATTCAAGGTCGGCCTTGTCTATCTCGTCGATAAGAAGGACTACCTGGTCCTCTGAGTCAAACGCCTCGCCGAGTTTACCAAGCTTAATGTATCTTGCGATATCGTCTACACCTTCGTTACCGAACTGACCGTCATACAAACGCTGAATGGTATCGTAGGTGTATAAGCCTTCCTGAGCCTTTGTGGTAGACTTAATGTTCCATACTATAAGCTTCTTACCGAGTGCTTCCGATACAGCCTTGGCAAGCATGGTCTTACCTGTTCCGGGCTCACCCTTAATAAGAAGGGGTTTCTCAAGTGCTGCGGCAATGTTAACGCTTGCCATAAGTTCTTCTGAGGCGATGTATTCGCCGGTTGATTTAAAGCTATTGTTCAAAGCCGTCTCCAATCTCGATCTTTTTGTCTCTGATCATAAGGTCCCTTACTGCTTCGGCAGCAGGCTTGTCATTAAACAAAATCTCGTTAACCTGTTCAATAATGGGAAGTTCCACTTCATACTTACGTGCAAGCTGCATTGCGGCCTTGGCTGAATATACTCCTTCCACAACCATCTTAACTTCATCCATGGCTTCCTTCATGGTCTTGCCCTGTCCTATAAGAATGCCCGCACGTCTGTTACGTGAATGCATGCTGGCACAGGTAACAATCAAGTCACCGATACCGGTAAGTCCCGCAAATGTCTCCGCCTTACCGCCCATCTTAATACCGAGTCTTGAAATCTCGGCAATACCTCTTGTAATAAGAGCCGCCTTAGTATTATCACCGTATCCGAGTCCGTCGGCAATACCTGCGGCAAGCGCTACGACGTTCTTAAGAGAAGAACCGATTTCCATACCAAGTACATCGGGTGATGTGTAAACTCTGAAAGTCTCATTCATGAATAAATCCTGAATAAGCTTGGCAGTGCTCTGTTCTCGTGCACCCACAACGATTGTGGTAGGAATGCCGCGTCCTACTTCCTCGGCGTGTGTGGGTCCGCACATAACGGCAACCTTGGCCTGAGGAATTTCCTCCTCTATGATATCAGAAAGGGTCATGAGTGTGTTCTCTTCAATACCCTTCGCAACATTTACAATAATCTGACCGTCCTTCACATAATCCTTCATAAGGTGAGCCGTACCGCGCACAAAAGTGGACGGAACTGCCATTATAAGGACTTCATTGTTCTTAACCGTAGCTTCGAGATCTGTAGTGAAGTCAACTGTCTCGGGAATCTTAACTCCCGGAAGCTTATCCGCATATTCTCTCTTCTCGGAAAGCATCTTAACTTCGTCTTCGAACTTACTCCATACGGTTACTTTAGAACCGTTTTTGTTAAGTAATACGGTGAGCGCAATTCCCCAGGAACCGGCTCCGATTACGCCTACATTCATTTATTGTTCTCCTTTAAAGCTTCAGCCTGAGCTGCTTTTTCTTTGCCTTTCTTGGAAAGGTAGGTTTTTCTCTCGTTACCCCTGGCGAGTCTTATGATATTGGAGCGATGCTTCCAAAACGCCATAACTGTCAGGAATGCCGCAACAATGTACATCTCATTAAGGACAGACTGTTCAACACCGAACACACCTGCCTGACCCATAATGACGGTCTCTATCATAAATCCCAGATACAAAAGCAGGGATCCCAAAGAAACGTAGTGATTTAAAAAGAAATTTCCAAAGAACAAAAGAAGTCCCACCGGCACGTACATCCAATGAGAAGCAATCATCATGCCACCCGTGGTGGCAATACCTTTGCCACCTTTAAAGCCCATATAAAAAGGAAAATTGTGACCGAGCACACAGCCCGCGCCTGTATATAGAACAAGCAGTGGCTTAATATCTTCCGCCCCAAAAACCGGAACGATAACAAACCTGACAATGCATATTGCTATAATAGCCTTAAGCATATCACCGATGAACACTATAACACCAGCCTTGGTACCCAACACTCTCAAAGTGTTAGTAGTACCTGCGTTGCCGCTTCCGTGTTCTCTTATGTCGATACCGTGGATCTTACCGTAAAAGAAAGCGGTCTGAATCAATCCGAAAGCATAACCCAATACTAAACATAGAAGTCTTACCATTACTCATCTTCCTTTCTCTCGCGAATAATAAAGTGAAGCGGGGTTCCCTTAAATCCGAAGGAATCTCTAATCTGGTTCTCAATATATCTTGTATAGGAAAAATGCATCATTTCCTTATCATTTACAAAAATAACAAATGTCGGAGGCTTAACGGAAGCCTGCGTAATGTAATAAAGCTTAAGTCTCTTACCCTTATCTGTGGGAGGCTGCTGCATCGAAACGGCTCTTGCCATAATTTCGTTAAGCACACCGGTTCCGACTCTCATGCAGTGATTCTCGTATACCATATCGATGGTCTCGAAAAGCTTATTGACTCTCTGACCGGTCTTGGCTGAAATAAATACGATTTCTGCATAGGACATAAAGGAAAGAACCTGTCTTACGTCCTCAGTGAAGCGATAAATAGTTTTATCGTCCTTTTCCTTGGCATCCCATTTATTGACAACAACGATAATAGCCTTGCCATTATCGTGAGCAATACCCGCAATCTTCGCATCCTGCTCGGTAACACCTTCAGTTGCATCAATCAAAAGAAGCACAACATCGGCTCTCTCAACCGCGCTCACGGTTCTTACAATCATATAATGTTCGAGGTCTTCATGAATACGGCTCTTGCGGCGCACACCCGCTGTATCGATAAACACATATTCCTTGTCATTATAAAGAACATCGGTATCGACAGCATCACGCGTAGTACCCGCAATATCGGAAACGATAAGTCTGTTCTCGCCGAGAATATAGTTAATAAGCGAGCTTTTACCTACATTGGGCTTACCGATTACCGCAACCTTAATACGCTCGTCTTCCTCATCGTAATCAAGGTCATCGGGGAATAACTTAACCACTTCATCAAGCAAATCGCCGAATCCGAGCCTGTTGGCACTGGAAACCGGATAAGGATCTCCGATACCGAGATTATAGAACTCGTAAACATCAGCCATGTACTTGTTAAAATCATCAACCTTATTTACAACAAGAAGTACAGGCTTGCCGGAACGTCTGAGCATATCACAAACCTTACCGTCGGCATCCTGAAGTCCCTGCTTAACATCTGTCATAAAAAGAATGACATCCGCAGTCTCGATGGCAAGCTGAGCCTGTTCACGCATTTGTGATAAAATAACGTCCTTGGAATCAGGCTCGATACCGCCCGTATCCACAAGTGTGAATGCGTAATTAAGCCAGGTTACATCGACATAGATTCTGTCTCTTGTAACACCGGGAGTGTCTTTAACTATTGATATTTTCTCGCCTGCAAGTGCGTTAAAGAATGTAGATTTACCTACGTTAGGTCTTCCCACAACCGCAACTATCGGCTTTCTTTTCTTACTTTCCATATGTTCTCCGTTAATCTTTAAGTTTACGTCCCATAAAGGACGCAAGCATACCGCGACCGCTTGATTGTACTATCTTACATTTAACTTGTAAAGCATCCTCAAGCTCGGTTAACTTCACATCATCAAGGAAAATGTCCTCGTCGGCTTTAAGCACGTTTCTCGGAAGCAGTACTTCCTTATAATGACCGTGTTCTTTAAGCTGCTTGATAATATCTCCGCCGGTAAGAAGTCCCGATACGGTAATCATCTCGCCAAAGAAATCGTTGCGAATAGCCACAACATCAACCTTAATCTTAGGATACTCCGCCATAACCATATCCGCAAATTTCTTAATATACGGATATGCAAGGCGCCCCGTAACAACTGTACATTCATAAGGCTTCATAAATACCTTACGCAAGCCTTTAATCTTATCTTTCTCAAATGCTTCTTCAAACTCATTAATCATGAGTCTTATCATGCCGACACCGTTTTCGTACTGAAGATATCCGTCGTAACGCTCTTCCTCAGGCATCTCACGACCTGCAAGAATATACCACTCATCGCTTGCATGGATAAAATGAAGACCGTGCTCGGCATAAGCTTTCTTTTGATACTCTTCGATTAAATCGATAACCGCTTCCGCATCATCATGATTGAAAGGCTCAAGCGGATAAAGGCCCTCTCTATACTTGGAAAGGCCTACCGGAACCACTGAAACGCTCTCTAAGACCGGTAAATACTTCATAAGGTCTTCTATCGTACGTCTGAGTTCAGCGCCGTCATTAACGCCCTTACAAAGCACTATCTGACCGTTCATGACGATGCCCGCTTCATAGAGCTTATCTGCAATCTTAAGAGCCTCGCCTGCGAAACGGTTATGAAGCATCATACATCTAAGCTCGGGATTGGTAGTCTGGAACGATATGTTAATCGGTTCCATACGGTACTTGATAATACGGTCTACGTCCTTATCGCTTAAATTGGTAAGTGTTACATAGTTACCCTGTAAGAAAGAAAGTCGCTGATCGTCATCTTTAAAATAAAGCGTCTCTCTCATACCCGGAGGCATCTGATCTATGAAACAGAAAATACAGTTGTTCTTGCACCTTCTGTACTCGTCCATGAGGCCGTTCTCGAACTCTATTCCTACATCTTCGTCTTCGTCCTTGTCAAAAGAAAACGATAATTCCTCGTCTCCTCTTAAAACGGTCATATCAATATGAGGCACCAAAATCTTGTATCTGTAATCAAAGATATCTTCGATTTCTTCGCCGTTTAATTTAAGAAAAATATCCCCTGCCTTAATGCCTGCGGCTTCTGCGGGAGAGCCTTCACAGACATCACTTATGACATGATTCTTATTCTTATCCATTACTTCTCCATGTTACAATTCACTCAATCTATTTTATACGAAATTCCTTGACGTGTCACTATCCTAATGCTATAAATTAATCGAAAGATTGAGAAACCTGAAAGGAAAATATTATGCCCAATTTACGTGTACTTGAAAACGCTCTTCCTTTTGCACCCTTGAAGGTGTGCGCTCTTGACTCGGCAGCCAAGCTTGGCAAAAGCGTTGACAACTACCTTGTGGACTTCAGAAAATCTTTGAAAACAGGTCTTAAGTCCGATCCTGCTTTCGAAGGATATGCAGAGCCTTCTTTTATGATTGATGCCGAATGTCCCAGATTCGGAAGCGGCGAAGGCAAAGGTATTTTTAACGAATCGGTTCGAGGCAAAGACCTCTTCATTCTTGTGGATGTATGCAATTCAAGCATTACTTACAACATGAACGGCTACATCAACCACAAATCTCCCGACGATCACTACCAGGATTTAAAGAGAATTATTCAGGCGGCAACCGGTAAGGCTAAGCGAATCAATGTTGTAATGCCCTATCTCTACGAAGGCAGACAGCACAAGAGAAACGGCCGTGAGTCCCTCGACTGCGCTTACGCACTTGAAGAGCTCTACTCAATGGGCGTTGAGAACATCATTACATTCGATGCTCACGATCCCAGAGTTCAGAATGCGGCTCCTCTTTCCGGATTTGACAATTTCAGCGCATATTATCAGTTCTTAAAAACAATGCTTGAGGGTGAGGAGGACATGATAATTGACAAGGATCACACAGTTGTCATCTCCCCCGATGAAGGTGCTCTTGACAGAGCGGTTTATTTTGCAAGCGTACTCGGAGTGGATGCAGGTATGTTCTATAAGAGACGTGACTACAGCCGTGTTGTCAACGGTAAGAATCCTATCGTATCTCACGAGTTCTTGGGCGATAACATAGATGGTAAGGATGTAATTATCGTAGACGATATCATTTCTTCCGGCGAAAGCATCCTTGACACCGCAAGACAGATTAAGGAGAAAAACGCCAAGAGAATCTTCCTTCTTGCTACCTTCGGTCAGTTTACCAATGGTATGGATGCATTTGATAAGGCTTATGAGCAGTGTGTTTTTGATAAGGTTATCACCACTAACCTCATCTACACCAAGCCCGAAGTCAAGGCCAAGTCCTACTACCTTGAAGCCGATGTCAGCAAGTTCATTGCTCAGATAATTGATTTCATGAATCATGACTTATCAATCGGTAATGTTATTACATCCACCGAAAAGATTCACGAAGTACTCGACAAGTACAACGAACGTCAGAAATTCGAATTAATATAAAAAATAAGCGCTTAGGACATTTAATCCTAAGCGCTTATTTATGCCTCTTCTTCGGTTTCGTCTTCTGTTTCTTCACCCGCTACCGCAAGCGTTATCGTAACCTTGAATAGATCTCCGTCAAGATAAATATCAAACTCTCCGCCCTGAGCCTGCGTTAAGTTCTTGGCAATGGACAGTCCGAGGCCGGAACCTTCCGTACTTCTCGATACGTCGCCTCTGATAAATCTCTCGGTAAGTTCATCCGCAGGAATGTTAAGCTGCTGATTGGAGATATTCTTAAGTGAAAGAAGAAGCTTGTCATCTCCGCCCTTTTCAAGATCAAAGTAAACTCTTGTATTCTGCATGGCGTACTTGTATACGTTGTTAAGGATATTCTCAACCACACGCCACATATGTCTCGGGTCTACCATGGCATACATGGGCTCTGAAGGAACGTTCTGAATTAATTCCAGTCCCCGTTCTTCGAACTTATCTTCAAACTCTCCCACGGCCTGCTTGCTGAACTCCACCAGGTCAATCTTAATCAAATCAATCTGAATGTTACCCGACGATACTTTCGATGCTTCCAGAAGGTCAAAGGTAAGCTGTTTGAGTCTCTGGGACTTTTCGTCAAGAATCGAAATGTACTTCTTAACACGTTCGTCTTCAATATTCTCGCGCTTAAGAAGATCCACATAGTTAATGATGGATGTAAGCGGCGTCTTAATATCGTGAGATACGTTGGTAATAAGGTCGGCTTTAAGTTTCTCGTCTCTTGTACTAATCTCAAGTGCTTTGCTTAAGCCGAGACCGATGTTGTTAACCTCGGCGGCAAGTTCCTTATTGTCGCCGTGCATCTTGGAGACATCGATTTTGTAATCGTAATCTCCGTTATTTATTCTTTTGACTCCTTCAAAAATAACTTTCTTTTCGTAGTTACGGTTAAACAATCCGGCGCCTACACACAAATCGAATATCAAAAGCACCACAATCGACAGGATTCTGTGTGAGCTAAAGAACATGACACATACCCAGAAACAGTTAAACAACAGGAACATTACGTAAGATACCCATGTTCTGATGGCAACTGCCGAGCTGTCACTTACCGCTCCGATCCAACCCTTTAACTTTTTCTTTTGCTTATCAAACTTAGGTGCAAGGAGCAAAAGAAGGCTTCCTTCAAATACATTTCGAACGGTTACCCTTCTGATAAGGCTGTACAGGAACGAAAGCGCAATATACAAGTCAAGAAGCATCAATGCCACTGCGGGAACCAGAAAATAAATGCTGGTTACCGGCTCTTCGACTTTATAAAGCAGTTCTCTTATTACCCAGTTTTCACCGAGGTACAAGATTACTCCGAGAAGAATAAACGAAAGAATCATGCTCTCGATAGGCATCTTCTCAAAGCGATTCATCTTAAGCCTGTTCTCGGCTACGGAAAGCCACTGTCTGTCGATACCGATAATGACTATAAACAGGGCAATAAAGCATATAACCGCAAGTGCGCCGAAAGAAATGACAAACGGCACCATCTTGGCGGAACGGGAAAATATCTCGTAATTTGAAGAGAATACGTCGTTCTCGCTGTCACCGTTATATGTGGTGTCAACACCTACCCAGACATCGGTATCACCCGAGAATGCATAAGCGTAATCACGCTGAACCGCTTCCCTGATGATATCATATATCGCCATATCTTCATTAGCGCCGTAGAACTCATAAGACGTATCGACATAAACGTTGCCAAACTTAGTCTTTAAGCCTTCGGCATAACCTATGAATGCTTCGTCGATAAACTTCTCGTCTATGCCCTTATAAAACGCACTGACATTGGAATAAATCTTCTTATTCCCGTTTTCAATCTTGCTTACGCAATATCTGAAACTTGTCTTGTTCTCGTCAAAGCGGAACTCATTGGCCTTATACTCGGTGTAGTTAAAATAAAGGTCGTCCACAGCCTTCTGAACGTTCTTAACAAGGTCACTGTAGTCCTTGGCATTGTCAACATATTCATTGAGACGCTTGCCGTCAATTGTGCGGAAGCTCTTATCCTTTAACGTTTCAAAGGATTCGTAAACCGATTCGTAATCATAGTCATCGGGAACTTCAATCGACTGAATCGGTATATTGAAGAACTTGCAATACTGCTCCAACGTGTAGAATTCGTACGTACATATGGATGAGCCGTAATCTTCTCCGTTAACGCTGCTGTCCGTATTGATAGCCTCGCCCCACTCAAGCAGTACGCCAAGCTTATACTTAATCTCCGGTCCGTCGTACGCGCTCGCAGAGTTTCTGTGAGCGAACTCGCCCACATCGATGATAATATTGGGGTCATACTTACCGTTTCTGGTAATCTGCTCACTTATAGTGACATATCTTATCATCGCTTCCACGTAATTGCGGAAGTTGTTCTTAAATACGTCAGACTTATAGTAATCGTTACTTAAGTCGTAAAAAGAAATATTATCTTCTTCGACATATCCGCGGTCGTAAACCTTTATGCGGGAATTGAATGAATAAACAAAAATGCACAGCACAACAAAGCTTCCCAGAATACTTTGCAAAAGAACAAAAATATTCCGTAAAGCTTTAGAAGGCTTATCCTTTTTGAGGACAGCCTTCGTATCACTGGTCTTGGGTGTATAAATTTTTACTTTCTTATTTCTGTTAGTCATCAGTCTCCGTAAGCTTACAGCTTGTCAATCTTGTATCCTACACCCCATACAACCTTCAAATAACGGGGCTCTCTGGGATTAATCTCTATCTTTTCACGAATGTGTCTTATATGAACCGCTACGGTATTATCCGCACCGATTGCCTGCTCATTCCAAATCTGCTCATAAATCTGATCTATCGAGTAAACACGTCCCTGATTCTTTACGAGCAAAAGAAGGATGTTGTATTCAATAGGAGTAAGCTTAACGGGCTCATCGTCAACCGTTACTTCCTTGGTCTCATCATTCATTACAAGACCGCCTACCGAATATATAGCCTGAGATTCCTGAGGCATGTTGCCAAGCTTGGTATAGCGTCTTAACTGAGACTTAACTCTTGCTACAAGCTCAAGAGGATTGAAAGGCTTCGGAAGGTAATCGTCGGCACCTACGTTAAGTCCCAGAATCTTGTCGGGGTCTTCGTTCTTGGCTGAAAGAATAATAATCGGAATGCTCGATGATTCTCTGATCTTCATAATTGCGTGAATACCGTCAAGACGGGGCATCATTACGTCGATTATAAGAAGCTGAATGTCTTCTTTCTTAAGAATCTCCAATGCTTCAATTCCGTCATAAGCCTTGAAAACATTGTAGCTTTCCTGCATAAGATATATTTCAATGGCATCAACTATCTCGTGATCGTCATCGCAAACCAAAATATTAACCATATAATCCTCCAATTATCTCTGCTTTTAAACACATTTCTAAACAATTCTATATTATTCGTAAATTATTAATGCATGTGCTCGCAAATTATTAAGTTTTTTTAAATAGCGTCAAATGCATTTTTAATCCAAGTAATATCGCTGTCCAATACACCTATGCAATCGTAACGCACGTAAGTATTCTCACTGTAGTGATTGGTGTATAGATAAATCTTGGATGCAGCCACTATCCTGCGCACCTTGCTCTTGGTAATTGCCTCAAGGGGACTTCCGTAATTGCCGGCCTTTCTGTATTTGACTTCAACGAATACTATATATTCGCCGTCGGCGCCGATTATGTCTATCTCGCCTTTGTCGGTATTATAATTTCTATCTAAGATTTTAACACCGTTCTTTGTAAGGAAACGGCTTACCATATCTTCCTTGTCGCTTCCGACACTTCTTTTGTTCATTACTTGTTCATCTTACCTTTTAACTTATCCATAGCATCCACAAAAACAAGGATTTCCGCCACAACTTCGTAAAGCTCGGGCGGTATCGCATCGCCTACTTCCAGCTTTGAGAGAGTCTTGGCAAGCTTTTCGTCCTGATGGACCGGTATGTCGGCTTTCTTGGCTTCCTCTATAATACGTTCCGCAAGATGACCTCCGCCTGTCGCAACAACTCGGGGCGCTATGTCATCGGGATCGTATTCAAGGGCTATAGCCTGTTTGTTTTTAAGTTTCTTTTCTTTGTCGTCCATGTTATATTCTTGCGTCAAAAGAAGTCCTTGCTATCAAAACTTTAGAAATGCTCTGCTCGAATGCTTCTTCTATGGGTGTCTTGGTACGTTCTTGAACCTTGCCTTCTGTGGTAAGGGAATAACCCTTATCGGAAAGTCGTTTGTTAAGGAAATCCATGTTCTTTTCGATAAAATCAAGGCTTTCCTCGCTTGCGAGAGTAAATTCAGTGTTGACGTTATTGCCTCGCATTTTTACATATACATCGGTGGGGCCTAAGTGATCCATATCAAGGTGTAAAAATGCGCTTACTTCGTCACCTTCAATGCCCTTGCCGGACTTGTTCCTGTATACGTAGAGCTCTCCTGCTTTGGCTCCCGATTCGCCTCTGAAAGGAATCTGAACATAGGGAATAAAGTTATTGAGAGCATTCATAAAGTCTATGTTGTTGTTAAGCAAAGTAATCTTAGGTGCCGCAGGATTCTCCTTGGGAACTGCTTCCTCCAGTGCGCTTGATATCTTGCGTGTCTCGGTATAAAGCTTCTCATACAAATCTTTAACCTTAGCCTTATCGGGAAGCTCCTGCTCATTAAGAGTAAGATTGGACGTAAAATACTTGTCAAACACGTCCTTCAGGCCTGTTTTAAGGCGTTCGGATAAGTCTGTAGCGATTTCCTCGGGCAGAGCTTGTCTTGCTGTCTGCTCGATTACAGGTCTTTCTGTTTGTGTAGATTCTCTGTTTTCAACCTTTAGATTTATTGCCGCTTGCTCTTCAGACGCAGGTGCCTGCTCCGGTTTGGGTGCCATATACTTGCCAATTTCTTCTTTGACACCTTCCGTAAGGTTCTTAACTGCTTCGGATAACTCGGTCATTGATTCGTTATTATCCAGTACCGAAGCAAATTCCTCCACTGTGTTAAGGCTGCTCATAAGCTTGTTCATCGTCAAAGTCGCATCACCGCTTGAAGTCTCTGTACCCTCTGTCAATGATTCTGCAAGTGTCGTGGCAATCTCGTTAAAATCCTCGGTAAATACATTCTTCATGTTAAGATATGCCTTATACTGCTCAATGTTTTCATTGGTTACGAGTATCTGCATCTTCTGCAGGTCTACAATATACTTAACGGGTGCTTCGGGATGCAGAGCAACATCTCGATATGATTCGGTAAGGCTTTTTTTGTCAATGGGGTTACCGTATTCCATGTTGCGCACGGTAAGTTCCAAAGAACGGTTATTGATAGGAAGCCCGGCGGCCTTAAGTGCACTTTCGGCCGTTACGGACGATGATGTATTGACATTGAGAGGACGAAGCGTCATCTCGGAATTTGAAAGCTTATTAACCTCAAAAAGTACGGTGGCACCCTTGGTAAGGATAACACCGTTTTCGGCCTTGGCATTGATGGTTACGCCCGAATCGAGAGTCTTAAAGGTATAGGAATTATCATCGGAGGCAAGTACCTTGCCAAGAAGCGTTTCCCCGTTGGAAATACCGCTTATAAGGTCCAAAAGGGCGCGGTCATTCTCTGCCTGAATAGCCGAAACGTTGGCATTATTCATGCTTGTTTCTGAAACTTGAGCATTATTCAGTAATGACAGCGGTATTCCCTGCATACAAACCTCCGAGTTTCGGACAAAGAATGATTCCTAGATAAAATTACTTATAAAACTATCCCTGTGAATGGGGGTCTTGCCGTATTTCTTAAGAGCAGCGATATGCTCGGCACTGCCGTAGCCTTTATTGGACTTAAAGTTGTATTCGGGATAAATCTTATCGTACTCAACCATAAGTCTGTCTCTTGTAACCTTAGCAACGATACTGGCCGCAGCTATTGAAATACTCTTGGCATCGCCTTTAATAATCGGCACCTGCTTAATCTTAACGCCGGGAATGGTTACGGCGTCGTTAAGAAGAACCTTAGGCTTAACGCTAAGATTTGAAATAGCTTCACGCATAGCTTCGTAAGTTGCATTCAGTATATTAATCTCGTCGATACGCTGAGGGCTGTTAAAGCCCAGTCCGACACTTACGGCTTCCTCCATGATTATGTCATAGAGTTCCTCGCGCTTCTTGGCCGTAAGCTGCTTAGAATCATTCAGATAAAGAATGTTGCAGTCTCTTTTAAGTATTACCGCGCCTGCCACTACGGGGCCTGCAAGAGGGCCTCTGCCTACCTCATCGATACCGCATACATAGCCCATAGCTTCGTATTCTCGCTCATAAGTCTTCATCTTCTCAATACGCTTTATCTCCCTGTTAAGCGTATCGATTTTCTTACGAGCCGATAAGACAAGCTTTTTAACGCCTTCTCGCTCGTCGTCTCCGTAAGCTCTTATCAGAGCTTTAAGCGACTGATAGTCGTCTGTGGCAAATCTTGCCTTAATGTCCTTAATAGAATCCATTAAAATCAATTCCCCTTTGATTTTTATTTTACGGGACCCATCTTGGCAAAAGGCCATATTCTGAATACGGCTCGCCCTATAATCTCCCGTCTGTACACTACTCCGACACTGAAACGCGAGTCTTCCGAATCATTACGGTTATCACCGAGTACATAGTACTCATTGGCGCCGAGTGTCACACCGTCTCGCGCATTACCGGGGTTCTGGATGATTTCTCTTCCGTAAGATTCATCCAATACCTCGTCATTAATGTAAATTACACCTTCATCATCAATTCTTACGGTCTCACCGGGAAGTCCTATGACTCTCTTGATATATGTGTTACCGGAATTGTTTCTGAAAGGAAAAATAACAATATCAAAACGCTCGGGATCATGAAATCTGTAGCTTATCTTATCGATTATCATGTTATCCCCGTCTTCAAGGGTCGTCATCATGGAAGGTCCGATAACAACCGTTCTCTGCCCCACAAACTTAATGATTAAAAAGCTGAGTATAATGACTATCAGAAAAAACAGACTGTTGCTTAAAATATCTTTTAACTTCTTATTCATGGTCTCTCCAATGTAATTTTCCCAATTTTTCCGCTTCTGAAATCATCTAAGATTACTCCTGCGGTTTTAAAGTAATCCGTCTCTCCGCCTTGTTTAAGACACCCGCGCTTACGGGCAATCAAGTCCATCATCCTCGACTGATGGGTGCTGAAGACTTCATCGTCAACTTCCGTCTCTGCCTCATCATCAATATTATACCGCTCTTTTAATAAATTGTGGTAATTATCTTTTAAAAACAACAATAAATCGCCGGCCAGTTCCTCTGTTACAAGAATCTCATCATTAATCGAACCAAGGTATGCAAGACGTCTTCCCACTTCCTGGTCTTCGAACTTGGGCCAGAGGATTCCGGGAGTATCAAGAAGCTGAAGTTCAGGGTTTACCTTAATCCACTGCTCGCCCTTGGTTACACCGGGCTTATTGCCGGTCTTGGCCATGTTCTTGCCGCAAAAAGCATTGATAAATGTCGACTTACCGACATTGGGGATACCTGCCACCATAGCTCTGATAGGCTGGTTCTTAATACCTCTTGCTTCATTACGCTTGATGCGCTTTTCGCAGGCTTTCTTGACCGCGGGCATAACGTTTCTTAAGCCATCTTTGTTCTTGGAGTTGATGAACACAGTCTCGATGCCTTTTTCTTTGAAATAATCGCGCCACATGTCGCTAATATTTTTATCGGCAAGATCTGCCTTGTTCATAATAATCAGGCGGTCCTTGCCACCTGCCATTTTATCAATGTCCGGATTGCGGCTTGAAAGAGGTGCTCTTGCATCAAGAATCTCGATAACAAGGTCAATCAGTTTCATGCCTGATTCCATGGATTTGCGAGCCTTGTTCATGTGGCCCGGATACCAGTTTATTATGGGTTTATCGCTCATACTTATTCCTTTACTTAACTATACCGATGTAATCAAGCTTGTCCGATAGTTTAAACCAGACTTTGCCGATTATGTAATCATGTTTAACTATGCCTATATTACCCGAACGTGAGTCTTCGCTGAAGTTACGATTGTCTCCCAGCACAAAGTACTCGCCTTCTTTTAAGAATATTTCCGACTCTGCGATTCCGGGGTCTGCAATCTTATCATAAGAATCGTCTTCTTTAAGCTCTACATCGTCTATGTATACGCGTCCGTTTCTGATAACTATGGTATCACCGGGAACGCCGATTACACGCTTAACGTAGTAATGCGCATTCTCATTGCCGTTAGGCTGAAAAGCAATTACGTCACCGAACTTAGGCTCGGATATCTGATATATGAGTCTGTTAATCAGAATCTCCTGACCTGCGTAGAGATGCGGCTCCATAGAGTTACCCACGACATTGGTACGAAGTCCGAATACCACCACAAGCACGACTGCCGTTACAGCAGAAATACCTATCCAGAATATCCAGGAAAATATTTCTTTCAGGACGCCTGCATTGATTTTCTTTCTTCTTCTGTGATTAAAATCCAAACCTTTATGTCTTCTTCTCATAACTCATTTATTATAGCAAAAAAATGAGCATAGAAAAAGAGGAACAATCCTAAGATTGCTCCTCTTTGATATCATTATTATTTAACAACTTCCTTAACCTTAGCAGCCTTACCAACACGCTGTCTTAAGTAGTTAAGCTTAGCTCTTCTTACCTTACCCTTACGAACAACTTCGATCTTATCAACGTTGGGGCTGTGTAAAGGCCATGTCTTCTCAACGCCTACGCCGTTAGAAATCTTTCTTACTGTAAAGGTCTCACGAGCACTGCCGCCCTGTCTCTTTAAAACGGTACCTTCAAATACCTGGATACGTGTCTTCTCGCCTTCCTTGATCTTGGCATATACTCTTACGGTATCACCAACGGAAAACTCGTCAACAGCTTCCTTCATCTGAGCAGCTTCGATGTTCTTAATAATGTCGTTCATTTTGTTCCTCCTTATATAGCAGATGTTCTTAATACACTTCGTAACAGAGGACCATCCGTACTGACAACGTTCGTATTTTATCACAATCACTCATCGATTGCAAGCGGTTTTTTCGTAGCTCTTCGTCTTTTTTTCTTAACTACCGGGGGATGAGCCTCCATATAGGCTTCATACAGGTCGGGTCTAATCTTCTGAGTCTTCAAAAGTGATTGCTCTAAGCGCCACTTCTCAACATTGGCATGATGACCGCTTAATAATATATCCGGCACTTTCTTGCCGTGCCATTCTTCGGGGCGGGTGTACTGAGGGTACTCTAGCAAACCGTTCGAGAATGACTCTATCATGGATGATTCCGCATTGCTGAGCACTCCGGGTACAAGTCTTGAAATACAATCTATCATAACCATTGCAGGGAGTTCTCCGCCTGTGAGCACATAGTCTCCTATGGATACATAGTCCGTCACAACTTCCTCAAGTGCTCTCTCGTCAATGCCTTCGTAATGACCGCACAAGAATATTAAATCCTCTTCCTGAGCAAAGTCCTCGGCCATCTTCTGATTAAATGTATAGCCACCGGGAGTAACGTAAATAACGCGTGAACGCTTTCTTCCGGCTTCCGTAATGGACTTCTGAACGGCTTCGCAGCAGTCATATACCGGCTGAGCCTGCATAAGCATACCTGCGCCACCGCCGTAAGTGTAATCATCAACTTTATTGTGCTTATCAAGAGTATAATCACGAATCTGTACCGCTTCCAAAGAAATTAGATCCTTATCAAGCGCGCGCCCGATAATACTCGTGCTAAGGCTTTCTGTTATCATTTCGGGAAAAAGAGTCAGTACATGATAAAACATCAAAACAATCCTTCCATCACATGAATAACCATTAATCCTGAGGCAATATCCACTTTCTTAATACAATCCTTGATAGCGGGAATATAGACTTTGGATTCGTCCTCTCTCTTTATCTCATACACATCGTTAGCTCCGGTCTGAATAACGTCCGAAATCTCACCGATGTAGTTATTGTCTTCGTCATGGACTTTAAGGCCGTATAAATCGGCTATAAAGTATTCGTCCTTGTCACATTTGACGGCATCGTCTCTGGTAACGCACAGTTCTGCCTGCTTGTAGAGTAATGCGTCATCCATAGTATTAATGCCTTCAAGTTTCAAAAGAACAAATTGCTTAAAGAACTTAACGCTTTCAACCTTCTTGGTAACGCTTTCTTTCTTGGTCTTGACTATAACTTCTTTAAGCTTCTTAAAACGCTTGGGGTCGTCGGTTGTGGGGAATACCTTAACCTCTCCCTTAACGCCGTGTGCGGTTGTAACAATTCCGACTGTAAATAAATCTTCCATAAATCTCCGATTAAAGAAACCAATAGGGGCACCGCACGGGTACCCCTTATGATTACATGATTTCTACATCAACTCTTGAATTATCTTTAGAGCTTGCCGCTTTAACGACGGAACGAATAGCCTTAGCGATACGTCCCTGCTTGCCGATAACTTTACCCATATCGGAAGAAGCCACGTGTAATTCGATAACAGTGTTCTTACCTTCCGTACGTTCTGTTACTACTACTTCATCGGGGTTTTCCACAAGAGCTTTTGCGATAACTTCTACCAATTCTCTCATATCAACCTCCATAAGTTTTTAGCACACTTCTTATCGAAAAATCTTACTTCGTAATTCCGGCTGTCTTGAAGATTCTGCTAACAACTTCTGTAGGCTGAGCACCGTTTGCAAGCCACTTCTTAGCTTCTTCTTCATTAACGGAAATTGCGCTGGGCTCAAGGTTGGGATCGTAAGTACCGATCTCAGCGATGAATCTACCGTCTCTGGGGGATCTTGAATCTGCTACGATAATTCTATAGAAAGGAGCTTTCTTCTGACCCATTCTTCTTAATCTGATCTTAACTGCCATTTTGTTCACCTCCGGCTAAAAATATAAGTTATTTATTAAAAAGGGAATTTACCCTTTTTGCCAAATCTGCCACCCATCATGGACGGGAGTTGCTTCATCATCTTCTGAGACTGTTCAAACTGCTTGATGAAGCGGTTAACCTCTGCGATATCAAGTCCTGCGCCTTTGGCTATGCGGAACTTACGCTGAGGATTCATAAGCTTGGGATTCTCGCGCTCTGCGGGTGTCATGCTAAGGACAATCGCTTCCGTGCGCTTAAGCTTAATCTGGGACTCTTCTGTATCGAGTCCGTCGAGAGCCTTGCCTCCCATACCGGGCATCATCGAAAGAATCGATGAAAGTCCGCCCATCTTACGCATGGCCGTCATGCTCTCAAGGTAGTCGTTAAAGTCAAACTTACCTTTTTTAAGTCGGGAAACCATTTGCCTGTCCTTCTCGGCGTCGCGGTCTGCATTGGCCTGCTCAGCCTTTTCGATAAGGGACAATACATCTCCCATGCCAAGGATACGGTTAGCCATTCTGTCGGGGTAGAAAGGCTCAATCTGGTCGAGCTTCTCACCGTTTGATACGAAGATTATAGGCTTACCCGTAACTGCCTTAACAGAAAGGGCCGCACCGCCTCTTGTATCACCGTCGGCCTTGGAAAGAATAACTCCGTCAAGACCGATCTTGTCATTGAATTCACTTGCTACATTGACGGCATCCTGACCTGTCATGGCATCAACCACAAGCAGGGTCTCGTGTACGTCAACCGTATTCTTTATATCTACGAGTTCGTTCATCATGTCTTCGTCGACATGAAGACGACCGGCAGTATCGAGGATAACTACATTAAAATTGTTCTTAAGAGCGTATTCAACCGCGCTCTTGGCAATAACCGAAGGCTTAACATCGGTTCCCATGGAGAAAACTTCTGTCTCTACCTTTTCACCGTTACGCTTTAACTGTTCTATAGCGGCGGGTCTGTAAATATCGCAGGCTACAAGCAAGGTCTTCTTACTCTTAAGCTTAAGCCTTGATGCAATCTTGGCTGCGGCTGTTGTCTTACCTGCACCTTGGAGACCGCATAACATGTAAATCGTAAGTTCCTTACCGGGTCTGAAAGAAAGTTCGGTAACTTCATCACCCATAAGGCGGGTCATCTCTTCATTAACTATCTTAATGACCATCTGGCCCGGATTAATGCCGTCCAAAACGTCCTGACCTACGGCACGCTCGGTTACGCTGTTAATAAACTGCTTAACTACCTTGAAGTTAACGTCGGCTTCAAGGAGTGCCATCTTGACCTCTTTTAAAGCGGTCTTAACGTCTTCTTCGGAAAGGCGGCCTTTGCCTCTTAATGCTTTAAAAACGTTTTGAAGTTTTTCTGTTAAGCTTTCAAAAGCCATCTATTACAATTCCTTAACTATATTTCTTAATCCGTCACGAAGCTTGTCCTTAACCTTAGGGTCAATTCCCTGCTCCGCATCGATTACGGCGTTTAAATCTTTAACCTCGGATTTGATAAGGTTAAACTTCTCAATTAACTTAAGCTTCTCTTCATAACCTTCAAGAAGCTTGTCACATCTCTTGATAAGATCGAAAACACCTTGTCTTGATATTCCTTCAGCTTCGGATAACTCGCTTAAGGATAAGTCGTTAAAGACTATCTCGGAGTAAATCTCCTGCTGATGTTTCGTAAGAAGTTCACCGTAAAAATCATACAGTAAACCGCGTTCGATAATTCTTTCCATAGAACACCTCATTACGCACCTTGCATATATTACCCCAAGAAATATGCGTTGTCAAGTGTTTTTACTTTACAGTTTATGAAAAGTTTGTAAAGAAAGAATAAAACCGAGTTATTCCTCGGTTTTATCGGCATCTCCGGCTCCTACGAGACGTGATGAAAGTCTCTTTTTGGCTCTCAGATATGTAGAGTAATCTTTAAATCCCGCTTCCGCGCATGCAGCCGTAACTTTCCAGCCTGCATCGGCCAGTCTTCCCACGTGCTGAATTCTTTTTTCAAGAATGTAGCTGTGAACGGTAACGCCGGTGTATTCTTTGAACTTGTGCATGAAATAATACTTGCTGATATAGAACTTATTGCAAAGAGTTTCAACCGACAAGTCTTCTTTAATATGATTGTCTATGTAATCGCACACTTCAAGGATTCGCTTATCGTAAGAAACGCGTCCTTCAAAAAGCAAACCGTTGTTGTGAACCGATTCGTTGATGACCAGAAGTGCCTTCATAAGCTCGCACTTACCCTTGAGCTCGCCTGCAAATTCACCGGAAGAAATATACTTAACCGATTGTTCCAAAGCATTCTTAACCTTGGAAAAATCAATATCGGACACGCTCATAACATTGGTGTGAGTTTCTTTCTCCGCGTTGAAGCATTCCATGAAGACGGGCTCTTTAATCAAAAAGGACTGTGACAAATAAAGCACAATCCTTTCGTATTCTACTTCGGGATTGATTACGGGCTTATGTATCTCATTCTTCTGGACAAGCACGATGTCCTGAGGCTTAAGCTCGTAATTCTTACCCTCGATACTGTACATTACGTCGCCTTTAATAAACACTATTATCTTGTAGAAATCATGATAGTGGAAATCAAAGGTCTTATCGGTTTTATCCTTAATGTGGAATATTTTAAATTCCTTGGTTAAATAACCTTGTTTTTTGTACATGGCTTATTATATGTTGGTGCGTACTACTCTGGGCTTGTAGCCTTCTTCTTCAAGCTTCTTAATGATAGTTTCTTTGTGCTCGGTTCCGAAAGCTTCGAGAGTGATACGAAGTTCAACGGCTGCATTTCTGTTAATGGATACAAACTGGTTGTGTTCAAGCTTGATTACGTTACCGTTTTGCTTGGCAATTACATCGGCAACTTTTGAAAGCTGACCGGGCTTGTCGGGAAGTAAAACGGATACGGTAAAGATTCTGTCTCTTAAAATAAGTCCCTGCGAAACAACGGATGACATTGTAATAACGTCCATGTTACCGCCGGAAAGAATACATACAACCTTCTTGTCCTTGACATCAAGCTGTCTTAATGCAGCTACAGAAAGAAGGCCCGAATTCTCTACTACCATCTTGTGGTTCTCTACCATGTCGAGGAAGGCCACAACAAGGTCTTCGTCGGGAACTGTGATGATGGAATCAAGGTTCTTCTGAAGATAAGGGAAAAGCTTGGAGCCGGGAGTCTTAACGGCTGTACCGTCTGCGATGGTGTTAACCTTATCAAGGGTAACTACCTTGCCGGCCTCTATGGAAGCCTTAAGACAAGCTGCGCCTTCGGGCTCTACGCCGATAACTTTAATCTTGGGATTAAGCATCTTGGCAAGGGTGGAAACACCTGTTGCAAGTCCGCCACCTCCGATGGGTACCAAAATGTAATCAACAAGGGGAAGCTCTTTGACAATCTCCATAGCAATGGAGCCCTGTCCTGTAGCTACGCCGAAATCGTCAAAAGGATGAATAAAGGTATAACCCTTCTCATCGGCGAGTTCATATGCCTTCTGGCAAGCCTCGTCGTATACGTCTCCGTAAAGAACAACTTCTGCGCCGTAGCTCTTGGTACGGTTGACCTTAATTAGGGGTGTTGTGGTAGGCATTACAATAACTGCCTTAACACCGTAACATTTGGCTGCATAAGCAACACCCTGTGCATGGTTACCTGCGGAAGCGGTAATAATACCTTTCTTACGCTCATCATCGGAAAGAGTGCTCATCTTGTAGTATGCGCCTCTAACCTTGTACGCGCCGGTAAACTGCATGTTTTCAGGCTTAAGATAGACCTTATTGCCGGTCTTGGCACTGAAATAGTCGCTGTATACAAGCTTGGTGTCAAGGGTGACTTCTTTGACTTTCTCGGAAGCCGCCTCAAAGTTCTTAAGTGTCAACTCGTCCATTCTCTGTTAATCCTCCCCGGTATCACCGTTATCAAATAAAGCACTTACAAATTCATCTGCATCAAATTTCTGAAGGTCATCAATACCCTCACCAACACCTATATATTTTACAGGAATGTTTAACTCACTTGCTATCGCGATAGCGATTCCGCCCTTGGCAGTACCGTCCATCTTGGTTAATACTATTCCGTTAAGATTGGCTGCTTCATTAAATTCTCTTGCCTGATGGAGAGCATTCTGGCCTGTGGTTGCATCAAGTACTACCCAAGTCTCACGCTTCGCGCCCGGATACTCTCTATCCACAACTCTGTTCATCTTGGCAAGCTCGTCCATAAGGTTCTTTTTGTTATGAAGTCGTCCTGCAGTATCGCATAAAAGCACATCCACGTTTCTGGCTTTAGCTGCCGTACAAGCGTCATACACAACACTCGCAGGATCAGTGCCTTCTCTTGAAGAAACTATATCTACGCTGGCTCTCTCCGCCCATTTGGTAAGCTGTTCATTGGCGGCGGCTCTGAAGGTATCTGCAGCAGCTACCAAAACTTTCTTGCCGGATTCTTTCATACGTCCTGCAAGCTTACCTACGGTTGTAGTCTTGCCTACTCCGTTAACACCTACTACCATGATGACGGTTCTCTCGTCGGTAAAAGAATACGCGTCTTCCAGCGGAAGCATTTTTTCTTTAATTAAATCAATCAAAAGGTCTCGGCACTCGGTGGGCTCGTGAACGTGGTTCTTCTTAACGGATTCTTTGAGTTCTTCAATCAAAGCCTCTGTAGTATTGACGCCTACGTCGCCCATAACAAGCATTTCTTCAAGTTCTTCATATAACTCATCGTCAATTGATTTAAAGCCTTTAAAGATTGAATCCATGCCGCTTACAAAACCGCTTCTGGTCTTGGAAAGTCCCGATTTTAACTTGGCAAAAAAGCCTGTTTTTTCTTTTTTCTCCTTATCAGCCATTAATCATCCAAATCCTTATCAATCAAATTAACACTTACAAGTGCCGATACACCCTTCTCCTGCATGGTAATACCGTAGAGACGGTCGGCCTTCTGCATGGTACCGCGTCTGTGGGTGATTACGATGAACTGGGTGTGCTTGGTAAGCTTATGGAGGTACTTGGCAAAGCGATCTACGTTGCTTTCGTCAAGCGCCGCCTCAATTTCGTCCAAGAGACAGAAAGGCGAAGGCTTAAGGTTCTGTATTGCAAAAAGAAGTGCTATTGCCGTAAGTGCCTTCTCTCCACCGGAAAGCTGCATCATATTCTGAAGTTTCTTTCCCGGGGGCTGAGCGATGATACGAATGCCTGCCTCGAGAATGTCTTCTTCCTCGATAAGTTCAAGAGTTCCCTTACCGCCTCCGAAGAGTTCTTTAAATACTTTGTCGAATTCTTCGTTGATGTCTTTGAAGCTTTCGGCGAACTGTTTGCGCATTGCTTCGTCAAGTTCGGTAATGATGCCCTGCAAGGTTTCCTTGGCCTCTACAAGGTCGTCGTGCTGAGTCTTAAGGAAGGTGTAACGCTCCATTAAGTTTCTGTAGTCTTCGATAGCGTTAACGTTAACGTCACCGAGTTTCTTGATGGCATCCTTAACCTTGCTGATTTCTTTCTTCATACCGGTAAGATCAGTCATGGACTCGTCTCTTAAAGAACCGGCATCGGAAAGAGTAATCTCGTATTCTTCCCACATGTAAGAAATCTGAGTCTCGATTGCTTCTTCGAATTTTTCTTTCTGAGCGTTGAGTCTGTAGATTTCTTTATCGAGGGCTGAAATACGGTCGGAAATTTCTTCTCTGGTCTTAAAGAAGGATTTCTGCTTCTCGTTAAGGCTGTCGCGCTTGTTGATGTCTTCGGTAAGTTCTGTCTGTTTCTTATCCTGTGAAGAGTGGCTTTCGACAATAGTCTTCTCAATTTCGGAAATGTTGGATTCCTTGAGAGCCATTTCTTCTTCGCCCTTTGTAATCTTATCCTCGAGTTCACGGGCATCGATTACAAAGCGGCTGATTTCGTCCTCGATACGATGTAAGTTCTGGTTAACGAAATCCTGCTTCTGAAGCATCTTGTTAACTTCAAGATCCCATCTGGTGAGGTCTGTGGAGTATTCGCTTTCTCTCTCTCTTATTAAGTCAAGTTCCGAAGAGTCCTCGGCGATTTTCTTGGTCAAATCTTTCTCGAGAGTTTCGGAATCGGACAAAGTCTTGATAATTTCTTCTTTGCGAAGGTCAATTTCTTTGAGCTGTTCTTCAATCTCAACGCCTTCGTTGCGCAGGTTAACGGAACCTAAAATGGCCTCGTTCTTTTTCTCCTTGGCTTTCTCTACATTTAAGAGAGCGGTGTTCTGCTCTATATATTTCTTCTGAATGTCGACCTTTAAGGATTCGTTGTCCATGCGAAGCTTGTTACGCTTCTGCTTTAACTCTTCGATTTCCTTCTCTGTGTCGGCAATCTGCTGTTTGTATTCTTTGATCTTTTTCTCAAGTTCTTCAATCTCACGGCGACGGCTTAAGAGATTGGAGGAGTTCTTGAAGGCACCGCCGGAAATTGCACCGCCGGGTACGAACAATTCGCCTTCGAGGGTAACCATTCGAACGCCCTGCTCGAACTTTTTGAATATTGCTATAGCGTTGTCAACGTTATCTACTACTACGATACGGCCGAGCATAGCCTTGGCAACGTTAACGTATTTCTTGTCGGTAGATACAAGCTCGTCGGCCATGCCGATTACGCCTTTTTCCTCGAGAACTTCGGGAGTCTTGAACTCCTGAGGCTTGGCAATACCGGTAAGGGGTAAGAAGGTGGCACGTCCGAAACGATTCTTTTTAAGGAAGGCAATCATCTTCTTAACGGTGTTCTCGTCATCGGTAACGATGTTCTGGATATTACCGCCGAGTGCTGTCTCGATGGCAGTCTCGT
>Ga0129306_1000749_pt1 | contig 45602 bp, 41 predicted proteins | sample P827metagenome_FD_94438 | JGI IMG/M metagenome (GOLD analysis project Ga0129306, IMG submission 94438) | Capybara group fecal microbial communities from Wisconsin, USA - P827 metagenome | ecosystem: Host-associated > Mammals > Digestive system > Large intestine > Fecal | place: USA: Wisconsin... | reverse complement strand
TCTCGTATCCCTTGTGGATACTTTTTCATTCCCTTTTTCCCTGACATAGCAACGCCCCCTATGTAGTTATTGTCCTACATAGGGGGCCTTTTGTCTATTGTCCGTTTTTACTGGTCCGGTTCAAACGTCCGGGGCTTCATTTTCTATACATGATTGAAATCAAAAAATCAGATGATGCTCTGATTGGGGACCTCGTGGATCTTGTGCTTTTTGGCATAGCCGGTGAGCATCAGCGTCAGAGCGCCGTCGCCGGTGACATTGCAGGCCGTGCCGAAGCTGTCCTGAAGGGCGAAGATAGTGAGCATCAGGGCGGTGCCGTCATTGCCAAAGCCCAGAACGCTGATGATCAGGCCCAGAGAGGCCATAACGGTGCCGCCGGGAACGCCGGGAGCTCCCACGGCGAAGATGCCAAGCAGGAAGCAGAACAGCACCATAGTGCCCAGAGTGGGCAGCTTTCCGTACAGCACCTTGGACACGGTCATGACGAAGAACACTTCCGTCAGAACGGAGCCGCACAGATGGATGTTGGCAAACAGGGGGATACCGAAGTCCACCAGATCCTGGCGCAGGACCGTGGACTTTTTGGCGCAGCGCAGGGCCACGGCCAGGGTAGCGGCGGAGGACATGGTGCCCACGGCGGTCAGATAGGCGGGGCCATAGTGGCGGACCACCTCCCAGGGGTTGGAGCCGGAGTAAGCCCCGGCCAGACCGTACAGGACGGCCAGCCAGATATAGTGGCCCGCCATTACGATCAGGATCACCATGAGGAACACGGGCAGCTGCTTGGTGATAGAGCCCTCATAGGCCAGGCCACAGAAGGTGCCGGCGATAAAGAAGGGCAGGATGGGGATGACCACCCGGGTGACCACGGCAAGCACGATCTGCTGGAACTCCTCCAGCACCTGGGTGATCACTCTGGCATGGGTACAGGTGGCCGCCAAACCGATCAGAACGGAGAAGACCAGGGCGGACATCACCGGCATGATGGGAGAGATCTCCAGGTTGAACAGCAGTTCAGGCGCCTGGCGCAGGCCCTCTGTGGCGGACTGGATGGACAGGCCGGGGATGATGACATAGCCCGCCCCCATGGACAGCAGGGCGGCGCAGACCGAGGAGGTGTAAGCCAGCACCAGGGCCAGGCCCAGCATCTTGGAGGCGTTGCTCTTCAGTCGGGTGATGGAGGGCGCGATGAAGCCGATGACGATCAGAGGCACGCAGAAGGAGATCAGAGAACCCAGCAGGTTCTTCAGGGTCAGCACCACCTGCATGATCATTTCGCCTACGGCGACCTCGCCCCAGTGCAGGTTGGGGCACGCCAGTCCGATCAGGATACCGGCTACGACGCCGATAACCAGCCGGGCGGGCAGACTGCTTAAAACTTTTTTCACGGGAACACTACCTTTCCTTTTCTGTCGGCCGAGCCGCAGACACACACACAGAAATCCACGTTTTCTGCGCTTTCGTATCATCATATCATACTATTCGGAAAAACTCAACTCGTGACTTTTCTTTCGCGTTCCTTTCGTGCGGACGGTCACAAGACCCGGTTTATTCCGTCCTCATCCCAGGACGCCCAGATGCTCCAGCAGGATCTTGACCCCCATCAAAATGAGGATCACGCCCCCCGCCAGCTCCGCCTTGTTCCGAAAGCGGGCGCCGAAGGCGGCTCCCACCCGGACGCCCACCGCCGACAGGACAAAGGTAGTCGCGCCGATAAAGGAGACGGCAGGCAGGATGGGGACCTGGAGGAAGGCAAAGGTGACCCCCACGGCCAGCGCGTCGATGCTGGTGGCCACCGCCAGAGGCAGCATGGCCCGGAAGGAAAAGGAGTCGTCAATCGAGGCGTCCTCCTCCCTTGACTCCCGGACCATGTTCACCCCGATGACGCCCAGCAGGACAAAGGCGATCCAGTGGTCGATGCTGGTGATCATACTCTGGAACTGGACCCCCAGCCGCCAGCCCACCAAAGGCATCAGTGCCTGGAAGGCTCCGAAGTACAGGCCGCAGCTCAGACTGTGGCCGGCCCGGGGCCTTGAGACGGACAGGCCCTTGCAGACGGACACGGCAAAGGCATCCATGGAAAGGCCCACCGCGATAACAAACAGCTCCCATAAACTCATATTTTGTTTCCTCCTCCCGGCCCGGGCAAAGAAAAAAGACCCACCTGTCCCTCCGACAGGTAAGTCTCATCATTTCAGGTCCAGCCAGGAGAAACAGATTCCCCAGTATGTTGACCGGACCGCGCCCCCGCGCCGACTACTCCCTTACTTTATGGCAAGGGTAACATGGGATCGCCGCCTTTGTCAACCTATTTTTTGCGAAGGCCCACGACAGCCGGAAGATCGGGGGTAGGAGACGGTCAAACCAAAATTTGAATTTTTTAAAAAAAGTGTTGACAGTCGGCGAAGTCTGTGATAATATACGTCTTGCGCTGAACGAAACGGCGCAAACAAAATAGGACGCGCGAGTGGTGGAATTGGTAGACTCGCTGGCTTCAGGTGCCAGTGCTCGCAAGGGCGTGCGGGTTCGACTCCCGCCTCGCGCACCAAAAAGAAAGACACGACTTACGTCGTGTCTTTCTTTTTTTGTTCCGCCGTCCCAAGCGGCTGTACCTGATTGGATGGAGTCCCCAGCCGTGTAAACCGGGCCCGCCCGGCATCCATGCTTCTCCGGCCGCACTCAGGCTTGCAGCAGGCACAAAATCAAACCATAGATCACACTGGCACTGATGCCGAACACCAGCACCGGACCGGCCACGGTGAAGAGCTTGACCGCTGTGCCGGTGATCAGTCCCTCGCTTTTAAACTCCAGGGCCGGAGACACCATGGCGTTGGCGAAGCCCGTGATCGGGACCAGCGTGCCCGCACCCGCCCGCTTGGCGATCTTGTCAAAGCATCCCAGACCGGTGAGCAGAGCGGCCGCCAGGATCAGCGTCACCGAGGCCGCAGTCCCGGCCTGTTCCTTGTCCAGCCCCCAGCTCTGGAACAGATCGGACAACCCCTGGCCGATGGTGCAGATGGCTCCGCCTACCAGAAACGCCCATATCAGATCCTTCCAGATGGGTGAAGGCTGGGAATGTTCGTTGACCAGTTTCCCATAGTCCTGATTTGTCATATTCAATCCAGTCCCTTCCTTCCATTCCTGACCTTGCTTTTTAGCCTCCCCCACTCCGGAAAATTTATGCGCCTCCAACATAACCGGTACGGGAAATACATAAACTTGTGCCATCGAGGTGATGGCTTTGTATTACGAAAAGCGCCAGCTGATACTCACAGCCCTTCTGACGATTTTATTGGGCTCGGCCCTCCATTTTCTCTACACCTGGATGCCCAACGGGGTCACCGCCCTGTTCTCCCCCATCAGCGAGAGTTTGTGGGAACACGTCAAGATCCTGTTCTGGCCCTATCTGCTGGCCGCCCTGTGGCTCAACCGGGGCCGTCCCGGCGGAATGCGCCCCTGGTGCCTGACCCTGCTGTTGATGTGCGCCTTGATGCTGATCCTGGGTTTTGGATACCACATTCTTCTGGACGGCCGGGCCATGTGGGTGGACATTGCCCTCTACTGCCTGCTTATGGCGCTGGGCTTCTGGCTCCCCTCCCGGTTTTCAGGGCCCTTTTCCGGTTTTCTGTGGCTGCTCCCCTGCCTTTTGGCCGGCGCTCTCGCCGTTGCCATCGGGCTGTTCACCCTCTGGCCGCCCCGCCTTCTCCTCTTCGCCGACCTCTCTTTGGGCAAGGCCTGGCTGCCTCTTCCCTGCTGAAGCCGCCCCGTTTTATTTGACAGGAGCTGCCCTATCTTCTTATAATATGTCTGCCGAACAGGTTTCTATTCTCTAGGCACGATAAAGGCGAAGGGGGCGAGGGCATGGTCATATACGGCGCGGAGGGCCTGACGCAGCGGCAGCAGGCCCGTCTCCTGCTGGCCCGGGCGGCAAAAGGACAGTGGGGGCTCTCTCCCCTCCCTGCTCTGGAGCAAGGCCCCCATGGAAAGCCCTTTTTTTCCGGTCTGGATGGCTTTGAATTCAATCTGACCCACAGCGGCTCTCTGGCTCTCTGCGCGCTGAGCCGGGAGCCGGTGGGGGTGGACATCCAGCTCGTCAAGTCCTGGCGGTCTGGTCTGCCCCGCCGGGTGTGTTCTGACCATGAACTGGACTGGGTGGAACAGGGAACGGACCGGTGGGAGCGTTTCTCCCAGCTGTGGGCCCTGAAGGAGTGCCTAGTCAAGCTGCATGGTACAGGATTGACGCGCCCCATCTCCGGCATCCGGGTCCCCCTGCCTGAAACGGACGGCTCCCTTCTGGAGCAGGATGGGATCTGGTTTCGCACCTATTGCGGCGAGGGCTGGCGGGGCGCGGCCTGCGGCCTGGAAAAGCCGCCTGAGTCCATCCGATGGATCATTTTGTGAAAATTTGCTTGAAAATCCCCCTTTACAACGGGGGAAAATCCTGCTATAATAACGGAGCATCAAATGAAATGCGTCCGTAGTTCAATGGATAGAGCGTCAGATTCCGGTTCTGAATGTTGGGGGTTCGAGTCCCTTCGGGCGTACCAGAAGAGATGGGTGGTTATTCTACCGCCCATCTCTTTTGTTTTAACTGTTGCCTCTGACGCCAATCAGGCTTCGCCTAACGGCTCGCCTTCTTGGGAAGGGACCCGCAGCGGCGCGGCATGCCACCGGCATGCCGCGCTTCGCTTCGGCTTCGGGCGTACCAGAAGAGATGGATGGTTATTCTACCGTCCATCTCTTTTGTTTTAACTGTTGCCTCTGACGCCAATCAGGCTTCGCCTAACGGCTCGCCTTCTTGGGAAGGGACCCGCAGCGGCACGGCATGCCACTGGCATGCCGCGCTTCGCTTCGGCTTCGGGCGTACCAGAGGAAAGTCCTGTAACCACAATGGTTACAGGACTTTTTTGCCGCTTTTTTCAGGTTTTTCCCTTTCATTTTCCCTTATTGATCGTCTGATGGACCGGAATCCAATTGTTCCAGGAATTGATTCATCTTGTCAGTTCCTCCCGGCGCATCCGCGCCGTCACATGTCCATAAAGTAAGTAGGCACACCATGCCCGGTGTGCCTGCTTTTCTGGCCTTAACTGATTGACATCGGGGAATGACCCCGAGGCCTTCACTGTTATAATATATATCTGTGATATGGAAGAAAATCAGTTGGAAAGTTATAAATACCTCAATCGTTCCGTCTCAGTCGTGGATTCACCCAAGAGCGGCTATCTGATGTTTCTGGTGGTTCTATTCGGCATGTTGCTAAAAATGGGAAACCTTTTGGGGAAGCAGGAAGAACACGCAGCCTGTTCAATTGCCCCGTCTGCTGTGATCCTCCGCCACCTCGCCGGAGGTATAGGCCTTCAGCAGCTCCTGCAGGCCGTCAATGCGCTCCTGGATCTGGCGCCCCATGTCCGTCTCCGCCACCTTCATCCGTGCGTCCATGCGCTCAAAGACCGTGGTGGTGGAGTCGATGTCCAGATTGTTCTCGATGGCGTTCTTCCGGCCGGCAAAGGGCTGATGGGCGGCAATGCGCATACATCTGGAGTTGTAAATCAGCGTATAGCCCGCGATGCCGGAGGTGGGCTGATAGGCTTTGCAGAAGCCGCCGTCGATGACGATGAGCTTGCCTCCGCCCTTGATGGGGGACTCGCCCTTCTTGGCCTTCACCGGCACATGGCCATTGATGATGTGGCAGTGGGGGCCCTCCAGCTGGAACTCCCGCAGCAGGGCGGCGCACACCTTAGGATCGTTGTAAAGGGTGTAGTAGGCGTTCTTCGGCTCCGTCCAGGAGGACTCGTCCTTGATCAGGCGCCGCTCAAAAGTGGTCATCCGGTCCCGGCCGAAGATGGGGCTGTTCCGTCCGGCCCACAGCCACCACAGAAAGTCCATGCTGTCCTGGCGCTCCGGGGAGCCCGGCTCCTGGTAATAGGCCTTCCGGGCCGCGGTGTCGGCGTAGTCCAGGAACGCCCGGCCCTTCCGGGCTTTCCCGCCGATGGTGAAGGTCATCAGCTCCCCCTCCGGTGTCATGGGGATGCAGCCGTGGAACAGGAGGTTTCCGTTGTAGACCTTGTAGATGCTCCCCTTGGTGTACAGGAAACGGATGTGCCGCTGAAGCTTCTCACTGAGCCGGAAAGAGGTGGTGAGCTGGTTGATCACCGCCTCCTCCTCCGCCGTCAGGGCATAGGGGTCCGCCGGGTCCACCGTGGGGAAATCACAGTCCTCCAGAGGGTAGGTGACGCCGCCGATGGTGATGCTCCGGTTGGCGTAGTCGATCTTATCCAGCAGCAGGCGGTCCTCCATGCCGTACTCCGGATGCCGCAGGATCTTCTGCCCCTCCAGCTTGAAGAGGATGACCGTGATGGCCTTGTGCATCCGGGCGGAAAGCAGCTTATCCTTTTCCGTGTAGGCTGCCGCGTCGTCTCCCGTGAGCTTGACGGCGAAGCGGCCCACCTCACAGTCCCGGTAGACCTCGTTGGCGAACACGGACAGGGGCCGCAAGGAGATGCCGTAGCCGGTCTCCACCACCTCCAGATTGTTGTAGTGGATGGAGTTGGCCAGCACCGTGGCCACCAGCGTCCGGGAGCCGGAGGCGGCGCCCATCCAAAGGATGTCGTGGTTGCCCCACTGGACGTCCACGCTGTGGTAGTTCAGCAGAGAATCCATGATGATGTCCGCCCGGGGACCCCGGTCGAAAATGTCGCCCACGATGTGCAGGTGATCCACCGCCATGCGCTTGATCAATCCACACACCGCCTCGATGAACCCGGGGGCCTGGTCCGTATCGATGATGGCGTTGATGATATTCTCAAAGTAGTCCCGCTTGTCGATCTCTTCCCGGTGGGTATGGAGCAGTTCCTCGATGATGTAGCTGTAATCCTTGGGCAGGGCCTTGCGGACCTTGGAGCGGGAGTATTTGGCCGTGACCAGCCGGCAGAGCTCCACCAGTTGGTAAAGGGTGATCCGGTACCACTCCTGTAGGTTGTCCGTATCCCGGCGTATCCGCTCAAGTTTTTCCCGGGGATAATAAATCAAAGTGGCCAGCTGGCTTCGCTCCGCCTGGGTCAGTCTGGTGAGAAACAGCTCGTCCACCTTCTCCTTGACCACGCCGGAGCAGGAGTTGAGGATGTGCAGAAACGCCTCATACTCCCCATGGACATCGGAGATGAAATGCTCCGTGCCCTTGGGCAGATTCAGGATGGCCTGGAGGTTGATGATCTCAGCGCTGGCTGCCTGAACAGTGGGATACTGGCGGGCCAGCATGTTCAGATAGCGTAACTCTTCAGCGGAATAAGCCGTTTGTGCTGCCATGGAAAACCACGCTCCCCATTACTATGATATGGTTATTATTGCACATTTCACCATAAAAAACAACCCATTTTCTGGACGATATTCACAAACCGATCTGGAGATGGTCCATATGGAACAAAACAACTCCGAATCCGGACAAAGGGTCCGCTTCGGAGTTGTCTGAAGGGTACTAAAACGATCTGCCTCTCAGAGGCCCGGAAAACAGATCAAATCAGTCCCCAAGCCCAGACTGACGGCAGGCAAATAGGCTCTTTCGATAATTCGTTGAACAGATCAGATGAACCATTCCAACACCACCCCCACTACCCCAGCTGTCCGCCGCTTCGGAGTGCTGACCTGACCGGTCTCTCCACGGATGCCCCGATAAAGCACCAGGGAGTTGTACCTGTTTGTACAACTCCCTGGCAGTCTGTTCAAAAGCCTTTTTGACAGGCAATTATATGGGGTTTGACGTTTTCCCGTTCAGCGCTTGGTGTGCTGGTTGATGATGCGCTCGATCAGCTTGACGGACCCCTCGATACCGTAGCTGGCGCTGTTGATGCACAGGTCGTAGTTGACGGAGTTGCCCCACTGGCGGCCGGTATAGAACTGGTAATACTTCCGGTGGCGGCGGTCCAGCTGGCGCAGCAGCTTGCAGGCGTTCTTGTAGCTCAGCTCGTCGGTCTCCATGACCCGGCGGGCCCGCAGCTCAAAGGGGGCGTTGATGAAGATGCTGATATGGGGGATGCGCTGGTTGGTGAGGATCACGTCGGCGCAGCGGCCCATGATGACGAAGTCCTCCCGCTGGGCCATTTCGTGAAGCAGGTCGCTCTGGTTGAAAAACACCGCGTCCTCCTTGGGCAGGCCGTGGTAGCGGTTGAACTCCCGCAGCTTTTCCCGGAAGGACCGATCCTTCACGTCGATGCTCTGGTTCAGGTTCTGCTTGTGGGCGAAGCTGGCCCGGTCCATCACGTCCTCCTTGTCGGCCTCCAGCCGCTCCAGCACCTCGGTGAAGATCTCCGAGTCGTAGTAGTTGATCTTCAGGGTGTCCGCCAGAGCGAAGCCGATGTCGGTGCCGGCGGAGCCGTAGGTGCGGCCGATGCAGATGATCAGGTGGTTCCCCTCGCCGAACCTGCCGGACAGATGGGCGCTGGAGTTGAGGCTTGCAAGCCCCTCGTCCAGAATATCGCCGGCGGCGAAGCTGTTGGGCAGTGCCTCCACCTGCTTGAGGATGGCGTCGTACTCCCGCATCAGCCGGGAGCGCTCCGCCTTGTCGGGGATGGTGCGGGCCATGTTGCCGATCAGGGCGATCTCGCTGCGCAGCACGTGTCCGTCGGGCTGGGCGGTCATATAGTGGACCATATCCCGGACCCGTGCGTCCCGGCTGCCGCTGAACACCCGGCCCAGGCCGGAGCCCAGGACCCGGTAGACCTCCGTATCCAGGTCATAGATGCGGCCGGCCAGCTCAATCAGCTGCTTGCTGTCTTCTTTCATTGTCCCGTCGCCTCCTTACCGGAAAAAGATGAGGGCATCCAGCAAAAATACCGGCCCCAGGAATAGCAACGACCACAGCAGATACCCAAAGAAGGAGGGCATCCGGATACCGTTTTCGTCGGAAATGGCCTTTACCATGAAGTTGGGAGCGTTACCGATGTAAGTATTGGCGCCCATGAACACCGCGCCGCAGGAAACGGCGGACAGCATGGCGGTGGGCACCGTCCCCAGCGTGGTGGCGACGCCCTCGGTGAAGTTCAGAGCGCAGGCGGTGGTCAGGAACACCAGATAGGTGGGGGTATTGTCCAGGAAGCTGGACAGGGCGCCGGTGGCCCAGAACATCTCCATGGGGCTGTCCAGTCCCAGGCTGGCGCCGTAGGTCTTCAGCAGCAGCAGCGCCGGCTGCATGGTGATGAAAATGCCCACGAACAGCACCGCAACCTCCTCAATGGCGCCCCAGGTGAAGTGGTTCTCTTTCCGGACGGAGGCGTCGGTGGTGCGGAAGGACAGAAACGCCGCCACCAGGATGATGGTCATCTCGATCACTGAGGGTACCGTCAGGCGCACGCCGCCGGGCAGCACGAGGCCCAGCACCTCTCCCTCCGCCGTCTGGAAGGCGGGCAGCGTGGGCAGCGTGCCGCTGAGGATCACCGCCGCCACGATCATCACCAGAAACACCAGGTTGTGCAGGCCCCGGATGCGCACCTCCGTGCCGGGCTTGCTGATGTCCGGCTTCATGCCGGCGGCAATGTCCATGCGGTAGGCCCGCATGTCCAGCCAATAGAACACGCACAGCAGGATCACTGTGTTGAACAGCATCAACGGGAACAGCCGCAGGCTCCAGAAGAAGGGCACGCCCCGGGAGAAGCCCATCAGCAGCGGCGGGTCCCCGATGGGGGTGAGGCAGCCGCCGATGTTGGAGATCAGGAAGATGAAGAACACCATGATGTGCCGCTTCCGCTTCCGCCAGGAGTTCATCTTGATGAGGGGGCGGACCATCAGCATGCTGGCGCCGGTGGTGCCCACCCAGCTGGACAGCAGCGTGCCGAACAGCAGCAGGGCCACGTTGATCCGGGGGGAACCGGCCAGATCGCCCTCCAGGGTAATGTTGCCGGCCACGCAGAACAGTCCGAACAGCAGCACGATGAAGGGCAGGTAGTCGTTGACGATACACTCCAGAGCCGTTTCCGCCGCCATGCCCGCCCCATTCATCAGGCCGAATGGGATCAGGAAGACCAGGGACCAAAAGGCTACGATCCATGCCTGGTATTTCTCCCACCACAGGGGGCGGACCAGGGGGAACACAGCGATGCACAACAAAAGCCCGGCAAATGGGATACACAGCCAGAGCGGCACGCCGCCCGCTGTTTGGGCGCCTTCAGAGCCCACCGCCATGACAGGGACACAGCTAAGCAGCAGCGCCGCGACAAAGATGATAAACTTTTTCACAGCTAAGACCTCCGCAGCAGGTTCGTCATAATTCATTTCTTTTTAACCGAGTTGCTATCTTATCCCGTTCTGACCGGAATGTCAATGGGCGAATGTGATGCAATAGCGGCGGAAAAAATGGCGTTTTTTGGCTGAAATTGAGTCAAATCTATCCCAGTTAAGTGAAATGTTGGTATAGGCTAATAAGTTTAAGCTCATGTAGATTTATTCATCAGGGGACATAAAAAGAGGCTCCATCCTTTCGGGTGGAGTCTCTTTTGCTTTAATAAGTAGATCTTATTTTCCTTGTAGTTCGCCGCCACCAGTATGCATCCACTGGTTCATATTTGTAGGAATGTCCTCGCCATCTCAGAACTTAATGGTTACCAAGTATTCTTCGGGATACTGCTCTCTTTCCGGTTCACCTTCGTTCCATTCCTCAGTTGTTATTTAGATAACTTGGATGGTTTACCTCTGAGCCTTGTTTCATTTCCGTTCTTTTATAACGGACTCAATGGTTTCAATGATGAGGAAGCGTTCTCCCGGTTGCTTTTACTTGACGGCGATCGCCTCGATCTCACACAGCACACCCTTGGGCAGAGTGCGGACCGCAACGCAGCTGCGGGCAGGCTTGGAGAGAAAATACTTGGCGTACACCTCGTTAAAGGCCGCAAAGTCGTCCATGTCGGCCAGGAAGCAGGTCGTTTTGATTACCTGCTCAAAGCCAACGCCGGCCGCTTCCAAAATAGCGCCCACATTGCGGCAGCTCTGGTCCGCCTGGGCGGCGATCCCCTCCGCCACCGCGCCGGTGGCAGGATCAATGGGGATCTGGCCGGAGGTGTATACAAATCCATTGGCCTCATAGCCCTGGGAATAGGGGCCGATGGCGCCCGGTGCGTTTTTGGTCTCAATAACCTTCATAATTGTTCTCCACCCTTGTTTGATTTCATGATTTGCATCTTCTGACGCTTATAGATTGGAAATTCGCTGCCGGTTGGCAAAATAGTAACTCGCCTCCGCCTGGCGGATCGTCTGATAGGGGCGTTCCAGGTGCTCGAGCATACACCGTTTGGCCTCATGCTGATCCTGCCGTTCAATGGCGTGGAGGATGGCGGCATGGGACTGGATGATCAGCGCGCGCTTCTCCTGGGGATAGTTCCGCACCCCTTCGGTCAGCTGCTCCTGCAGCATCAGCCCCATGGTCTGCATCAGCTTGATGCCCAGACGGTTTTCGGAACAGTGGGCGATCTGCATATGGAAGTCATAGTCCGCCTTTGCAAACTGGGTATAGTCGGCATACTCCGCCTGGATGAGATCCTCGTGGATCTCCTGCAGGCGTTTCAGATTCTCCTCCGACCGGCGGTCTGCCGCCGAACTGACCATTTCATACTGCAGCGCCCTGCGGATCTCGAACAGCTCCACGCTGCTGATCTTTTCAAACATCAGCATATAGACCAGCGGGAGATATCCGTTCGTCTGCGCGGGATCGTTGATGCGGATCCCCTTTCTGGGACTGACCGTGACGATGCCCATAAACTCCATCACCCGAAGCGCCTCACGCAGAGTAGCTCGGCTGACATTCAGGATCTTCATCAATTCCGCCTCGTTATATAACCGGCTTCCGTATTCAAACCGGCCATCTACGATGGAATTGATGAACTCCTCCACAATGCTGAGATAAATTTTCCTCGTCTCCACCGGGCTCAGAGCATAATTTTCCATGTAAACCCACCAAACATAGCAACATTTTCCAGCTAATATATCAATTATACCATAGACTCCGCCGTTTGCAAATGTGATTTTCCGTGGATTTACTGATTATAGCCCTCCGAAGATGCAATCTTCCGCGAATTTACTCATACAGCCGCCTGTAGTACTTGCTGTAAAGGGCACCCGCCGGATTATGGGCCAGCACCCGGTCCTTGGCGATCAAGGTCGTCACCGGCGCCTCGGAGTGTTTATAGAACAGCGAGTCGTGCCCCACGCACAGGCCAATGGCCACATTCAGTTCCGTGTGCTCCCGGTTCAAGATCCGGGCCTGCAGAATGGGGTTGCACATGGTCTCCGGTCCGCCGCCGCGCACCTTCTCATGATCAGCCAAACCCATTTCACATTTGTCCTGTCCGCCTACCTTGCAGATCACCATGTACGGCTGGATATTGTTCTTCTTCAGGATCCGGGCAAAGGTCTTGGCCTCCGGCAGCAGACCCACGCAGGTGGCGATGCCCACCTTCTGATAGCCCATCTTCTGGATAAACAGCACGGTCTCCTCCACCCGCGTCTTCTGACAGTAGTATTCCGCCTCAATGCGGGCGGCGGTGCGCGCCATTCTGCCGTCCTCTTCCGGCCCGGCATAGATCTGGTTCAGCTGCTCCAGCTCGCCGTCCTGCACCTTCTGGGTGGCGGGACAGAAGGCGGGATACCGGCTGTTTATCTTCTGGCAGTTCTGCACGCCGCATTCGTTGCAGCTCAGGCACATCATATTCTCATCCATTGCGCGCCCTCCCGTCAGCAGGTCTCAAAATGCCACTCGGTCCCCACAAAGGACAGGGGGTCCCCGGTGTTGACCACGGGATTGAAGCGCACGCCGATGAAGAAAATGTTCTCCTGCTCCAGCCGGCATTCTTCCATTTCATCGCCAAAGTAGTGGATACGGCCCTGCACGCCGCCCCCCGTCATGGTATCGCCCGGCTTTACGCTGGGGACATACATGCCCGCTCCGTCACCCCGGGTAAAGGTACGGCGGGTAATGATCCGCCGCCGCATGGGCGCGGGAGGCTCCTGATCCGTCAGCATCCCCATGTAGGCCATCACCTTACGCACGCTGGCCTTCGCCAGGTCCACATTTTCACGCTGGACACGGCCGCCGCCGCCCATCTCCGCCATAAAGGTGGGGATACCGTCCAGAATGCAGGTGATGTCCAGCGCGCCGCGGGTGACTCCGGGCAGCTCGCCGGAGGCGTTGGCCAGATCCAGGAAGCAGTTTGCCTCCTGTCCGTAAGCCAGCGCCAGCTGCTGGGACTTCTTGATCACCTCCGGATCGGCGCCGGGAACGATCTTGGACACGGTGTAGGGGATCGCCGTCCACTGGGGACCCATGGTGTGGAAGCTCAGGACACTGTCCGCGTTGGCCTTGATCTGGGTGTAGATGGCGTGGGAGATACGCTCGGTAAAGGTCCCGTTGGGGTTTCCGGGGAAGCTGGTGTCCATGTCCTGAAAATCCAGGTCGGAGATCTTATCTCTGCGCTGGAAGCCCAGGGCGTTGGCAATGGGCGTAATGGCCAAGGTGCCCTTCAGGGTCTTGGGGTCCAATTCCCGGAACAGCTCCCAGGCGGCCACAGAGCCGTTCAGCTCCGCGCCATGGACCGCGCCGTTGATCCAGAATACAGGGCCGTCCTCCATGCCGCGCACCAGCAGAAAGGGGATCTTCACCTCCGCCCTGTTGGCCAATGTGCCCACTGGGATCTGGGCGTAGTATTTTTTTCCCGGTTCGGGCACGATCCCAAAATAAGTTTTCATGCTAACGCACTCCTTCCGAAGAAATTGGGTGACGGCGGAATCTCCGCCGCCACCCGTTTGCCGTAAATGCCGTAAATTTCGTGATCTTACAGGATACCAATTTCCTTATAGTACTTCTCAGCGCCGGGGTGGATGGGGATCACAGCGCCGGTCAGCGTATTGTCCTTATTGAACTCGCCGGCCTTGGGGTGCACCTGGCTCAGCTCCTCGCTGTTTTCGCAGACGGTCTTAACGAAGTTATAGACGAACTCTTCGCTCAGATCCGCGCGGCAGATCAGGGTATTCAGGGTGCCAATGGTGACGGTGTCTTCGTCAATGCCCTGATAGGCGCCGCCCTCGATGATCATCTTGCTGAAGTAGGGGTACTTTTCAGAAATGCCGTCAATGACGTCATCGGGCAGGCTCAGAAGCCGGATGCCCTTGGTGGCAGCCAGGTCAGAGATGGTAGCCAGAGGATAGGAGGTAATATGGAAGCCCACATCCACGGTGCCGTCGTTCAGCGCGTTGACCACGTCGGCCAGCTGCAGCTCGGAGACCGAGACGTCGTCAGTGGTCATACCATAGGCCTCCAGCACGATGGGCAGATAGTACTGGGCGGTAATGCCCTGGCTGGCCGCGATCTTCCGGCCACGCAGGTCGGCCACACTCTGGATGTCGGAGTCGGCGGGGACCATGATGTGGATGATGGTCTGGTAGCCGCCGATCACATAGTTGAACTGCTCGGGCTCCAGATCGGTGAACTCGCGCTCGGCGTTATAGGCGTACAGCGCGGAGTCGCTCATCGCGATGCCCATCTGGGCTTCGTTCTGGCTCATGGCGCGGATATTCTGGGCGGAACCAGTGGAGATCTCAGCGGAAATGGTATAGTTGCTGAACTCGGACATGACCTTGTCGCCCAGAGCGGCGCAGATCATAAAGTTGTTGGCGCCGGAAGGTCCCGCGCTGATACGGACGGTCATGGGCTCGCCGGCGGATGCGGAGCTGCTGCCGGCAGAGGTCTCGCCCCCGGTCTTGGAGCCGCAGCCTCCCAGTACAGCGCTCAGCATAGCGACGGACATCAGGGCTGCCAAGAGTCGTTTAACATTCTTTTTCATTTTGAGCATCCTTTCTTTATCATCCTTTTTTAACCGGTTGCCAAAGGCGTATTGGACTTCCCCAGCAAGCGGTGCGCGACATACAGTACGATCACGATGGCGATGCCGGCCAAGTCGGTCAGCGTGCCCGGATCGATCAGCAGCAGCGCCGTGCCAAACAGCAGCACCCGTTCCAAGACGGAGACGCGCCAGCGCATGAAATAGTTCTCCGTGGCGCAGGACAGGCAATACACACCCACCAGAGCGGTGGCGACGGCCTGGAGGATCTGCAGCAGAGAGCCTTGGCACAGCAGCAGCGGATTATAGACAAACATGAAGGGGAGGATAAAGCCGGAAATCGCCAGCTTGAAGGCCTGCACGCCCGTCTTTGTCGGGTTGCCCTTGGCCAGACCGCTGGCCGCGTAAGCCGCCAGCGCCACAGGAGGCGTGATATTGGAGATGATGCCGAAATACAGGATAAACAGATGCGCGGCCATGGGGACCACACCCATCTTGATCAGCGCGGGAGCCACCAGGATCTCCAGCACCATGTAGGCCGCCGTGGTAGGCATGCCCATGCCCATGATCAGAGAGGCCACCATAGTCAAAATCAGCAGCAGCGCCATATTGTTTCCAGCCAGATCCAGCAGGATGCTGGACAGGCGGAAGCCCAGGCCGGTGGCCATGACCACGCCGGTAATGATGCCCACCACCGCGCAGGCAATGGCGACGGGAATGGTGCCGTTGATGGAGCCGATGATGATGCGCTTGAAGGACTCCTTGGTGATGCGGGTATCGGGGCTGATCTCCACCAGGAGGATCGTCAGGAAGATGCAGTACATACCGGCGCGGGCCACGGTCATATGGTACACGCCCATCATGACCAGCAGCGCGATCAGGGGGATAGCCAGATAAACCTTGCTCAAAACCGCCTTGGCGTTGGGCATTCTCTCCGGAGGCACGCCCTGCAGATTGTTTTTCTTCGCGTTGAGATGTACAGTCATCAAAATGGCCACATAGTACAAAACCGCCGGGATAAAGGCCGCCTTGACCACGTCAAAGTAGGAAACATTCAAAATCTCCGCGATCAGAAAGGCGGTGGCGCCCATGACCGGAGGCATGATCTGGCCGCCGGTGGAGGCGGCCGCCTCCACCGCGCCGGCGTACTCATCTTTGAAGCCGCATTCCTTCATCATGGGGATGGTAAAGGTGCCGGTACTGATCACATTGGCGATGGCGCTGCCGCTGATGGAGCCGAAGAAGCCGCTGGCTACCACCGAGACCTTTGCGGGACCGCCGGAATATTTTCCGAAGCCCAATGTGGCAAGGTCGGTAAAGAAGTTGCCCACACCGGTCTCCTGGAAAATGGCGCCCAGAATGATAAACAGGACGATGAATGCCGCGGAGGAGTACAGCGCCACGCCGAAGATCCCGTCGGAGCCCATGTACATCACTTCCACGAACCGCTTGACGCTCATCCCGGCAAAGCGCAGGAAGGAAGGCAGGTGCTGGCCGAAAAAGGCGTATGCGATAAAGACGCACACCACGATGGCCAGCGAATTGCCCACCGCCCGGCGGGTGGCCTCCATCAGGGCAAGGATAAAGATCAGGCCGAAGATGATGTCGCTTTTATATACGATACCGCTTCGCAGGGCCAACGTCTTATCAATGACGATCAGATAGGCTACGCTGGCCACCACGCCGACGCAGAGCAGCACGTCCACCAGCCGCAGCAGCTTGTGCCGGTTTGGTTTAATGCTCTCCCGCAGATAATAAATCAGCAGAATGATGCCGATATGAAGGGCCTTTTGTCCCACACCCGACACCACGCCGAACATCGCCGTATACATGTGGAATCCCACAAAGAACAGCGACAGCGCAAAAATCAGATGATCAATGGCTTTCGTCAGTTTGTCCTGCATCTGCTCATGCCTCCTTATCCAGCGCCCGTTTCAGTTGACTCATGGCCCGCTCCACCGTAGCCCGGGGACAGGCCACATTCATCCGGACAAAGCCCACTCCCTCCCGGCCGAATGTTTCGCCGTCATTGGGCAGGATTTTGGCTTTTTCCTTCATAAAGCGCATCAGCTCCGGCTGGGGCAGGCCAAGCTCCCGGCAGTCCAGCCACAGCAGATAGGTGGCCTCCGGTTTGACCAGGCGGACGCCCCTGCACTGGGACAGGCTCTCCTCCACCAGGCGAATGTTCCCCTCCAGGTACTCCAGCATCTGGTCGGCATAGTAGCCGCACTGCCGGTAGAGCACCTTTACGGAAAGCGCGCCGAACACCGGACGCCCAAAGGCTTTGTTATTCATGCGCTGCTCCAGCATCAGGGTGCGGACATTGGGATCGGGCGCGATAAACGCCGCCGTACGCAGGCCGGCCGTATTGAAGGTCTTGCTGGGGTTGACCGCGATACAGCAGTTTCCGGCAAACCGGGGGTCCACCGCGGCAAAGGGCGTATGCTTCCGCCCTCCGTAAACGATGTCTCCGTGGATCTCGTCTGACAGCACGAACACATGGTGCTTCAGACAAAGCTCCCCGATGCGCCGCAGCTCCTCAGGGGTAAATTCCCGTCCCGTGGGGTTGTGGGGATTGCACAGCAGCATCACCCGGGTTCTGGGATCGGCCAGCCCCCGCTCCAGATCCTCAAAGTCGATCTCATACCGGCCGTTTATCAGCTTCAGCGGATTGCGGACCACCCGCCGCCCATTGTTTGCCACCAGCGCGTAGAACGGAGGATAGGCGGGCGTCTGGATCAGCACCTTGTCGCCCGGAGCGGAAAACGCCCGAATGCCGTACAGCAGCGGCATGACAGCGCCCGGCGCGAAGTCCACCCATTCCGGGCTGGCGTCCCAGCCAAAGCGCTCCTTCTGCCAGTGGGCCACCGCCTGTCCAAACTCGGCGTCGTTATAGGGATAGCCGAAATGGCCCTGCCGCACCCGCTCCGCCATGGCGTCCAGCAATTCCTTCGGACAGCAGAAATCCGTATCCGCGATCCACATGGGGATCACATCTTCGGGACACAGCGCGGGATCGTATTTGCGTGCGTCTGTCCCCCGCCGGTTTGCGTCTTGATCAAAATCATGCACCGGATGCATGGAACATTCCTCCCTTATGTAAAGTTAACGGCTACAGCTTGATCCGTTCACAGTGATCCAGCGCCCATTTGCTCGGCTCCTGCCCGATTCCGTGCCCCTCGGGGACGGCGTACGTTCCCCCCACAGGGCGGAGCGGCACGCTGCCCAACGCCTGGTTTTCTTCCAGCGCGGCCACCCGGTGCACCTCGTGGAGCAGCAGATTGGGCAAGGCCGCCTCTATCTGTAGAGACGCGGCGGTGGCGATGGGCCCGTGGCAGGTATGCAGGGACACCTGAATATCATACATTTGCGCCATGGCGCAGATAGGCATGATCTCGGTCACGCCGCCGCAGATCCCCAGATCGGGCTGGATAACATCCACCAGCCGCTGGGTGATATAAGGCTGGAACCCGGCCCGGGCCACCAGCTTCTCGCCCGCGCTCAGATGGGCGCAGGTCCGCTCCCGCACGGTCTTCAGCGCCTCCGGGCGGTCGGGCGCGGTCACCTCTTCAAACAGCGAGATCTCCACCGGCTCCAACAGCCGGATCAGATCGATGGCCGAGGCCGCGTCCGTCAGACAGTGGTTCTCTACAATGATCCCCACGCCGTCGCCCACGGCGCGGCGGACCGCCTCCATGCGCCGACTCACCGTCCGCAGGATCCGGGGCTCCAAGATCCCCGTCAGGTTCCAGCCCTTCCAGACCCCCTGGTCAGAATATCCCATGGGGTCCAGCTTGATCCAACGGTAGCCTTCCTCCACCGCTTGGGCGGCCTGGTCGGCCAGCTCTTCCGGCGTTACCGCCTTCCCCGCGCCGCCGCCCCACCCAAACTGGATCTGGCTGGCGTAACAGGGCACGGCGTCCCGGCATTTTCCGCCCAACAGCTGATACAAGGGGACCTCCAGCCACTTTCCTTTTAGATCCCACAGCGCCATATCAATGGCGCTGATGGCCGCATAGAGCGGGCATCCCCCGCTCATTGCCCACAGATTCTGCCGGGCCATACGTTCCCACAGCTGGGTGGTGTTGCGAAAGTCTCTGCCCTTGATCTCTCCCGCCAGATCGCGGACCGCACCCACGGCCTCCCAGCGGCTGTTGCCGATGGCCATGGACAGCTCTCCGTATCCGGTCAGGCCCTCGTCTGTACCCAGTTTCAGCACCAACGGCTGGAACGAGCCATGGTCAAAGGCGGGCTTTCCCTGGAGAAGGAGCAGCTCCACTTCGGTGATCTTCATTCCTTCCCCCTCCTTTTAGTCCAATTATAGTATTTAGTATACTAAATGTCAATAAAAAATTTTAGGTCTCTGCTGTCGTAAAGTAAAACGCCCTGGTCCGCCCCGGCAGTTCATAAAATCATAATGACTTCCGCTCTTGTTTTTTTCAAAAAACATGTTATCCTGTTCTAGGAAGGAGCGCGGATTCGATGGATCACGACAAATTGCTGAATCTGGGCGCTGAGCTGGGCCGACGGCTGATGACCAGCGGAGCCGAGATCTATCGGGTGGAGGAATCGGTGGAGCGTCTGCTCTCCGCCTACGGGGCTGACCCCCAGGTCTTTGCCATTCCCACCTGTCTGATCGTCAGCGTCAACACACCGGATGGACACCCCATCACCCGGATGTGCCGCATCCCCGCCCATGGGACGGATATCGAGCTTTTGGAGCGGTGCAACGAGCTCTGCCGCCATTTGTGCCGGGAGCCCCTCCCCCTGGAGGAGGCCCAGGCTTTGGTGGACCATCTGGAGCCGGACCGCCGGCAGTTCCCTTCCTGGGTGCTGCTGCTGGGCTACACGGCGGCCGCGGCCTTCTTTTCCCTCTTTTTCGGCGGCGGCCTGCGGGACTGTCTGGCCGCCGCGCTGTGCGGCATGGCGGTGGGCGCCTGTCTGCTGTTCGGCCAGCGCTTCACCGGCTCCAACGTCTTTTTCCGCACCCTGATCTGCTCCGCCGTGGCCGCCGGCATGGCGCTGCTTCTGGTGCGGGCCGGACTGGGCCAAAGTCAGGAATACATCACCATCGGTACGCTGATGGTTCTGGTCCCCGGTATGGCGCTGACCAACGCCATGCGGGAGATCATGGCCGGCGACATCATCTCCGGTCTCACCCGGACCGCCGAGGTCCTTTTAGTAGCCACCGCCATCGCCCTGGGCACCGCCATCCCGCTGGTGTTCAGCAGTCCCTTTTAAAGGAGGTCCCAGGATGCAGGAATGTTTTTCCGTCTATTTTCTCCCCTGCCTCTGGGCCTTCTGCGCCTGTGTGGGCTTTGGCCTGGTTTTTAACATTCAGGGCCGGGGCATCTTGATCTGCGGCTTTGGCGCGGCCTTGGGCTGGCTGGTCTATCTGCTGTCCACCCGCTACCTGGCGGGAGACATCGTCTCCGCCTTTCTGGCCTCTGCCGTCATCGGCTTCTACTCCGAGGTCATGGCCCGGGTCCGCCGCTGTCCCGTCACCGGGTATCTGCAGGTGGCCCTGCTGCCCCTGGTCCCCGGCGCCGGCATCTACCACGCCATGCAGTACTGCGTGGCAGGAAACACCGAGCTGTTTCTGTCCACCCTGCTCCACACCATCGGCTTTGCAGCCGCCCTGTCGGTGGGAGCCATGCTCATCACCTCCCTTCTCCGGGCCCTGCTGCCCCGGCTGCATCTGGGAGGGCACTGACTGTTCTGATACTTCTGGAGGTCCAATCTCATGTTTCATCGTCCCCATGGTCGCTGGACGGCGGCCTTTCTGCTGACCAGCATATTAGCTCTGGGCTGGATCGCCTCCGCCGCTTTCTGCGGCGGCAGCCCCGCCGATCCGCCCCCGGCTCCCGCCATATCCTCCGACAGCGCCCAAGCCGCGCCGGCGCCGTCCCCGGATCAGAGCGCCCCGGAGAGCCCGGAGACCAGCCGCGGCAGCAGCGCTTCCTCTTCTGACGGCTCTGAGCCGGTTCCCGCATACGACTTCTCCCAGCCCGCCCCGGAGCGGGAGGCGGTGGACAACAGCTACTTCGCCGACGCCGCCTTCGTGGGCGACTCCCGGACCGACGGTTTTTTGATCTACAGCGGCATCGGCTGCGGCAAAAACCTGACCTCCAACGGCCTGTCCATCTTTACCCTTCCGGAAAAAAAGGCGCTGACCATCAACGGCGAGAAATACACCCTGCTGGAGGCCCTGGCTCTGGAGCAATACGGAAAGGTCTATCTCTCCCTGGGCGTGAACGAACTGGGCTACTATGACGACGAGGGCTTTTACCAGGGCTACTGCGACGCCATCGACGCCATCCGGGCCGTCCAGCCCAACGCCGTCATCTACATCCAGGGCTTGATCCCCCTGAACGAGGAAGTCATCGCCCAGACCGGCGGCCGCAGCTACCTCACCAACGAGCATCTCCGGGTCTACAACGACCTGATGCGGAAGGCTGCCCAGGAGAAGCAGGCGGTGTTCCTGGACCTGTACTCGGAATTCGCCGATGAGAACGGGGCGCTGCCCGCCGAGGCCAGCAAGGACGGCGTCCACCTGCGCAGCGACTGGTGCAAGCAGTGGCTGGCCTACTTACAGACCCACACCGTGGACTATGACACCCTGTATCCCGACGGCGCCCCCGCCGCGGAAGCGCCCGCCCCTGAAATCTCTGAAAATGGAAGTGCATCATCATGAAACAGAAATTGACTGCCGCTCTGCTGGCCTTGGCCTGCCTGTTCTCTCTGGCCGCCTGCGGGAAAAACGACGCGGACCCCGCGGGCTATACCCTGGAGGCCCTGGACCTGATGGCGAAGGAGGGGGCCTTCTCTGAGGAACTGGAGTCTCTGGACGGGGACACCGCCTTTGCCCTGTACAAGCTGGCCGACTACGGCCTGAGCCGGGAGGATCTGGCGGACTGCGCCGTTCTCCGCTCCGCCGGCGCCACTTGTGAGGAGGGCGCGGTGCTGCTCTGGCAGACGGAGGAACAGGCCGTCCAGGCCAAGAAGGCCCTGGAGGATTACATACAGGGCCAGATCGACGCCAATGTGGACTACCGCCCCGCCGAGATTCCCAAGCTGGAGGGCGCCCGTGTGAGCCAGGTGGGCAGCACCGTGCTGATGGTGGTGGCTGGGGACATGGCCGCTGCCTGTAAGGCCGTCCCCTATCTGGACCAGGCGAAAAACTGAGCCGCAGTCTCGGGACAGCCAAATTGTTTCCGGGTGCCGGAGTGATCCGGCACCCGTTTTTCCTGCTCCCGGAAGGGCTTCCTCCCCTTTCCAGGATTTACAGCTTGCGCCAGAACGGAGCAAAAGGTTACAATTTGGTTACAAACCAAAGGAGGAACCTGACTATGAACCGACGATGGAAGGGGGCGGCCACCGCCCTGGTCACCGCCCTGACCCTGACCTTCCCCGCCCTGGGGGCGGAGGTAGTGGTAAACGGAAGCACCCTGCCCAGCCACCAGGCCTGGGTGGAGGATGGAACCAGCTACATCACCCTGCGGGCTTTCGCCGCCCACACCCCCTATGAGCTGTCCTGGGACGGACGGCAGGCCCATCTGTCCGGGGCCGGTCTGGAGCTGACGGCCCGGCCGGGTGACCTGTATATCACCGCCAACGGCCGGGCCCTCTATGTGCCCAACGGAGTCCGGGTGGTGGAGGGCAGGCTGACCCTCCCCCTCCGGGTGCTGGCCCAGGCCACCGGCTCCGAGCTGCGCTGGGACGGGACCGCCGCGGCCGCCCGGCTGGGCTCCACCGCCGCCCAGCCCCCCTCCGCCGCCTACAATGTCGAGGACCTGTACTGGCTGTCCCGGGTGATCTCGGCGGAGAGCCGGGGGGAGCCCTTGTTGGGCCAGATCGCCGTGGGCAACGTGGTGCTCAACCGGGTGAAAAGCCGCGAGTTCCCCAACACCGTCAAGAGCGTGGTCTTTGACACCAAAAACGGCGTCCAGTTTGAGCCCACCTCCAACGGCACCATCTACGCCCCGCCCACTGACTCCGCTGTCCTGGCCGCCAAATTATGTCTGGAGGGCGCCGATGTGGTGGGGGACTGCCTGTATTTCTACGCCCCCGCCCTGTCCTCCGGACGTTGGATCGTCAACAACCGTACTTACCACATCACCATCGGCTGTCACAAATTCTATCGCTAGGGAAGTGCTAACCGCCGCCTGACCGCCGGGGGATAGCCAGCGGTGCTGCCGCACCCACGGCGATTGTGGAAGATTTTTCAGAACGCTCCCAGCAGCCCGGCTCTCAAAGTTTTGTTCCCCGGTGAGAATAAATTCACAAAAACAGGCCCTGCCGTAAACCTGCGGCAGGGCCTGTCCATAGTCGTATGAGAATTGTTACAGTCCCAGCAGCTTCTGGGCGTTGCCCCCCAGAATGGCCGCCTTCTCCTCGTCGGTGAGGGGCAGGGCCCGGAACCGGGCCACATCCTCCGCCTGACCGCCCCAGGGGCTGTCCGTGCCGAAGACCAGGCGGTCCGCGCCAAATTCCCGCACCATGCGAAGGAACTGCTCTTCCTCCATCATGTTCAGCTCGGAGGGGCCGTAGAAGCCGTCGCCCAGGGGCGTCATGCGGCCCAGCGTGAAGGAGGTGTCCAGATAGGCATCGGTGTCCACCAAGAGCTCCTCCACCTGGTCCCAGTTGCGCCAGCCGCCCATATGGGCCAGGATCATCCGGACGGGACCGACCTGTTTCAGCGCCCGCAGGGTCATGTCCGGGGAGCAGTTTACCTTTCCGGGGATCCCGATGTCCAGTCCGGCATGGGTCAGCACGATCAGACCCAGCTCCCCGCACCGGTCCAGGATCCGCAGATAGCGGAGGTCGTCCAGATCCACGTCCTGATAGACCGGGTGGAGCTTGATCCCCTTCAGCCCCATATTGGCGATCCGGGCCAATTCCTCCTTCCAATCGGGAAAGTCGGGGTGCATGCAGCCGAAGGAAATAATGCCGGTCTTGCGGTAGTCGTCGTTGACCTGGGCGGCGCTGTCGTTGACATGGCAGACCTGACGGGTGTTGGTGGCCACAGGCAGGACCACGGAGTAATCCACCCCTGCGGCGGCCATGGAGGAGGCCAGGCCGGAATTGGAGCCGTCGGAGAAGGGCTTGATATGAGACATGTGAGCCAGCTTCTGAATGGTAGGGGCGGCGATCCGCTCCGGGAAGGTATGGGTATGAAAATCTACAATCATGGAACTCGTCCTTTCTGAGATGTTAAAGCGCCGAAAAGTGTGGTATGCCCACAAGCATACCACACTTTTCGCGGTTTTGAAAGCCCTTTTACTTGCGGTCGCCCAGAGCCTGGCGCTGACTGACCAGAACCTTTTCCTCGTAGCAGGAGAAGGCGTCATCCACCAGCTTCTGGTCGGGCTTGGCGGTAAAGAGGGAGACCACCGGCACGATGACCAGACCGGCGATCATACAGAAGGCGCCGGCATTGATGGGGGACTGCAGCAGGGTGGGGAAGGAGGAGCGAACGAAGATGTTGGCCACCATCACGATGGTGGAGAACAGGAAGCTGACCCAGCAGGCGGTCTTGGTGGCCTTCTTCCAGTACAGGCCGTAGAGGAAGGGAGCCAGGAAGGCGCCGGCCAGAGCGCCCCAGCTGACGCCCATGAGCTGGGCGATGAAGGTGACGCTGGACTTGTACTGGATGATAGCCAGCACCACGGAGATGGCGATGAACACCACGATGAGGCAGCGCATGATGAAGACCTGACGCTTCTCGTCCATATCCTTGACCACATGGCCCTTCAGCAGGTCCAGGGTGAGGGTGGAGCTGGAGGTCAGCACCAGGGAGGACAGGGTGGACATGGAGGCGGACAGCACCAGGATGACCACCACGGCCAGCAGAATGTCGGGCAGGCCGGACAGCATGGCGGGGATGACCGCGTCGAAGCCGCCAACGGGGGTACCGTTCTCAGTGACGCCCACCACATCGGCGAACAACCGGCCGAAGCCGCCCAGGAAGTAGCAGCCTCCGGCCACCACCAGGGCGAACAGGGTGGAGATGACGGTACCGGTGTCGATGGACTTCTCGCTCTTGATGGCGTAGAACTTCTGGACCATCTGGGGCAGGCCCCAGGTGCCCAAGGAGGTCAGGATGACCACGCCCAGCAGGTTGACCGGGTCAGGGCCGAAGAAGGAGGCGAAGACGCCGGGGGCGCCGGCCACGGGACCGCTGGCGGTCTCGTTGGAGACCTTGGCCAGACTCTCCAGCGCGGCCATAAAACCGCCCTGGCTTTGAAGTACCGCGACAATGACGGCGCTGATGCCGAACAGCATGATGATGCCCTGGATGAAGTCGTTGATGGCGGTGGCCATGTAGCCGCCGGCAATGACATAGATGCCGGTCAGGACCGCCATGACAATGACGCAGACGGTGTAGTCAATGTCAAAGGCCATGCCGAACAGACGGGACAGGCCGTTGTACAGGCTGGCGGTGTAGGGGATCAGGAAGATGAAGATAATAATGGAGGCGGCGATTTTCAGGGAGGTGGAGCCGAACCGCTTGCCGAAGAACTCGGGCATGGTGGCCGAGTCCAGATGCTGGGTCATGATGCGGGTGCGGCGGCCCAGAACCACCCAGGCCAGTAGGGAGCCCAGCAGGGCGTTGCCGATGCCCGCCCAAGTGGCGGCGATGCCGTATTTCCAGCCAAACTGCCCGGCGTAACCTACGAAGACCACGGCGGAGAAATAGGAGGTGCCGTAGGCAAAGGCGGTGAGCCAGGGACCGACAGACCGGCCGCCCAGCACGAAGCCGTTGACGTCGGTGGCGTTTTTCCGGCAGTACAAACCGATGCACACCATGACGCCGAAGAATACCAGCAGCATGACAGCTTTGATGATCATAAGTAACCATTCCTCTCTTTATCAGACACATGAGCCGGCAGCTTTATTGCTTTGCTCCGTTGAAGTTTAACGCAGAGAAGCGGCAAAGTCAAGAGGGAACGACAAAAAAGGTGAATTTTTTAAAAAAGCTCCGGACCGCATAAGCGGTCCGGAGCGCAATCTATCCGTACAGCAGCCCGTACAGGGCCAGCAGAGCGGCCAGAAAGATCAGATTGGCCACCGTGAACCAACGTAAGTACCGGCCCCGGAGCCCGAGATCGGCCCGGGCCACCTGCTTATAAGAGATCAGGCTGGCCATGGAGGCGATAAGGGTTCCCAGTCCGCCCAGATTGGCGCCCACCAGCAGGGCCCGGCCGTTTTCCGTGAAGCCGGACAGGAGGAGGGCGGTGGGGACGTTGCTGATGACCTGGCTGGCCAGGACACAGCAGATCGCCTCGCGGCCGGCGAGGATCTGCCCCAGAACCTGGCGAAAGAGGGGCAGCCGGCCCAAATTCCCCACAAAGATGAAAAAGCCCCCGAAGGTGAGCAGCAGGGAGTAGTCCACCCGTCCCAGAGCGGGGCGGTCGGCGGCCAGCAGGGTCACAAGGACCAGCAGGGTGAGCCACCAGACCGGGATAAGCTTGACCACCGCGGCCAGACACAGGAGAAACAGGCAGGCATACAGCGCCGCCTTCCGCCGGTCCAGGGGCCGTCCATCCTCAAACCGCGGCACAGCCAGGGGCCGTGAGGGGGTCAGCAGGAGGAACAGGGCCAGCAGCAGGGCGGAGCCAACGGTCAAGGGCAGCATGGTCCGGAAAAACACGCCCAGTCCCAGCCCATAATGGGAGTAAAGATACAGGTTCTGGGGGTTGCCGATGGGGGTGGCCATGCTGCCCAGATTGGCGGCAATGGTCTGCATCACCACCGTGGGGATCAGCCGCTCCTCCCGGCCGGCCATCCGCAGCACCTCCAGAGCGAAGGGGACGAAGGTGATGAGGGCCACGTCGTTGGTCACCGCCATGCTGACGAAGAAGGGCAGGAAGATGAGGGCCCCCTCCAGTTGGCGGGTGGTGGACGTCCGGGCCAGCAGGAATTCTCCCAGCCGGCGGAACAGCCCCAGGCGCTGGAGCCCCGCCATGACGGCCATAAGGGAAAACAGCAGGCCCAGCGTATGAAAATCAAGATAACCCAGGTAAGTCCGGTCCGGCGGGACCAGAAAGGCGGAGACCAAAGCCAGAAGCCAGGACACGGCCAAAACCGTATCATGTTTGAACAGATCCAGTAATTTTTTCATCGATGCATCACCATTTCACCAGGGGATATGGTATCAGTCAGAGACCCCGGAGCGGTCCGCTTTTTCAGCGTTACAGATCCTCCTCGTCAATGACCTGGGCCTTGATGAGGTTGGTGGAGCCGCTCTTGCCCAGGGGGACGCCGGCGGTGATGACCACAGTGTCCCCGTTTTTGACCAGGCCCTCTTTCCGAGCCACCTCGGCGGACAGGGAGAAGATCCGGTCGGTGGAGTTGACCTCTCCGGTGAGGAGGGGGATGACCCCCCAGCAGATGGCCAGCTGGCGGCGGACCTTCTCGTGCATGGTCAGGGCGGCCACGGGGCAGGCCGGCCGGAACCGGCAGATCATCCGGGCGGTGCGGCCCGAGCTGGTGGCGGCCAGAATGGCCGTGGCGTTGAGATCCATGGCGGTCAGGCAGCAGGTATGGGTGATGGCGTCGTTGATGTTGGAGGCGGGAGTGATCCGCTGCTTCTGGAACCGGCGCCAGTAGTCGATGGACTGCTCCGCCTCGGTGACGATGCCCACCATGGCGGTGAGGGACTCGACAGGGTACTTCCCCCCGGCGGTCTCCCCGGACAGCATGACACAGCCGGTACCGTCAAAGACGGCGTTGGCCACGTCGGACACCTCGGCCCGGGTGGGCCGGGGATTCCGCATCATGGAGTCCAGCATCTGGGTGGCCGTGATGACGGGCTTGCCGGCCTGGAGGCCCTTGCGGATCATCTGCTTTTGCAGCACGGGCACCCTGGCGGCGGGGATCTCCACCCCCAGATCGCCCCGGGCCACCATGATGCCATCGGCGGCGGCCAGGATCTCGTCCACGTTGTCCACGCCCTCCTGGTTCTCGATCTTGGCGATGATCTTCACGTTCTCACCGCCGCAGTCCCGGAGGACCTGGCGAACGGCCTCCACATCCGCGGCACGGCGGACAAAGGAGGCGGCGATATAGTCAAAATCGTTCTCCACCCCGAAGCGGATGTCGGCCACGTCCTTCTCAGTGAGGGCGGGCAGCCGGATGTGGACCCCGGGGAAGTTGATGGACTTGTTGGCAGACAGGGTGCCGCCGTTTTCCACGGTGCAGCGGATGTCGTGGCCGGCAATCTCCTCCACCCGGATGGCCACCAGGCCGTCGTCGATGAGGACCTGCTGGCCGGGGGCCAGTTCCTGATGCAGCTTGGGGTAGGTGACGGAGACCCGGGACCGGTCCCCCACCACGTCGTCGGTGGTCAGGGTAAAGGGGTCCCCCGTCTCCAGAGTGACGGTCTTGGCGTCAAAGCTCTTGATACGGATCTCCGGGCCCTTGGTGTCCAGAATGGTGGCCACCGGGCGGCCCATAGCGTCCCGGACAGACTTGAGGCGGTTCAGACGGGCCAGATGCTCCGGGTGGCTGCCGTGGGAAAAGTTGAACCGGGCGGCGTCCATGCCGGCGCGGATGAGGGTGCGGAGCATATCCTCGCTGTCCACGGCGGGACCCAGGGTGCAGATGATCTTGGTCTTTCTCATGTTTGATTTCCTCCTGTGGGAATCACATTCTTACCTATTTTATCTGTTTGACGCTCCTATCATACAGAAAAAACGCCGGTTTGGATAGATGTGAAATCCATAAAATTAGACCCGCAAACAATCCGTTCCTCAGAAAAAATCCCGGGGCGGGGGATAAAAAACCGCCCTCCGGTTCACAGCAAGCCGGAGGGCGATTATATCAGGGCTTATCCCAGCAGGAGCCGGCGGAGATAGCTCAGCAGGCCGATAGACTCCAGGAACAAAAGGGCCATCATCACCGGGGTGACATAGCGGATCATAAAGGCGTACAGGGCCTTGCGCCGGAAGGGGTGGCCGCTGGACTCCATCTCCTCGATGATCCACTTGGGCTTGATGATCCAGCCCACCAGAATGCAGGTGAGCAGGGAGATCAGAGGCATCAGGAAGCTGTTGCTGATGTAGTCCACCACATCCAGCAGCTGCTGGGCCTGGGCCCCGGTGGGCAGATCCACCTCGAAATAGAGGACGTTATAGCCCAGGCAGATGACGGTGGCCGCTCCGGCGGAGAGCAGGGCGATGATGAGGCTCATCTTCTTCCGGGAGGTGTGGAACAGCTCCATGCAGTTGGCCACCAGAGTCTCCATAATAGGGACGTTGGAGGTCAGCGCGGCAAAGACCACCATCAGGAAAAACACCAGACCGATGATTGCGCCCAGGGGGCCCATGGCCTCAAAGACCTTGGGCAGGGAGATGAACATGAGGCTGGGACCGGAGGCCATGCCCTCGGTGCCGAAAAAGACGTACACGGCGGGAATGATCATCAGACCGGCCAGAAACGCCACCAGGGTGTCGAAGATCTCGATCTGACCCAGGGAACGGCTCAGATTCACGTCCTTCTTCACATAGGAGCCGTAGGTGATCATAATGCCCATGGACACGCTGAGGGAGAAAAACAGCTGGCTCATGGCGTCCAGCAGGATGCCCAGGAACCGGGAGAGGGTGACGCCTTTCAGATTGGGCGTCAGATAGACGGCCAGACCCTGGAGCCCGGTACGCAGGGTGGTCCCGTCGTTGTGGCGCAGGGTCAGGGAGAACAGGGCGATGCCCGCCACCATCAGGATCAGACCGGGCATAATGATCCGGGAGAACTTTTCAATGCCCTTTTCCACCCCCCGGTACACAATGAAGGCGGTGACGGACAGGAAAGCCAGCATGAACACGATGGGGGCAAACTGGGAGGTGATGAAGGAGACGAAATACCCGTCCTGGGCGGCGTCGGCCCCCCGGAAGGTCAGGTAGGTCACCAGGTATCTGGAGATCCAGCCGCCGATGACAGAGTAATAGGTCATGATGAGGGCGGGGACCAGAAAGGTGAGGTAGCCCAGAAAGGCCCATCTCCGGTCGATGGAGCCGAAGGCCCGCATGGCGTTTTCCTGGGTCCGGCGTCCGATGGCCACGTCGGTGGTCAGCAGGGTGAAGCCGAAGGTAAAGACCAGGGCGATGTACAGGATGAGGAACAGGCCGCCGCCGTCCTTGGCCGCCAGATAGGGAAAGCGCCAGATATTGCCCACGCCCACCGCGCTTCCCGCCGCGGAGAGGACAAAGCCCAGCGAGCCGCTGAAGCTGCTTTTCTTTTTCATGGATACATCTCCTTGCCATTGGATACAGGTCCCTTTGCGGGGCCCAGCCCCGACTGCAGACAGGACAGCCGCGCAATGCCGTCCCTGCGCGGACAGAGGGGGGTAACCGGAGCCGTGCAAAGGAAACTGCCCCGTCGTCAGGTCCGGCCGCGCCACGTCCGGCGGTCTACAGGGCCGCAGACACAGCAAGAGGAATTCTAGGGGAAATTGGGGTATTTGTCAATAGAAAAGAGAAAAACAGCCGTTTGACCCTTTGTATCGGCCGGAAAGCGCCTCATATCCTGCCTGAAAAGCAAACTGCAGCGGCCCTGGAGCTGGAACGTCCGGCTACCTGTACCGGATGATTTTGAGCGGAACAGCCGGAAATTTTATACGCTGGGGCGGAATTAAAAAATTATCATTGCTAAAACGGCAAAAATATAGTACAATACAGTTTAGCTCTGTTCCCGTCTCGGCGTGGAGCAAGGCCGCACTAGTCGGGGAGATAGCGGTGCCCTGAACCCGCAATCCGCTAAAGCGGGGATGAATCCCGGCCCCCGGACGTGTGATGTGTTGTCTGCCCTGGATAAGCAGCGATGATAGACCGGTCCCGCGCAACGCGGCTCCGTGAACCGTGTCAGGCGGGGAACCGAGCAGCACTAAGCGGCCCGCCGCGTGTGCCGCGGGGTCACTGTTCTTGAGCCGGCTGTCCAGGTAACGGGCATATCCCACGCTTCAAAGGCCGGTGTGCGGCCTTGCTTTGCGCCGAGTCTTATTTTTTTGAATTCCGAGGTGATCTGATGTACCAGGCCCTGTACCGCAAGTGGCGCCCCCGCACCTTCGACGACGTGGTGGGCCAGTCCCACATCACCGACACGCTAAAGCAGCAGGTGGCCGGGGACCGGCTGTCCCACGCCTACCTGTTCACCGGCACCCGGGGCACCGGCAAGACCACCTGTGCCAAGATCCTGGCCCGGGCGGTCAATTGCCAGAATCCCCAGAACGGCAACCCCTGCAACCAGTGCCCCGCCTGTCTGGGCATCGAAAACGGCTCCATTCTGGACGTGCTGGAGCTGGACGCCGCCTCCAACAACGGCGTGGACCAGGTCCGCGCCCTCCGGGACGAGGCGGTCTATACCCCCGCCGCCGTCCGCAAACGGGTCTACATTGTGGACGAGGTCCACATGCTGTCCACCCCCGCTTTCAACGCCCTGCTGAAGATCCTGGAGGAGCCCCCCTCCCACCTGATGTTTATCCTGGCCACCACTGAGCTGCACAAGGTACCCGCCACCATCAAGAGCCGGTGCCAGCAGTTCTCCTTCAAGCGCATCCTCCCCGGCCAGATCGCCCAGCGGCTGGACTATGTAGCCCGGCAGGAGGGCATTGACCTGACCGCCGACGGAGCCGCCCTCCTGGCCCGGCTGGCCGACGGCGGTCTGCGGGACGCCCTGTCCCTGCTGGACCAGTGCTCCGGCGGCAGACAGCGGGTGGACGAGCGGGAGATCCTGGACACCCTGGGCCTGGCCGGCAATCTGGAGACTGCCAGGCTGATGGAGCAGGTTGCCCTTCACGACACCGCCGCCGCTCTGGAAACTTTGTCCCGGCTGTACGCCAATGGCAAGGACGTGGGCTCAGTCCTCAGCGAGCTGTCCTCTCTGGCCCGCGACCTGCTGCTGCGGAAGACCGCCCCCCAGGGGAGCGCCGCCCTGCTCACCGGCGGCTACGACGAGGCCACCATGCGGAACCTGGGCGAACAGTTCAGCGCCCGGCGGCTGCTTCAGGTCCTCTCCCTGCTCCAGCAGGCCACCGCCGACCTGGCCCGGAGCAGCAACCGCCGCACCGACGCGGAGCTGTGTCTGATCCGCCTGTGTAACGAGGAGCTGGACGAGTCCTTGTCCGGCCTGTCCGCCCGGATCGCCCGGCTGGAGGAACGTCTGGCCCAGGGCGCCTCTGTCCAGGCGGCCGCTCCTCCGGCGCCCCCCGCCTCTCGGCCGGCCCCGGCAAGACGAACTTCCGCAGCGGCCAAGGCCGCCCCTCCCCCTCCTTCCGACTATCTGCCCCCCTGGGAAGAGGAACGTCCTCCCCTGCCCGAGGAGCCCCCGGAAGAGGCGGAGTATGTCTTTGACGAACCCGCTCCCCCCCGCCCCGCGGCCCCGGTCCGGCCGGCGCCCACTCCCAGACCTGCGGCAAGACCGGCGGCGGCTCAGCCTGCCCCGGCGGGCGGCGACCGCGCCTTTTGGCCCTCCTTCGCGGCGGGTCTGCGTGGCAAGGTGCCCCCTTCCATCATCCCCTATCTGAACAATCCCGCCAAGGTGACGGGTGTGTGGAAAAACGGCCTTCTCACCCTTTGGACCGACACGGAGTTCACCCGCTCCATGCTGAACAAGCCTGCGGTGCTGGAGGGTCTGACCCAGGCGGCAGCCGCCTCCTTCGGCGGACAGCCCCGGGTCAGCGTGGTCAGCGGCAAGCCTCCTGCGGAGGAGCCCGTCCAGCAGCCTCCCGCCCCCCCTCAGAGGGAGCCGGCGCCGGAGGACGACGCCCTGAACGAGCTGTTGGCCTTCGGGGAGCAGTTTGACAATATCGTGATCCAGTAACCGCAAAGGGATCATATCCCCGGCGGATATGGCCCCATGAAATCCAAAATAAAGGAGTTTTGTACCTATGGCAAAAGGCTTTGGAGGCCGGGGAATGCCCGGCATGGGCGGCGGCATGAATATGAACATGCTCAAGCAGGCCCAGAAGATGCAGCAGGACATGCTGAAAATGCAGCAGGAGCTCCAGGAGAAGGAGTACCAGGCCGCCGCCGGCGGCGGCGTGGTGTCCGCCACCGTCAACGGCAAGCACGAGCTGAAGGCTCTGACCATCGACCCGGAGGCCGTGGACCCCGACGATGTGGAGATGCTTCAGGACATGATCGTGGCCGCCGTCAACGAGGCTATGCGCTCTGCCGACAATGACGCCGCCAGCACCATGCAGAAGCTCACCGGCGGCATGGGTCTGCCCTTCTGATTTGCGTCCTTCCGGAGCCGCTGCGGACCGCAGCGGCTCCTTTTATTGCCATTTTCCCCTTGCTTTGGGCGAACGCCCGGTATAAAATAGAAAAAAGTGCAGATTTTCCCTATTCCGGCGCTTCGGCGGCGGAACAGGGTGTTCTTCTCGAGAGAAAGAAGTGAGATTTTTGTCCTCCTCCCGTTTCCATCCGCGTACCCAGGAGCATCCCGACCAGCGCCAAAAGATGCTGGAAACTCCTATCCCGTCCCTGGTGGGCAGGCTGGCGGTGCCCACCATTATCAGCATGCTGGTCTCCTCCATTTACAATATGGCGGATACCTATTTCGTCTCCCAGATCAACACCAGCGCCTCAGGCGCGGTGGGCGTGGTCTTTTCCGTCATGGCGATCATTCAGGCCATCGGCTTTACGGTGGGTATGGGCTCCGGCTCCATCGCCTCCCGCCTGCTTGGCCAGGAAAAAAACGCCGAGGCGGATACCTACGCCTCCAGCGGTGTCCTGGCCGCCCTGGTGCTGGGCCTTACCCTGGCTGTCGTCGGCCTGCTGAACGCGGAGTCCCTGATCTGGCTGCTGGGCAGCACCAGCACCATCTATCCCTACGCCCTGGACTATGCCCGGTACATCCTTCTGGGCGCCCCGGTGATGATTTTGTCCTTCACGCTGAACAACCTGATGCGCTGGCAGGGCAAGGCCAGTCTGGCCGTTTTCGGACTGGCGACAGGCGGGATACTCAACATGATCCTGGACCCCCTGTTCATCTTCGTCTTTGACATGGGCATCGCCGGCGCCGGGGCAGCCACTCTGCTGAGCCAGTGCGTCAGTCTGACTATTCTTTCTTCCTTTTTCCTCTTCAAGCTCAGTGACCTGCGGGCCAGCCCCGCCTGCGTGGCCCGCACGCCCCGGGTCTACCTGGCCATTTTCAAGCAGGGGATGCCCTCCTTCTTCCGCCAAGGGGTGCTGAGCCTGTCCACCATGGCGGTCAACTACAACGCCAAGCTGTACGGCGACGCCGCCGTGGCCGCTCTGGCCATTGTCACCAAGGTGTTCATGGTAGTCAACTCCATCATCATCGGCTTCGGACAGGGATTCCAGCCCGTGCTGGGCTATAATTACGGAGCGGGGCGGATGGACCGCATGAAGGAGGCTCTGTCCTTCTCCATCAAGACCTGCACCGGAATCCTCACTGCGGCGGCCATTCTTGGACTGCTGTTCACCACCCCCATCATCACCTTCTTCCGGGACGACCCCCTGGTCATTGAGATCGGCGTCCGTGCCCTCCGGTATCAATGCTTCACCCTTCCTACAGGGGCCATCGCCGTCTTTTCCAACATGTTCTTCCAGGCTCTTGGCAAATCCTGGCGGGCCACCATCCTGGCGGTCTGCCGCCAGGGCCTGTGCATCCCGCTGGTCTTCCTGCTGTCCGGTCTGTTTCAGCTGTCCGGACTTGTCATGACCCAGGCGGTCTGCGACCTGTTGTCGTTCCTGATCTCCTCCGCCATCTTTCTTCAGTATTTCCGGAAAGAATACGCCGCCGAGTGCAAATAGAGTAAAAAGGTCTGCCGTCCATGGACGGCAGACCTTTTTATTCTATTTCGATTGAGAACTTCATATCCTCTCTGGGCACCTTATCCCAGGAGAACAGGGGGATCAGTTCCTCGGGGGTGACGGGGGCGTACTCGGGAATCAATCCGGCCGCGTGGGCCAGCCGGCCCACCAGCTCCGGGGCGGTATACCGCTCCTTCAGCTGCCCCAACTCCGCGTCCCGGTCCCGCTTGGCCAGACGGCGGCCGTCGGGGGCCAACAGCAGGGGGACATGGCCGTACTGGGGATGGGGCAGACCCAGCTCCTCCTGGAGCCACAGCTGCCGGGGCGTGGAATCCAGCAGATCGCTGCCCCGGACCACCTGGGTCACCCCCATGGCCCCGTCGTCCACCACCACCGCCAGCTGGTAGGCATACACTCCGTCAGACCGGCGGAGAATGAAGTCCCCACAGTCTCCGGTCAATTCCTCTTTGTATTCTCCTTGTATTAAATCGCAAAATGTAATCGTTTTTTTCGGCACCTGGACCCGCCAGGCGGGCCGCCGGGTCTTTGCCAGGGTCTTCCGCTCCTCCGGCGGCAGCCGGCGGCAGCGCCCGTCGTAGAGGACCGCGCCGTCGGAGCGGTGGGGGGCGGAAGCAGCCAGCCGCTCCGCCCGGGTACAGTAGCAGGGGTAGACAAGGCCTCTTTTCCCCAGGGTCTCAAAGGCGGCGGCGTAGGCCTCGGTCCGGCGGCTCTGGTACATGGGTGCGCCGTCCCAGTCCAGACCCAGCCACTCCAGGTCCCGCATCACCTGGTCGCAGTATTCCGCTCTGCACCGGTCCGGGTCCAGGTCCTCCAACCGAAGGACCATCTCTCCCCCGGCGCTTCGGGCGGCCAGCCAGGCCAACAGACAGGACCACAGGTTGCCCAGATGCATTCGTCCGCTGGGGCTGGGGGCAAAACGGCCCCGGACAAGCTGCGCTTGCGGCATGAAAACACCTCCTTTGGACATAAATTTTAGTTTATCTGAGGATTTCGCCAGCGGGCGGGACGGGAGTTAGGACGGGGGATGTTTCGCCCTGCTGGGCGAGTTCCTTTGCCCGCGCGGCAAAGGAACCAAAACGCCGCCGGGGCGGCCACGCGCAATTTTATTGCGCTATCCGCGCCGCCCCGGACCCCCATTACGGGAGAACAGGCGGCCTTGCGTTGATCGCAGCCAGCAAAATATGAGAGCGCTCACACCGTCTATTGCTTCGCAAAATGGAGAAGATTTTACGGGGGATAAGCAATACAGCCCGCCTCGATGGCGTCAAAGATTGGCAGCAGTTGCCTCTTGCCTACCTGGCCCACTGGGGCCGCCCGAGGGTGCTTCGGATTAGTAGGGGCTTGGTGCAAAACGGCAGGCTCGCAGTCCCTGCAGGAAGCACCCCGCGATTGAGTCCCGCGAGGCGCGCTTTCAAGCAAGCGAATCATCAGCCCATTTGACCACCGGGAGCGGCAGCGGGCGGGGATGAGAGAGGTATCCTGGCTTTTGCCCGCACCGAACAAGTATCCTGTCTATTTCTTAATGGCTCTCCATGGGGACCGGGGCCGAAGCCCCGGGGATCTTTGGGTACTTTCCATCCCTGGAAAGTACCGCGCCGCAGGCATGACAAACCATCGTCTGTTGCAGAGCCATCATATCAGAACATAAGACTATAAACTAAAATTTATCCCTCTCCGTACTCCTCCAGGGCCTGCTTCAAAAACTCCAGGTCCTTGTCGTCCAGTGCATGGAGGCCGGCAGTCTCCTCCATGTGGTGGGTAAACTCATGGGCCACGGTGGCGAAGATCTCGTCCTTCCAGGTCTCCTCGTCCTCTCCGGCCAGCAGTTCCCGGAAGGAGCCATAATACAGCAGGATATACCGGCCCAGCATATCGTGGACATACTCCCCCATGATATACATCTCTCCCGGCGGGAAGTCCGGGTCGGGCAGGGCCTCTTCCTCCAGCTGGATCCCGCCGTCCAGGTCCTCAAAAAAGGCCCCGGGGAACTGTCCGGCGATCTCCTCCAGCCAGTCTCCCATCTGTTCATAAGTGGGTACCATAGCTTCCTCCTATTGGGGCGACAGGTCGGCCTGCCGCCGGAGCAAGGACAGGGGCGGCACCGGCCGGGGCAGCTTCATGACAAAGCGCATCTGCGGCTTGCGTACCTCTTCCAGGGGGTTCCCCTCCTGGTCCCAGAGTTCCTCAGCCGTCAGGGTCTGGGGCCGAACGTCAGGCCCCACCAGCTCCAGGACATCCCCTGCCTTAAACTTGTTGTTCAGGGTCAGCACCGCCCTGCCCGTCTCGTCGCAGGACTCCACCTTCGCCACGATCTGCCAGTCCCGGATATACCGGGAATCCTGGGTGAACTGGCCGGGCTGGCCGTAGAAAAAGCCGGTGGAGTAGTGCCGGTGGCTGATGTGCTCCACCTCGTCCCGCCACACCGGGTCCAGGGGCTCCCCAGCCGCCGCCGCATCGATGGCGTGGCGGTAGGCCCCGGTGACGATGGCCGCGTAGTAGGCCGATTTGGCCCGGCCCTCCAGCTTAAGGGAATCCAGCCCCGCCTCCATCAGAACGGGCACATGGTCGATCATGCACATGTCCCTGGAGTTCATGATGTAGGTGCCCCGCTCGTCCTCGGAGACGGGGAAATATTCGCCCGGCCGCTTCTCCTCCATGAGAGCGTATTTGTACCGGCAGGGCTGGGCGCAGGCCCCCCGGTTGGAGTCCCGGCCCGTCATGTAGTTGGACAGCAGGCACCGGCCCGAGTAGCTGACGCACATGGCCCCGTGGGCAAAGGCCTCCATCTCCAGCTCCCGGGGCGTCTTGGCCCGGATCTCCCGGATCTCGTCCAGGGACAGCTCCCTAGCCAGGATCACCCGGCTGGCCCCCAGGTCGTACCAGGCCCGGGCGGTGACATAGTTGACGATGCTGGCCTGGGTGGAGATATGGCAGGCCACCTTGGGGGCGTACCGCTTGGCCAGGGACAGCACCCCCACGTCGGCCAGGATGATGGCGTCCACCCCAACATCGTTCAGATATTCCAGCCACTCCGGCAGACGGGCGATCTCCTCGTTCCGGGGCATGGTATTGCAGGTGACATGGACCCGGACCCCCTTGGACCGGCACAGCTTCACCGCCTCTCCCAGCTCCTCCGGGGTGAAGTTCCCGGCAAAGGAGCGCATGCCAAAAGTAGTGCCCGCCAGATAGACGGCGTCGGCCCCGTAGGCCACCGCCATCCGTAGCCGCTCCATATCTCCGGCGGGAGCCAGCAGTTCGATGGTTCTCTCTCTCATAGTCCCTTCTCCTTATAGGGGCAACAGGGCAAGGGCAGCCGCCCTTGCCCTGTTGTGTTTCTTATTTTTTGTACCGGTCCTGGGAGGCAAGGAACCTCTGCAGCTCCTCATAGCTCTTGAAGTAGTGGTGGACATTGTCGTCGCCCAGGGCATAGTAGAAGTAGTTGGTACTCTCCGGATTCAGGGCCGCCTGGATGGAGGCCAGACCGGGGTTGGCGATGGGCGCCGGGGGCAGACCCTTGTACTTGTAGGTGTTATAGGGAGAATCAATGGCCTTGTCCTCCTCGGTGGGCACCTTGCCTCCGTTCAGGTAGGCCAGGGTGGCGTCGATCTGGAGGAAGCCCACGGTGCCCGCGTTGGGGGTGTTCAGCCGGTTATAGATGACGGAGGCGATCTTGGTCCGGTCGCTGCCGTCGGTCTCCTTCTCAATGAGAGAGGCGATGGTCAAAATCTCCCGGATGGAGTAGCCGCTCTCCGCCACCTTGGCCCGCAGCTCATCGGTGTACTTCTGGTCAAAGTTGACCAGCATCTTGTTGATGACGTACAGGGCGCTGTGGGGGGTGTTGAACTGATAGGTGTCCGGGTAGAGGAAGCCCTCCAGCCGGTTGGCGTCTCCCAGGGGGATGTCCTTGAGGAAGGAGAAGTTGTAATCGTGCTCGCTGGCCACCTGGGTCAGTTCCTCCACGGTGGATACCCCCCGGTCCTCCAGCAGCTGGAAGATCTGGGCCAGGGAATAGCCCTCGGGGATAGTCACGGTCACCTCCGCCTTGGTGGAGGAATTGATGCTCATGCCGGACAGCAGGGCCCGGTAGTCCATGTCGGTGTTCAGCGTATAGGTCCCCGGCACCACCTTATCCTTGCCGCCGGTGATGGAGGCAAAGAGCTTGAACAGGGACTTGTACTCGATGAGCCCTTCCTCCTTCAGCAGCGAGGCCACCTCGTTGAAGGAGTCCTCCTTGGAGATGGTCACGGTGGTCTCCTTGGCCTCCTTGTTCAGGGCCAGCACGTCGTTGGCCGCGATCCAACCCACGCATGCCAGCAGGATGGACACGCCGATGACCATGATCACATAGAGGGCCGCAAATCCCATCACGGCTCCGGTGGAGCGCCGCCGGCGACGGACAGGGCGCTGCTCCTGGGTCCGCTGGCCGCGGGATTCCCGTCTCGTATCGCTTCTTCGTTCTGATGCCATAGGGTCAGCTCCTAACATACACCCTCCCGTCACCCGGGACAGGGGGTATCCATAGAATAGTACAGAATCGCGGAGCTGCGGCTCCGCAAAACAAGTGAGGTGAAACTACATGTGGTGTGGAAACAACAGTTGGGGCGGCTGCGGCTGCCTGTGGATCATCATCCTGATCATCATCCTGTTCTGCTGCTGCGGCAACAACAACTGGGGCGGCTGCGGCAACAACAACTGCGGCTGTGACAACAACTGCGGCTGCGACAACAACTGCGGCTGCTGCTGAGCGGTACAGGGCAAGAGCGGGGCTTCGGCCCCGCTTTTCCCCCGCCGGAGTCAGGACAGGCTCTCGTCCTCGGTGAGCAGCAGGTCTACCCGGCTGTCGTGGACCTCGGTGGGCACCTTGTCCCGGAGGACGGCCTTGCGGCACAGGCCCACCCGGAAGCCCTCAAAATGCTCCAGCCAGCGGTCGTAATAGCCGCCGCCAAAGCCCAGGCGATAGCCCTGGCGGTCATAGCAGACCGCGGGGACCAGGATGAGGTCGATGTCCTCCTTGGCGATCAGGGGGCAGTCGGTGCTGGGCTCCTGAATGCCGAAGGCCACCGACTTCATGGGGATGGCCGGGTCATACTGCCGGACCTCCATCTGGTGCTCGGGCAGCATCCGGGGCAGGCCGATCCGCTTGCCCTGGGCCACCAGAGTCTGGATCAGCCGGGCGGTCTCCGGTTCCTTGCCGGGGATGCCCCAGAAAGCAAAGATGGTCTTGGCCTCCCGCACCTGGGGCAGGGCCAGGAACCGGGCAAACAGGGCGTCGTCGCTGGCCCGCAGTTCCTCCGGGGTCAGGGCGGCCAGTTCCTTCCGCACCTGCTGGCGCAGTTGTTTTTTCTCCTCAGTCATAGTGAACGGCATAGCGCACCTCCTGGGCCTTGTCCGCTCCGGACAGGGCCTCTACTAATTTTAAACCGAAGTCAAAGGCGGAGCCGGCGGCCCGGCCGGTGATCAGCCGGACGTCCTCCGCCACGCCGGACTCCCGGCACACCCGGGCTCCGGTCATCTGGTCCTCCATCCCCGGGTAGCAGACCGCCTGCTTCCCCTCCAGCAGGCCCCAGCGGCCCAGCAGAGTGGGGGCGGCGCAGATGGCGGCCAGGGGAATGTCCCGCTCCGCACCGCGTCGGATCAGGTCGGCCACAGCCTGGCTCTCTCCCAGGTTCCGGACCCCAACCCCGCCGCCGGGCAGGACGAGCATCTCCGCCCGGTCCAGGTCTACCTGGCCCAGGGTCAGGTCCGCTTTCACCGTGATCTGGTGGCCGCCGGTCACGAACCCGCCCTCCAGGGACGTCAGCGCCGTTTCGATCCCCGCACGGCGCAGCAGGTCGGCGGGCACAAGGGCCTCGGCCTCCTCAAAGCCGGGGGCCAGCAGGATATAGACCATTACAAATCTCCTTTCCCGGGCGGCTCACAACAGCGGCGCCGCCAAAGACCAGATCTCCTCATGGATGTCCCGGATCGGGCGCAGAGCGTCCTCCGCGTCCAGGCAAGAGATCTTCTTCCAGCCCAGTACCTGGGCAGCCTGCAGGGCACACGCCCGGCAGTCCGCCAGGTATCCGGTATCCAGCTCGTGAATGTCGGCCTTGGTATGGGTGGCCGCCTCACGGCTGCGGAGCAGCTCCACCGCCTTCTGGGTAGGCATGTCCAGGTAAATGACCAGATCGGGCCGGGGCAGGCCCATCTTGTCGTGTTCAAAGTCGTCCAGCCACCGCAGGAAGGCGGGCCGGTCCTCGGGCGCGCACTTCACCGCCTGATGGACGGCGTTGGAGGTGGTGTACCGGTCGGTGAGGATCAGACCACCCTCCTCATAGTACGCCCCCCACACCTTTTTCAGGGAGGCGTACCGGTCCACGGCATAGAAGGCGGAGGCGGCGTAGGGGTTCACATCGGAGGGTTTGTTCCCGAATTCGCCGCCCAGATACATCCGGATCAGGGCGGAAGAGGGCTCGTCATATTGGGGGAACACCAGCTTTTGGTACTCCTTTCCCATACCGTCCAGCCGCCGGCACAGCTCCCCAAACTGGGTGGACTTGCCTGAGCCGTCGGTGCCCTCGAAGACGATCAGCTTGCCGGCCATCAGTCTTTTCCTCCCTTATGGCCGCCCTTGGCCCGCTCCCCGGCGGCCTTTACCAGCACCAGAGGCAGCTTGGCCATACGGCCGATACGCCGGGGCTCTTTTTTCAGCCGGTAGGCCCACTCCAGACCCAGCTTCTGCCAGCGTTCGGGAGCCCGCTCCACGTTGCCGGCGAACACGTCCAGACAGCCCCCCAGGCCGATGGCCAGCCGTGCCCCGGTGTGCCGGCCCCAGCGGGCCATCCACTTCTCCTGCTTCGGGGCCCCAAGGCAAACGAAGAGCAGGTCGGGCTGGGCGGCGGCCACCTCCAGGAGGACGGCCTCCTCGTCCTTGAAATAGCCGTCGTGGGTGCCGCACAGGACGATGCCGGGGTACTGCTCCAGAATACGGCGCCCCGCCTCCTGGGCCACGCCGGGCTTGGCCCCCAGCAGATAGAGCCGGCCCTTGCGTTCATTGAGGCAGGCCAGCATGTCCGTGGCAAACTCGATGCCGGGCACACGCTCCTTTAACGGTGTACCCAGAATCTTGGCGGAATAGACCACTCCGATGCCGTCGGGCAGGACCAGGTCCGCCCCGTTCAGCACTGCCCGGAATTCCGGGTCCCGCTCCGCCGCCAGAAGAAACTCCGGATTAGGGGTGACCACATAATGAAACCGATCCTCGGCCAGCAGCTCAGCCCCCCGCAGGGCGGCCTCCCGCCGGGTCAGATCATCAAATTGGATGCCTAAAATCTCAGTTTTCAAACTATTCCCTCCACGGGTTTTAGTATCGGGCCCGCCGGAAACCCGGCCCGCGATCATTGTATTTTACCATGTATGAGCCAAAAAGTCCATGAAATTTCCATGAAGGTTGGAAACGATCCGGATTTTCCTTGTCTTTTTCCCCTTCCTGACGTACACTGTCCTTCAGAACACAGAGAAAGGAGCGGGAGCGCGATGGTCAAAGAGCTGTGGCAGCTGCTGGGGCTGTATCTGCTGGCGGTCAACGCAGCCGCTTTTTGCCTCATGGGCACGGACAAGCGGCGGGCCAGACGGGGGACCTGGCGGGTTTCAGAGAAGGCCTTGTTTCTCCCTGCCATACTGGGGGGCACTCTGGGCGGACTGCTGGGGATGCGGGTCTTTCATCACAAAACCCGGCACTGGTATTTCCGCTTCGGCTTTCCCCTGCTGCTGGCCCTTCAGCTGGCACTGGGCGTCTGGCTCATCTGGAGATTTTATTAAAAAAGGAACGGAAGACGGCGTCTTCCGTTCCTTTTTTACAGCTCTTTTTCGTAGCAGTTCAGGACCTCGTGGATAAAGCCCTGGAAGAAAAATTCCGTGGCCCCGGCCAGCCGGTAGCCCAGCTTAGGGTACATGGTGTTGGCGGGAGTGTTACCCTCGTAGGTGTCCAGGCGCATGACCCGCCATCCCCGGCGGCGGCTCTCCTCCTCGCAGAAGGCCACCATCTCCCGGGCCTTGCCCCGCCCCGCCCAACGGGGACTGACGACCAGCGTGTGGATCACAGCTACTTGATCCCGGTCCGCCGGAAACCGCCAGGGGATATTGTCGTACTCCGGCAGTTGGGTTCCATTGAGGATAAAAGCCCCGTAAAGGTCCCCCTCCTCCTCGGCCACCCACAGTTCTCCGGCCTCCAGGGCCCGGCGGGCGTGGTCCACGGTGGGGTACTTGCCCCGCTGCCAATTGGTATAGGGGACGGGCAGGGCCTCCTCCCGGTCCAATATCTCCTCATACACCCTGCCCACGGCGGGCAGGTCCGCCTCCCGGGCCAGCCGGATCATCACGCCACACTCCTTTTCAATCTTGTTAAAAACGGTGGACCCAGCCGGACAGGAACCACACTGGTGCCAGCCAGGACACCATATAGACCAGCAGGTTCAGGGGGGACAGGGAGCCGTAGGCTGACACCGACACCAGGTAGGCGCACAGCAGCATCCCCAGGCCGGAGCCCACGCAGCACAGCACCGCCCCCAGCCGGGTGGCCCAGCGCAGCCGCTTGGCGGCGGTCACCGCCTCGGCAAAGGGGAACAGCCCTTCCCGGCACAGCAGAGCGGTGAGGACCGGACTGTGGGGCTGGTCCGGATCGGACAGCTCCCGCCGGCGCTCCACCGGAGGAAAGTCCATCTTGTCCGCCGCCAGCTTGAAGCGCTGGTGGAGCATGGCGGGAATGAGGTTGAAGTCCCGGGTGGCCAGCACCGGCCCCACCTTCTCCCGCATCAGCTCCTCCAGAGAGGGGAACACGGTGTCAGGCAGGGAATAGCTCAGGGCAAAGATGCCGGCCAGTTCCCCGTTGATGGCGCAGAACACGGCGTTTTTCACGTTCAGGCCCACGGGCAGGGAGACGTCCATCAGGTTCATGAAGGCGGCGGAGCCCACCAGGACCCGGTCGCCCCGAATGTTGGCGGACAGGCCCCCGCCCTCATAGCAGCACAGCCGGTCGGCGTTCCGCATCAGGCCGCCCAAGGCCCGGAGCTGGTCGTGGAACAGCTTGGCCAGGCCGCTGCCCGAGTCCCGGATCAATGTGGCGGTATAGGCCACCACCCGCTCCATGGGAAAGTTTCCCAGCACTTTATAGCCGTTCAGCTCCACATAACCAGGCGGAAACAGGTCGGTATCGGTGATGAGCACCCGGTCTCCCCGTTTGGAGCCGGCCACGCCGGGCCAGCCCGCCAGGGCGGCGCCGCTCTGGATCAGACGGCGTGCCACTTTATGGAAGGCGCGGCCATAGGCCAGAGAGCCTCCGAAGGCCGCTGACACGGAAAACAGAGCGGACAGGCCCCAGATCAGGTTCCCGGGGCGTCCGGCGGCCACGGTGGCCAGGAGAGCCAGCAGCAGGTCCCCCAGCAGCAGCAGGGGGCAGACCCGCCGGAAGATCCGCTGGGCTCCGTCGTCGGTCTGGATCTGGCTGCCAAAGCCCTCGGCGCTGCCCGACCATTTGGCGTAGGTGTCCCGGCCGTTCCATTTCCCCTCGTCCAGGGTGAGCCGGTAGGGCTCCGCCGAGGCCGCCGCCGTCCGGCAGGACAGGCGCAGACCGCATTTTTTATGGTAGGCCCCGTGGAGGCTCACCCACAGCCCCGTCAGCGCCACCGCCGTATAGGGCAGGCGGCCCTGCTCGTTGGGGGTCAGGGCCAGCATCAGTCCGTCGGCCAGGGTAAACAAAACGGCCAGGGCGGTCAGGGTATCCATCCCCACCTTGCCCCGGAAGGCCCGCTTCAGGCCGGTAACCAGTTCGTCGGCCCCCAACAGGAGTCCCAGAGCCATCAGCCCCGCGGCCACGGCGTTCTGAACGCGCATATCGTCCAGGGGGGGCAGCCACACCAGCCCCACCGCGGGCACCAACAGCTGGACCAGGGCCACTGCCGACAGAAGGAACAGAAAAATGACCCGGAGGCGCATCCCCTTCAAGCCCTGGCCGTAGGACCGGGCCAGCTCCTTGGGTGACAGGTCGGGCGGAGGCGGCTCCGGCGCCCGGGGCCGGCGGCGACGGCGGATGTCCTCCTCCGGCTCCTCCTCCCGGTCGGTGCCGGGGATCAGCCGCTCCAGACGGCGGACCTGCTCAGGGTCGGTGCGCTCATCCTCCTCAAACATCCGGTCGGCGTAGTCGTCCGCCTTCCGGCCCACATCCTTGAGGAAGGCGGTCAGAACGCTCTCCTCCTCGGGGAATTCAATGACCCGGTCCTCGCCCGGCTCATCCTCCTCTGGCCCCTCGTCAAGCGGCTCCTCGTCAAGCGGCTCCTCGTCAAGCGGCTCCAGTTCCTCCGCTTCGGGCTCTTCCCCGCGGGGAGACTGCTCGTAAGGCTCCTCCTCCGGGGCGGCCTCCTCCTGCTCTTCGGGGGCGGGCTCCTGTCCCATTCCGGGGAAGTGTACCACCTTATCCCTCCGGTCCCGGGTGCGGGGCGGCTCGGGCCAGGGCAGGTCAGGCGAGAGTTCCGGTTCCCCGCGGGTCAGGGGCGTCACCGGGACCGCCCCCCGGCCCGTGCTTTTTCTGGAGCCGTACTCCGCCAAAATGTCGTCCAGAGAAAACTCGTCTCCTGAGACGTCTCCGATGAGCGACTTGACCTCCTTCAGGTCGTCGTTATTCAGTTGTTTGTCTTTACGGTCGCTCATGCGCGGTATCCTCAGTGTATAATTGATAAAGTAAGATACGAAATGTAAATTTTAGTTTATCGTTTCATGTAGGGTGAGGGCTTGGTAGGGCGGGGGCTTATCCCTCGCCCTTTTGGCCTTCGGCCATTTCCCCCCGACGGGGGGAATCGTCCCCCGCCGTCCGACGGCTGCTATTTTGGCCGCGGCCCCAAGGGGCCGCCCTACGGGCGGGGCGTCCAGAGGCCGCCCCCTACGAAGCCATATTGTAAACCGTGCGTAGGGGGCGGCGTCCCCGACGCCCCATAATACATCCATAAACTAAAAT
>Ga0129306_1000748_pt1 | contig 45815 bp, 44 predicted proteins | sample P827metagenome_FD_94438 | JGI IMG/M metagenome (GOLD analysis project Ga0129306, IMG submission 94438) | Capybara group fecal microbial communities from Wisconsin, USA - P827 metagenome | ecosystem: Host-associated > Mammals > Digestive system > Large intestine > Fecal | place: USA: Wisconsin... | reverse complement strand
TTTCTCACAGAAAAATCCGTTTTTGCTTTCGGTTACATCGCCGCCGCAGCGAGGACATTTGCCGATTACCTCACGACCGGAGGGGAACAGCACCTCGGCATCCTTAATGATGGTATAGCCGTCAATCAGCTCCTGAACCATGCCGTTGATCTCTTTGAGGAACTGATCCTGTGCAAGCTCTCCGCGCTCAACCTCTTTGAGCTTGTGCTCCCATTCTGCGGTGAGAAGTGGAGACTGGAGCTGTTCCGGCAGGACGGTAATCAACGAAACGCCCACCTGTGCGGGGATCAGAGAGACGGATTTCTTTGCCTTCTGACGAACTACAAATCCGGTTTCTACCAGCTTTTCAATCATGGAAGCCCGTGTCGCAGGCGTACCCAGACCCTTGCGTTCGGCATCCTCGGGCATATCCTTCGCACCGGCAGTTTCCATGGCACTGAGAAGCGTATCCTCCGTGAAGTGCTTGGGCGGCGTGGTTTTACCTTCCTTAATTTCCGCAGATACTTTCGGAAACACATCCCATTCCTGTAAGACAGGCAAAGCTTTTTCCTCGCTGTTCTGCTTGGAAAATGCTTTCCATCCGGCATTCGTGACGGATTTTCCCTTGGCTGTGAAAAGAATACCGGCGCAATCGAGCGTAACGGTCGTTTCCTTATAGCGGTACGGTTCACATACAGACATCAATACCTGTCGTGCGATCAGAATGAGAATTTCACGTTCACCCGCAGGAAGCGTATCAAGCTTCGTTTTTCCGGCAACTGCGGTAGGAATAATGGCATGATGGTCGGAAACCTTCTTGCTGTCACAAACCTGTGCAGTAAGAATAACGGCAGGAGCTTCCATACCGCAGATGGCACTGCAATACTGAACAACCGGTTTTACGCTCTCTTCCATATCATCTGTCAGAAAGCGGCTGTCCGTTCGCGGATAAGTGACGAGCTTCTTTTCGTAGAGAGATTGGAGATAATCAAGCGTCTGCTGTGCCGTATAACCGAGCTGACGGTTTGCATCTCTCTGCAAGGTGGTGAGATCATAGAGGGCAGGAGCCTTTTCGGTCTTGCTTTTAGCGTCCACCGCTTTCACGGTCATCGGCTGACCATTACAGGCAGCGCAGACACTTTCTGCTTCCGCTTTGTCCTTGAATCTCTCGCTTGTAGCAGTAAGGCTGTCATAGGATGCCTCTACCGTATAGAAGGGCTCCGGCTGAAAGGCTTCAATTTCAGATTCCCGCTGAACGATCAAAGCCAAGGTGGGCGATACCACACGACCGACATTCAGGGTGCGATGATACAGGACGCTGAACAATCTTGTCGCGTTGATGCCAACGAGCCAGTCCGCCTTTGCACGGCAGTCGGCGGCAGCATACAGAAGATCGTAATCCGTACCGGGCTTCAAATCCTCAAAGCCACGGCGAATAGCCTCATCTTCCATGGAGGAAATCCAAAGGCGAAGGATGGGCTTTTTACATCCGGTCATTTGATAGACGTTGCGGAAAATGAGCTCTCCTTCTCGTCCGGCGTCACAGGCGTTAATCAAAGCCTCTACGTCGTTGCGGCGGGAAAGACCGCGCAGCACTTCAAACTGCTTGAACTTGTCCCTGCTGATTTTATACTCCCATTTCGGAGGCACGATGGGCAAATCTTCCTTGCGCCACTTGGCAAAACGCTCATCATAGGTTTCTGCGCCGACAAGCTCCGCCAGATGGCCGAAGCACCAGGAAACAATATATCCGTTTCCCTCCAGATAGCCTTCATGGTGTTCGTTAGCTCCGAGTACCTTGGCAATGCTCATGCCCACAGAGGGCTTTTCTGCAATTACAAGCTGAAATTTCATTCTGTTCTCCTTATCTTTCTGCTCCGCGTGATTTGAGAAAATCACGACGGATAATATCATTTGCCCGACACTCAATTGTGTCACGGATTTCATCCATATGACTTCCTTCACGCTTTTCAAAATCCTTAAAAACATCTGCAAGCGGGCAATGAGATTTGAGCAAAGCCTTACATTGCTTATCACTCAAATCGTGATATTCCATACTGAGCAGAATATCCTCACGGGTCGTGTATTCATAGGCGTGATTCAGCACCTCTTCGGGAGACTGCTTCAGCAGCCATCCCTTAAAGGTTTCCTGTTCGGCAAACATCTTCTGATACAAAGCCGTATTCAGTTCTTCATTCGTCATCCACAGTTTCCTCCGGCTCATCCTCTTCGACTTCGTATTCCGGTTCTTCCTCATCATCCTCTTCGCCGTAATCGTAATCGTCAAGATCGTCGTTGCCCTTCACATCGGGTTTGCCTTTACGGAACTTAAACCAGTAGAGTGCGCCGCCGCCGCCGACAACAAGGAGTAATACGACGGCGATGATACCCTTGTTGGAAGAAGACTCTTTCTCAACGGGTTCGGCGTCAGGCTTTGTTTCATCGACTTCTTTTTCGGGTTCCGGTTCTTTTCCAGTACATTCGCTCATGTTCTGAGCGCAGACAGGACAGGTTGTATCCACGTCTCCTGCGACGCATTTATCCGTGCAGGTGCATTTTACCGGGACGGTACTATCGCCATCGGCAAGCAGAGCGTACAGATCGGCTTCGTCCACCATGTTCAGAAAATAGACATTCTCGGTTTCTCCGCTGCGGTCGATCACGATATAAAAATAATTGCCGTTCTTCGTCTGAACGGTAATAAACTGCTTGTTCTGAACCTCGTCCGTATAGGAACCTTCCACCTGATAAATGTCATCAATCAAAGAAAGATTTCCGTCCGGGGTAAGCTCCGGGGCAAGTTCTTTTCCGGCAGTTCCAAACAGAAGTCCGAAAAGACCGCTTAAATCTTCCTCGTTGAAATCAATAGGGACTGCGTTTTCATCCCATGTGGCGGAATCCTTGTCCAGAGTAACATTCTCGTTGGAGATGGTAAGCGTGTCGATTGCATCCGGGATTTCCGTATTGCCTGTCTCATCCGAAGCATAGCAGCCGCTGTCTGCGGCAAGCGCCGAAACAGAAAAGGCTGCCATGCAGCACATGACAGCCATAACGAGCGCAAACAGACGGATTTTAGATTTTTTCATTTTCATCCTCCGTTCTTTCAGAATGGTTCGGCTCGTCAGCAAGCGGATTCTTTTTGAGCATCTCCAAAAACTCCGACAGCTTATCCGGGGTAAGACCGAATGAGCGAACCGCACTGACGATGTCCGCATTTTCAATCGAGAGAATTTCCTCGTCGATTGCCTTAATGCGGGCTTCATAGCTGACGATCTTGCCGGAAAGCTTTTGCCGTTCAGCCTGAAGCCTCTCAATTTTTGGGTTCATTTTGATACCTCCGATCAAGGAGACGGCAGTCTCCCGTATGATAAGAAATGTGCCTGCCAGTAGCTTGTATTGAGACTGGCGTACTGGATTGGATCTCCGCAGTGGATCATCATGCCATTGCCTACATAGATACCGACATGAGAAGCGCCGGTCGTGTCATAAGTTCCCTGGAAGAACACCAGATCGCCGGGACGGACATTCGCCGAGGAAACACGGGTACAGATTCCTCTCAGCCCGTCAGCGCCGAGCCTTCCGAAATTCCAACCGACGCCGCAGTTGTTGCAGACATAGGACACAAAGCCGGAGCAGTCAAAGGAGGTTGCAGGACTGCTGCCGCCCCAGACATAGGGGAAGCCAAGATACTTTTCCGCTTCTGTAATCATCTTTGCAAATTGCTCGTCTTCCAAAGCTTCGGGCGGAATCTCATACTTTTCATATTCGGTGTTGTAGTATTTTCCGACATAACCGGAATCGGCAAACAGATCAGGACGGTTGCCCAGGGTTCCCATATACATGGCGTAAATGGATAGCTGTTCTTCGCCCATGATATATACCGGAACATGAGACAGATTGAAGTTTTCAAGAGACACGTTACAGATATAGTAGGTATACGGAACCTGAACTGTATAGGTGTAAGGCTCACTGCTTTGTTCACCGGTTTCGGGATCGACAACAATTCTGGTTCCCGTGCGGCGCTCCGAACGATACCGTGTTTCGGTGGTTACGGTTTCCGTGAGTATATACTGCTTTTCAAACAGCATTTCCAAGGTTCCGCCGACCTCATCAGCCGTCCATTCGCCACCCTGCAAAGCAGTAATGGCAGAAATCAGGACATACGGATCGTGCTCGATTTCATCCAGATCATAGTGGTATTCATCATAATCATGGGTGCTTTCGTAGGTGTCCAGATATTCTTGCAGTTCGGCTTCCATACCGCAATACGCCGCCTCTGCCGCCAGCATATCGCTGTCCTCCAAAGGATAAGTTCCCATCACTGTACCGGAACCTCCTTGCAGGAGCAGGGTGAACGAAGACAACACCTGCATAAGAATGACCAGTGCCGCCGCAATACCGCCGACGATCAAAATCGGCTTTTTGTGCTTGGCAACGAACTCGCCGGTCTTTTTACTGGTTTCTGCCGCTTTTTCAGCAGCTTTTGATACGGTTTCCGATGCTTTAATGGTATCGGATGTGCCTTTTCCGGCTTTTGCTGCGGCATATTCCTTTTTGATTGCCTGCTTCTGCTGCCAACGGGAATAGGGATTGCTGTGAAGCTCCGGGTTCGTACTTTTGGAATCCTGATACAGTGCGTTCAGATTTGCCTTATCTGCCTTCGTTTCTAACCGCTCAGCTTTGCGGTACGGTCGAAGCTGTGCAGAACGGTGTGCGGACTCTGCTACCCGCACACCGCCTTCGGCTGTTTCTTCGACTGCAACTGCTGCCTGTGCGCCGGAATTATCCTCGCTGTCCTCGTACATTTTTCGATGGACAGTTGCGGAGACCGTATTGACAGGCGCGTCTCGCACGGCATGAGACAGCTTGGAGGGAGGCTTTTTCTTATCCACATCCTCAAAGAACAGCTTTGTTGTAACCTTGCCGCTCTGCGGATCAATGACTCTCTGCTTTTTCAGAACATTTTTCTTTGGAAGCCTTGCTTCTGCCTTTTTCAGCTTTTTCTGTGCGGCATCGGCTTTATCCGCCGCCTTCCGCACTGACGGCGATGATAATTCTTCATCGGTAAAGTGGAGCTGTGGAGATCGCTTGCTCATGCTTCGTCACCACCTCTCTTTGGAGCCGCGATTTATTTTTCATCAAAAGAGTTAAAAAGCCACGGATACCCGTTGAGAAGACAACTCATAGTTACAAGGTCAATGCCCGCAAGCCAACTCTTCTGATAGCCTGCTTTCTTGGGCTCAATAAGCTCACGCTTCATCATTTCCGCATAACCCTTGATATCATCGTCGATGATGGAATTCAGAACCGGGCATTTTTCCTCAACGAGATCTTCCAGATATTCCTCTGCGGTTTCTGCCCATTCTTTCAAATCTTCCATGGGCTTGCAGTCAGGAAGCAGGGATACTGCGTCGATGAATTCCGTTACCATGCTCATCAGCTCCTGTTCGTGAGATACATGGCGGAAATAATCGCCGAAACGGATCACAAACTGCTCGTCATCATCGGGGAGATACAGGTCAGCCTCCTCCGGCTTTCTGAAAAAGATGCGGGTATCGGAAATCGCGCTCGGGATGACCTGCTGCACCAGCCAGTCCATAAAATCGTCCTTGTTGGCACTGCGGCTGTGCATACTGAGAGCGGCAACCCCGCTTGTAGTAATGAAGTTCATCACTTTCGTGCCGTTCCCGGAAACATGAGGATGGAGGACCTTATCGCCGCAGTGATTTTTCACTGCGCTCCAGGGATCGGCAAAGCCGAGACAGCGGGCAATATCGTTGGCGCAGAACAGAATGTTGCGTTCAAAAACCACCAGACGAACCTTACCGAACTTTTCATTGGTATAAGAGAGAATCATATTTTCCATTTCACATTATCCTTTCTCACTGCGCAGATAATTCCTGCGGTTTTGTTGTCATGACTGCATAAAGCTCTGTCGTTTTGGGGAAACGGTCTACAAAAGGCAAAATCGTAGAACCATAAAAAATCAGCCCTTCGCCTTCACTGGAATGTGTGACATACGAGAGCTGATGTGTGGAAATATTCAGTTGTTTGGCAAGAATCTGTCGGTCACCGGACGCTTGATTCAGCATATAGATATAGTCGCTGTTTTCAAAGATGTTCTCGACCTCTCGGCTGCTCAAAAGGTCTTTGACATTCTGCGTGATACCGGTCGGAATCCCGCCCCATTTTCGGAAACGCTTCCAGATTTCAACGGTGTATGCCGCCGTCTGATCTTCTTTAAGCAGAAGGTGCATTTCATCAATATAATAGCGGGTGGACTTGTGGATTTCACGATTGAGTGTCACCCTGTTCCAGACCTGATCCTGTACGATGAGCATACCGATCTTTTTGAGCTGTTTGCCGAGCTCCTTGATGTCATAGGAAACCGCACGGCTGCGAATATCCACATTGGTACGGTGATTAAAGACATTGAGCGAGCCTGTGACATAGATTTCAAGCGCCGTGGCGATATACTGCGCTTCTTTTTCCTCTTGTGACCGGAGCATATTATAGAGGTCTTCCAGAATCGGCATATTTTCGGGTTTGGGATCGTTCAGATAGTCACGGTAAACAAGACGAACACAGCGGTCGATGATGGTCTTTTCTACCGGCTGTAAGCCGTCCTTGCCGCCGACGATCAGCTCACAGAGAGACAGAATAAAGTCGCTCTTGAGAGAAAGCGGGTTTTCATCCTCCGAATAGTTGAGGTTCAAGTCCATCGGATTGATATAATCTTCGGACGTGGGAGAAATGCGGATGACCTGTCCATGAAAACGCTGGATGAGTGCGCCGTATTCAGATTCGGGATCGCACACGATCACATCGTCATCAGTGCTCAAAAGCACGTTGCTGATCTCACGTTTGGCGGCAAAGGATTTGCCGGAACCAGGTGTGCCGAGAATCAGACCGTTGGGGTTTTTCAGAAGCTTCCGATCAACCATGATAAGGTTGTTGGACAGCGCATTGAGCCCGCAGTACAGAGCTTCACGACTTGTCTGGAAAAGCTCCTGTGTCGTGAAAGGGATGAAGATCGCCACGCTTGAGGTGGTAAGCCCACGCTGAATTTCAATTTGGTTATATCCAAGAGGAAGCGAGGACATGAAGCCTTCTTCCTGCCGGAAATCCAGCTTGGTGAGCTGACAGTTATACTTCTGCGCGATGGAGCTTGCCTGAAAGACATTGTTATCAAGCTGCTGCTTGGTGTCCGCAATGTTCAGAACAATGAAGGTCAGAAGGAACATACGCTCATTTCTGCTCTGAAGCTCCTGCAAAAGTTTTTGTGCCTCCTCGCCGTAGGTGGCAAGGTCTGACGGGATAATATCCATATCATAACCGGCACGAACAGCTTTTTTTTGTTCCTCGATTTTCATCTTTTGCAGATCAGTGATTTTACGCTTGATGGTTTTGATAGCCTTCGTCTGGTCAACTGACTGGATGTGCATGGTGACAACGAGGGAGCTTTCCATGTCAAGAAAATCTGCCAGAAGCCTGTCGTTGAGCTCCGGTGCGAGAATTTGCAGGAAGGACACCGTTCCAATCTTCCTGCCGACGCAGAAGCTGTTGCCCGTCTTGAACTCGAAGGAGGACGGTGCAATAAAGTCCTTGACGGACAGACCGGAGGGGGCAAGCCAGTCCCACGAAAAGCGGAATGGAAGCTGTTCGTCCATGTGCATCATGCCGTGCATCAGCGCCAGTCGCTGACTGCCGTTCATGGGCTCTGCTGTTACGCCGAGCCGCTTGAAATTGTTGAGAATATCCGTCTCAATTCGTTCCAACCGGGGCTTTGCGGCGCGAAGGCTTTCCGCTTCAATGCCGAAGGTCAGATACTTGGTCTTTACAAGACCGTTATTGCCTTTGGCGAGCTGATTACGCAGAAATTCCTGATACTCCAACGCAATCGGATCAAAGTCATCACCGCGCAGAGGGATCACAATGCTTTTGGCATAGGTATCCTTGGTTGCCGCCATGTTGATAAAGGAAAGCTGGAACTTTACGGAGCTGTCAAAATAATTGAGGAAATCGCACCACGAATCAAAGATCGCGGTTTTGTCCTCGTTCTGATTGAGCTGGTAGTTGATGTCCTGAAACTGGACGGTTCGGGTATAGTAGGAGTCCGTCACCTTACAGGTTCCGTCCGGCCACATACGCTGAAACGGGATGCTGTCCTGTGCGGATTTTTTGTGCTTATCCTGCTTTTTCGCTCTTGCGATTGCCGCTTCGATCTGCTTTCGGTCGGCTCTCGTGAGCTTTTTTGCTGCCTGCAATCTCATATACCTCCTTGTCGAGTTTTTGCTGCCGTTCAAGGACGGCATAGAAGTTGTTGGTTTCATAGGGACGCTGTTTTGGTCTGATAAAACAGACCTGGACAATGTTGCGGACAATCTTTTCAAGGGGCTGTCCGTTCTTTTCGTACATTGCCATCAAAAAGCACGGCAGAATTACAATCATCATGCAGATTGCTGCCGCACTGGAACTGATCCGCGATTTGAGAATAAAAAACAAAGGTACTCCAATCGCCGCGGCAGCGCCGAAGCAGATGAGCTGCCGTTTCGTCAGATTAAAGAGCACCTTTGTCTTTACTGCGTTCAGATCCTTTGGAACCGGTACATACGCCATATCGTCACCTCCGTCAGTGTGCTGAGAACACAGATTTCGCCATGGAACCGGTTTTGAAGAGTGTGAAGCACAGCAAAACCGTGTACCCCATACAAGTCCAGATGGCAGAGCTGATGTCCGTTGTGACGGTGATGCTGTTTACCAGAACGGCATAGATCGCTACGCATACGATAATGAGAAACGCCTGAAACGCGAGTGCAAACAGGCTTCTCAGATAGTTTTGACCCATGCCGCCGGATTCCTTATTCAGCATGGTCGCCATCGGAATCGGAGCAACAGAGGTCACAAGATAGATTTCTATCATTCTGCCGTAGGTAATGATAAAAATGCAGATCGTCAGCGCCCACATGGTGATGCCGACAAATATTGACTGGAACCATAGCCCGAACAGAGCGCCAAGCTCCATATCCATGAGCCGTTCTTCCAAATCAACGATTACGGTACTGATGTCAATGGATGCGTCTGCCACTATGACGCCGGATGCGTTATTTACCACGTTTTGCGCTACGTCAAACACACCCATGACGATGTTCCATGTGTTGGTAACGATAAGAACTGCGGCGGCAGTTTTGAATGCCCACTTGAAGAACATCCATGTATCGACATCACCGTGCATATTGTTCTTTTCGGATACCATCTGAATCAATTCAAGTGTCATCACAAAGGCGAGAATCAGACCGGCGATGGGTACGATCACCGTGTCTGACAGATTGCGGATCATATTAAAAATGCTGCTGTTCCAAGCCTGCGGAGTCGTGCCGACCTGTCCGGCAATTTCGCCGACCTTCCGGTTGACGTTATCAAACATACCGGAGAGATTGTCGAGAATACCGCCGACTAACAGCTCACGCAGCCAATCGCTTAAGGCATCTGCTATTATACCCATGCGCGAAGAATCCCTCCTTTCCGGGGCTTCTCCGTGTTATGCGGAGAAGCCCCTTTTTGCCTGTGTCAGCCGACGATTAACCGAACAGACCGGACAGGAGAGGAACGAGGGTAAGACCGATCAGAGCCACGCCGCCGCCAGCCATGAGCTGCTTCATACCCTGGGACTTAGCACCCGGATTGTCATTGCCATAACCTTCCAGAAGGTTGATGGCACCCCAGATACCCAGACCGGCACCGAGAGCGATAACGAGAGTCTGAAGGACATCTACTGCGCTGTTGAAAAAACTCATGATATAAATTGCCGACAATATGAATCAAAGAGCTGTCTTTAGACCACTGCAATCATATCTTCGGCGCTCCTTTCAAAAAATATGGTGATTTTTTGAAAGTGGTCGTTTTGTCTGCGAGGGAAGAGTTTGCCGGTTATCCGGCATCGCTGACATCAATTACATAGGTGTCATACGTCTCCTGTTGTTTTGGTTTGAGCTGTGTGGAAAGGAAATCTCCGATATTGAACTCGTTTTTCTCGTTGTAATCGGAGAGATACTTGTAGTTGGGATGCTTCGTAATGTCATATTTGTCCGACATAAACGGACGTACACCGCGAAGCTGGAGAATACATTTACCGCCGTCCAGAACGGACAACTCATCGACAGATGCAAGCTCCTTTCCGAGCTTTTGGTAGTTGAGGCTGTGAGAAATCTCTCTGCCGCGGCTTTCGCCGGTGTTGAACGTATCAATCGTCTCCTTGCCAAGTGCCGCAGAAAGCTCTTTCAGCGTGGTGGGTTCGGAACCGCCGAGGAAGATACGGGAATCCATATTTCCTATGATCGTATCGGCATTGTCCTTATAAATCGCCTTTAACTGAGATTGCGCCTGCAAGACAAGACAGGCGGAGATCTCACGGCTTCGGATGGTAGCCACCAGCTTTTCCAGATTCGGTATCTGACCGATATTTGCTGCTTCGTCGATGAGACATCGGACGTGAACAGGCAGTTTGCCTCCATATTCATCATCGGCCTTTTCACACAGCAGGTTGAATAACTGCGTGTAAATCATAGAGATGAGGAAATTGAAGGTCGTGTCTGTGTCCGACATGATGAGAAACAATGCCGTCTTCTGATACCGCTTGTCATTCTTGTCCTCCGGGTGCAGGTATATCTTGTCACCCAACGTATCAAGCTCCAGTTCATCGTAGGCTGTGATTTCCCGCAGCTCCGCAATGTCAAAGGGAGCAAGACGCGCACCGGCAGAAACGAGAATGCTTTTCAGCGTCTTGCCCGCCGCCAGCTTGAACTTCACATACTGCCTGACGGCAAAGTGATTCGGTTCTTCTGCTGCAAGCTCGTCAAAGAGCTTGTCCACGGGATTTTTGAAGCCTTCGTCTTCCTCGCGCACCTCCATGGCGTTGATGAACTCGATCAGCGTGTTGAAGTTCTGCTCTTCGGGAATGGATTCATACCAGATATACCCGATCAGAGCACAGTACAGCAGCGTCTCCGCCTTTTCCCAAAAGGGATCGGAAGATTTTCCGTCACCTTTGGTATTTGCGATGAGCGTCGTAACCAGCTTCAAAATGTCCTTTTCGCTGTGGATATACGCAAAGGGGTTATAGTGCATGGACTTTTTGAAATTGATCGTGTTGAAGATTTTGATGCGATAGTCGTTTTTGCGGAGCATATTGCCGCATTCCACGACGATGCTGCCTTTCGGATCGGTGACAACATAGGAGCTGTGCATTTGCATGAGATTCGGTTTCAGCCAGAATCTTGTCTTACCGGAGCCGGAGCCGCCGATAATCAGCACGTTTTTATTTCGCGCATTCTTGGGATTTGCCGGACGATTTGACATCATCAAGCGTTCCGTTTGTGTCAGAATGACATTATTCTCGAAGACCGGGTCTTCAAAAGGGGCAATGTCATCATGCGTTCCCCAACGGGCAGAACCATATTCCATGTTCTTGCGATACTTCTTTGCGTTTTTCCCCTTGAGGTAGACCGCCAGACGCAGGATAAGGGCTAAAACGATGCCAACGCACAGATCAATCAGATGGAAGCTCGGCAGAATGCTTCGGAAGGCAAGAGAAAAGCCCTCCAGAATGTGGAGAGCTTTCTCAGAAAAGTTGAGTCCCGGAGCCAGTCTTGCGGCCTGTCCGAACTTCGTAAACAGAAGTCCGAAGAGCACATACGGAAGTGTTGCTATGAGAAGCTTTTTGATGTTCTTCTTCATCGCTCCAACTCCTTGTGACGTACTCTTGCCGGATCGTCCTTCGACTGCGCCACCAGCTTGTGAAGCTTATCCAGTACGGAAACGCGCTCTTTTTTGCCGTCCTTCGATTTGACGGTTTTTGCAGTGTATTCACTGAACGCCGCAGTCAGTGCGTCGCCGTCCCGCGCTTTGAAGAAAACAAGATACTTCGGAATATCGCCGGATTTGTCCTTTTTGATAGCGTAGTCAACGCCATATTTTCTGGCAATACGCTCAAAGTCCCGTATACCGCTCGTTGACACTTCAATATTGGAAACGCCTTGATTCTGCCCGACAAGCTCCTTGACGGTCTGTTTGCCGGTTGGCTTCACAGGACCGGAAGCCTGCTTTTCGTGATGCTTTTCCTTCTGATGGGCAAGGTATTTGGACACGGCATTTTTCATTACATTGGCCGTCAGCTTTGTGGTAGATACGATCAGCGTTACCGTTCTCTGTTCCACTTCCTCCTGCATACGCATCACCTCCTGTTACGCAGGGGTGTCTGTTATGCCCAATTCACCACGAATACCAGTGTCAGAACGTTTTGCTTTGTGATAGCTGTGGACGTTGCGGAAATTACCGCATCGTAGGAAAGGGGCAGAGACGCACCTTTTGCAATGCTCCAACCATTTCCGATAGACAGAGCATCGGTTTTACCGTTCTTAGCTGTTTTGACGTTGTTGATGGAGAAGCCGATGAGTTTGCTGTCCACCTTTGCCGCAGCCATGTTGTAATTGAACGGAACAATCGTCCAACCGTTTTCAGCCGTCACCGTTACGCCGGATACCTTTACAGCCGCAGTGGAGTTGTTGAGAATGGCCGCATTGGTTGCTGTTGTGATCTTACCTGTTTCAGCCATAGCAATAGACAGCGACGCCGGGACTGTGACAGAAAACTTTGTCAGAAGATACCCGCAGTCATCGCAGTAGCCATCTCCGTTTTTATCTGCATGATTCGCCTTTGTGGTCTTACTGTACCCGCAAGTACAGGAACCTGTTCGTTCATGCTGTGTTTCAGAGATGGAAGACCACGCAGTATATGACAGAGAGTGGGATGCGGTTTCCGTTGTACTGTACCCGCAGGAACAGGTCAGCGTTCTTCGGTGCTGTGTATCCGAGATGGATGCCCATGCGCCCGGTGTGGTGGAGTGCTTCTCATATTCGTAGGTGCTGTAGCCGCACGAACACGTGACCTGCCGCCTGTGCTGTGTAGAAGAATAGTTTTTCCATGATCCATAAGTCAGGCTATGAGAAGCGTACTCGTACTCACTGTAACCACAGGTCGAACAGCTTTTTGTTCGCCGATGCTGTGTACTGCTGTAATTTTCCCAGTTTCCGTAGCTGAATTTGTGATTGGATTTCGTGGTGCTGCCGACATAGGAGCCGCAGGTGGAGCAGTACGAACCATACTGATGCTGTGTTGCGCTGTACGAAGTGTATTTTTTCGTCGTGCTGTGACTGCCATAGGAATACGTCGTTGTACCGCATCGGGAGCAGGTTCCAAGCCGCCTGTGCTGATTAGAATTGTAATATTCCCATGAGCCGTAGGAATAGCTGTGGCTGGTTCCATAATCCATGAGCTGTCCACAATCGCTGCAATAGTCGTACCATTTACACCCATTCCATGTGGTATAGGTGGAACCGTGGCTTGTACCCCAATCCACCAGTTCGCCGCAGCTTCTGCAATACTCATACCAGTCGCATCCCGACCAGGAAATCCGTGTGGATGTGTGGTAGCAGACGGAGTAGTCGTATGCGGAATTGTAGTAACCGCATTTAGTGCAGCTTCCGCTGTTGTTGTAGGTGTGACTTTCTGCATTTACGCCGCCGCACTGATCTAAGCCGCAGTTGGAGCACCAATGCCGGACGCAGTGGACGCTATCCGTCCATTGTTCATAGTCAACGGTATAGGAACAGGTCGTTTTACAAGAAGAACACGTTCCAGAGGCAGAAGCACCCAGCAACGGAGCAGCCTTCAAAAGTCCGGGCGTTGGACGACTTGCCTTAGTCACCGTGATCGGGCAGTTATCCTTGTCCCAATCGTAGGCGCAAACGGCGGCAAGGGTATCGTCAGAGTACACCTTGATGTGCGGACGAGGATCAACGTCTGTTTTCCATTCCATCGGGTTCAGCGTTTCAAAAGCGCCCTGTACCAGCGTCGGTGCTTTATCGTGGAGCAGGACGATATTCATCAGCTTCGGGCAGTTGTAAAACGCATGATAGCCGATTTCCGCAATGTTGCCCGCGACCTCCACATAGAAAAGCTCTACGCAGCCGGAAAACCAATACGCCATGCTGCCAACGGGCAAGCTGCTCTCATCCGAGATATAGGCGTAACGGATTTCATCACGAAAGGCTTTCCACGGCTGATCTTCGGGAGAAGTGAAATCGGGGACTTCGCTGACAACGGTAATATACAGACTGCCGGATTCGCTCATTTCCCAGATCAGGCCGCTTTCTTCCACCGGTTCAACCGGTTCTGTCAAGCCTTCGCATTCTTCACAGTGACAGCATTCATCCTCGCAATGCTCATGATCGCACTCGTCAAAGCAAAGCTCACACGCACATTCGTCCTCACAATGTTCCTGCGCACAATCGGCGCAGGGACACGTCTCACTGTCACAAGTCTCTGCCGCCAGCGCCGAAAGTGGGAAGGCTGACACGACCAAAACCAGCGCCAGCAGCAGAGACAAAATTCTTTTACTTTTCAGAAATGTCATTGTGCCTCCTTAATACACGATGGAGATCGTAAACACCACCTGCGCGGCTTCCACATTTTCGGCATTCACAGCATCAGCCGATACCTTGGCATAGTAGGTCAATGCCTGACTTTCACCGGCAGAAATGACCGGGAAGGCGTTGCTGTTGATTGCCATATTGCCGGAAGTCTTTGTGGTGCATCCGTTGATTTTAAGAGCAATGGTTTTTGCTCCGGAAAAGGTGTCGTAATTACCGACCTTATATGCGCCGTCTTTGACGCTGATACCAGTCACCTGCACGGAGCCGTTTTTGGAATTGTTGGTGATTTTGGCGTTGGTAGCCGTGATGACCGTTCCGTTGATAACATCAACAGGAAGGGATGCGGGAACGGTCACATTGACCGCACGGTACTGATTGTCTACCGTCAGCGTGACAGGAACCGTAGCCGTGGTGGTCGTTTCGGCGGCAAACGCCGAAATGCTCAGCGAACAAATAAGCAGCAAGGTCATCATGAGAGAAAAGAAAGATTTACGCTTCATTTTGACCTCCTTGAAAAGATTGCGGCAGGCAATCCGCAAAGAGAATGCCTGCCGCTTTTTGCGGAGCAGGGATTAGACATCCCACTCGATAACGAAAACGACGTTTGCGATGGTAGCTGCTTCAACCGCGCTGGACAGCGGAGTAACGATAGCACTGTAAGCAATCGCAACATTATTGCCATTGGTATCACCGACACCGGTCATATAGCAGCCGGTGACAGGAGCAGAGATCAGAGTCTGGGTGGCGTTGTTGCCATTGGTCTTGACCTGATTGCCGCCGCCGATGGTCATTGCAAAGCCGAGCTTGTTGGAGTCAACCTTCTCATTTGCGAGAGTGCTCTTATCGCCGAAGGTGGTCAGATGCCAGTTCTGTGCAGCGGAGATGGAAACGGACTTCACACGGACAGCACCGTAAGAGTTGTTGACGATCTTGCAGTTGGTGGCAGTGGTCACGACGCCTGCATCGCTCATTGCCATCGGGAAAGCGGTAGGAACGGTAACGGACATCTTGGTAGCTGCGGGAGTCGTACCGGTACCGTCGCCGCCAGAGCCGAGGCCGTCATTGGTGGTAGTCAGGTTGACGGGAGTGGTGCCGTTGCCGCCGCTGGTTTCAATGTTGGCAGCAGATGCGCTGATGCCGAGAGACAGGCACATACAGAGAGCGAGCGCGAGGGCGATAAACTTGGATGCGTGGTTCTTTCTGGTAGTAGACATAGTTTTTTCTCCTTCAAAAATGAATTTTATAGATTCCCGTATCGGGTAATCTCAGGATTTGATTTGTCACTCAAGAACGGTGACAGTGATAATGGCACCGGCACAACCGAGGCTGTCGCCGGTATCGGGGTTCACATTGTGGAACATAGCGGTACATTCGTAGGTTCCTGCAGGCAGATCAACCGAGAGCTTTGCAGTCTCAATTTTGCTGCCAACGGGAATACCGCCGGAACGGTAGATTTCCTCGCCGGTGTCGTTGCGGGTGATAACGACGATCTGCGGGTAGTTATTGATGGATTCGTTGACGATCATCAGGTTTCCGGCAGAAGAACCGTCTGAGAAAATCGGAGCGGTGTTCATCGAAATGTTAATCATACCGGCTTCAACCTTCTCATTCAGACTGGCAACAACGGCATCGGTGTCGGCTTCGTCCCAACCGCCTTCGATAGCGGAGCTGTCGTAAGACAGGGTGGAACGAGGCTCATCTGTCTGCGGGTCTGCACTGCATCCGCGCAGAAGGAATATCGCCGCAACCGCAATAGCGGCAATGAGAAGTACGACCAGGATGATCTTTCCGGTCTGATTGGATTTGCTGTCAGTGTGTCTTGCGTTTTTTGACAATTTTGAATACCTCCATTTTTGATTTGCCGCTGTGCGGCTGACGATGGCTTTTGTAATTTGCTAAGGCGGAACGACCAGTCGATGAAGCAGGATCAAGTCTCAACACTCCTTTCCAAGAAATAAAAAAGCAGCCGGTATTTTTCCGACTGCATGGGTGAGCGTATTCCGTCTTATGAACCGCTGTAAAAATCGTGGTTTACCTTTGCGGCGTAGTAGTTGTCTATCGTGAGCGTAGCGTTGTAAAGCGTTGTCAGAAGATACGCCCGGATGTTCCGAATATCTGACGGGCAATCCCGCATGGCGTCAAAAACATAGTCGATGTGACTGCTGTTCAGCTTCAGGAATCGGCTCTTGACTACCTGCTGCGGCATATCTTCGCCGTTGATACGAATGGTTGGACTGTTGGAACACACAGCGTCTAGCATGATTTCTATAACCTCATCCAGCCTTTTGATATCGTATCGCTTTTGAGAAACATAGAAATCGTATTCAAGGTTTTCTTTTATGATCTCTTCGTACACTTCTCGATCGTCCATCTCATCCGTCCCATCAAGATTGATAGATGGATATTTTCTTGAATCAATATTTTGTTTTGGTTTGGAATTACTTATATCTTTATTTCTTTGTGTCGAGTTCTCCGTATGTGGTTTTACCGTATTCGGATTTCCCGAATACGGTGATTCCGTATCAGGTGAATCCGTATGCGGTCTTTCATAGACATTGTATTCCACATCCCGGATTCTGCCGTGGTCATCCCGAATCTTTATGCGGACAAGATAACCGCAGGCTTCAAGCTCGTGAAGCTGAGAGATGATACTGTCCTTGCCGTCCTTGCAGATCGCAGCAAGCCCGCGCACGGTATAATCCCACTCATCCGGCAATGAAAGCATTGTAGAGAGAAGTCCCCGTGCCTTGTTGGAAAGGTTTTTGTCTCGTAGATGGTAATTCGCCATAACGGTGTAATTCCGGTTTCTTTCGATTTTGAAGATTGCCATCGCTACCTCGCGCCCGTTCTTTCCGTGATGTTCAGAACAGGAAGTCCGTACAAAGCAATAAGCTGTGCGTTGACGATCAGGCGGAATGCTTCATCGTCGATGATCTCCGGGTTCACCATATCCGCAAGCTCGATTTTATCATCGTGGCAGTAGATGCACCGTGAAGCCATCAGCAAGTCGTAATTGAGAATGGAAATGCCGCGCATTCGGGCGTTGCGAAATAATATGTCTTTGCGTCCGAAACAGTTGATCGTTCTGCGGCACAAATCTTCGTCGGAGGACAGCAGATAAACGGCAGCATACCATTCGGGCGTATTCCGTTTGGGGTAATATCCGAGAGCCGCAAGCATCTGCTCCATGCGGAGGGAATGAGTCTTGTCCTTCCACAGAGAACCCGGAAAGCCTTGAATCAGATTACAAAGCCGGAGCAAAAGCTCCTTGTCGTGAGGTGCATTGCCGAAGACTGCTTCACTGTAACCGACTACGTCGGCTTCAATCCGCTCAGCGATCCACGGACATATCTGTTGGCGGCATCCACGTTTTTTACTGATATATTCGGTACAGAGACGGCAGTCCACCGTCTCCGGTGTGTATCTGAAAGTGTTGATTTTCATTTTGCTCCTTCCTCGCGGCATAAAAAATGCCGGAGAGGAAGGAATCCTGACCGGCTTTGTCGCGTGATTTATCTCGTTTCCGACTTCTGCTTCTGACGGTGTTTCTGCCACGCATCCAGAAGCCGGATCACGGTTTGCTGCACCTGCAGCGGAGTATAGTTTCTTGGAAAGTATTTTCGGAGAATGTCTTCGGTAAGTACCACATCCCGTTTCTCCGGCTTTTTCTGCTCCATCATGATGTCCAGCATGGTATCGTCGTTGAGCTTGCCCTCCTGTGAGAGCTTTTTCAGTCGCTGTGCCTGTGAAAGAGAAGGGGTGGTCTGCTCACTGTCCATGGTGTCGATCAGGAGCTTCTGCTCATCGGGTTTGAGATAGGAAATCTCAACCGCAGGCGTGATTGCCATTTTCTTCTCGTCCACCATTTGTTGAAGTTCGGGCTTGAGCTCGGTGAGACGAATATAGCGGCGTACAGTTTCACGGCTTTCTCCGCTATCATTACCCACAATTTCATTTGAGCGCAACTTCGACACAACTTGTGTCGAAGTTAAATCTGTACGTTGTCCTTGCCGTTTAAGAGCCTCCATCTTCATTTTGTATGCCTGTGCTCGCTCACTTGGCAGGATTTCTTCTCGCTGCAAATTGCTGTCTACCATCATGATTACTGCCTCATCTCTTGTCATTTCACGGATGACTGCCGGAATCGTCTTGACACCTGCCAGTTCACAGGCTCGCCTTCGTCGATGCCCGGAGATGATCTCGTATCCGCCTTCTTCACGGGGACGAACAATGATCGGAGTCAATACGCCATTCAGCTTGATGCTTTCTACGGTATCACGCATGGAATCGTCATCCCGAACACCGAACGGGTGACCGGGAAACGAATGAAGCTCGGATAAAGCGATATTTGTGATGCTTTCCGTTGCGTTTTTATCCTTCAATCGGATGCCTCCTTCCACGAAAATTAGCCAGCTTTTATACGAAAAATCACGCCGTTGATTCCCGGTTGTTGCCGGATTTGTTAGCAGATGACGGGGCAAGGTTAGGGGGTCAATTAGCAAGATTCGATTTTAATTAGCAGAAACGAGCTGTTTTTCTGCTAATTTGATTAGCTGGCTATGTACGGGCAAAAAAATAATGCCAACATCATTTTTCTCGCCGGATGGCGAGTATCACGCAAAGTGATTTGAAATGACATTGGCATTTTGGGATGAAAAAAGTGCTGAAAACACTTGATTTTCAGCACTTCCTGGCACCCACGATTGGAGTCGAACCAACGGCCTATCGCTTAGGAGAACCTCTCGGCGACTTTCCCGATTAGCAACAGGATCGCGTAAAATCCCTGTATTTATCACGATTCGCGGCTTCTCGAAATCCAAGGAAACAGGCCAAATATCACGAATTATTACGTTCTATTTTGGGCTGTGATTAGCAAGATATTAGCAAGGCAAGTGAAATCGGAGTAGCACTCCATTTACTATAGAACACTATCATTTTCACTCCAGCTAATCGCTCAGAGACCGAGAAGCACCATTCGCGGTTTCTAAAAGGAAGCCATGCGACCACTCGCATTATACCAATTCCGCCTCAGCTATTCAATATGTAAAGAGCCCAAAAGACCACTCCTTCATCCAGAAAGAGTGGTCTCTTTGTCACTGCTTCTTAGCAATCATAGATCTCAGCAGAGCCATCATCTCAGGCGATTGAGACAGGAGCTCAAGCAGTTCTTCTTTATCGCTGGTATCGCCAGTTGGCGGCGTCGAAGCTACCGACGACTTGTTTGCCACTGCCGGCTCTGCTTCTTTCTTCTCATAGAACGCCTGCTCAAATCTGACGGCATTCACGCGACGATCATCGTCCAGGATGTGTGCATAACGCTCTGTGACCATTTGTGCGGTGTTGTGTCCCGTATCTCCCTGAACCGCCTTGATGTCGCCGCCGGTGAGTTTAAGCTTGTAGGTCGTACTTGTGTGCCGGATGCTGTGGAAGCAAACTTTTGGCAAGCCGTGCTTTTCAATCAGTTCCGCCATAGCGGTGTTGATTCTGTTTCCCTCCATCGGCCTGCCCGCCTCGCTGCAAAAGACCAAGTTGTAGTCGGTGAACTCACTCCCAAGCAGGTCCTTGTATTCTTCCAACTGCTGCTTGCGCTTGATAAGCATCTCTGCAACCGTTTTCGGAAGAAAAACCTTCCGCGTACTTGTCCTTGTCTTCGGCGTCTTCAGAACAAGCATCGTGCGGTTGTTTGCCATGACCGCCGGGAATGTATAAAGGACACCTTTCCCATCCAGCGCGGTATACGCCTCTTTCGTGATACGCTGGAGTTCCTTGTTGACATAGATATACGCCCTGTTCTCAGCAATAGCTTCCTCAGAGATGTCTACGCAGTCCCATGTGAGCCCTACCAATTCGCCCATGCGAAGCGAGCAGCAGAAGGCAAGGTTGATTGCAAGTGCCAGGATTTCATCCTCGCAGAGCTCCGTTGCACGAAGCAGGGTTTCCACGTCCCAAATCTCCCTGACCTTCTCCTGCGTGGCAGGAAGCGTACAATTCATGACAGGGTTTCGTGACATGAGCTCCCACTTCACCGCCTGATTGAAGGCGCAGCATAGAATCTTGTGGATCTCTTTCACGGTTCGCGGCGAAACAAAGGTTTCTTTCCCTCTGTTATGGTGATTATCCCTGGCCTTCACCTTTAGGAGCTTTTGATAGTACAGGTTCATCATCCGGGTGTTCACTTCATCCAGCCTCACATCGCCAACGATGGGGATGATGTAGTTGTCAATCAGCCCCCTCTTGGAGTCGTAAGTCGAGGCCGCCCATTTACTGATGCCATATACCGAAACGTATTCGTTCAAGAGATCGTGAATCGTCGTGGCCGATGGAACGATAAACGTGCCCTCTGACATCTCATGCTCAATCTGTGCTTTGCGTTTCTTCGCATCGGCATTGCTGCCAAAGGTTTCCCACTTCTGACGCTTGACGCCGTTCTCGTCTGTGACGGCGTAAACGACAGCCCATTTATTCTTCCTTTTGACGATTGACGCCAATTTTGACACCTCCTATGTAATCGTCACGAATTGGATATCTGGTTTGCTCCAGATACCACCGATGAAAGCTTTCCTTATAGATGCGGGTTCGGTTGTCAACCTTTACGGTTTCGATAGGTGCCCTTTTCAGGAGTTCATACGTTGATGATTCAGAAATACCAAGGATTTCAGCAACCTCGCCCACCGACAAAGTGAAGCTCCTCCAGTAAGCGCCGGGTGGCGGACCATTTATCTTTTTATAGTGGAACTGACTTGCGTACCATTCTTCAAAGCTGGAAATCACGATGCGCAGTTTGCCGGCGACCGTAACGGTTTCAATCGGCTTGTTATGTATGATCCAGTAACTCTCCACCTTCTTGATTCCAAACAGCGTCTTTAATTCAGACACCGGCATGGATGTTCTCTCCCTGGGCGGGAGCCGTGGTATCTCCATACGTCGATTCCTCCTGTTACTATATATTTGCCCCTTGGTTTATGGCAGCCAGCCATAGGCATGGGACATCTCGTTGCCTAAGCTGTTAGAATAGGAATGTAATGGTCTGACCTATTCCTCCAAGGGCTTTTATGTCCGTAAGAAAGTCAGTCAGCCGTTCTCCTATTCGCAGCGTTCGATTTGTGCAGGTAGAGCCACGTGTTCGCGTCACCAAACAGATAGAATCGGCAATGGGTAGAATGGCTTTGTCCATTGCTAATTCTTTTCAGGAGTGATGAACATGAACGCAGCAGGTATTGATGTTTCCGGCAGAAAGAGCACCGTGGCCGTTCTTCGTCCCTTTGGCGAGGTCGTAAAGCTGCCCTTCGATGTGCGCCATACTGCCGAGGATCTGACGGCTCTGGCAGAGCAGCTCAAGTCCATAGAGGGTGAAACACGGGTCGTCATGGAGCACACCGGGCGCTATTATGAGCCGGTTGCAAAGGCTTTGCATGAAGCCGGACTCTATGTCTCGGCTGTAAACCCTTTGCTCATCAAGGAATATGGCAACAATTCTCTCCGTAAGGTAAAGACAGATAAGGCTGATGCTATGAAGATTGCCAAATATGCTCTTGACAACTGGGTAGAATTGCGGGACTATACTCCTATGGATACGATTCGATACGATCTGAAAACTCTGAACCGTCAGTTCCAGTTAGCCTCTAAGCAGAAAGCCGCAGCTTCAAACAACCTCATCGCGCTTCAGGAGCAGTCCTTCCCCGGTATTCGCAAGCTCTTTGACAGCCCCGTGCGCAGCGACGGAACGCAGAAGTGGGTGGATTTTACCCATGATTTTTGGCATGTCGATTGCGTCCGACGCGGCAGTCAGAACGCCTTTACCGAGCGCTACCGCAAATGGTGCAAGCGAAATCGTTACCAGTTCAGCTTGGGAAAGGCCGCTGAGGTGTACGCCCTTGCAAAGTCTGCTGTTGTGCTGGTGCAGAAGACCGAAGTGACGAAAACTATCGTTCAGGAAGCCGTCAATCAGCTTACAGCGATCTCGCGCAGCGTGGAGACCTACCGCAGCGAGATGAACAGGCTGGCGTCGCAGCTCCCGGAATACCCTGTCGTCATGGAAATGTACGGCGTCGGGGAATCTCTCGGGCCACAGCTCATGGCTGAGATTGGAGATGTGCGCCGCTTTGCGCGTAAACAGTCGCTTGTCGCATTTGCCGGTATTGATCCGGCTCCGAGTGATTCGGGCGACTATTGCTCTCGCAGCAATAAGACCACAAAGCGCGGTTCCCCGTATTTGCGCAAGACGCTGTTTAACATCATGACAGTGCATCTGAAGCTCGCTCCGAAGGACGAGCCGGTGTTCCAGTTCCTGGACAAGAAACGCGCCGAAGGTAAACCGTACTACGTTTATATGACGGCTGCAGGAAACAAGTTTCTGCGACGCTACTACGGTAAAGTAATGGCCTATTTCTCTACGCTTGAGAATCTGCCTCCTGTGGATATGGACTCCACGGGCTTGCAGCACACGGAGTAACTAACTGCTTACTGACCCTCAGGTCGGCGCATTTTGCGGCGGCCTTTTTGTGCTACGCTTTTTCCTCTATCTACCGCCTGCAATTTTTTCTTTGTTCAAGTCCAATTTGGGACTTGACTTTTTATTTGCAGGCTTTCTCTGACCGTCGAGCCATGCATCAAAGCTGACTTTGGAAATGCGGATGTGCCGCCCGATCCTTACGGTATGAAACTCCTTCCGTCCGATCAACAGATATGCTGTGGTCTGACTGATTCCAAGTATGTCCATCATCTCGGACACGGTGTAGACTTTCTTTTCCGTGGAGAAAACCGGCAGGCTGACCGGCGCTTCGTTCAGCGCCTCAATCCTTTGATCCATGAGACTGTTTATATTCCTCGCCTCCCTTGAAATATAGCCAAGCACTTTGGCTTGGCTATATTCTAAGGATCAGTAGGTGTTATCACAAAGGTACGAATCCGGCTTAGTGATCGGATTTGCACACTTGACAGGTTACTGCGTCTGACCGTTGAGCCAGGCGTCAAAGCTGGCCTTGGAAATGCGGATATGCCTTCCGACGTTGACGCTGTGGAACTCCTTACGCTTGATGAGCGCATACGCGGTGGTCATGCTGATGCCGAGGATGTCCTGGATCTCAGTCACCGTGTAGGTCTTCTTCTCATACGTATCGGCAACAGGCGCGGAAACGGGAGTGGCGTTGAGCGCCTCAATCTTATCGTCAAACACTCTCTTTACCTCCATAAAGTCTATTTCTGCATTTCTTCTCTACACGCCGGATATAGTAGTCATAGCCCTTCCGAACCTGACAGTAGGTACAGTAATCTTTCAAATCCTGAAACGGATCAACGCGACGGATGATGTGTTCAGGAGAATTATAAAACTGTGCTGCACAGGTCGGGCAAAGGCAGAGCGTCATTTCATCCTGTTCTTCTTCACGGCATGGATCGTCAAGCGCCAGACTGATACCCAATGCTCCGTCTACGTAGTCCATGAGGTCATCATCCAGCGCCGCGACATAGTTTGTCAGCCTAGACTTGTCGATTGTCCGTACCTGCTCCAGCAAAACCATTGATTTTGCCGGTAGGCCAATATCACGCGGAAGCCCAACATGAGTGGGCAGCGTGTTCTTTTTGATCTTGCTGGTGATTGGCGCGATAATGACCGTCGGGCTGTGTCTGTTCCCAATATTGTTCTGGATAATCAACACGGGGCGCAAGCCGCCCTGCTCACTTCCGCGAACCGGGTTTAGATCGGCAAAGAATATGTCGCCTCTTCGGATTTCGCTTGGCTGCTTTGTCATAGGACACCTCTCTTTTCTGTGAATTGCCCTGACCATCGAATACTCATACTTCCCGTATGATGTGCTATGTACGCCCGAGCAAAGACGATTGAACGCGGCCTCAACTTCTGCCGTTGTCGATTCAATGCCGGGCATGTAAGCACACCATTTGTCCTCGACACCCCGTGTGCGGGTGGACTGAACCACCGGGAAGTCGCTAAGCGGCAGCTTGCTGGACTGCCTCACGGGAGTTTCACCCCAACTGTCGTTCGGACAGAGCCGCCCCCATTGCGTGATCCCGCTTGCGCGGGGCTGTGGCTGGACGGGAGTACCATTGTCATTCCGACTGTCGTCGCCATGACGGGGGCAACCCGTCACTTGCAGCAGGTTATCTCGCTCTCCTCTTTTCAGAGGGTCACGGCGTACCAAACTGTCATGGCTCACGCTCTCGCGTATCGTCGGAACTGAAGTCTTAGCGAATGAGTATTCGATTTTCAAGGTAGGAGAGGAGTTACCCTCTCACCCTTCTACCGCGACATTTTTTAGTCGAAACGGCCACCAATTTCAAAAAAATTTTTGACGAACAGATCAAATGACTGTTTACGCCTTCTTGTAGTACGTTCAGACCAGCCATACATGCTCATCAAGTCGGCATTGCAATAGCGTTTACGACTATCTAAGTAATAGTCAAGCATTTCTGCTGCCCAAGGTTCCCAATCCTGGAGGGCTGCCCTTAATTGCTCCAGCAAAACATTTTCCAGGGCATCGAGTTCGACGTCAGCATTGTCGTCACCAACGCACTCATGAAGAGATGTAATTTCAGAATCGTAAATATCGGCATCGAGCGATAAATGCTGATGCTGGGCTGCACGCTTCCTGTTGCGCTCTCTCGCCTTCGCTTCGGTTTTCCATTTTCTATACTCATCACGGGACACTTCGATATACATACGATCTAGGCCTTTGGCCTCTTCTAAACAGTCCAGAATGAAATATCTCTTCTGTTCGTTCGGAAGCTCCTTGTTTCGCTCGCGGATAATTCTCCATTCTGCTTGTGTGCCAACCGCAAGTTTTTCGCTCCCATCTGCTCCTATTTTCCGAATGAGGTTTGTTGCTTTCATGTGATTCCTTTCCGCCTGGATGCGGAAGGCGAAGTAATCACATGACAGAAAACAAAGCGGATCTGCCGGAAGTACACGCAGACCCGCCTTTACAGCCTGATTTGGGCATAGGGTATCATCGGGTACTTCCCATGGTTCCCCCGTTAATGGAGAAACTCATGTCTATGTATCCTTCGCCCTATTGCAAACTCAGGCTAACGATATTTGATTCAACTTGGTCGGTGATTCCGCCCTCGTTGTGATTTCATGTTAGCCCGTTTTGAAAGGAAACACCACGCCACGGCGTGGCGTATTCATAAAGCCAAATATGAGGTATTTCAAGGGCTTTTCATCATTCTGAGTTTCGCCACATCAGTGAAAAGGTGGCGAAAAGCCTGTTATTACGGCGTTTTATAAACACGCCACGAAATGGCGTTCTCGCATAAGATTTTTTCAAAAAAAGTAGCAGAGGGAAGCACTCGACTTCCCTCTGCTATACGCTGATTCACTTGTTGGTTTTTTCTCTATTCTTATTCCATAGTTGCGATAAGTGTTTTTCGCTTTCCGGAGTCAGATGCCACCGTTCAAGGGCGTAGTCGCAATTATAGCAGTCCTCATTCTCGTCGTCGTTGGACATGCAGCGGATACAAACCTCCGGTAAAGGACTGACTTCGTAATATTCCAGCATTTCCTTACTCCTCATCCGGTGGCCACAGCTCATGCATGGTGTCAAAAGCATAGCACTCGATTTGCGTGATGTCCTCGATAAAGATCGCTTCTCCGCTTTCGAGAGTAATGCTTTGCTCATACTCATCATAGCGCGCAACCTTGCCTGTTATTGTGTTGTGCTTACCACCAGCTTTTTTTCCATCAGGGACAAACACGGTAAAGACGGCCTCTGGCGTCTTCTCCTGTCGGAACAAGAAAACGAGTTTGGCGTTCATTTCCTCGATTTTGTCCTCGTCAGGAATCTGCCGCAACTCCGTCTCACGGGCAGACTCGCGAATCAGATCGTCGTAGCCTGTCAAAGCGGCGAAGGGCGCGAATTGAGCTGCGCGGCCCAAGCGGGACATCTGTGGACGCTTGGAAGAAACATGGTGCGGATGGTCAATGATGTCCCTGTATTCTGTTCTTGCATCTGGCATCCTTAACCCTCCTAATCTCCGGCTCTGTGGCCGCCCACTTGCTTGTTGCGCTCCATTGCAGTGGCTCCTTCCTGCATGTTGAGCCCCTTGACAATGGCGTTTTTTCCGAATCTATCCCGAATGTTCAAGAGCGCCTTTTGCATCCGGTGTTCGCGTTCAAGTTCCGCTTCCTCTGCCTTTCGCTCCCGTTCCAATTTCTCATAATCAGTGAATAGATCGAGTTGTTCCGGAACTTCCTCCGTCTTGATTTCCTCTTGCGGTAAAAGGTGCATGACTGCTACATTGAATCGACGAACAAGGAGCCCTTTGTCAACGATCCTGTCGTATATTGCGGCAACAGCATCCATGATGCGAGTCGTTGAGTAGGTGAACCGGCCAAGGTTTTGCGAGCCGTGAACGCCCTTCGGAGCCTCCCGACCGTAGTAGTCTGCTTCAATCGGGCCGGTGTACTTGGCTGCCCTTTGTGGGTCACGCAGATTCTGAATATCATACGCCACGTCCAGGACAACTTGATCGGTGAACAGGCCCTTGCGCACAAGATCCATAGAGAGCTGATCCGCCATTTCTCTTACGATGATTCTGCCTTCCTCGGCAGTATATGGGCGGGGAAGTACCTGCCCCTGGCTGAGACTTTTGGACTCTGGCGTGTATGCCTTGCAGTCGGCGATCTCTGTGGGCTCCCAACCCCAAGCGTGGTCTATCAGAAGCTCCGCATTGACGCCGAACAGCTTATACAGGAAGTCCTCGTTATACATAGAATTGGCCGGTCCCTCCGAGCAGCGTGCCACGTCGCCCATCGTGAAAAGGCCGTTGCTTTCCAGCTTTCGTGCGATACCTTTCCCGACACGCCAAAAGTCTGTGAGGGGTCTATGACACCACAGTTTTTCGCGGTAACTCGTTTCATCCAGTTCCGCGATACGCACCCCGTCCTTATCAGCCGGTATGTGCTTGGCAACAATGTCCATTGCAATCTTCGCCAAGTACATATTGGTTCCTATCCCTGCGGTCGCAGTCACCCTCGTTTCGCGCATAACGTCCCGGATCATGGTCATGGCGAGTTCACGAGCTGTCATATTATATGTGCTGAGATAATGAGTGACGTCGATGAACACTTCGTCCACGCTATATACCAAAATATCGTCAGCAGACACATATCGAAGATAGATTTCAACAACGCTGCGGGAGTAGTCCATGTAGTATTTCATCCGTGGCTGTGCGACCACCATATCCAGCTCTAAAGAGGGGTTCGCTGCAAGCTCTGAAGCAAAGATGGATTTTCCGGTGAATAAATGACCCGGCGCATTTCTTTTTCGTTCACGGTTGACCTCTTTTATCCGCTGTTTCGCCTCAAACAGCCTCGCCCGACCGGGGATTCCAAGAGCTTTCAGTGCCGGCGAAACGGCAAGACATATGGTTTTGTCGGTGCGGCTTTCATCGGCGACAACAAGATTCACGTCCAGTGGATCATAGCCCTTTTCCGCAGCTTCGACGGAAGCGTAGAAGCTCTTGAGGTCGATTGCGATAAACTGCTTTTTCAAGGGCATCTACACTCACCGCCTTCCATAGTTATCCGAACTTTGCCTCTACGAACCATCGTCCGTTTTCTTCGTCGTAGAGATTTGTTTCTGCACGTCCAATCCTGATTCTGTACCGAATTCCACGTCCACCGACAACGGATGCGCTACGACTGACTTGTAAAATCTTGTCGATCTCATATCTGCTTCCGTTTGCAAGGCGGATCTCCCTTGGGCGACAGGTTCCGTCGGACTCATGCTCCGCATTGACCGCAACATATACTTTTCTTCGCGTCACGACGACACCCCCTCCTCAACTATCCAGTTCGTCAACACCTCTGCTTAGAGGCGGATAACCGTGTTCAATGAGCTTATCATTAAAGACGGATATCGGCTGCTTGTAGAGGCTTCCCATGAGCAGCTCATAGAAAACATCGGTTGTGCTGGCAGTCAGTATGATTCCCAATTTGTTCAGCCAGTCTCTCTGGAGCATTGGCTCTAACTGGAGACCGATGCAAATGGCTATCGCGTTCTGTTTTGATGGCCTGAAATCAGGATCGGTTCTTAGCCGGGAAATCGTTCTTGAGGAAACTCCGCTCTTTGCCATCAAAGCTTCTTGAGTAAGCTTTCGACGGTCCATATGTGCTTTCAGTGTCCCGCATGGAGACCCCGGTAAATCGTTCATAATGCCGGAGATCCTCTGCGCTGCGGCGAAGTAGTCCGTATCAAAGCGGTCTCCGTCAAAATCTGCGGATGTACGATCCTTGGCCGTTTCCTTTTGAAGCGTTCCTGCCTGATAAATGTACTCCGGCCCTGTGTTCCGTAAGGAAAAGATCAGGCAGCACTCATCCATGTGCCCCTTGGCATAGGATGTTAGGTGAAGCGTACCGTTTCGCAGATAAACGTATTTCGCGTCAGTCAGGCAAAAATGGTCGTCAACATACTGATAGAGGCCGCTACTGATGCACTCGCGGAAACGACTGTCCCTTTGGTAGAGGTCAACGGCAGCATCAAAGTCAATAGTGAAGGTCTGGCTTTTCCCAAGGCTACCCGGAGCAAAGGCATAGTCGATTGCATACCGCCCGTTCACATAGTTCAGGACGCCCTTTGCCTCGGAATAGCCAAGCTCAATCATGCGTCGCTTTGCGCTCTGCTTGGAGACCCCATAGAACTTTGCGAGATCCGAAACCACCCGTGAGTACAGATGCGGCGTCGTGATTCCCGGATAACGGCGTCTATGATGGAGAATCAACTCGTCAATCTTCATCTCAGCGGTTCGTGCCGGCATACGGATTCTCGGTGTAGCGCGATTTGACTGCCATTCCATCCAATCAACCGGCGTCTTCCCGTCAAAGCAGTTTGCAGCGAGATACATCTCTTCCAGAGTAGTGTTGCCTCGTAACTCCAGGCCGGAGTCGATCATTGCTCCGATTTGCTGACCAACAACCGTGCAGGAGAGGCAACGCAGGTCATCGTTGTAGAGCCGCTGACCAAGGTAAAACAGTCTGTGCCGATAAAAGTGATAGCACTCATGGATGATGGTGTCGTTCAGTTTGTCATCACTTATCATGCCGTCATCGTCAAGGCAGGCGTTGATGTTGACAACGATGGTATTGGCAGGGATGCGGTGGGGAACCGCGCTCCCGTCCTCGTTTTTGATTTCCGTTTCGTGCCCTTCAAAGTAGAGTTGACCCCGGATGTCATTCGACGAACAGAGTCGCAAGAGTTCTATGCGGAGACCCATACGATTTGCAAGCAACTCGCCTTTAACGCGGCAGGGGCCTTCAAGAGCTTCCGGATAGTAGACGGACAATATGCCGGTACACTCACCGTCAAGCAGGGATGCGCTGGTATAGGGAACCAAATACTCATCAAGCGGGATTCCTGGGTTTGGTTCAGCTTTGTCATAAACCAAGATACAGACAAGATCATTGAAGCCGGGAGATTCACGGTTGAGGTCTGAGCAGGTTCTGATTCGATACCACTGCGTCAGCCTATCTGTCCGTAATGCACCATCCCGTTCAGAAGCAATGCAGATCTTCGCACTCATAATAATGTCTGCATAGACCTCTTCGGGGGATTTGCGGTAAAGGTCGATCCTTTGGACTTCTGCCTCGCTAACCAATACAATATCTGGCAATGGGACGATGGAGCTGCGCTTTCCAATCTTTAAGGTGCCGTCTTCAATCTTGGCTTTCAGGTAAGTGATGTAGTCGGAATAGAATCGACCCATTAGGAACTGTTTGAACGAGCCGATCCGTTCAATGTTGTTGTGATAGGGATTCGCACAGATGATTTCAAACTCAGGATTGAAGGGGTCTCTCATAGAAACAACAGGCCCCATCGTATCCAATGGGAGGCGATCCAGCTCTTTTGCAAGGAAGAAAGGAGCGCATCCATCCCAGGGCGGCTCGTCCGGAGGGTAATCCGGAAGCATCGCCCCGCCATTTTTCCTTTTTGCCATTGACCCCGCCTTATCCTTTCTTGATAATGAACCTGACGACGCCCTGAACAGTCAGTTCATCCACATAGATGTCTTTCAGCATGTGGTTTTCTGGATGGAGATAGTATCTGGACTGTTCCGTGTCATAAAGCAGGGTCTTTAAGGTGTTCTGGCCTTCGCCGTCAAGCGCAATGACTTTATCCCCGATACTCGGCTCTCTGTCGGCGTCAACAATGACCATATCGCCATCATCAATTCCAGCTTCAATCATAGAATCGCCGTGGGCAGGAACGATGTAAAGATTACCTTCCCCGAAAACGACGGATGGCAACTGAACGAATTGGTCAACAGCTGCGTCAATTGCCTCTGGCGTTCCACAGGGGATTGCCTCCCGATATATTCTCGCAGTCGTCACTCCATGCTTGGCGATGGAGGTCTTATGCGTCATGATGTTTCTCCCGTCGTAGCCAACATCACCATTCTCGGCCATTTCTACAAGGTATCTCTGAACTGTGGCTTTGTTAACTCCAACAACGGCTCCGATTTCAGACTTGCTGGGAGACCGGCCATTTTCAATGTAGAACTGTTCCGCGTACTCGCGGATGCGTCTCATCAGTTCCGTATCCTTATGTCTCATAGCCATACCTCCCGATCACAATCTGCAACGTATCGTTGCAGTTAGAATTATAGCGTAACAGGATCTGAAAATCAAGTGGCAAAAATGAGACCTGCATTTTTGCGCAGGTCTCATTTTTTGGTGATAGTTATTATTTGCTGTTTGCCTATTAAACCTCAGATGGATGTGGTGTTTGAATTGGGTTAGATTAGCTAGGTAGGTGTTTATTCCACACGGAGCTACATTGTTCCGCCATTTGTTGCAGTTCTACTATAGGAAAACCAAGAAACTCGTGATATCAAAACAGTTCACTGCCAAAGGTGTCACCACCAATCCACCAGTAGAGATTTCCGTCTACTTTAAGCGCGTAAAGCTTTGTTTCTTTATAGGCATAAACAGATTCCACATCTTTTCCGATTTCTGTGAACTGTTCTTGAGATTTATAAGCGCCTCTGTTTATTTCTCCTCGAAACCAGAGGCTACCATTTGTTTGAACCGCAGCTATATAGCCTCCATGCACATCTACATTCTGAACATCATCCATGACTTTTGTAGGCTCAATAAAGGTTTGTTTTTCTTCTCCAGATATTAAGTGCCCCCAAAGATACAATTCATTTCCAGTGGTTATAATTGTTATTGTCGGAACATTATGATATACAGTTGATCCAATTTGCGCTACGTTCTCCATTATTTTCAATGGTGTAGTTTGTGTCGCTCTATCCCAAAAATCAGTACCGTTGCTGAAATAATTATCCGGATACTCATCGACTCCATCCAAAGCTCCGCCCCAAGCCCATAGGCTATTATCAGTTTTTATCACAAGAGTTTTCTGAAATCCCCATAATCCTGCTACATGAATGGCCTTTGCGCCTTCTAGTATTTTTGTCGGATTTGAATGAATACCATTGTCTCCGTTTGTCCCGTTTCCTAACGATGCGCTGAGATTACTGCCCCACGTCCATACGCTTCCGTCGTTTTTAAGTGCAACAGCATTGCCGTCGCCGAATTTTATATCCTTGACATCATCCAAGACTCTTTGAATAGGCTCTGATGCGGTCGGTTCAGAATTGCCGTTCCCGATTTGTCCATAAACATTTGATCCACCTATCCATAAACTGCCGTCGGATTTAACAATGCCTATGTTGGTTTCACTGAGTTCTACCAAAATAGCATCGTCCATGATTTTTACGAACGACTGTTCATCGTCACCCTGATTATCTGTGGATGAGGGTTCTGTTATTCCGTAGTTATTCGAACCGTAAAGCCATATTTCTCCGTTCTTTGTAATAGCAGCGACTGCATTTTTATAAATGTCAACGTACTTAACATCTTCCAGTTTCTTAACAAACACTTCTCGATATGAGCCACTTCTTTCATTTTTCTCTATGTATTCCTTAGTTAGTATCCATAGACTAGAATCATTTTTGAGGACAGCCACTGTTTCAGGAGAGGTAAATACAGAAAGAACCTTCTTCTCATCGTAGCCCTTATCTCCATATGACGGGTTTTCATCGTTTTTATCAGTGCTTTCCTCGATCTGATTCGTGTTAGTAATAACTGAATCGGGATTTGCGGTCTTTGTGGTGTTCCCGCAACCTATCAATGAAAGAGAAATGATTAGCGCAAGTAGAACTGCACTTAATTTGCTTTTTGCCATAAAGTATCCTTCCCATAATTATAATTGGTTTAGCCGTTGCCGCTTGTACCTCAAAACTTATTCATTCTTTGTGCGCGGCAGGTAATCGTAATAGCCTGTTATATAGGCAGTCCGGTTGTCTGAGCTGTAGTTGACCGGCCATAGAGTCACGCCACACGCTCGACTCATCTTCCACATTTTTCTGTCATTACTGAATAATTACCGTTTTTGAATTACCATCCCATTCCACGGCATAGCCGAAATACTCTGCAAGATAACGTACTGGAGCATAAGTACGGTCATTCACGATAACTGCTGCAGTATCCATCTCCTTTGTAGTTCCGTCCTCATAACGTGCAAAGGAACTGCCAATCGGGAAGATAATGCTCTTTGTTCCGTTGGAGAAAATTGCCTCGCGTTTTACCCCGTCCCATTCGACCACCAACCCCAAAGCGTCTGCTACCGCTCGCAAAGGAACCATAGTGCGAGAGTTTTCGTCGATGAAAGGGACAGCATCCGTCCACTGGATAGTCTTGCCGTTCACAGCGACTGAGATTGTTTGAATAGGAAGCGTAGTGTTTTCATCGGACATAATCTGCGAAATCGTTTTTTGAATCTCTATCGCTTTTTGCTGCGCGTATCTAACAAGTGCTGTATCGTCGTCGTTTAGCCAGTCGTGTACATCGTCATTTATTGAATCGACAAGAAAATACTTGTGAGGACTTCCTGTTGTATCATTCCATGTCACATCAAGCTCTTTCCATTCTCCATCGACATAAACATAATTCCAACCGTGGAAGTCCGTCGAATAAGCAGATAATTCTACGCAAGGAATGCCAAGCATGAGGCAAATATAGCTCACCATATGGGCATAACTGCCGCATACGCCGATGTTGTCCCGCAGCAAATCATCTACACTATTTGAAGCAATAAACAGATTATACTGATAACTAAAACGGTTTATCATATAGCTGTTTAGATATGATAGACGCCCTTCCGTTGTGCTTGAAGCTGTCTTGACCTCCTCCGCGATTTCGGTGAGCTGGTCTATCATATCGCCATTGCTCCGCTGGAATGAAAAAGTTACTTCAATATGATTGCCCGTTACATCGTACTTGCCGCTTCCTCCAAAAGTATTCCCCATGCCGTTTTTCTCTGTATATTTCCAATAAGTGCTTGGTGTTTGCCCATTGATTTCTATTTCAAAAAGCTCGTCTGCATAATATGGAACAATCCGCTGGAGTACTTCTGCCGAATATGTTGGAAGTTCATTCTCTGCCCTGTTTGGCTGGAGAACATGCAATGCTTTTTGAATTGTCCAACGCGCCGAAGCGTATAACTCTTGGGTCGAATAAACAAAATCTGAAGAGATTGTTTTTGTCTCCTTATTCGGAGCAAAAATAGCCCCCAGTACGCACTCATTCAACATTTGTAGAATTACGTTTTCCAGTTCGGAATCTACAACGTCCACATAAACTTCCGTTTTTTCCTTGGCCTGCGCAGGAATGCAAAGGGCACAGCTAATCGCTATCACCAGTGCTATTGATACTATCTTCTTCATTTGTAGTCCTCCTCATATCCTCGTAGGTCTGTTGCTCCAAATACTGAAAGTGCATCCTCTCAAAAATGCGTCTCACGGTGAGACGTATTTTTGCTTGTGTCTCTTTTAATGTGTTCTCCAAATAATTTAATCATAGAGACAATTATGATTATTTCAAAATCTGTAATGCGCGGTAAGTTATCGCTATTGCCTGTTCCGTAGTTAAGTCAGTATCCGGGCTGAATTGGTTGTTGCCGACGCCGTTGATAATTCCAACGCTGGAGGGCCAGCCAAGCTCGGTATCTACCCAATGACCGACGACATCCGTAAAGCTATGGGTGTAACCGTCGGTATTGACGCCGAGTACCCTCGCTACACGGTTAATGATTGCGGCGATCTGACTGCGGGTAAATGTTCCGTCCGGACTGAATTTGCCGTTTCCCGTACCATTGATGATCCCCAGGGCATTAGCGGCCAGGACAGAATAATCGGACGTATCGGTGAACGCATCCTTATTGATAGATACACCTTTTTCGTTCATCAGTCTGTCAACGCTCTTTCCGCTGCTCTGTTCAATTAAGTTTATGAACATCTGTGCGACATCAGCGCGAGAGACAGGTTTGGTGTAATTCTTTTGCAGAACTTCCGGCACAAGCCCGGAAACAATCGCTGCAGATACCTCTGTCGTTGCCCATGACGACGGAATATCGGTATCTGTTCTGTTCTGTGAATCCCTTACTGTTACAACGCAGGTCGCTGTTGCACCTTGATAGCTTGCTGTGATAATTGCCGTACCCGCAGAAACAGGTGTGACTACGCCTTCAGAAACAGTTGCTACACTCGGATCGTTGCTGCTCCATGTCACTACATGACCGGCAAGGAAGGATGTCCCGTTTGACGGGTTTAGAATCACGGTGCCGCCGCCTACCATCATAGTTACACCGACTTGATCAAGGTATAGGTTGCCAGACGTAGAGCCCATTCTTGAAAACTGCAAAATAATATAGATTGGCTCGTTGCTTATCGTGCCTTTGAGTGCGCCGCTGTAAACTCCATCGAACTTGTACCCGTCTTGGGGTGTCACGTTCTTAATTTCATAGGTCGTGCCAGCTGGCAAAAAGGCAGAGTAAAAACCACAGCTTGGGGCGCTCAACATACCGTTTATATAAATATCCGCCATGCCATAATACCCGTAGTTTGCCTCTGTCACACCATCAACATAGGCGCTTATTTCAAAAAGGTATTCTCCACCAGTGACAGTTACGGTGCAACTCTGCGATTTGCCGCCTGCCTGCGCTCTGATGATGGTCGTGCCGGCAGAAACGGCAGTCACCACGCCATTGTTGACAGTTGCAACAGCCTCGTCATCGCTTGTCCAGATGATATTATTATCTGTGGCATTGGTGGGAGATATAGTTGCGGTTAAAGTCGCTGTATCTCCGATATTGAGGGTAAGTGTCGTTTTGTTCAGACTAATCCCCGTAACCGCAACCATAGCATTAGAAACGGTCACAGTGCAGGTCGCTGTCTTATTCCCGGCCTTTGCCGTAATCGTCGCCGTTCCTGCGGCAATAGCAGTTACTTTTCCGTTGCTCACAGTGGCGATATTTGCATTGCTGCAGCTCCATGTTACGGTTTTATCTGTGGCATTGCTGGGGCTAACCGTTGCGGTGAGCGTGGCGTTTTCGCCAGTAGTGAGAGAAAGGCTTGATTTATTTAAGCTGATACCTGATACTTCGACTGTGGCGTTGGTAACGGTTACGGTACAGGTTGCCGTCTTATCCCCGGCCTTTGCCGTGATCGTCGCCGTTCCTGCGGCAATGGCGGTTACTTTGCCGCCGCTCACAGTAGCGACATTCGTATTGCTACTGCTCCATGTCACGGTTTTATCTGTAGCGTTAGAGGGACTGACAGTGGCGGTCAAGGACGTCTTTTCCCCTGTTTTCATAGACAAAGTGTTTTTGCTGACCGAAATGCCAGTAACTGCAATGTTAGCAGTACCGCTCGTCTTGAATGAGTTATAATCGCTATAATAAATCTCACCATTGACAGCCGCCCAGAAACGGTACTGATAGGTCGTTCCCGGAGAAAGAGTTATCCCTACCTCATCATTCACTTTGAAAAAAACACGATGATCCGTATATGAGGGATTCTCTGCGCGCCCAAGCTCTTTTCGGTTATTATCATATAAGATCATGCCGGTCTTTGTGCAGGTGCCACCAGAAACATCAATTTGCTGACCGATGGCAGCATCGGTTTCACGGATGTAGGTGTAATTGCTGTTATCCCAAGCGATAAAAGATACACTCGGCTTAGGACTTGCAACGGAAAACTCTGCCCACGCGCTCTGCACCTCTGCACCGTTTGGCATCGCTATTACGAATGCGTTATATGTACCCGCTTCTACGCGCTCGAAAGTGTAGCTTGTCACATTTGCATTTACGGACGCCGAATACTTTATATCCTCCCAAGACCAAGGTGCCTGTACCAGATACACATTGTAGCTCATTTCGTTGGCGACATCATTCCACGACACTGTGACGGCGGTACCATTCACTCTGACCGTGGGCTTGTTCGGCGCTTTGGGGCGAGGGGTATCTGAAGCAAAATTAGGGTGAATGCAGCCCCAATAATTGTAAGTATATGTCTTGTAGTTTGCGGACTCGTTTTTTACAGTTGCGTGCCAAACGGTTCCGTCCTGATCATACAAAGAATTATCCGATTCATAGATCGCAACATGACCATTTGGCTGTATGTCAGCAGAATATCTTGAATATATAAGAATATCACCTTTTTGCGGTTTTCCGCCAGCTGTTCTTGTCCAGCCACTTGGTAAAGCGTTTGTCGCATAATCTTTTCCACTTCCTTTTACTTCATCGACGCCTAACCATCGATAATATGCTTGGATGAACTCAACGCACTGATAGTACCCAGAGCCATCATCATATCCGACAGAACTTCCAACTTGACTCTTTGCCCATTGAATAGCTTCGTCCGCTGTTTTTGAGGTTGCCATCGCTGAGGTCGGCAAGAGCGCCACACATAGGCAGAGCGCCAACGTGATGGATAAGATTCGTTTTTTCATGCTTATCGCCGTCCTTTTATCATAATGCGTCTCACGGTGAGACGTATTTTCGACTGATTCAAACAAACAGTTCTTTGAAATAACTTTAATAATTTATTGTATCACAGTTTCACTTTTTTTCAATATATGTTTATATGTTTTTAGTTTGCCGTTACTTTGATTAACGACAATGCGCTTTTTTACTAAAGGCTGTGTCGTATGCTGCGTTTAATTCTACGCTGTATCTTCAAATCGTAAGGGGGTGTATGTAATAAGGATATCGAGCTTGTCTTTCGTATCGCGGTCACAATGGATGTAATAATCCCCCGCGCCGAAGCCGGTGACGCTTTCCTGTAAGGCATACAGGCGGCGGGTGCTGAAGTTGACAACGCCGACGCCGCTAACTCTGCCGTAGAACTGGGATGCAAGCTCTGTCAGGCAGTCGGGGCAAAGATGGGCGGCAGCGTTTACAAGGTCAAGCGTTTCGTCCGCTTTTATGGATATACTGACATGAGCGATGCCCCTGTCGGGCTCCAGCATGACGGATGCGTTCATGCCGTCGTCGCCGTTTTGGAAAAAGCGCATTTGCATTGCGCCGGTGTTTTCCTCAATCAGCTCGCCGCTGTGGTCGTAGCGGTTGATCTCCACGGGCATGAACGAAAAGCTGTTCAGACTGATGACGCCGACATTGTTTTGGCCGAAGTATCCCGCGTCCGCACCGCAAAGGAAACAATCCGCTTTGGCGGTGCAGTAAACGGATGCTGCCTCGGCCTCCGCTTTCCAGTCGCGCTCCAGCTCCGTCTGCGCTTGCTGCCCGCAAGCGCATAGCATGAGCGCCAGGACGGTGAAAACCGTGGCAATCTGTTTACGGATTATCCGCAAGGTTTTCAATGTGGATCAGTCCCTTTCTCTCTCTTTGCCTGGCCAGCTCCATAAAGTCGCGGGTCTTGCCGATCTGTCCCCGGTCATAGCAGATCAGATAATCGGTATTGCGGATCATGTACTCGTTTGCGCGGACGATGGCAAAGGGTTTTGGCACCGTCTCCATCCCCGGCGGGTAAAAGGTGGCGTCGTAATCATCCGTGTCGTATGGGAACGGATAGTAAGGCAGAAGCATCACAAGGGAGATTTCCGGGTGTTGCTGCTTTGCTGCTCTGACTGCCGATGCCGCCATCGCGTCAAAGCGTCCGTAATGACCGACGATGTACTCCGTCACGCCGTATTGCGTGATGTGGCGCTCCACGGCCTCGGCCAGCAGCGGGCGCAGCTCCTCCGGCGCGTCCCGGTGGCCGATGAAAAAGCAGGTCTTTTGTTCCATACCATGCCCTTTCCCAAAAATGCGTCTCATGCTGAGACGCATTTTTCGCCCTTCGTATGGCTAAACAATAGCCATATTATTATGGCTATTATAGTGGGCATAATGTCCCCTGTAAAGGGGGATTGCAATTATGATTCACTATAAACCTCTCTGGGAGACGATGGCGGCACAGGGCGTCACGACATACACGCTGCGTTTTAAGTGCGGTATGAGTCATGCAACCATCCAGCGGCTCCAAAAGGATATGCCCGTCTCCACGCATACGCTCAACAAGCTGTGTAACATCCTGCATTGCCGTCTGGATGCCGTCGCAGAGTTTATCCCAGACGATCTAGACAATTCCGATGCTCAATAGCTTGGATCATTGTTTCATTGTAGCATTACATTTACTATGAGTAAATGATTATTTTCTTGTATTACATTCTAATTGAAATGGAGAATTGGTAGCATAATAGCAAAGCGAGGTAAGGCTATATGCAGACCGATTATCCTGAAAAGTACAAAACGCTCGGCTTGAAAATCGCATACTTCCGCAAGAAGGCGGGATATACACAAGAAGCATTTGCCGAGAAGATTAACAAGAGCGTTAACTTTCTGGCGCAAGTTGAGGGAACGGGGACAACGCGAGGCGTTTCTTTGGAAACGCTGTTCAGGATGGCCGATGTGCTGGGCATCCCCGCCTCAAAGCTGTTAGAGGACGATTGATAAATGACTGCATCATGAAAAATGCTTGGATGAATTCACACAATACAATCGGAGAAGCTCTGAGACCGGCGCAAAAACGCAGGTCTCAGAGCTTTTTTATCTGGAAGAAGCGAAGCCGTCTATGATATAATAAAAATCATCCACAGCATCTTTTGGGCTTAGAATCTTAATTTTTCCTTTTGATGCAAAGACCCATCCGTAGAAATTCGTGCTAAGCCCAACAGTTGCTCGAACCTTGAAGTGGCTCTCATCTACTATCTCCGTCTTTACTCTTTCACCAAAGTGGTCAATGATGTTGTTCATAAGGGCGTTTTCGACGAGCAATTCAACCTCGGTCTCCTTTCCGCTCAACATGGAGAACTCCTGAGAAAAGAACTCGCCAACATTGTAGTCCCTTGGAGGTTTTACCCAAGGCTCTGCCACGATAGAAAGATGGTCTATGCGGTCAACGCGGAATTTCTGTACCTGGTCCTTATCTTCTGAATGACCTACCATGTAGTAGTTGTCACCGTTCCAGATCAGCGAATAGGGAGATACCACATAGAATGCCCCATCATGTCTTGCCACCTTCTTTTTCTGTGGCGAGTAATCGAAATACTGGAATGTGACTTTTGTATGCGTGGTAATTGCGTCCTGAATGGAGTCAACGATACGCATTATGCCCTCATTGGTGGCCTTGAAACGCTGATCGACATAGAGCTGCCGCTTGATTATGCTGGCATCCTGGGGACCGACAAAAGCCGATAGCTTCTTGATTAGCGCCTTGCTCTTTTTCTGGCTTATGAATCGGGAGGACTGAACCGCGTCCACTAAGAGTTTGACCTCCGGCACCTCGAAGTGCCTGGTGCCGATGCTGTACTTATATTGCCTTGAGCGATCCTCAATGATGTCAATACCCATAGAGGCCAGTTCTGCAATGTCAGCCTGGATCACGCGATAGTCCTTGACTGGAAGCCCTTGTGATTCAAGATAAGCGGTAATATCCGCGATAGTAGCCGGATGCTCATCATCCGTATGCTCCCAAAGAAACTTGAAAACCCATAGGGTGCGGTTTGGCTTTCGCATCGTGGTCCTTCCTCCTTGAGTAGCTTCTGTAGATAGTATAGCAGAATTGTGTTACCACTTCAATCATCCGCTTTTGAGAAAAAGACATTATCCTTGATATTTCGCGGTTTTCGGTGGTAATTCGGAAGATAGCATGGTATAATGACTTTGACTATTCTATGAAAGTCGAGGTTGATACCATGGCGGTCAGCTATAAAAAACTGTGGCATATTCTCCTTGATCGGGATTTGAAGAAAAAAGATTTGGAACAAATGGCTGGGATAACGGAGTACATGGTACGAAAACTGACCAACAATGAACATGTCACCACCGAAGTACTCGGGAAAATCAGCCAGGCTCTTGATATTAAGATTGAAGATTTTGTTGAATTCATTTGAGCAAGGGGTAGTGAACTGTGTTAGGTGCAATTATTGGAGATATATCGGGTTCCAGATTTGAGTGGAACAACAAAAAGTCTAAGGACTTTGAACTCCTTTCTCATATCAAGAGTTGCAGGCCGACCGACGACAGCATTATGTCGCTCGCAGTTGCGCAGGCAATTCTGGATTGCAACGACAACTACGATTCATTAAGCCAGCAGGCCGTGAAGCGGATGCAGGAGCTCGGACGGCTGTACCCTCACGCCGGATATGGTGGGAAGTTCCACAAGTGGATATATGACAGCAATCCTCGTCCGTATAATAGCTGGGGCAACGGTTCCGCTATGCGGGTCAGCGCTTGCGGCTTTGCGGCGTCAACGCTCGATGAGGTCAAGGATTTATCAGCAGATGTAACGAAAATCACGCACAATCACCCAGAGGGAATGAAGGGTGCCGAGGCGACCGCAGTTGCAATCTTCCTCGCCCGTAGCGGAAAGAGCATGGTCGAAATCCGCGATTACATTGAGGCGCACTATTACAAAATCAAGTTCAAGCTGGCAGATATCCGCGCGACATACTCTTTTGACGTTTCGTGCCAAGGATCAGTGCCGCAGGCGCTGGAGGCGTTCTTTGAATCGACTGGTTTTGAGGACACCATCCGCAATGCCATTTCCATCGGCGGCGACAGCGATACGATCGCAGCAATCGCGGGTGGAATAGCCGAGGCATATTACGGCATTCCTGCCGACATTCGGAAGCTGGCTTTGACGTTCTTAGATGCAAGACAGCTCGAAATCGTAAACGCATTTGAATCCAAGTATGGCGTCATACTGGAGAAAGAGGCCGGAGAGGGCATTTCCAGAGCAGCAGCGTACTCAGCCAAAACAGAAGCACCCACCGGAGAACGGCAGGATGCCATGACGGAAGCTGTCAGAGTAACGGAAGAAGCGCAGCACGCGGGTGAGGTTGAAGATCGGGAAACCACGGCAAACGCGCTATACAACCACCTCTACGAAGCCTGCAACATCCTTCGTGGCCCGATCGATCAGGACGACTACAAATCATATGTCATCCCGATCCTGTTCTTCAAGCGCATTTCCGATGTGTACAATGAAGAGACGGTGGATGCCGAGCAGCAGTACGGTGACGATATCGAGTTCTACCCCGAAGAAGAGCTGCACACGTTTGTTATCCCAAAGGGATGCCATTGGAAAGACGTCCGGAATACCAGTGAAGATGTGGGCAAGGCTATCGTTGACGCGATGATGGGAATCGAGCACGCCAACCCAGACACGATGGCGGGACTGTTCTCCTCTTTCGACGATGCAAACTGGACGGACAAAACGAAGCTGGACGATGAGCGCCTAAAAGACCTCATCGAGCACATGTCGGCGTTGCCGGTTGGCAACCGCAACTACTCGGCGGATGTCATGGGTGACGCATACGAATACTTGATCAAGAAGTTCGCCGATATGAGCAAAAAGAACGCGGGCGAGTTTTATACCCCACGATCCGTCGTCAAGCTCATGGTGCGACTGCTCAGTCCAAAATCCGGGGAGTCTGTGTACGATCCCGCCTGCGGAACCGGAGGAATGCTCATCGAGGCCATTCGCAATATGGACGATGAGAAGGCTTCATACGGGAAAATTTACGGGCAGGAAAAGAATCTGTCCACGTCGGCCATCGCGAGAATGAATCTCTTCCTCCACGGAGCCAAAGAATTCAGAATCGTGCGCGAAGACACGTTGCGCAAACCGGTGTTCATTCACAACGGCCAATTGCAGCAGTTCGACTGTGTTCTCGCCAATCCTCCTTTCGGGCTGGATCACTGGGGCGCGGAGATTTTCGAGAGCGATCAGTGGGGGCGAAACATCTGGGGCAGCCCCACGGACTCCAACGCAGACTTTGCGTGGCTGCAGCACATGTACAAATCCATGCGTCCCGGAAAAGGACGCTGTGCCGTTGTCATGCCGCAGGGCGTCTTGTTCCACGGTGGCCGCGAAGGTGAGATACGGAAGAAGATGATCGAGACCGATTGCGTCGAGTGCGTGATCGCACTTGTTGGCAATCTGTTCTACGGAGCGGGCGTTTCCGCATGTATCTTGTTCCTGAACAATAATAAACCACTTGCCCATCGCGGAAAGATCTGCATGATCGACGCAACAGGCATCTATACAGCGCAGCGGGCAAAGAACATTATGACCGAGGCGGACACCGATCAGGTGTTCCGGCTTTGGCAGGGCTATGAGTCAGTGGTAGACAGATGCGCGATTGTAGACCTTGAAACCGTTAAAACGAAGGAATACACGCTCTCTGTCAATGCTTACATAGAAAAAACTCCCGCCCCTCCGATCGATCCAAAGAAGATACGCGCCGAGTTCTACGCGGCACTAAAAGAGGTTCACAACAGCGAAGAGGCACTGATGCAGTTGCTCAAGGAAGGAGGATACATCGATGGCTGAACGTATGACGATTGATGAGCTCAAGTCGTACCTGTGGCAATCGGCTGTATTGCTCCGCACCAACATTGATGCAGGCGCGTATAAGCAGTACATCTTCCCGCTGATGTTTTTCAAGCGGATCTGCGACGTTTACGATGAAGAGACGGAAAAGGCCATTGCCGAATACGGCGATGATATTGACCTCTACCCCGAAGAAGAACTTCATACCTTCATCGTGCCGAAGGGACACCATTGGAAGGACGTCCGTCAGGTCACGGAGGATGTTGGACGGGCGATCGTAACCGCGTTCAAAGAAATTGAGAAGGCCAACGGCGAAAAGATGACCGGAATCTTCGGTGACGGTGCATGGACGAACAAGAACCGCCTGCCGGACAGGCTGCTGAAAGACCTGCTGGAGCATTTTTCGTCCAGATCGCTTTCCCTCGAAAACTGCCCGGAGGATGAGCTCGGCAATGGGTATGAATATCTGATAAAGCAGTTCGCTGATGACAGCGGACATACGGCGCAGGAATTCTACACAAACAGAACCGTTGTACACCTGATGACGGAGATACTGCAGCCGCAGAGCGGTGAGTCGGTTTATGACCCCACCTGCGGCAGCGCGGGCATGCTCATTTCCTGCATCGCACACTTGAAAGCAAACGGACAGGAATGGCGCAACATTCAGGCTTACGGACAAGAGATCAATCAGTTGACATGTGCGATCGGACGGATGAATCTGTTCCTTCACGGAGTCGAGGATTTCCACATTGTCAACGATGATACGCTCAAGAACCCGGCGTTCATCGAGCGCGGCCAGTTACAGCAGTTCGATATTGTGCTCGCCAATCCGCCCTACTCCATCAAACAGTGGGATCGCGGTGCTTTTGAGAATGATAAGTACGGGCGGAATTTCTTGGGCACGCCTCCGCAGGGACGTGCGGACTACGCTTTCCTGCAGCACATTTTAAAAAGTATGAAGCCTGATACCGGTCGATGCGCCATTCTATTTCCTCATGGAGTGCTTTTCCGCGATGAAGAAAATGACATGCGCAAGAAACTTGTGGAAAGTGATCTGGTGGAATGTGTAATTGGAATTGGTAAAAACCTGTTTTACAATTCGCCGATGGAAGCATGTATCCTGATTTGCCGGACAACAAAACCCCTGAATCGTCGAGGAAAAGTACTTTTCATCAATGCGAAAAACGAACTAATCCGGAAAAACTCACAGAGTTTTTTGGAAGACAGTCACATTCAAAAGATTGCTGGCGTTTACCATGAATTTGTTGAGGTTGAAGGCTTTTCCGCCATCGCAACGATCAGCCAGATCATGGAAAATGGAGGCAAATTAAGTATACCTTTATATGTAGGCGGCGGTGAAAAAGCAGATGAGATTCAACCGATAGAGGATACATTAGCAGAATGGCTGGAAAGCTCGGCGTCTCTTTGCGAAGAGTACGATCAGCTCCTTGCAATGATAGAGGATGGTGATCCCCAATGAAGCGCTATAAGTTTTCAGATATCGCCTACAACATCACTGAGAAGAAAATGCCTGTTCCCGGTGACGAGAAACTATACATTGGGTTGGAGCACCTTGACAGCGGTAGCCTTCAAGTGTCCCGGTGGGGCGGCGATATCGAATTAAAGGGCGAAAAGCTCGTTATGCGAAAAGGCGATATCCTTTTTGGCCGCCGTAATACATATTTGAGACGAGCTGCCATAGCCCCCCACGACGGCATTTTTTCGGCGCATGGAATGATTTACCGGCCCAAGACAGATGTTGTCGATCCGGGCTTTTTCCCATTCTTCATTGCGTCAGATTACTTTATGGATGAAGCAATCCGTATTTCCGTTGGATCGCTTTCCCCAACAGTCAACTGGGGTACACTGAAGAACCTTGAATTCAATCTGCCGGATATTCCGGAGCAACAGCAGTATGCAAAGCTGTTAGCAGCATTTGAGCGAACAAAGGAAGCATATAAGAAGCTCATTTCGGCTACTGACGACTTGGTGAAATCGCAATTTATCGAGCGGTTTATTCATGGCGAAAGATACCCTTCCGTTCGGTTGGATGCGGTTTCAACGGTCAGTAGTGGGCTGACCAAAAACGCTAAGCGCCCCACGTTTGAAATCAAGATGCCATATCTCCGGGTTGCAAACGTGTTTTTCGATTACATCGACCTTGATGATGTTCAGACAATCGGCGTGCAACAGGGCGAAATAGAGAAAACTATGCTGAAAAAAGGCGACGTTTTGTTTGTTGAAGGCAATGGTAGCCCCGACCAGATAGGCCGCGTTGCAGTATGGGATGGTCAATCAGAGCCGATGCTACACCAAAACCATATTATTAAAGCACGCCCCGACGAAAGGAAGGTTTTGTCGAAATACTGCATGTATTTCTTTATGACGCAGGCCGGTCGGAACCAGATACTCAGCAGCGCGAAAACTACCTCTGGATTGTACACTTTGAGCCTGAGCAAGATAGCAGGCTTCAAGCTGCCGCTTGCACCTCTGGAGGAACAACAGCGGTTTTTGCAGTTGGTAGAACAGAGCGATAAATCAAAATATTTGCTTCGGCATATAGCAGAAGCATTCACGATAAGAGAAAACCATAGGAGGTTATGAGCCATGCCGGGTACTTTCACAGAACAGAATGTTGAGGATATGGTCATC
>Ga0129306_1000747_pt1 | contig 45843 bp, 31 predicted proteins | sample P827metagenome_FD_94438 | JGI IMG/M metagenome (GOLD analysis project Ga0129306, IMG submission 94438) | Capybara group fecal microbial communities from Wisconsin, USA - P827 metagenome | ecosystem: Host-associated > Mammals > Digestive system > Large intestine > Fecal | place: USA: Wisconsin... | reverse complement strand
CTTGGGAACAGTCTTATTACTGTCAGCAAACCAACCCTCGAACTTGTATCCTGTCTTAGTCGGTTCAGCGAACTTACTGATCCCTCGTCCCTTCATATACGAATCCGGATTAGCCTCCGAATTTTTACCGCCGTCAAGATTGTATGTGATCTTATATGACTCAATTACATCTGTCTTAAAGCCGTGTTCCTTTGCCCACTTGATTGCATATGAATCCTTAGGAGCGTGGAATATGAGCAAACCTTTATTGACACCGTCAAATGCAATATCATCAATCGAAGAAACAGTATTTGAAAGATAAATGTCCGACAGTAATGCACATTCATCAAAGGCACACCTGTCAATTACCCTAAGCTTACTATCCAATTCACATTCGACCTTTCCAATGCTCGTTCCTTCAAATGCATATTTTCCAATATGTGTCACACTTGACGGTATATGGATTACATAGTTAGGGATAATCCCTGCTTTATTGAACAGATCATCTGGAATCTCTGTCATCTTATCATTGAGAATTATTTCTTCAATTGCGCATCCCGAAAAGATACCATAGTCTCTAAACACAGGCATTCCTATTGTTAGTTCCGAAGTAGTATTTACAACAACTTTCCTCAGGGAACTACAATCCTCAAATGCTTCATCACCTATTTTTACGAGATTCTTCGGGAGTGTTACCGCATTTAAACCGCTCCCATTAAACGCCTCTCTTTCTATTGTTTGTAATGTTTCCGGCAATTCTATCGACGTTAGATTAACACAGTTTTCAAATGCATTTTTTCCTATTGATGTTATTCTATTGTTTTCAAATGTCGGATTTCCAATAAGAGTTTTTTCGAATGCACTATCTCCAATCCTTGTAACGCTGGCGGGTATATAAACCGAATAATTAGGTACGATTCCTGCTTTATAAAATAAATTATCCGGAATCTCCGTCATTCTGTCATTAAGAACAATACTACTAATTGGACAACCCGAGAAAATACCGCTGAACCCTATTGATAATCTGGTAGTTGTATTAATCCTAACACTTGCAAGAGATCCGCAGTCCTTAAATGCATCATTACCCACGCTTTTTAAGTTCTTAGACAATGTCACCGCTTTTAGGCCGGTCTCCTCAAATGCATATGCACCTATAGACTGCAAGGAATCCGGAAACTCAATAGATTTCAAATTTATGCACCCACAGAAAGCGCTTTTTTCTATAGATGTCAATGCTGAGTTTGTTTCAAAACTAACCTTTGTTATACTAGTATTATTACTAAATACATCCTCAATAATCGTAACTCTTGCAGGAATTACGATATCACCGCCTGCACCCTTATATTCTGTGAGTGTCGTGCCTTCAATTACAAAGTCGCCATCCCCGACAAGTTCAACCTCTGGTGCATCATCCTTATTCTCTTCATCTGTATTTGTTTCTTCAACATTCTCGATTTCTTCAAGTGTTTCTTCTTCTGACAATTCAATATCATCTGTCAATTCCTCATATGTTTCAATAATCTCCTCCATAGAGCCCTCTATGTCGTCTTCCAACGAAACAGAAGGTAATTCAGCAGTATCCTCTTCATTACGACCATCTTCTTCGGTCAATTCTTCAATACTAAGGTCGGAATTAGCATCCACCGTCGCATATACCGGCACAGTTAAAGATAATGCTATCATCAAAGCTGTCATTGCAATACTAACAATCTTTGATGTCACGTTATATAATACTCTCTCTCTTTTTATCCTCATATCCATCCTCCGACAATTGAATAGATTAATATAGACAAGTACACTAAAAGTATAGACCAATACGGTCTGCATCGCAATATAAAGAGTCATCTATCACCGAATGAAGTCCGCATGGTTTTTCTTTCAAGTATCTGAAATATTTCCACGTTTTCTGTCTTCTTCTTGGAAATAAGTCAGGAATACTATTCTTAGTAACACAGATATATAAAAAAATAAAAGTGGCAGTCACATCTAACGTAACTGCCACTTTTTGATTTTGTTTTATAAAGCACAAATAATACAAGACATTCAGTATTTTCCGTCTCCTCAGACATCACAACATGTTGCCGATCATCCCGCATACAGAAGGCCGTCAAAGAGCTCGTCCGCCTGCTGTCCTTCAATGGACCATTCGCTGTATTCGCCTGCAGACAGCGAGAGTCTCCAGATATTGCCGTCCTCATCCTGAATGTCTATGTAGGACTCATCATCAGTCCTCATGGGTACTACACCGGTATTCTTCTTAAGCGTGCCGGTCCCGATTTCATTTCCTTCTTCATCGACCTTCTTAAGCTCCATGTCCTTTTTCACGGTGATGCTGAAGTATTCCGTATCGAAATAACTCCAGTAGGGATCCGTCATCACCGGCATGCCGTCTTCTCCAATCTTCTGATGTGCATACTGATTGAACGTGCCCATCTTATAATCTCTCTCCGATAAGAGGAAATTTCCGGGATCGTTCATTGTCTCCCACAGGATATCATCACCGTCCTCACCGGCATATACCCGTCTTATATCCCCGCCGAATTCACCGATATATATCATGCTGTTTCCGAGCTTGTATACGGCCGTGGATTCATAATCATTCTCCATTCCGCCGGTTATATACAGATAATCATCACCGTCAGGCATATGGCATACGATGGCCTTGCATTCCCAGAATGATATTCCCTCCTTAAGGGTCTGCTCCCTTAATCCGCCTTCCGTCACCACCGATATCTCACTTATCCAGTCACCCGAATACTCATCCGGAACTGCCGTTAAGCTTATCTCATCATATACATCATCACCGTCGAGGTCGATCCAATATGTTTCTCCTCTTCCGTTCATCATCTCCATATCATAGCAGTATGCTTCAGGAACAGTCATATACTTCTCATCAAACAGATCTTCATGTCCCTTAAACGGAATAAACATGGAATTACGGCCGTTAACGGCACCCTGTACATCATATGGCTGATCTGCCGGGAAATGAAGCCACAGACCTTCATAGCAGATATTCCATGAGAAGTACTCATCACTCACATAGGATTTCTCACTGATGATCTTATCCATCGTCTTTTCGAATATGCCTTCATACGCAGGATCATAGTCTATCTCCCCAACAGTATCGAGCACCGCTTCCTTAAGCGCCTTCATGTCGGTGACCACATCCACGAGCATAAGCTCCGTTCCTGTCGCCGTCTCCAGGTTACGGCCCGTGACCGTCGTATATCTCTGTCCGGGTCCCATATCAGTATCGTGGTATTCGACATAGGACAGCACAATATCATCTGCACGGCAAACGGAAGTCCTTACGTCTCTGCTGTAGCTCCGATAATCTGTCGTCCCTTCTGACTTGTAGGCATATTCCGCATCCTCAGCCATCTGCCCGAGACTGTCCTTATAGCCGTCACAGAGAGCATTGCATCGCTCATCCAGCGTACCCCTGAGTTCCGGGTATTCCTCACCTGCAGTCAGATAGTTCACTGACGAGCTGTAATAATAATTCTTGCTGTAGTCATTGTCTTCATCATATATATACCTGACCCTGCGGTACAGCGTCAGCGGATGATCGTCAGCATCGCTTGCTAAGGGGTCTCCCGTATATGCATCCGGATCATACTCCATGGAATTCCTGGATTCATATCTTACCTTCACATCATGATCCGGCATCTTGAACTTGATCTTATACACATTCTTCTCGGAATCATACTCCGCATTGAACGGTTCTTCATCCACAAAAAACGAATAATCCGTGTCAGTGGCTATATACGGAAATGTCAGCGATACCTTGTCCCCTTCCGCATAGCTGTCCTTGGCCCCTTCGAAGCTGAACTCATCTCCGCAGAAGTCTATGACATACCTCTCTTCCTCATCTTCATCTTCATCCTCTGCCCTGTTGCCGCAGGCCGCAAGACCTATTCCCATGACCATCGCAAGCAGCAGCAATAACACTCTTCTTTTCTTTTCAAACATCCTCTCACCCTCTGTTTCTTATATGATTCTTAACTTTATCCGTCAATATACCGATCATTACGGGGATCATCAGCCCAAGCACCAGATATACAAGTTTTAATACCTGTACTCCTCCCGGTACATATGTATAGTACAGATCTTCCTTAAAAGCAGCCGAATCAAAGTCCGCAAGCATCCCGCCGTATCCGGCGATCAGGGCGAACACCGCCTTGATGAGCATGAATACCGCCAGGTGATGCATCATTATATCGTAGGTATGCGTCCCTGTAAGATCGAATATCTTATATGCAAAAGATGAGGCGCTTATCTTTCCTTTCGTCGTGACACCGCTGCCTGACGAAGATGGACTGTCGTTCCGGGACGGACTGTCAGACGAAGACGGTCTGTCAGCCTTCCTTTTTCCGATCAACATAGCGATGATCTTAGAGACTCTGAGCCACAGAGCAATACCGGTAAGCGATGTTATAAACGGCGTAAGAGCCGTTCCCGCAAACCCGGTGACCCACACGGTACTGTATGCAAGTCCTCCGTGTACGTATGTAAGCAAAAGATTCATTCCGAACAGTAACGGGAAATACAAAAACCACGGCGTAATATCATATTTCTCAAGCCTTGTCTTATACAGTCTCCCGCACTGAAATGCCGGTGCCATGAGCATAAGTCTTGCAGGAAGCCTGTATGCATCATATACGCTTCCTCTCTGCGAGAGCCATACAGCTGCCACTCCTGTGGCCAGATACATTATCATGAATATCCATTCGGCCGCCGTTCCGTATATGACAGTTGTGTCATGTTTCTCATTCTTTTGATCATCGCCGTCCTTGAGCAGAGTCTCATACGAGGATGCCTTGTCAGTCCTTTTGCCGATGATCTTCACGGGAACGGATGCGATCTTACGCGCCGCCATATCGCAGATCTGCAGCAGGAACAATGCAGGCACAAACCACGCAGCCGCATTCAGTCCGAACTGATGGCCTCCCATGAATGGAGCGACAAGCAGATTGTACAGATTAAACTCTCCGGCGAAGATAAAGCCCGAAGACCGCATGGGTATCGCGATCAGCCCGTAGATCACATTCCAGATAAAATACGGCAGCAATAATCTCAAAGCCTTGCGCACGATAAAGCGAACCGTATGATCTTCATCTTCAGGCTTATAGAAATACCCGGAGATAAACACGAATATCATCACATGATAGGAATAGTAAGGAAAAAGACCTCCAAAAGACAAAACATTGAGGTCCAGATGTCCCAGAAGTATCAGTATGATACCTATAGCTGACAGAACGGTAAATGTCAGGTTTTTCTTCTTCATATCAGATCTTTCATTCTTCATAACATATGAAGGTCCGGTGCCTTTTTAAGGTCCGGACAGTATATACTCCCGCCTACTACGGCTCCAGTTCGATAAGCTTATGCACTCTGTCCGCCACCGCTGCGGCTCCTGCATCATTCAGATGATAATCATTGACTATGTAGTCCTGTCTCTGGTCCACATTGACCGCCCCGTAATATATATCCACAAAACTTGCACTCGCACTTGCGGCCGCTGACAGTTCAAATGTCACATAATCACTTAAGAGACCTTCTCCGATGTTATGGACATCTCCGTCCACGAAGAAATCATCTATGGTCTTTCCGCTTGCAGGCTGCGACAGGTATACCACTCTGATGTACGGATAAGCCTTGCGAAGCGCATCAAGAGATACCTTCACCGCACCGTATATACAGGTGACATCGGTCTCACTCTCACTGCCAAGCGGTCTGTGATCCACATAGTCCTCCAGATCATACATCACAAATATGGCATCAACTGATGACATGTCAACATTCTTAAGCTTATCCACGGCAGCCACAGCCTGTTCAGATACAGACTCTGCTGCACGAACGGGTATATCAAAATTGCCCGTTGCCAGAGCATCTGCCACATGAGGAAGACTCACACCGTCCTCTGCAGCGTCATCACTGTACTCAGTATTCTTACAGGTTATATACGAGCCTTCAATACCGCCGTTTATGACAGTCGCGTCATATTGGGCAGCCAGTGCACCCGCAAGATTATTATGGTCATAGTCATCCGCAAATGGACTGTTCCCCAGCGTGAGTATGGTCAGCACTCCGTCGTCAGTCTTACCCTCTACCTGACCGGCGCTTAAGGGCAGGATATAATCATTGGGTTCCGTATCAAACTCTGTCGTAACCTCATCCGGGTTGTAATCCGATTCGGTTCCCTTATTCCATTTCTTGATCATAACCACTATGGCGATGACAAGGATGGCTATCACTGCCAGTATTATTATCTGAAGGGCATTGCCGCCCCTGTCACTCTTCTGTTGTCTCCTGCTCACGATCTTACCTCTTATCTTCCTGGATCTTGCAATGAATGCATGTAATACATCTTATCCTGTCCGCTTCATATACTCCACCGCCCCGCGGCCCCGCAAGGAAGCACAAGACCCGTGGATGTCACCGGAAGCCCGATCTCATCAGCCTCTATCGTCCCGCCGAAACGTTTACCGACCGTCATCCCCAGCATATACTTAAGCACGGCCGGCTGCAGTCCCGTCGTGTATGAATTGATAAGGAAGAATAAAGGATTATCCGAGAGCAGAGTGGATGTCAGTTCTATAAAAGGATATACACTTTCCTCAAGCTTCCACATCTCGCCTTTCGGTCCCCGTCCGTATGAAGGCGGATCCATTATGATACCGTCATATCTGTTGCCGCGTCTTATCTCACGTTCGACAAACTTGACACAGTCATCCACAAGCCACCTGACGGGTCTGTCAGCTACGCCCGTGCTGGCGGCATTCTCCTTGGCCCATCCGGTCATGCCCTTCGATGCATCCACGTGAGTCACATGCGCTCCTGCGACCAGGGCGGAAACAGTCGCCCCGCCGGTATATGCGAAGAGATTGAGTATCTTAACCTGTGCACTCTCACCTTCAGTCTTAATGCGCTCTTTAATCTTCTCTGCGCACCAGTCCCAGTTGACGGCCTGTTCCGGGAAAAGTCCCGTATGCTTAAACGAAAAAGGCTTTAAGTTAAACTTAAGATCCCTGTATGATATCTGCCACTCCTCGGGAAGTGAGCGGAATTCCCATTCTCCGCCTCCTGCCTTGGACCTGTGATAGTGTCCGTTGTACTTACGCCAACGAAGGTCGCTCTTGCCCGAATCCCATATCACCTGCGGGTCCGGCCGCACAAGGATATAGTCACCCCAGCGCTCCAGTTTCTCTCCTCCCGATGTATCGATCACTTCATAATCTTTCCATTTATCTGCAATCCACATGATATATCCTCTTAAGAGCGTTCGCCCCGGCCCTCGGGCAGTAAGGCGTCATAATGCGCTCAATCTGCATCCTCATTTTCCTCATCTTTAAACAGTGCATTCATATATCCGTTCTCTGAAGGGTTGGCCCACACGGAACTTGAGAGGTTCTTATAGACTATATAATCGTTGACTCTCCCGTACTCCTCCATACCGTAGTCCGTCAGATCTCCGACAATATCGTCATTCGCATCCAGGATGATGTACTCACACTGATATTCCGTGGCATATCTGGCAAGCTGGTCTGCAGGCTTTTGGTGCGACATATAGAGGTCAAAGAAGGGATTCTCTGCTCTCTTCCATGAGGCAACCATACTGTCGCGGCCGAACGGTAAAAGGATGTCCGTCGTATACTGTCTCACAAAATGCACGAGTATCGGCGGAAAGGCTACAAATATCTTCTCCTCACCCTCATCAGGACGGACCATGTCGCACAGGCTCACAACATCCTCAGGAATGTGATAGGCATTCTCAGCCTTACTGAAAGTCATGCCGGTATAAGCATAAGTTCCGCTGAGCGCAATGATCAGGCATACGACAGCCACACCGATCCTGAAGTGATTACTGATCACCCTGACGGCACTGTAAGCGATCACAAGTGTCATGGGCAAAAGCCACAGAATACGGTAGTATGTCCCCTCATCCAACATGTTATAAGCCATGTAGAAATACGGAATAAAGAAGAAGATCTGTATCGCCGTAGGCACGATGACGATCAGTACCCTGAGGCTTCTGTTCTGCTCTGAAAACCACAGATATATAAGCGCTGCTATAAAGAGCAGGCAGAAGTAGCCGGTTCCGTTATATGCTTTGTAGATCTCTACAACCTGTGTCATTTATCTCCTCATATCGGTCCGTTGCGGACCTGTAATCCCTTTATAATCCCGTGTCCGTTTTACTTAGGTTTCTTTACATCCGTACCGGTCACATGATCACATATATCGCTCCGTATATCACGAGCGGTACACAGGTGATCATAAGCTTAAGTGCTATCTGTATGTCTCTCTTCCACAGCGACAGGACCGTACCGTAGGCTCCGATCAGAAGTCCTATAAGGAATACTCCCGCCGTTGAACACATGGCCGCCACGATGCTCATGCAAAAGATCATGATCCAGTATCCCAGTGTAACATGTTCATCTTCCTCACCGTACTTAAGAGCAGCCAGTCTCTCCTCATCTCTGTAGAAGATGGACAGCAGCAGCCAGATGACCGTGGCGATCACCATATTGGCCAGCATGGACTTGCCCTGCCAGGTACGCGTCAGCATGAAAGTCTCCCTCGTATAGATCGAGACATTGCCGAATAAATACAGGAAGCTTATAAATAGCATAAATGCCGCAAGCTTCTTGCTGTCGCCGTTAAAAAGAATCACTCCGCAGTTATAATATATGAGATAAAGGATCACGATAAGCAGCAGGCCGATGACCGAATGTGCGATGATCGTCGAGTGTATGCCGCTTACTCTGGCAATATATGCGATCCACACAGGCACGGAAGCAAGCGCATGTCTTAAGTCCATGCCTGTAGTAAGCCCTGTATAAGGCTTGATACGATACAGCGTATCCGTCTCATTCGACAGAAGCGACTGAACCACATAGTATGCATCATCACCGTCAAAAGACTGCATTCTCACATACATAACAAGCTGGAACACCACGCTCAGTGCAGCTAAAAGCCACAGTATCTTTTCCTCTGTCGTATGCGTCACGGTGCTCACCTTTATCCTGTGCTCTCTCTTAAGCCAGCTCTCCGTATGATCTGCGGGCTTCTTACGAACGGCAAAGTTAAAGACTATGAGTCCTATCATCGCACATGCGCATTCCACGCCCAGATACAGGCCGACTATCAACGGGAATCCGTCTCCGCGCATAATGATCACAGGCACCGATATCAGTTCAAAAAGTGCCAGCGAAAACGTAAAACCGAACACATAGACTGCCGATACGGTTCTCCTCTCATCAGGAACGAACGAAGCAGGCAGCAGTCCGATACAATACGGTATCACTATTAAGATTATTAAAAGTGCCAGAATACTTGTGACCATGATCTCTCCTAAAACGTCACAGATCTATGCCTGCATAATCATACTCATAAGCCAGCGTCCTGAGCTTATCAAGTTCTTCATCCAGATTGTCCAATGTGACACGTCTGTCACCTTTCTCCATGCAATCGACCATATAATGGCAGACCTCCGGGCTGTAATGAGTATGATCGGCATAGTTATCAAAATTGCATATGACATCCTCGTCATCCTGGAAGAAGTAGACTTCCACATTGTCATACTCAAGCAGGCGTCTGGTCATATGATCATACTTGGCCACGATCTTGTCTATCTGCTCCTGCCGGTACGCATCATACCAGTACAGAATGCTGTAAGGCGGATAGAAGATCGTGAATTCCGTCTCCGGATGCGCCTCAATATAAGGTATTATATTGACATCCAGATTGGCATCTATCCCTGCGATATAATCCTCCAACGGCGTGGTGTCCGGTATCTCCTCAGCCGGCTCATAATAGAGCCTCACATTTGCCAGATTGTAATGCATCGGCTGCCACCAGGGCTTATATATCCTGTTCCATTCACTTGCATCAGATCTGTCGAGAAGCGGCCTTATCACATAATCAAGCAGCACATCCTTATTCCAGATATACTTAACGTCATTTATGACATTATCGTCATACAGGTAGTCAGTTGGCGGAAATTTGGTCTGTTCCGTATCAGACGAGTAGTTAAGCTCGTCAATCCCCAGGAACACTCTCTTGACCGAATCGCCCTTGGCCTTGAATATCTTATCCATAATGATGGCCTGATCCTTGGGATAAGCACCGTTGTAGCTTAACTTCTGTGTCTTAAGCTCCATATCTTCCATGAACCAGTCCGTGTCAAATGCAACCGTCATGGACGAGCCTAAGAGCACACTGTCATAGTCCATATGCGCGGCCAACCCAGGATTCATATCCACCTGATCATCCACAACATACGGAAATGAATGCAGCGGTGCATGATAGTGAAAAAACGGGTCGACTGTGACTATGGCTGCTCCTACCGCTGTTAACCCCAGTGCGACCACCGCAACTAGAGCGATCATGAAATTGCGCATCTTTTGCTTTTCCATCATTCTCTGCCGGCCGAAGATCCGTGTGATATCCATCCGGATCCCGCTATCAAATTTATCAGAAATTAAAATATAAAAACGTACTCACACCGGATAATGACAGCACACACCAGACAAATAACAGTCCCAAGAGTATGCCGCGCGGTATATTGTATCTCATGGTACGTGACATCTCTATTGAGTTCGGAGCCCTGAATACCACCGTTATTCCGAACAGAGCAAAAAGGCTCATCAATATATAACGGCTGAAGGAGAAGTTCGTCAGGTGAAGGACCTTCAATGCATACCAGAACTCTCCCGAATTAAAGCCTTCGAGGAATCCGTCACCTATACGGCCGAACCCTCCGGTAAACACCGACTTAAGCATATCGCAGGCACTTGCGACATCCGGAGCACGGAAGAATACCCATGCCACGCACACAAATATAAATGTTATCACGCCCGAGATAATGCCGCTACCGATACGACCTTTATCTTCTGAGGCTGCCGCAGGTGTGATACCGTCATCCTGCGATATATCCGTTCCTGCATGTCTGTCCCTGTCAAGGTTCATTACCATTCGCGTAAGTACGACCATCAGCCCGTGCATACATCCCCATATGATGAAGGTCACTCCTGCTCCGTGCCAGATCCCGCTTATGAGAAATACTATAAGCAGGTTAACATAAGTCCTAACCTGTCCCTTCCTGTTCCCACCGAGAGGGATATATATATTCTTAGTCAGGAACTTATTGAGTGTTATATGCCAGCGTCTCCAGAACTCGATGATATTGCGCGACTTATACGGCGAATCGAAGTTGACCGGGATGTCGATCCCGAACATCCACCCGAGTCCCAGAGCCATATCGCAGTATCCGCTGAAGTCAAAGTACAGCTGAAGCGTATAGAAGAGTATCGTAAGGACCGCCTCAGCCGAATTGACACCGGTGCCCAAAGCTCCGTATGAATAGTCCACTGCTCTGCCGAATGTATCCGCTATCAGGACCTTCTTGGATAATCCGAGTATAAAAAGAGCGATTCCCCGGGCTGCTCTCTCCCTCTGTGTATCCGCAGCCGGAGTGCTCACCGGCAGACCGGCAGCCTCAACATCTTCGCCGACTTCATCATCGATTCTCTTCTTATGTCCGATACTCATATATTGAGGCATCATACTGTCTCTGTCCGCTATCGGACCCGCTATGAGCTGAGGAAAGAAACTCACAAAAAGAGCATAATCGATAAACCCGTATGTTATGACATCTCTGTCATATTCAGCATCCGCATCAGATGTATCGCCGTTCTCCCTCAGCCCGGATACATGATCATAGTCTCTGTATGAATCCGCCAGAAATCCGATCTGCTGAAACGTAAAAAAGCTTATCCCGAGAGGAAGCAATATATGCTTAAGCGGAAGATCCATCCTGAATATATGGTTGCAGCCGTCAATCAGAAAATCCGTATACTTAAAGTAACCGAGCAGGGCCACATTGCCCAGGATACCGATTATGAGCGGCGTCCGCCCCGGATGCTTCGATGATCCGGATGCGGCAGAAGTCGCAGTCGCACTTCTTTTTCCCTCATATACAATCAGCCGGTATACAGCATAGTTAAACAGTATGGAACCGACCATAATGGCCAGATAACCGATGTTAAAATATCCGTAAAACCACAGCGAGAATCCTATGAGCCATACCTTGGCGCAGGTGGCACTATACCTCTTAAGCAGGCAGAATCCCGCAGCACATATCGGCAGAAACAGGAATATGAATATGTATGAATTAAATAACATATCTCCTCCCTGACAGCCGTGTCATCAGTCGTTCCTGCCCCCGGTATATTCAAGATACCACTTGGTAAATGCAGCGATACCGTCCTTCATATCCGTCGTCGGCTTATAGCCGAAGTCCTTCTCAAGCTCCGATACATCGGCATATGTCCTGTATACATCGCCGGGCTGCATGGGCATCAGATTCTTTGTGGCCGTCATGCCCAGGCCCTTCTCAAGCTCCGATACAAAGTCCATAAGATTCTCAGGCTTGCCGCGGCCGATGTTGTATACCTTGTAGCATGCACCCAGATCGTCCTCTGCAGGCGGTGTGCATAAAAGCTTGTATATACCCGTGACAATGTCATCGATATATGTAAAATCCCTCTGCATATCTCCGTCATTGTATATGTCTATGGGCTTGCCGCGACGCATGAGATCGGCGAACTTATATGCCGCCATATCCGGACGTCCCATGGGGCCGTACACGGTGAAAAAGCGCAGTCCTGTAGCCTTGATGCCATAGAGCTTGCAGTATGAGTAGGCCATGAGCTCATTGCTCTTCTTCGTGGCCGCATAGAGCGATACCGGCCTGTCCACCTGATCGTCCGTAGAGAACGGCACCTTGGTGTTGCCGCCGTATACCGAGCTGGATGAAGCATACACCAGGTGCTTCACGTCATTATGTCTGCAGCATTCTAGTATATTGGCAAAGCCCACAAGATTGGACTGTATATATGCCTCGGGGTTCTCTATGCTGTATCTCACGCCCGCCTGGGCCGCCAGGTTGACAACTATGTCAGGTCCGTACTTATCAAATACATCTCTTAATGCCACTGCATCAGCCAGGTCACCCTTAATAAAGGTGAACTTACCTGAATCTCCCGACAGTTCACGAAGCCTTGAGAGCCTGTCCTCCTTAAGGGATACATCATAATAATCATTGACATTATCATATCCTATGACAGTCCCGCCGGCCTCCATTATCCGCTTACTTAAGTAGTATCCGATAAAGCCTGCCGCACCGGTCACGAGATATGTATTTTTAGGATCAAATTCGTTCATACAGTTCCTTTCCGTCATGAGTCCATAATCTTTTATATAATACCATATTTTGCCTTATAATTCCACCGACACACAATATAATGCGGGACATGGCAACGGGCAGAGAAGTCATTACAACTCCTCTGCCCGCCTTATGTAAAATATGTGCGATCAGATCTCTATTTGACCGTGATCTTATACTGTATCGTACGAACACCGTCGGCGGATGATACATAGATCACACAGGTCCTGCCGGCTTCAACACCATTCTTAACGGTTATCTTACCTTTATTGTTTACCGTTGCTACTGATGTATCTGAGCTTCGGTATGAAAGGCTCGTATCAGTATACTTCTTATAGAGTTTGTACTTAGTCTTGTCCGGCTTGTCAGTCGATATAGCGGATATTCCGTTCAGATCCGTCATGGGCTTAAGAGTCAGGCTGCTCTTAGCCTTCATGTTACCCGTATATACTCCCGGATCCTCCGTAACGGTGATATCGTTATAGCCGCCCTTGCCGGTGCTCGGTGACAGGCTGAGACCCGTTACCTGTCCTCTTATTGTTATGGTGCAGCTTACCTTCTTCCTTGAACCGTCCGTAGTCATTCCGGTAAGCTTGGTCACTCCGGGGGTTACTCCCATGACTGCCAGAGCCTGTCCTGCTGCCGTTGTCACTCCTTCTCCCGCTGCACTTTCGAATTCCGCTTCCGATGCTGCCTGTCCTGCATCTATCGCTGCGAGCTTGACATTGCCGTTATTAACGCTCCACTTGATCGACGGATCCGTAACATTGTAAGGCTGTATGGCAGCTACGCTTATCTTACCATATTGGCTTCCTTCCTGCGTTCCTATCGTAATCTTCTTCTTATCGATCTTAACGCTCTTTACTGCTGCATATACATTAAATGATACCGATGCGGAAGGAGCAGTCAATATATTCTCCGCATCCCTTGTGACTGCCGTTATCGTAACGCTTCCCGGTGCAACGGCCTTGATCACGCCCTTCTGGCTCACTGCAGCAACCAAAGGATCGGAACTGTACCATGCGATGGCACCCGACGCCGCCTTGCCCTTACCCGATAATGTAAGACCTGTCTTGACCGTGAAGCTTTTGCCTGCATACAGTCCCTTTTCCTGAAGCAAAGAGGTGTCGCCAAAACTTATGCCTGTTACCTTAGGATCCTTGAAAGTCGGTGCCGTTATCGTTATATCAACGGTCCCGGATCTTCCGGGATCGGCTGTGCTCGTTGCCTTGACGGTTACCGTTCCTGCAGTTATGCCGGTCAATACACCCTTGGATGATATGGTCGCGATCGCGGCTGCATCACCGCCTCCCTGCTTTTCAACAGACCATTTGAGTCCGGTGTTGGCAGGCTTTTTGCTCTTATCGCCCCAGTTGACTGCCATGGTAAGCGTCTTGCCTGCCACAATACTTGTCTTATTGCCCTTTCCGAATACCGTAATATTCTGCGGAACAGGGTTGCCTACCGTGAACTTGCATACTGCCTTTTTACCGCTCCCGTCAGTTGCTGCAGCGGTCACCTTGGCACTTCCCTTACCGACTGCTTTGATCACCACTGTCTTAGCTGCAGTCGCCTCTCCTGTCAGTTCTTCTTTTCCTGCTTCATCATATATCTTTACTACCGAAGGATCACTCACGGTCCATGTAAGTTCCTGTATGGCAGTATACGGAAGCACGGATACGCTTAAGCTCACGCTCTCTCCGGTTCCGAATGAGTACTTGGACTTATCAAGTGACACTCCTGTCACAGGCTCCGTTACGCTTACTTCGCACTCCGCCACATCATCCGGATAAGCTTCACTCGTGGCCATGATCGTTGTCTTTCCTGCCGAAACAGCCTTTACTTTTCCGCTCTGTGTGACAGTTGCAATATCAGGATTTGAGCTTCTCCATACAACTCTGGTATTATCCGTTCCTTCCGTCAGGAATCCGGATATGAGGCTAAAGCTCTTACCTACTGTCAGTTCCTTATGATCACAGAGTTCATTCTTACCGCTTATCTTCTCATACAATCCAAGCGTCTGCTGACTTATTGAGACTGAGATACTAAATTCATTACTGTAGTTCTGCGTTGTCGCATTTATCGTTATGATCCCGGTACGGACAGAATCCGTTCTGTTCATTGAATATGTCAGCACTCCGTCCGATATCGCGGGAGATGTCCTGAACACGGAAGCATCAGTCACAACCGGTTCGCCAAACACCACATTCCCCGAACCCGCAGGCATATGATCCGCAAGACATATGTCATGTTCACTCTCATCCGTACACAATTGATTCTTTGTGATCGCTATATTGCTGTCACTCCATACCGCCTGCTTGATCTCAAAAGTCACGGTTTTTTGACTGAATGTATAATTCCCTGTCTCCGCTGCGGTGACGATCACCTTCGCCGTTCCCGCATTCACATTGTCTTCATATGTTACGGAATACTCATCTGCAGTAAATACCCTGGAGCCGCTCTTAACCGTGACTGCAGGCTTGATCTCCTTACCGGTATATGTATATTCATTGCTCTCCAGTGATACGTCTGCAAGGACCGATCTTGGAGCTATGGTGAAATCCTTTGTGACAGATCCTTTATAGATACTGTCTTCTGATGCAGTAACAGTCAATGTGTAGGTTCCGGCATCCGTGGCTGTATTGCCGCTTACCACGTAATCCGATTCAGGCAGTGTCTTTCCGTCAATAACTACAGATGCAACTGATTGTGTCTGTTCACTGCTCTTATATGTGAGCGCCTCTCCCAATGTGACAACTGCATTTGATATATCTATTCCCTTACCGAATATGACCTTCTTCGATATGGTAGATCCATCCGCTTTATATACAGTCATTCCGTCGGCCGATTCTTTGACCGATCCACCCGTTGGTGAGGCCATCTCCGTGTCATCACCCAAAGTGATCTCTGTTCCCGTAAGGATAGCTGCATTATCTCCCTTAGCTGTCACGACAGCTCCGTTCTCAACCGAGATGTTCGGAGAATCTATTCCCACTTCCGATCCTTCGCACTCAAGGCCTCCTTCACCGGCAAATGTGACTGAACTGCCGGACCCGGACAGATATATTCCTTTATCAACACCGGATATACTGCAATCACCCGAAAGTGAGACCGTCAGATCAAGGGCTTCATTCATAGAATAAATCCCTGCAGTCTTAACCTCCGGATCTGACAGATACTCATAACCCGCACTTACAGCAGCACTTTTAAGAGTAAGCGTTCCGCCGGAAGCTCCTCCTTCATAGCTTACCTTACCGTCACCCAGGACATCACCGCAGTTTACTTCATCTATCTCCTCCCCGCCGACATATATTCCATACTTCTCTTTTTCACATAATGTAAAGATAACAGAAATATTTACATTGGGCATAACAAATGAAGTTCCTTTAACAGGAGTTCTGTTATCAAGTTCAAGCGTCGGTGCATATTCGACGGACGAGAGCTTCCATCCTTCATCAAGCTCGGCAGTGAATCTTACGGTTTCACCCGGATAGTATTCACTTTTTTCAAAACTAATCTTGGCATGCTCAGGGCCGTTGTACAGAGCAACCTTATGGGCTGCCGAATCCTTCGGACATATAAGTATTTCCTCAGGACGAGTCTTCCCGTCTTTTTCACATACGAGCTTATTATCTTCTGCCAATACCCCTTCCTCGGGAATGGCTATCATATATGTTTCAGGGTCAAAAACGATCCCTTTGGTAGTCCATAGTCTTCCACCTACAGCCGCACCGGGATCGGCATATAATGTTCCACTGTTGATAGTTATAGGCGATGTAAGCAATGTTGCATCAAAATCCGATCTTATGGACAAAGCTCCGCCGTTTACCAATATCCCGCCGGTTCCGTAATTATCGGAAATACCATACTCATGGGACGAGGCCTCAAAACTCCCGCTCTTTATCTCAAGAGATCCCTCCTGAATGTATACTCCGTTCTTACTTCCTTCCGAATACACTCGCGGACCGTCAACAGTCATTGGTCTCATGATATGAATTCCCCTGAAACAGCCCTTTATCTCAAGCGTTCCGTCTCCGATAACTTTGATCCAGTTCTCAGAGTCAGTCCTGCTGTTCCTGCCTATATAAAATCCGTAAACACCTTCCTCGGTGCCAGTTCCGCTTATTGTATTATTACCTGTTATCTTTAAAGTCAACCCTTCCTGATCGATATACAATCCGGTTTTATAATTGTAGGTCTTTCCATAGATTTGATAAGAATATTCATGCTCAGTCTTAAGGTCTGCGCCCGAGAGTGTAAGGATGTTCGCCGCAGGATCATAACTCCAGCCGTTCCCGCTTAAGCAGTCGCTCGTAACCTGAGTATTTCCCACCCATATGGAATACTCTGTGGATGAAACCATCTCAGTGTCTTCTTTGATTATCTCCTCTATACTGTCTGAAGGCTTGATCTCTGATGTCTCAGTTGACTCAACTGCCGTCTCATCATCATCTTCTGAAAGTTCATCAGCAGTCTCCGCATCCGATGAACCGGTTTCCTGCATGTCATCATCTGATGATTCTTCATCCGACGCTTCGATGGCGTCTTCCTCATCACCTTCATCCCTTATATCAGATGTCTCAGCGTCATCTGCCCGGCTCACGCTCCGGTTACCCTCATCGTCAAGTAAGGATCCGTCACTGCCGGGTTCCACTCCTTCAACCTCTGCTGCATTGACATTAAGCATCGATACATCTGATGCCATGGTCCCTGCCACCAATACGACAGACAGGATCAACGTCAATGTTCTTCTTAATAATCTGCTCATTGTGCTGTTCACTTGGATACCTCCGTAATAGTTATATTTCAGCTTATATAATTTAATTGCTTTATAAGCATTTTTTACGCACCGTCCTCACACATTTTTACTGCATAAGGAACGGGCAGAGAAGTCATTACAACTCCCCTGCCCGCCTTGTAAAATATGAGAAAGTGAGAAACAAACTGTTATGCTGATGGTTTTTGAACGATCTTGCCGTTCTTGTCAGGTTTTACCGTTATCTTCACATAAGCACTTCCTTTAGAACCATCCAGATTGGTCCATCCGTACTCTATCCATCCTGACATTCCTGCTGCCGGTTTCTTGGCATATGCCGCATCACAATCTTCAGGCGACTTGATACATACCAGCCTGCCCTGGATCAGGTTCGTACTGAAGACAGTTGCGAACTTATTGATCACACCGGCCGTATTGATACCCAGTCGATTACCCGTGTAGCATGCACTCGTATCGTTACCGTTAAACACGATATTGTTCATGGTCTTGAATCCGATAGGAGCCTCTGACTCAAACTTGTTGATCTTCGTCGCTGATACGGCTACCTTTGCCTTGGGTGCAGCTGCTGCCTTTACCGTGACTGAAGCGGTCTTCCCTGATGCCTTGCCCTGGTCATCGATCGGTGTAACGGTGAATGAATACTTGCCCGCAGGGATGTAGAAGAGATCGTCTACTCCGTCTCCGTTTCTGTCCTTGCTGCCTTCACTGTCATATCCGCTGTAATCTATCGTAAACTTGCCTTCTGTAAGTGCCATTGTATATACACCGGCACCTGCCTTCACAGCACCGTTAGCCTCAAGTACAGCCGCTATGATATCGCTCGATGTACTTATAAGAACGGTTCCCTCTGCAGCCTTGCTTCCGGTCTTAACGGAATATGTTACCTTATTGAAGCTGCCTGCAACCGCATAAGTTCCGGCATCCGCATAATAAAGTGCATTGAATATCTTGCCCTTATTATCCTTCTGAACGACTTCTTTCTTCTTTGAGTTATAGGAAGCATCATACTTATTGGATGCTGTTACCTTGGTGGCAGTCTTGACCGAAGCCACCATATCGTTAGTCAGTTTGATCGTTATCTTCTTATTACCGTCAGCCTTGTCGGTGATCACTATCTTTCCCGTCTTTGCCGTGGGATTAAGCTGATATACCGTTGCCTGACCGCGGCCGTTATCGGAAGATATCTTCTTGATACCGGTAAACTTAACTGAATGATCTATGAGCGCACCATGCTCTCCCTTGATGGTAAGAGTCATATACTTACCTGCTGCATATGAATTAACTGCGGTATAGTCATCACCTTCACCCTTTACCAGTATGCTCTTACCGGCACTGTCCTTAAGATCTATGGACATGTTCGTATCCGACTTGATCTTAAAGTTGACCTTGAGCGGCTTAAGAGCCGTACTGTCAGTAGGCGTTACGGTTATTGATGCTTTCTTGATAATCGGCTTTAGCGCACGATAATGCGTATCCGTTCCCTCTTTAACCGTTGTAAGACCGGTCGCCTTTACAGTGTAGTTTCTAAGCCCCGTCATATTTGCGTCATATACATAGACAGACTGGCCCGCTGTACCGAACTCTGATGAGTAATAACTCTCACCTTCTACGAGCTGTGTACCGTTAATGCTCATATAAACCGGTGCTTCCTCCAAGCCGGACGGCCGGATCGTGATAGTATCGGAATATGTAGAGCATTCATTTCCTTCATGATCCGCTGCATCGGCTCTTACAGCAACTTTCAGCCCCTCACCGGGTATCTCGGTATTCTTATCGATCTTAACCACACCTTTCTTTATGGTTATTCCGGGATTAGATAATGGCTGAGGTACATTATTGACATATGTATACAGAGAATAGTTTACCTTCTTATTGGCCGCATTCGCCGGCGTAAAATTTGTAACCGTCTTTATGCTTAATTCCTTACCGGCCTGTTTATATATAACAGTACTGGGAATAACTATGCTCAGATCACTGATACCCTGCACTATGCTGACAGATTGCTTGCATGTGACTTCCTTACCCTTAGGTTCGACAGCATATGCAATTATGTCATACTTCCCTGTCCGATCTGTTCCGAATGATTTCGGAGAGAAGCTGATCACATTGTCATCCATTGATATAACAGACATATCTGCCTTTGTTGATGCCAGAACATTACCGGCCTTATCTCGGATCTCGACCATCTTCAACCGCTGCTCGGTAGGTTTCTTACCCTTCGATATGTCAGCAAACTTGACGGTACCTATCTCGATATTATCCATAGTAGAATAGATCGTCTTCGGCATCGCCTTGCTCTTCTCAAGAGATATCTTGGTCGCATAGGTGGCACCGTCACGAGTAGCTGCTTCGGCTGTAAACGGGGTGACAGTTTTGTTTTCCATTGCCTGGCTGAATTCACCGTCCTTATTTATACTGCCTTGTACCAGATGCACACTTATATTGTATTTTACAGGTTCTGAAGCGGCCGCTTCCCTATCATCCGTCAGTGCAATGTCATACTGCTGCGTCTTGACAGGGATCACTTCCTTGATACTGTCTTTAAATTCCGGCTCACCCTCACCGACCTTTACAGCATTGACAAGCCAGTAGAGACCGGGGATATCGGGATCAAACCTACCCTTGGAAGCTTCTCCGTTAACTCCGCTGAAATCAAGGCTTACGGTATTGGCACCGGTCGATGCCTTTATCCCGCTTATGTCAGCATTCTGTATATCCGTATTATGATTAAGATTGATCTTGATCGGCCCTGAGATGACATAGTCCGGTCCGCCTCTTTCTACAAGTGATAATCCAATTTCTCCATAATAGAGCCCGGCTTCAGGGCCGTAGTACAGAGTAAGGCTCTTTCCATCCTCACTTTTGGTGACAGTCAGATACTTTGTCGTTGACTTAACCTCATAGCAATCCCTGGTAAATCCTTCCCCGGCCTTAAGTCCTATGGTCACGGGTACTCCAAGCACCATATCAATATGGTCTTTTGCCTTTACCGCATCCGAAAAATCCACCGTTGCAGTCGTAACAGGTGCGGATACATTAATATAGATCGTATAAGCGAATACAGGTTCATCGTCGGTACCGTCTTTAATATCCTTTGATTTAACTGTCAGTGTCACCGTTTTTCCGTGTACGGACTCGTCCGATCCGCTGAATCCAAACGCTATTGCGCCATCTCCGTAATTAAGAACCTTATCCGCAACATCTATAACAGCTCCTTCGGCTGCACCTTCGCTTGTATCAGGTATGGTCGCAGCGTAAGTGACTTTTGAGGAATCAACCACGGCATGGGAATATCCTTTCGCAACGGCAAATGTCTTTTCTTCACAGTACTGTACATCAATAGTTGATCCATTCTCTATGATCTCATCATTGTAATTGTCACTGTCACGGATCACAAGATTATATCCGTCAACCACATTCGCGATCACTCTGTAGGACCTGTCCATAAGACTGATGTCTATTGTCGCCTTACCGTCTGTCAGTTCGAAACCCGTGACAACCTTATCTGCGTTACCATCCGGTAAGGCAGCGTTAACCTTAAGCCAATCCTTCAGCGCTTCTGACCGGTATTCATGCGGTTGATAATATGCAGATGTGTTAATTTCCTTACATTTTGCCATGAATACATCATCCGGAACAAGGTATATCTCTTCTATGTCATACCCTGTAGAAGGCGCAAGTTCTACGGACGCACTCTTACCATAGCTTATCTGAGCATACCTCCACGGACCGTACTGATAATTGTCGTTGGAATAGTCAGACGGATCTCCCAGAGACATGCCGCTTACCTTAACAACCGATTTGATCTTGCCCCCTGGGCCGAGGGTATAATCAAGATACAGATCATACTTGCGTATGCCGCTCTCCACAAGTTCCAAATTGACGGTTACAGTAGCTTTGTCAAATGCCGCTTTCTTAATGTCTTCCTTATAGATGTATGCACTTGGGCTGCCGCTGATAGTTGTTTTTGCCGTGTATACTTTATCACCGGTTGAAGATATCTTATATGTTATCGGTGTCTTGACCCTGTAATTCTTCTCGGGATCCGAGAAGACTATATCGGTAATATTCACGCCTATTCCGACATCACTCGTGTAGAATCGTGACGAAACATAGTCATCGCTTATGTTTTGTGAATAAATCGAAGGAATCACATGGGCCTTTATTTCTTCTGTATCCTCAAGATTTCCCGTATACTTGATACTGCTTAAAGGAAGTCTCGCCGTAGTTATGGAGTAAACGGCATTGACCGCAGGCACACCCAGTTCATAATCATATTTCGTTGAATCTGTGTTCTTATCATAATACAGCTTCTCAGATAATTCCCTGCTTCCTGCTTCGACTTTGACAAAGTCGATGTTCTCGCATCCGTCCTTAAAGCCTATCTTCGAAAGTACCACATAATTACCGGGTTTGAACTTGGCTGTGGCAGTCATGGGATTACTGCCGCTCGAATAGATCGTATGAGTCTTTATCGGCTTGATAACACCGGCTCTGGGTTTACCTTCGGAATCATAGTAGGTCTTATAGCCCGACTCATCGAAATTGCTGTCGTATGCAGCCTTAGATTCATACTCTTCATATGTGAGATAAGCTATATCTTCACTGTTCAGTGTAAAAGTAAACTCTTTGATGCTGTCATCCCTTGCAGCCTGTGCCGCGATGGTGATGTCTGCCCCCGCATCCAATGCTTCAAGAATGAACTCCCTGGCGATCGTATATATGCCTGTCTCCGCATCATATGTAAGTTCCTTGGCCGATGCACTTACCGTTACCGCATCAGCTCCGTCGGGAGTATATGATACCGTCGGCTGTCCAAGCTTCACATCATAGTCAGTAAGTCCTTCCGCATAATCCACCGTAAAGGTGACATCATTGTAACCGTTGACACTCATTTTTCCGGTTTCCGCATCAACAAGCACGTCATCTGCCGTGATGGTAGTCTTGGTAATCTCATCGGAATCCTCGGCTTCTGATGCCGTTATGCCTACAGGAGGCTTGGGAACCGATATACTTATTCCGCCTGCCAGTATACCCTTTATCACATCTTCTTCAGGTATCGTCCATGTGACTTTGCCGCCGCTCTCACCCTTGACAGCTTCCTTTCGGCTCTCTTCACCTATCGTATAATATACCTTCTCTAATTCGGTTCCCTCTGCAGGCGCCAGAGTAAATGTGTAGCCGCCTACGCGGTTAACATAATCCTTTGCGCTTGACACTCCGCCTAAACTTGACACACTGTCTGCAGTAGGAACAGGTTCCGCACCGTCTGCTAGTCCCACCTGTCCGTCTGCAACTTTTATCTGACCCGGTTCTAACGTTACTGCAAACAGCTGTATGGCTGCGAGAGTCCCACTGATAATACTATCGGAGAGATAATTACCGTCTTCATCCGGAGTGATCGGCTCAAATGTTGTAGTTTCGGCGTTGAACCACTGTACCTCTTTTACAACCGCAGCCTTCCCCAGGTGATAATTGCCTTCATTATTATACGTCCATCCGGTCACCTTGACGGCTCTTCCGGATTCTATTTCCACATATGCGCCACCTTCGGAAAGATCCGCAGTTTTTTCCTCTCCGTCTGCTACCCATTCCGAAGAATCATTCCTGACCATCTCATAGTATGTCACGGAAGATATTACCTTATTAGGATCCATCCTGAAAGCATACTGCGCCTTCGGAGCAGGAACAGGATCATCCTCTCCCTGCAGCTCAACATCCTCTGCCTCAGGGATTTCCGCAACAGACTCAGACATCTTCTCTTCCGCTGCTTCTTCACCGGTCTCTTCCGCTATGCTTTCTTCATCGATGTCCGCATCCTCAACACTCTCGACAGTTTCACCTGTCTCCGCTGCTTCAACGCTCTCATCATCCGTTGCCTCAATTGCATCCGTAACCACAACATTATCAATGGCATCTGCATCAAGTTCCGCTGCAAATGCCACCTGTGGTATGGATGTAATGATCATCGCTGCCGCCAGAAGTCCTGTTAATAACCGTCTGGCTCCGCTTAATACTGTCTTCATCCGTTGCTCTCCTTTCTCTCTTTCCTGCCCTCAACTTTTGTATATATTAACCCTTTACACTAACTGTTCTCAGTTGAATCCTTGCGCCTCTTGTAGCGCCTGGCGGCTACAGTGATGAGCACTCCAAGTATGAATGCTATCACTGCAACAAGAACATACCCGCCTGCGTCCGGGAATAGCAGGAATGAACCATACGACTGCCCGACAGCATCTACGCCTGTTCCGGAATAGTAGCTGAGCAATCCTACGAGAAGGAAGCCCACGACAGCTGAGCCCGCCGACAGGATGCTGGTCACCCGTCGTTCGTGCCTGTTCTTGATCTGTTCTCCACGCCTGTAGATCTCCTCTAAGGCCTCATCTGTCGTATACTTCATTCCTGTACCTCCGTACTGTATGTTGACCCCTTCTGTTTATTTAATTGCCTGAGTTTGGATTTTTACGCAGTGATCTTTGAAACTTTTTGAAAAAAAAAGAAACTGACAAGATTGTCCGGTCGGGGAGCCGTTTTACTGCTCCTGCGACCGCCGGACTCCGGTATCGAACATCCCCGTCCTGTAGAGGACATAGAGAAGAAACGCACATACAAGAGGAAGGATATATCCCACATAGGATGATGCGCCCGGTTCAGATACCAAGAGATTATATAATCCGTGGAATGTCATGGCCAAAGACAGTACGCCCATGACCCCGGCAAAAGAAAACACCTTATAGCGGCGCAGCAGATATATGCCCATGACCAGCACCACCATGGTCACAAGATGCATGACTCCCACAGCTGCACCTCTGATGATGATATAGAACAGGTCCTGTGCTCCGGTCGAAAGCATATGGCAGCAATTTTCAAATGTGGCAAATCCCGCACCGCAGCCTGCTGCCGCGACCAGCAGATCATCATCCGTCGGATCGGCAAGCATCAGATACAGGATTATGGGCGACAGCTTCATGATCTCCTCAACAACCGGGGATATGAATACTGACGTATCCTCCATGCCCATCCCGGATACAATGGCCAGGAATCCGCCGATATAGGCAGACATAAGGCAGGTCGCCATCCCGATGAGGAATGCCGTTATGAATCTTTTGGCGCCGGCCTTCACAAACAGAAGTACCATGGCCAGAGGAACCGCTATGCATATGAATATGTTCTCAGCATATATCATTTGTCACTGACCTCTTTGCTGCAGACAGATACATGATCGGAAGTGTTATGATATTAAGTCCCATGGCTATACTGTAGTATACTCCCTCACTTGCATACAGCACGATAAGTGTCCACAGGAACAGTGTGATCGTAAGATACAGGGCATTATCCCTGCCGTCCTTAACCTTAAGCGCCCTGATGCTTTTATACATCAGCCATGCCGTCACGATATACATAAGGATATAACCTGTGAGCAGATACTGTCCGCCCAGGCGGTCAGGGAACAGGATGATGAGCACCTGGAGGATGATCTCCAGCATCCCCGCCGTCAGAACCGATGCCGCCTCTGCAGCATTCATGGCGCCTGTCCGCCTGAGTCCCCTGACTAACAGGAACATCAGATACATATAGGGGATTCCGAAAACGATATCCTGTATCCACTCACCGGACCATGCGATCCACAGAGCAATATTGGCACCTATGAACACCACCGGTATCAGTATATCCGCAGGCACGTTCTTCCCTCTTCTGTCCGCCTCAGTCTCAAGTCCTGCCGATAAGAGCAGCATCATTGCACATTCCGCGATCTCATTGACGGCAAACGGCATCCTGGTATCCGGCCTTAAGATGTTATAGTTGATATAGTAGATGTCACTTAACAGAAAACTGACCATGGCAAAAGTAAAAAAAGCAGGCAGGACTCCCCTGTCTCCTTTAACCATGATCCTTGACGATAATATGATAATAACAAGCAGTACGATGACCTGAATGATAGTCAGGACAACATCCTGCAGCGTGATAGCGCTCATCTGTCTTCCTTATCCCGCCTCGTTCCCGCCAAATGCATGGCAAGACCGGCGATCAGAATACCCAATATAAATGCAAGTATACCTATTATCACATATCCCATGAATAACCCATTTTATTAAGCTCTTCCTTAAGAGCCATCCTGCCTCTGGCCGTAAGGTCATATACCTGTCTTATGCTCTTATGCATGACTCCGGCAATATCCGCAGGCTTCATATCCTCAAAATACATAAGATAGAGAACCTGTCTGTAGCCCGGTGCTATATTATCAAGCGCCCTGTACAGGATCGCATTTCTCTCACCCTTAAGCCCGAGTTCCTCCGGACCTTCCTGCCCGTGCGCAAGTATATCCCCGGGTATATATTCCTCATCAAGCTCTACTGCCGGCCTGTGCCTGCGAAGGCGCATCCTGGCGCGATTGGCCGCAATTGCATACATCCATGTCTTGAAGCTGCTGTCATCCCTGGGCTTATACCGGGCAGTACCCGATGCCAGTATGGCAAAAGTATCCATCATCAGTTCTTCCGCATCCGCCATATTCTGCACGATCTTGTACACGAACACAGTCAGGCTCTCATGATACTTCTCATACAGTTCTCTAAAGGCCTCTCTGTCTCCGTCTTTCAAGAAGCGGATATATAATTGTCCGTCCTGATCGGGCATGGATTCCGCCTCCCGTTATCTGAGTCGCAGCTTTTTTACTAGCGTCCTATGCTGTAATACTCGATGCCTGCATCCTCCATGTCCTTAAGGCTGTAGAGATTACGCCCGTCATATACAAGAGGTGTGCGCATAAGTTCCTTATACTGTGCCGGCTTGACAGCCTTGATCTCACCCCACTCTGTGAAGACGAAGCATATGTTGGCATCCTTAAGAGCTTCTTCCGGTGTATCCACATAGTTCATGGAACCCCTGTCTATCTTGCCCTCGGGAAACTGCTGTCTGGCACGCGCAACACCCGCGGGATCATAGGCATATATATCTGCGCCCTGTTCCAACAGAGCCTTAATGTTAACTGATGAAGGAGCTTCCCTGAGATCGTCCGTACCTGCCTTGAACGTGAGGCCGAGCACGGCCACCTTAAGGCCGTTAAACGTGATCATACGATCCTTGGCTTTCTCAAAGAGACGAAGCTTCTGTCTGGTATTGACATCCACGCAGGCCTCAACAGTCTTAAGCTCATATCCGTTCTGACGGGCCAGGAACTTAAGCGCCTTGGTATCCTTGGGGAAGCAGCTTCCGCCGAAGCCTATGCCGGCATTGAGGAATCTCTCTCCGATACGGGCATCATAGCTCATACCCTTAGCCACATCCTCTATGTCAGCACCAACCAGTTCACAGAGGTTGGCTATGTCATTCATATAACTTATCTTAAGCGCCAGGAAATCGTTGCAGGCGTACTTGATCATCTCTGCGCTCCTGCGCTTGACGGATACTATCGGAAGGTGGAAAGGCTCATATATCTCCATGAGCTTGGCCTCAGCCTCCTTGGATTCGGTACCGATGATTATGCGGGCAGCATGCAGAGTATCATGAACAGCCGTGCCCTGCGCCAGGAACTCCGGGTTGGATGCCACTTCGATCTTAACATCCTTTACGAGGAAATCCTTGATGAACTGCTCAACCTTATCATTGGTCCCGACAGGCACCGTCGACTTGACTACGACAAGCGTGTCATGTTCCACGTTCTCGGCGATCTGTCTGCAGACCGTAGCAATGAAACTTAAGTTGGCAGATCCGTCAGGCATCTCGGGAGTACCCACCCCGATGAATATCGCTTCGGCATCTCTGTAGGCTGAAGCATAATCTGTGGTGTAATGCAGCCTTCCGGTCGCATTGTTCTTCTTCATCAGTTCCTCAAGTCCCTCCTCATATATGGGAGAAACGCCCGATTCCATGAGCTTAACCTTTTTCTCATCTATATCCACGCAGGTGACTTCATGTCCCACTTCAGCGAAGCAGACGCCTGCCACCAATCCGACATATCCTGTTCCTGCTACTGCGATCTTCATATCGTTCTGTCTCCTGTCATTTATTTGGGCCCCGCCACGAAGACGGGTCATCCCCGGTTGCTTTACCGCGGCATACCGGCAGGCATTTGCGGCTTCATTATCGGCTGCATTACCGGTCCCCGGTCCTATCTACGACACAAGATGTCTGTTAAGTCTCACAAGATCAAGTTCAAAGTCCTTGCGGTCTCTTCTTGCGATATTCTGAAGTATCATCCCCGCAAAGAAACTCTGCACCGCTGCCAGCCCGACAAATCCGCATACAATGAGCGTCGGGAATCTCTTCACCAGTCCGGTCTCCAGATACTCCATAAATACGGGGATAAAGAAGCCGACAGCCACGGCCACGAGCACCAGTGCCAGCAGTCCGAAGAATCCGAACGGCTTATACTCCCTGTATAATCTGATGATCGTAAAAATGACCTTGATCCCGTCCGAATAAGTATTGAGCTTACTCTCCGATCCGGCCGGTCTGTCCCTGTATTCCACGACCACATTCTCAACCTGCATATTGTTGCTGACGGCATGGATCGTCATCTCCGTCTCTATCTCAAAGCCCTTACTCATCACGGGGAAGGTCTTGACGAACTGATAGCTGAAGGCTCTGAAGCCTGTCATGATATCCTTGATGTCACATTTAAAGAGCGAATTGATGCTGCTGCGCACAAGCGAATTGCCGAAGTTGTGGAACGGGCGCTTATTCTCCGTAAAGTACGTGCTGCTGAGCCTGTCTCCGACCACCATATCCGCATTATGATTAAGAACCTTGTCTATCATTTCAGCTGCATACTCCATGGGATAGGTATCATCGCCGTCGACCATGATATAGCTCTCTGCATCGATCTCACGGAACATCCTGCGGATCACATTGCCCTTGCCCTGCATATATTCATGCCTGACAATGGCTCCCGCCTTTTGGGCCAGCTCCACGGTCCTGTCGGTGGAATTGTTGTCATACACATATACGGTGGCTTCCGGAAGTGCGGCCTTCGTATCGCGCACCACCTTCTCTATTGTCTGTTCCTCGTTATAACACGGTATCAGTACTGCTATCTTATCCATTATCTCTCCCGTATCCTATGCATTTATCTTTGTCCGAATGACTCAATCATTTTACCATATCTTTCCAAAACTTTGTAGATACGCATTGACTGCGAACAGATGTTCTTGTATAATGATATTGGGCATTACCAAAACGGTAAGCGGTTCGCCTTTTGCCGGATTTTTAACATCCGAGAACTCTCTTGATCAGGAGGTGCTTGCGAATGGGAAATCTGATGAAAGGTCATTATCGAGTAGTAAGTATGATTTGTCTGACTATACTTGGTTCTATAGCATCCATCGTAGGAGTGATCCTGACTTTGGTATTCAGAGCAAAAGATAGGAAGAATCAAAAAACGAAAGAAAGCAGCCGCACCGTCCAAAGTTAAGGCTGCTTTCTAAGTATCCTGGAAACTGAGGCGAACCGTTTGCTTTACGGTAATGCCTTCACCGATTATAGTACCTTCAGATACTACAATTGTCAATCATTTCCTTAACACTGTATATGAATGCTCTTCTTCCGTAAGTTCCAAAGCATCTTTTATTCTGTTAATTACAGAATCATCATAATCTCCCTCATTAATGATGATTTCCGCGTCCATTCCAAGCATGCAGACATAGTCCGAGCCATAGTATCTGTCACACAGATCATCCCAGGTATCGTCCATGAACAGTTCACCCGAATATACATCGGGACGATACCAGGAACTACGGAAGTCCATAGGATTCCAGATGATCACGCTCCGTTCGGGGATCTCGGAATACGCCTCATCCCATACAGAGGTGATAATGTCATAATATGTCCTCTCATCCCGCTCCGCATATATACTTCGCACATTGTCCATAAGCCCTGCGGTCAGGCTGACTGCTGCGACTGCCCCAAAGAGCACCATCACTGCTCTCACGGCATAAGGCATCACACATTTTAATCCGTTACGATCTCCGGCTGCAGCTTCCGATCCGCACAGCCTGCCATTCTCCGATAACAGCCCGATGATACCCATCACCAACAGCACGGTAGCCGGAGCAAAGAATCTGAAATAGAACGTATCCATGCTCGAGCGGTATCTGACAATGATGAACATCACATAGTATATGACAGCCATCACGATAAAGACCATGGACGGATTGGTAAGCATGCAAGGTATGTTCCCGCTTCTGCGTTCATCTCCTGCGCCGGTCTCTCCGTATATCCTGCGTAGCAGCAGCACGACAAGCACCGCCACGATCAGTATGACGAATAACACCAGCACAAGCTGCGGTAAAGCCCCCGCCTCAAGAATAGCTTTAGGGACCTCCACGGAGAATACATAGAACACTTCCGTCACCAGACTCTTTATCAGATCAATCGTAAGCGTCTTGCGATCATCCCACCATGTGCCTCTGGACACACCCGTAGGATTACCGTTGCATATCTTGTTCATCACCAGATATGCAAGAGCAAGCACCCCGCTCACACCCATACTTACCGCCGTCATTACGGATTTCTTTCTGTCTTTTATAAACAGAAGCAGGATATACAACCCTGCAGCAAACCACAGGAATATGCCGAAATACCTTGTTAAGAACGCAGCCAATGCGCTTGCCCCGAGACCGGCATATACATATAACGGAGGTGTCTCAGCGCTCAATATCCTGCCGAGACACAGCGCGAACAGTATCATAAACAGGATAAACGGCAGCTCACTCCATGTATGATAAGCGATCTGTATGAATCCGAGATTAAGAAGCGCAAGTGAGTATATCCACGCCCTGTCTCTGAATGCCGCATACAGAACTATGATGATAAGTGCCAGCAGAACGATAGTTACATACTTACTAGCCAGATAAGCATCGGCTCCCGTTATGAGCATCATCCCCGCTATCATGGCGGGATAGATGATAGGCCAGTTGGCGAAGTGACTCTTATAGCCTGCCAGGCCCTCATATGAGAAACCGTTGCCCGCGACAAGGTTGACCGCTTCACGCAGATATCCGTCCGAGTCAGCCGTTATATATATCCCATCCACATATGCCGCCTTATATATCCTGACGGACAATGCAGCAAATACAAGCAGCAGGAAAAGGATATTCATTATCCGGGCTATCATTACCGACACTTTATCCGAATACTTATAAACAGTCTTATCCGAAGATGTCAGGACGGAAACAACACTCTTTACCTTAGTCCAAACAGCGGCTTTGCCGAACATCAGAAGTAAGATTGAAATGACTGCCGCCAACGTGACAAGCGGGATTGCATACGGAATCTTGTCTGCAAATGTGACAGGTCTGTCACTTACAACATCGAAGCCCATTGAGATTCCCGGTTCATATCCGTCTACCTTCATAAACCACGGGTCACAGCCATACGGAGTAAACCTGAACAGATATCCGTTCTTATCCTGTATATCAAAAGAAACCGGCACGGATGACCATTCACCTGCAGACAGATCTCTTAAGTCAATATCCCCCGACCAGAGCGGCTCAGAATCAGATGAAAACAACGCGATCACATCCAGATGAACGGAAGGATCCGTCGCCGCAGCCTCATCAGTATTGACCATCAGCAGTTCCATTCCCGTTACCTGCATATCCCTGTCTGAAAAGTACAAAAACTCACAGGGCTGTCCGTCGGAAAGTTCCTCATATACCGGAGCCTGTCCCACCTTGGGGATCACCCTGTCGGTATGATACTCTCCCCTGACAGGCATGCACAGTACTAATACAGCCGCGATTGCCAATATCGCAGCCAATATCGACAAATATATTCTATTCCTCTTTTTGTGCTTATTCGTTTCCATAGTTATAATCATACATTCTCTGAAAGAGGTCCATATAACACATAAGCAGACAATTGGAGGCGTCGGTGCTTAAGTGCCGTCCTTCGGCACTTTATGCATCCGCTACGCCGGAACCTTAGCGAAAGCGTGTCTGCGTTGTGTTATATGGACCTCTTGTTGGGTATCTAGATCTTCTCGGCAAGCTTAAGTGCTCTCTCCACTGTCACATCGGAATTGAAGTGGCTGTGTTCGCCCCATCTGCCCAGCCCGTATATATGAGACTTAGCTGCGAAGTCCAGGATTTTTGCTATGGCTGCGGGCTTCGCTATGGTGTTGACCGGATAAGCATATTCATTATGGAAGTTGACACGACCGTCAGGATCGGCTGCCGCACCGCCTTCCTCACCGTCAAAGAGCGAGAGCTGCTCTGCATCCGCCTCATATCTCTCCGACCTGGTCTCGGTCCAGCATCCCTTAGCGCCCTTGCAGAAATTGCCTCTGACCAGAATCCTGTGGTAACTTAAGCTCTCATCCGGATAGTATATCCACTGTGCTTCCGTATCGGGAGCCTCATCCATATATGTGATCTCAACCGATGTCTTCTTGAGTATCTTGGCACTGTTCTTGATGATGGAAGGAGCCCACATAAGTTCCAGCGTATCCCACGGAACCGTAACGACGATCTTATCAGCGGTTATGACACCACCGTCAGAAAGGTATGCTTCACAGTTCATACAATCAAGCTTGGTCACGGTCTCACCCAACTTAAGCTTATCTCCCAGAGCATCACCCATACGTTTCCATACTTCACCGTATCCGTACTTTTTCGGATAATAGAACTGTGCATGTCCGGGCTGCGATCCCAGGGCCTCCTTACGCTTACAGCTCTCAAGCGTATCTTCATAGCTTACGTTCGGGAGCTTATCGAGCCAATATGTGCCGAGCTCATTTAAGTTGTTGCCGAACACCTTCCTGTTATACGGGAGCATATATTCTTTGGCGATCTCCGTACCCAGCTTCCATGTGATCCATTCCGTGAACTTCTCCGGCTTGGGTTCTCCCGTGTTGCATCCTGCTGCCGCGATCGAATCAAGGAACCTCTTCTGTATCGCTGCGGGAAGCTCCCAGATATTGGCTTCAAACGGATGATGAAGTTCGTACTCCTTCTTCTTGGCAGAGTTCTCATTGGGCAGGAGTTCCAGTCTTATCCTTGAATCCCTGTCGTATCTCGCCCATTCCTTCTCCGGAAGAAACTCAAAAAGGAACTTACAGATGGAAGGCCTCCTTACGTCTAAGAAGTGGCCTCCGCCTATATCAAGCGGCGCACCGTCGACCTGCGCAGTCCTGCACAGTCCGCCCGGCTCTGATTCCTTCTCGATGACGATAAAGTCAGTCTCTCCTCTTTTTTCCAGTGCATGCGCAAATGCTAGTCCCGCGGGACCCGCTCCCAATATGAGATATTTAGTCTTCATATGATCTAAACCTTCCACATAACATTCTGCTCGTTTGACTTGAGCTTGAACAGTATCTTAAGCGCTTCGGTAACCGAACGCATCTTAAGCGATGAGCTCGATCCGGTATAGTGGATCGGCACCTCTATCGTCTTAAGCTTCCTGCAGTAGAAGCGCATCTCCGTCTGATACATATGCCCGGTTGAGAGGAATGCATCGAGGTCCATGTTCTTAAGCACCTCAGCCCTGAAGCCTTCAAATCCGCTCGTCATATCCTTAAGCTTTGTGCCGAGTACAAGATTGGATAATATGGTCCCGCCGCTGCTTAACACCCTTCGATACAGAGGCTGCGATGCAATCCCGCCGCCCTCGACGAATCTGGAACCCCATACACAGTCATAGCCTTCCTCCAGCTTATCTATGAACTGCCCGATCTCTTCAGGCTTATGGCTTCCGCCGCCGTCCATCTCGATTATCTGCTCGGCGCCGTCGGCGATCGCTCTTCTGAATCCCTCCAGGTAGCAGCTGATGACACCGCGGCTCTCCTTGAAGTAGATGCACTTAACCCTGCCCGTATGCTCATAGCTTCGGATGATCTCAGCCGTATTGTCCCTGCTGTAATCATCCACCACGGGATAGAGGCTTAAGTCATCATACGGCAGTGCCAGTATCTTCTCTATCACTTCGCCCATCGTATCGGCCTCATTGGCCACGGGCATCACTATTATAGTCTTCTTCATATCCTCAATATGCTCCTATCCGTTATTATCAGGCTGCTCCCTCTACCCGTTCACCCCGCCGCACAGTATCACATACATCGTATACGGCCACAGGATGAAGAATGCAAACATGTATCTGAAGAGGCAGAAGGCCGGTGCCGCTATCATTATCGTCACCCACAGGAGGATAAGCGGTGTAAAAGAAAGGGCGGCTGACCTTATCTTAAGTCCCTCATCCTTATCCACACTCGGGCGGACGCCTCTGCGTCTTAATATGACTATCGCCAGCAGTACTGCATAGAACTCCATGGCCATGCTGCTTAAGATACATAAGAGAGGCGCCTTACGCATGCCTAACATCAACTTCTCTATGATACCATACAGGGATGTTCCTGTCATTCTCTCTATCACATCGATCCGGTCTACGCCGATCTCATTGTCTTCCCATACTCCCTGAGTGGCCACCGTATTGGCCTGGCCGTAATTCCAGTAGCCCGCTGTCTGAGCCAGATAAGCAGAGACATAATCACCTAAGTATCGGGGCAGAAGCCGGGCCCATATCCTTAAGAAATCACCCTTATGCTCATTAAAGTATACATCATCGAATGACTCATCGAACTTGACAGGATCGGTGTATCCGAGATCAAATACTTCTCTTACCCTGTCATAAGGCATGATCTTCGACAGGATCTCTGAATCCGTACTGCCAAGACTCTCATTCAGCTCCTCATCAGTGTGAGTATCTGTCACATACGCCACCTGTTGAAGCGGGATCGATGCCGACTCTGCAAAGGATTCAGGCTCGATATTGAGTGCGTTGTATGATACGGCCTTGAATATCAGGAAGATCACGATCGAAGCCATAAAAGGAGCCACCCTGATCAACGGTTTAAGGCCGTTTGCCTTCTGCGCATCAGGCTTAGCTTCAGTGTTCGTACCCGAAGCTTTTAATGCTTTTCTATTCCTCATATCATCACTTACAAAGATGATGATCGTAAGGAGAGCTATGATCATCAGTCCGTTATTGCGAAGAAGCATGACAAGGAGTGAGATAAGGGTTAAGCTTAGGCTCTGTCCTCTTCGCTTCCCGGATCCGGAACTTATGACACTTGTGTCATATCGGTCGTCCGTCAGATTCCTGTCGGACAGTTTGATCACAAGGATCGCCAGTGCGCATGAGAAAAGCACATCCTTGGTTATGTATATCGAGTACATAGGAAAGAACGGGTGCAGTGCAAAGAATATAAGTGCAGCCGTACTCCATCTTATGCGGGATACTTTGCTGCCTGCAGCTGTATCAGTTCCGTCAGCCTCCGTCCGGGATACTGCCTGCTCTTTTATCCTGATCCGGCATGTGATATAGCTTAGCGTCAGTGCAAACGCCGTCATATGAAGGAACGTGAATATTCCTAAGGATGCCGTATAACTGCCTGACCAACCTGTCAGAGAGAATACCGCATCGATGAGCATCGTGAAGAATATCGGATGATGATTGGTCCACGGGATAATGCCAAGCACCATGTCGACCGATTCAAAAGTATCCTTGCCCAGGTTACCCGGGAAAAGCGTCAGGTAATAAGGAAGATAGCAGAGCATCAGAATGCCTGCACGGGCAAGTACCCGGGAAGGTTTTATTCTGTCCGCATCGGCATCATGGGATGACGGCTGCCGGACAGTTATATCTTCTGCTCCGGTCTCCGATATCTTTTCATCAAGACGTCTGTCAGTCACTCTGTACAGTATGATCAGCAATGCGCTAAAGAGCAGTAAATAAACAATAAGCCACAGGATGTCCGTAATGCTCCACGCAATGATGACATCCTCCCATACATCAAGATGCCTTCCCGCGACAACACTCAGAGAAAAGATCACCGCAAGCGGAAGTGCATATCTTAACTCACTCTTAATATCAGCCCGAGTGACACCATTAAGAGCAAGTGTTCTCAGGATGCTCCACTCCCTGTTCCTGCATATGATCCTTTCATGGATCCCGTCAAAGAGGATATAGAATACAAGGCAAAGAAGCGGAAGCAGCAGATCGATCCTGCTGATCCCCCATCCTGTCAGAATGCCTGCTGCCAGTGTGCAGATATATGCCAATATGAACTTAATCAGATTACGGATCTCTTTTTTCATGTTTATACCGCTGTTAAGCATCATCCTTCCGTGAGCATTCCGTTCCCCGGAAGTATCCTATACCGATCCTTTTTTATTCACTAACGGAGATTTTGCAAACTGCAGGGCCACTCTTACGGTCCTGAGTCCGGTGATCCACAGAGCCGGGCGGACACCGTTCTGCTTAAGTGCTCTTATGGCTTCTCTGATGGAATTGACATATGCGCCGGATGTGGAGTTGCTCGTTCCGCCGTAGTACATGGACACGAGCACTTCCGGAACATAACCCAGTCTTCCTCCGTCCTTAAGGATACGTATCATGTATTCATAATCTGCTGAACAGACATAAGATGTATCATACAATCCGTACTTATCATATACGGATCTCTTGAGCATAAGCGTCGGATGAGCGGGCATCCAGCCGCCCCTTATACTGCCCCTTCCCATATGCCAATATCTGACAACAGTGTCATCTTCAGCATAGACAAGATCGCTGTGTGCTCCAAGTACCGCGTCCGGATCTCCGGATATCTTCTCTTCCTCCGCAATGGCACTTACGATCTTGGATATTGCATCAGGTTTTGTCAGCCTGTCATTCATGACCTGAAGAAGATCGCCCGTTGACAGTGCTATCGCATTATTAAGACCCTCATATATTCCGCTGTCCTTCTTGGACTCACAGATCACCTTATGCTTTGAGGATGACATATATTCCTTAATGATCTCCAAAGTCCCGTCAGTCGAGCAGGAGTCAGCTATGCACACTTCAATATCCGGATAATCCTGCATCTCTATGGATGCAAGAGTCTTCTTAAGCACAGCCTCACTGTTATATGTTGTTAAGAGAAGAGATACCTTCCGTTCCTTCATGCTTCTGTCCTTCCGCCGAACAGCTCTTCATATTTCTCTGCAAGATTCTTAACATCAAACTTATCGCATGTTGCGATTATCTCTTCGGCATTCCAGGTTCTGTCCAATGTTTTTATCAGTCCGTCTGCCAATGCATCCTTATCACCCACGGGTATCAGATATCCGTTGACTCCGTCGACTACTATCTCGGCAGGACCCATCGGACAGTCATAAGATACCACCGGTATCCCGCATCCTATGGCTTCGATAAGGCAATTGGGCATGCCCTCATAATCAGAGGACAGTGCTATGACAGAGGCGGAAGCATATACATTTTCCATGTCCGTTCTTATCCCGTCAAAGATGACCTTATCGGCTATACCCAGTTTGGCCGCTCTATCTCTGACGGCATCCGTGAGCACTCCGTCACCGACAAACCTGAGGACTGCATCTTCTGTGACTTTGCTGCCGGCTGACTCCATAATATCGGGGTTACCGTTCTCCATCCTACCGTCAGTATACTTACCGCTTATCTTTGCAAATGCTTCGAGCAGATCAAGCGGATTCTTCTGCGGATCGATACGTCCTATGAATACGATCTCCTTCCTCTCTCCGGAGCCTGCTGCCACCCTTAGTGCACGCACTTTTTCACACAGTTCTTTGCTCACGGGATTATAGATCACATGCAGCCTGTCTGCGTTCACAAGTCCTCTGTCCGTCAGCTGTCTGCCCATGGCCTCGCACTGGGCCACTATACCGTCCATCTTCTTAAGTTCCTTCTGTGCGTTCTTAAGATACTTCTCAACGGCAGGCGATATCCCGTCCTCCTTAGACAGGGAGATATTAACATTATTCAGGACCCTGACATACATGGGCGTATCGATAAGATGCATGCTTTTAAGCTTCTGCATGATTATGGCCATCTCATTGCCGAATACCAGCATAAACTCCGGCTCGTTCCTGCGAACATACTTGTACATAGGCAGCATCGCATAACGCAGCCTGCTGACACCGAGGGTATGGACCCTGACATCGTCCGTCAGATACTGCGTATTGATATCATTGTCCAGATTCAGTACGACTATATGAACTTCATGACCGTTTCGCGCCCATTCATTGGCCAGATTGACACAGACTCTCTCTGCGCCTCCGAGCCCCATATGAGCTATGAATACATGTATCTTCATATATATCCTCCGAGCGTCTCACAGACATACCGTCGGGACGCCTCGCGGCTCTTGTCTCCGGCGTCACGTTACTAAGCTCGACAGAACCTCGCTAAGTAACAACGCCTGCGAACGCCCGACTATCATGTCTGTGAGCCGCTTCTTAACATACCTGCATCGTTATATAACTTCGTATAATACTCGACTTGTTTATTCACATCATACAAAGTATCGCTTATCGGCATCCCGTCAACAGTCAGCACATTACCCCGATACTCCGTCCTGTCTTTGCCGCTGTTTTCCCTGATCAGTTCTCTGATCGTATCAACCCATGTCCCTGTCGGTTCCTCCAGTGACAATGTCTTGACTCTGTCAGTTATCACGACCTGATCCGTTATTGCAGATGAGATCACGCACGGCAGTCCCGCAGCCTGAGCTTCCACCACTGTCCCCGGCATTCCCTCATATCGCGACGGAAAGAGCAGCAGATCGAAGGCACAGTAGTACGGTGCCGCCGGACTCTGATTGCCCGTAAATATCACATTATCCGATATGCCCAGTTCTTTTGCAGTCTTCTCGATCTGCGCACGCAGACTCCCGTCACCGACAAGCATAAGTTTTAAGCTGCCCCGCTCTGCCCCGTTGCCGGTAATGTTTTCCTGCCCGTTATTCATCACGCTTTCCGGACGGCCATCCTCCGTTTCGTCCTGCTTAATTCCGGCCGTGATCAGCTCCTTAAATATCTTCAGCACAAACTCATGATTCTTGGCAAACCTGAAGCTGCCGACATGCCCGATGACACATGTGTCATCATCGATACCGTATTCCTTCCTGATCCTTATGCGAGCCTCTTCATCATATGCAAAAGAAGCCGCGTCTATGGCATTGGGCATAAAAACATATTCTCTTCCTGCGCCGAACACCGAATCTCCTGCCTCGTCGGAACAGGTTAACATAACATCACAATACTTATACAGGTTTTTCCTCATAAGCCTGGTTGCGATACCCTTAAGTCCGGGATCCACGCCCGCGCTTCTTGCATGGCCTATGGCAAGAGGCACGCCATATCTCTTGGCTATGGGCAGATAGATCGATGCGGTACTGGTCATGTGTCCGTGAACTGCGGCATATTCACTCTGAATACTCTTTGATCTGAGCGGATCGGTATCAGTCACGATATGAGAAGCAAAGAATTCCCGACACGCCTGTCGGTACTGAACCGTATTGAATATACGAAAAGCAGGCAGGTGATATACCCTGCCTCCGAGACTCTCTATCTCTGCCCTGTAATGATCATCCGTACCTTCCGTCACCAGAAAATCAAACTGTATATTACGTCTGTCCATGTGCCGGTACAGATCCATCACTCTGCTCTCGGCTCCGCCTAATCCCACGGTCCCGAGAACCTGTAATACTCTTATCATCCGCTCCTCTCACCCTTCCGTTACCCTATACATCAGGCTCCGTCAGAATACGCTCCTATTCTATCCATGTAATGAAATCATCTTCGTCATCATCTTCTTCATTTACTTCAGGCTTCTTAGGCGCAGTGTCCGCCTTCTTGGCCCTCTTCTTTCTTACCCTCTTCTGATAAGCTTCAACGGCCGCGCTCCTGCCCTCCTGTGTCCGCCCCGAAGGTTTATCCGCTGCAACGGGTGCTGTCTTGGTGCGCCTTATTTTTACATATATATACTTGCAATATGCCGTCAGATACTCACCGATATTGCCTATGACACCTCTGTCAACAAGTCCCTCGGTCAGGTACTCGCCATAGTCCATGAAGTGATCCCTGTGTGACGTGATCATCTGTCTAAGCGCGACCATATCATCATCCGTCATCGTATTGCAGTGCAGTACGAGCGTAGTGAAACCGTACTTATCCGAGATGCATTCGCTCCTCTTGCGGCTTATGGGGTAAAATCTGAGGACATCAACTCTTCCTGCATTGTGCACGAATCTCCTGTAGGGGCGGGCACCGAACCCGTCCGTGACTTTCATAAGACCTGCACCGCAGAGTGCCTTGAGAGTCTTCTTGTCATAGGTATGCCCCGGCGCCATGAAGACTTCTGCCGGAACGCCCCAGGCTTCAAGCTTGTCCATGCCTTCCTTCAGCATATTGAGCTGATCGTAGAACCTGACACCGGCAAATTCGGAGAATCTGTTAAGCGGGAAAATGCCCTTTTTCTTAGTTGTATATACGTGCTTATATCCGTGGAGTGCAATGATCCAGCCCTTGTCCTTAAGCTTCCTTAAGAACTCACTCCATTCCCCGTCATCGGAAGGGATCGATCCCGTTACGGCATCATCCCAGCTGTACCTTGGCTTATAGGTGACAGAGCCGAAAGCTGTCCCGCTTCCCATGCGGTCCAGGTTGATATCTTCGGGAAAGGGTACCACGCCTATAAGAGGGCGTATCCCAGCCTCATCCAAGATAGTCTCTACACGCCTGAATCTCTCCCAATCCATATTGACAGTAATGTCATCTAATCTTATCGCTGCTTTCACTGCTATCTATATCCCCACTGTCTGTCCGGGTCCAATCTCATATAATTCCCTCAGGTTATATGTCCCGGAATCCGGATCCTCAGCCCAGACGGTGACTGCGGAAGGGTTGTATATACTCTTACCGTCAGCACTGTAGACAAGGCTCCTGACCGCACTTATATATTCATATATCTCCATATTGGTTGCATACCATGTATCACCGTGATGAGCCAGCCTCTTCGCCGCTTCCTCGATGATCTTCCAGTTGTCATTCCTGTCAAATTCAAAGCTGTGGCCCCAGATATACAGCAGAGGGAGTTCCATATAATCAGGCACATTGAGGAAATTATCGATCATCTCATTAAGCCTCTCATCCCCATGCCATATCGTGGGATGCCACTTCATAAAGTCCGCAGGGATCTGAAAACCGTATGTACTCTGCACGGTGCGGCTGTATACGATCCCGCATGCTCTTGCCACGTCTATGATCTCATCGGAATACTCGCCATATGCATAAGATAAGCCTCTTACCATTGTGCCCGTCAGCTTCTCAAGTGCCGCCCTGTTGTCGATATACTCGATCCTGGCTTCATCAGTGCTCATGATACACGGATGCTTGTGCCATACTCCATGACAGGCAACTTCCTGAGTTTTATACAGTTCTCTCACCTCTGAGGCACTGATATAGTTGCCCGTGTCGAACTTGCCGTCATTGAGATGGAACGTCCCCTTAAGGCTGTACTCATTAAACAGACCGACGAGTCTCCTGTCACCGGTCTCGCCGTCATCATAGCTGAATGTGAGCGCCTTACGAAGGCCTTTCGGATATGTATATCTTATCTTTCTTTTCATCAGCGGTTTCTCCCGGATAAGCTTATTCTTCCTGCGCATCACACTGCGCTGCAACACCATATAATTGTATAATCATATAGGATTTTTGGCAAGTCTAACGGCCCTCGTACAGCGGTCGGAGAACGGCCTTTTACAACGGCAGAACAACGGTCTTCAGATGTTCCTGATCAGTTTGTTCCTCTCGGGTATCGCAGTAATCATGTCATCTCTATACAGGTACTTTTTTCACACATTTTACAAATTCAAAACACAGATTGGACACAAACTGCCGATAAAATGTGTCACATCGGATGGCGCATCACACTGCCGTCAGATACCTGCAGATCAGGTAAGTACGGCATGGCGTGAATGCCGACACCGACAGGTGATGCATACACAGGCAATATACGGAAACGGAGAACACATGAACACACAGGACATCAGGTACAGACACGAATGGAAGCATGAGATCAGTTACGCGGATATGCTGGACATAAGGCTCAGGCTTAAGGCGTTCGCCTCATTCGATCCGCACGCTGCGGAAGGGCATTATCACATCAGAAGCCTCTATTTTGACAATATGGCGGATAAGGCTCTGAAGGAGAAGACGGACGGAGTGAACAGGCGGGAGAAGTTCAGGATCCGATATTACAACGGCGATACTTCATTCATCAATCTCGAAAAAAAGAGCAAAACCGGCGGCCTCGGCAGCAAATACAGCGCGAGATTATCTTACGAACAGTCACTGGACATAATAAGAGGAAGGACGGATTGGATGAAGAAATCGGACGACCCGCTGATACAGGAACTGTATCTTAAGATGACATACCAGGGGCTGCGTCCGAAGACCATAGTCGACTATGAGAGGGAGCCATACATATATGCTCCCGGCAATGTCAGAGTGACTTTTGACTATGATATACGGACGGGACTGGGCAGCACGGATTCTCTGGATCCGAATGTACCCATGATAGCCGCAGGCAGTGATCCGCCCATAATACTCGAGGTTAAATGGGATGAATATCTGCCGGATATCATCAAGGCAGCGGTACAGACTCCGGGACGCAGGGTATGCGCTTTTTCAAAATACGCACAATGCAGAGTCTACGGATGATGCCTTCATCCGGCGACGTCGAATTAACAGGCCGCAATAACAGGCCGTATTAGCAAGTCGTGCAATACCTGCTGACGGCTGACAGGATTCATGCAGCAGACAGATCATAATAATGTAAAGGAGCAGAACGATATGACTTTTAATGACATCTTTAAATCAAACTTTCTGGATAATGTGACCGCGGTAAGCGGATTTGATATGGTACTCGGGCTGACGTTAGCCTTTGCACTGGGAGTGTTCATCTTCTTCATATACAAGAAGACCTACTCAGGAGTCATGTATTCATCCGGATTCGGGGTAACTCTCATAGCACTCACCATGATAACCACACTCGTGATACTTGCAGTGACGAGCAATGTGGTACTCTCACTCGGTATGGTCGGTGCCCTTTCCATCGTGAGATTCAGAACCGCCATCAAGGAGCCTCTGGATATAGCATTCCTGTTCTGGGCGATCGCGGCAGGTATCGTCCTGGCCGCAGGGCTCATACCGTTAGCTGTGTTCGGAAGCATATTCATAGGAATCATACTGCTGCTCTTTGCCAATCACAAGGATATGAGCAATCCCTATATCGTCGTATTAAGATGCGACGGATATGAAAGCGAGAAGGCTGCAACTTCCTATCTGGATAATATGACCAGGAAGTGTACCGTCAAGAGCAAGTCAGTCAGTAAGGGGGATACCGAACTCAATGTAGAAATAAGGCTTAAGGACGATAACACGGACTTCATCAATGCATTGTCCGACATCCCCGGAGTAAGAAGTGCGGTACTCGTAAGCTACAACGGAGACTACATGGGATAAGATGCCGGGATACATACAGTATCAACCAGGATGATGATCAGACGGAGGTTAGACATGACTACACACAGACATATAGATATCATCTGTATCATAATAACGGTACTGGCCCTTGTCACTACAGCAGTCTTCATGAAAGGCGAAAGCCTTGGGATTACGAGGATCACTGACGAAGATGCGGAGGGCAAGGGGCCTGAGGACGGATTCACGGCGAAGGACATGGATGGCGACTGGGATACATCAGGAGCTACGGTCATCACACTTAACGGAGATAATGCCGATATCTCGGGACAGGGTGCATATGTGTTGGACGGCAGCATATATATCACCGGAGCCGGCGATTATGTCGTATCCGGCGAGCTTAATGACGGAAGCATATATGTGGATGCCTATGATTCATCCAAGATAAGGATCATGCTTAACGGAGCGTCCGTCAGCTGCTCAGACAATGCGGCATTATACATTAAGCAGGCAGACAAGGTCTTCTTAACTCTCGCCGAGGGAAGCAGCAATTCACTGACAAGCGGATCTAAGTACAGTGAAGAAGCCCTTGCGGACGGCGCAGACGGATGCATATATACTCACGACGATCTGACGATCAACGGCTCAGGCGCACTCTCGGTCACTGCAGGATATAAGCACGGCATCGAAGGTAATGACGCGCTTGCGATCACAGGCGGACATATCACTGTGACAGCAGTCGAAGACGGGCTGCATGTCAATGACGAGGTCAAGATCGCGGACGGCGAGATCACGATCCACGCATCCGATGACGGTATACATTCCGACACCTCTTTCCTTATGACTGACGGATCGTTATATATAGATGAGTGCTACGAGGGGATCGAGGCTCTGACAGTGGATATTCAGGGCGGAGATATTGAACTGTATACGACGGATGACGGTATCAATGCCAATGGAGGAAGCAGTGACTTCGGATCTGCAGGCAGAGGCGGAACAGGTGCTGCCGGAGATATGATGCAGGACGGTAAGATGGCAGACAGACGCGACAGCGGGCTCACTGGTGCGACTGATGATGCTGCCGAGAGTTCTGCTGATGGTTCTGCTGATGGCATGAGGGGCAGGATGCGCGGCGACAAGATGCAGGATGGAGAGGTTCCCGATATGGCTAACAGGCCGACACCGCCAGATGGTGAGATGCCCGATGGAGAGGCCCCCGATATGGCTGACAGACCGACACCGCCAGACGGTGAGATGCAGGATGGAGAGGCCCCCGATATGGCTGACAGACCGACACCGCCAGACGGTGAGATGCCCGAGGGAGAACGCACCGACAGCGGACAGTCCGGTATGACTAATGGCACAGAAGACACTATGAAGCAGTCCGAAGACGACACATTCAGCGAAGACTCAGACTGTTGGATCCATATAAGTGGCGGAAGTATATATATACAGAACAATACAGCCAGAGATGCGGACGGCTTAGACTCCAACGGCGATGTCATCATCACAGGAGGTGATATACGGATAAGCCTGCCGGGTGACGGATCCAACTGTGCGATAGACTACGGCAGCGAGAGCGGCGGAGTCTGCGAGATAAGCGGCGGTACCGTGATCGCATGCGGAAGCGCTTCCATGGCTGAAGGCTTCAGTTCATCATCGACACAATGCGGGATACTCTACATACCGGATTCAACAGTTGCCTCAGGCACTGATGTCATCCTCAAGGACAGTGACGGTAATATCCTGCTTGAATGGGAAGTCCCCAACAGCTCAAGCGCCATCTCACTCAGTCATCCGGATCTTAAGATCGGAGAGACCTATACAATAGTGACAGGTGATGATGAGAAGCAGATCACCATAGAAGAGACTGCCACTTCTGTCGGAAGCGGCGGTGGCTTCGGCGGCGGCTTCAAGGGGATACCTTCGGATGATCTCGATGCTGATGACTTCAATCCCTCGGACTATAAAGGCGGCAACTTAGAAGACTCCGAAGAATCCGAGGATAAGGGGTTAAGATAATCCAAGGACTGACCGATATATATATTGAAATGTACTCTTGTCCGTGTATAATGTAGATATACACACAGGTTCAGAAAGGAACGGATATGGCTATAGGCGCAATAGGTGCTTACGCATCCGCATCACAGGTATACGGAATATCAAGCCCCTACCTGTACAATACCAACAGAATAAATGCTAACAGCCTCAATCCCATTCAGGCCATAGGTCCTGATGTGGTTCGTGCGCCTAAGACCGACTATTCGGAACTGGCAGGTGCCTCCGGCTTATCCGGCAGGAATGAGAATCCTCTCAAGCCGTTTGAGACATCTAACTTTGATGAAGTCCTTGACAGGCAGTTTGCCATGGCCAGGCAGAACGAAGCGAGACTGTTCGGCTGATACGCCGGCGGGGCTGATCCCAAGCAGATCACTCAGATGATACACCGGCAGATATGATCCCATTTGTCACACCGGCATAAATGATCCGGGACAGAGTGTTCGTCCGATATAATGATAAAAATATAGAGCCATCGACTTTACGGTCGATGGCTTTTTTATTGGAGAACCATGCTTTGG